>Ga0302326_10000445_pt1 | contig 115903 bp, 107 predicted proteins | sample Palsa_T0_3_FD_202264 | JGI IMG/M metagenome (GOLD analysis project Ga0302326, IMG submission 202264) | Peat permafrost microbial communities from Stordalen Mire near Abisko, Sweden - Palsa_T0_3 | ecosystem: Environmental > Terrestrial > Soil > Palsa > Peat permafrost | place: Sweden: Abisko... | reverse complement strand
CCCGCACCCGCCGTACGGCCGCTAACTTCAACTCCATCGCGTACTCAACCTGCTTCTGTTGTGACATGCGTTCTCCTCTCGAGAACTGTCACCATTTTCCATGTCTCAGTTTTGGGGTCCACTCCACCCGGCTGTCCCCGCATTTCCCCCGCATTTCGTCCCACAGCAAGGACGCTTCCCTTCAAAACGCTCTCGACAAGGCCCGCCCACAGGTTGCCCTATTCGCTAAGTCCCTCAGAGATTAGACGATCATTTCAGCCAGCGAACCTTGATTTCCCTTTCGAGCGCCTTGAATTCCGGGTCGCCGGTGGCGAGTTCAGTCTTCCTTTCCTTTGCCAGCGCGGCGGCAAAGGCGTCGGCCAGACTCAATTTGAAACGCGCCTTGAAATCGGCCGCGGTGTCGGCCAGCGTGCGGGTCGTGGAATGAAAATCAATCGGCAGGCCCCTGAGACACGTTCGTCTGCAACCGCCGAGGATTATATGAGATGGCTTCCAGGTACTGGCAACTGACAACCGGCAACTGGCGACTGCCGTTTAAGCTCCAACTTTCGCGTGATCCGACATGCGCCGCTTGTTATGCCGCAGCGCGACGTTCATGTACACATTTCCCATGGAGGTTTCAAAGCAGATCATCAGCGCTTCCACGTCTTCGCTGGTCTTGTCGCCTACTTCGGCCGTGACCAGCACCGGAGGATGCACGCGGAAGTGGAAGCCCTGATCGTTCAGCGCGCAGACCGCATTGCCGACCACCTGGTTGGCCAGTTCGAAGATGGTCTCCTTGATCAGCCCATCGGATTCCGGCAGTTCGGCGCCCGCATAGTGGCTGGCCACGCGGAGCGCGGTCTGCGGCTCCAGGTCCAGAATGATGCGGCCTTCGATGTCGCCGGTAAGCGCTACCATTCCGGCCACGCCTTTGCGGCGATAGCCGTCCTCTTCCATCGAGAGGTTGCCCACCTTCGTGGTGCCCGACAGGCCTTGCGACAGCACGGCGTCGGCCGCGTTGATGAAGGGCTGAATCAGATCCATCTTCATTTCGATTAGACCCCCGCGCCGGCCGCAGTCGTCACGGCGCCGTCTTCTCCGAGCACGTATTTGATGACTTCGTACAGCACTTCCGGCTTCACAGGCTTCTGCACGAAATGGCGCGCCCCGCGCTGCAATGCGGCCACGATGTTTTCCTGGTATCCGACAGATGACACCATGACGACGCGGGCTTCGGGATGAGCCTGCACGATTTTCTCGGCAGCCTCAATGCCCTCCATCTGCGGCATGGTGATGTCCATCAGAACGATGTCGGGATGAGTGCGATCGAACTCGCTGATCGCCGTCAACCCGTCGCCGGCTTCGGCCGCCACCTGCCCGCCAAAGCTTTCGATCATGCGGGCCAGATTCTTGCGCGCGAACACGGAATCGTCCACGATCAAGTAGCGGACGGGCTGTCCGTCCTTGCTGCGTTTGACTGGTGAAAACTGCTCCATATACAACCTCCCCTTCTAGATTCCATCACGGCGGTCGCCCGCCGGCCAGATGACGCAGGTCACAGACCTGTGTCAGCAACTCGTTTCAGCGTCCGGCGTGGAGCGCTTTTCCCGCCCCGCCGTCCGTCCGGTGGCCGTTGTCGCGGCCACATAGCGCCTGCAAAGTGGACGAGAGCACGTCCAAACCCACCACTCGTGTGGCATAGCCGCGTTCGATGGCGGCTTTGGGCATGCCGAAAACCACGCAAGACTCCTCGCTCTGCGCGATGGTCATGCCACCGGACTTCTTCACTGCGCCTAAACCCATCGCACCGTCCTCGCCCATCCCGGTCATCAACACACCGACGGCGAGCGGACCAAATTCCTCGGCCACGCTGTTGAATAAAACGTCTACGCTCGGACGGTGGCCGTTGACTGGAGCTTCATCATTGAGCACGACCACGTCGCCCATCGGAAGCCGCTTCACTTTCATGTGCCGGCTTCCGGGGGAAATCAGCACGCGCCCCGCCTGCAGGATGTCGCCCGACTGCGCTTCCTTCACCCGCAGGCCGCTCAACTCGTTCAGGCGGCGCGCAAACATCTCGGTGAAACCCTCGGGCATGTGTTGCACCACCAGAATCGTTCCCGGAAAATCGGGCGGCAGTTGCGACAGCAGGAATTCGAGAGCCTGCGGACCTCCCGTGGAAATTCCGATGGCTACAGTCTTAGTGGGCGCGGGTGCGGACTTGCGATCCGATATTTTTTCCGGAGGCGTCGGCAACCCACGCAGAATTCCGGGGCGCACCAGTCTGCAATCTGCCGCAGCCTTGATTTTGGCGATCAGCTCCCGGGTGGTGTCGGCCATGTGGCCCGTAGCGTCCTGCGGCTTGGTCACAAAGTCGAAGGCGCCCAGCCCCAGCGCCTTCAAGGTGACGGAAGCGCCCTCGGTACTGTGGGAACTGACCACGATGACCGGCACGGGGTGCCGGCGCATGATCTCTTTCAACGTGTCGATGCCGTTCATGCCGGGCATTTGCAGATCGAGCGTGACCACGTTAGGCCGCAACTCCTCGATCTTCTTCAGACAGAAGTTCCCGTCCATCGCCGTGCCCACCACCTCGATCGCCGGGTCGGCTTCCAGCATTTGCGGGATGAGCTTTCGCATCAGAGCGGAATCGTCCACCACCAGCACACGAATCTTGTTCACGTTATTCGCGTTCACGCCTGGCCTCCCACTGCGCCCAGAGCCAGTCGCGCGCGATCGGCATGATTCAGCAATATTCCACAATTCGTCAGGCCTGTTTCTTCGGGACGCGAGCGTGCGACGTGCTCCACGACAGCCGGCAGATTCAGAATCAGCACAACCTTCCCATCCCCGAGGATCGAAGCTCCGTTCACCAGGTCGGTGGAAAAAGTCTGATCGTCCAGTGCTTTGATGACCAGTTCTTCTTCGCCTTCCAGAGCATCGACGATCAGTCCAAATTTCTTTTCGCCGACGGTGATCACCAGTACGAACAGCTTGCTCGATTTTCCGCCGATTTCCGTCACGGCGCGGCGTCCCAGGCGCAGCACAGGAAGCACCTGGTTGCGCAATTGCAAAACTTCATAGTTGTCGACCTGGTGAACTTCGGATTCGGTGGTGCGCGCAATCTGGTTCACCGCGTTCAGCGGAATGGCATACAGGCGTTGCTCAACCCAGAACATCAGCGCCTTGATGATGGCCAGGGTGAGTGGCAACTTCATCCGGAATGTGGTGCCTTGCCCGAGACGAGTCTCAATGTGAATCGTCGCTTTCAGCCGCTGCAGTACGCTCTGCACTACATCCATCCCTACCCCACGGCCGGAAACTTCCGTGACCTGCTCCGCCGTACTGAATCCCGGACGGAAGATCAATTCCAGAATCTCGGGTTCGCTCATGCGCGCCACCTCTTCCCCGGTGACCATCCCTAACTCCAACGCCTTGGCGCGAATTTTCTGAGCGTCGATGCCGCGTCCATCGTCGCTGATCTCGACTACGACCTGATTGCCCTGGTGGAGGGCATGCAGACGGATCTTCCCCCGCGGCGTCTTGCCCTTACTGCGGCGTTCTTCAGGCGATTCAATCCCGTGGCTGACGGCATTGCGCACCAGGTGCGTGATCGGCTCGGCGATGGCATCGAGGATGCCTTTGTCGAGGTCGGTCTCCTGCCCGCTGAGTTCGAGATCCACTTCCCGGCCGCACTGCCGGGCCACATCGCGCACGATGCGCGGGAAGCGCCGGAATAGCTGGTCCACGGGCACCATGCGGATTTTCATTACCGAGCGTTGCAGGTCGTTCAGCACCCGCGCCTGGAAGGCCATAACGTCGGCGAACTTGCCGCGCAGCAGGTCCTTGGGATAGCGCTTGCCAAACTCGTTGAGTGTTTGCTGCAGCATCGACTTGCCGATGATGAGCTCTCCTACCAGGTTCAAGACGTTGTCGATGCGGCCGGCTTCGACGCGCAAGATGTTTTCTGTTATTCCCTGTACCGGCTCCGGCGCAGGGGCTTGTATCTCAACCGGAGCCGGCTGAACCGGTGCGGTTGCCGGCGAAGCTGGCGTTGTCGAAACCTCAACAACCGGGGCTGGAGATTGGGGGACCGCCTCTGGGGCAGTCTTTGCAGAACTCTTCGGCGATGATGCCGCAGCGATCAGAGTCACGCTGACGTCGCCCGTGATCGTCGGAATGCGGCTCTTGGCGGCGATCTGCTCTTCCGACTGCGAACTGGCGGCCACGAATTCAACTTGCTTCGATGCGGCTGGCGATTTTGCATCGGGGCGCACCACCAGGACTTGTCCGATCCCGCTGATCGCGTTCTGAATCAGTTGCCGCGCCGCGATCGGCATGGTGCAGTGGGGATCGATTTTCACCACGATGTCGTAGATCGCCAAACCGGCAGCTTGTGCCTGAGCCAGCGCGCGCTTTTCTGAATCGGTCCAATCTTTGCCCGATTGCGGGGCAACCTCTGTGGACTTTTTCTTGCGGCGCGATTTCTTGGCCGCGGGCGCCGATGTCAGTTCGTTGATTCTCTGCCGCAGAGCCTCCGTGGCGGGCATGGCGCGTCCAAGATGGTAGGCCGCGATCATTCCCGCAAACACGTCCGCCGCGGCAAACGCGATTTCTGCCAGCGCTTCGTGACCGGCCGCGGTATCGAGGGAAAGCGCATCCTCGAATTGATGAGCCAGTTCACTCAACTCCCGCAGCCCGCAGGCCGCCGAATCGCCCTTCAGCGTGTGCACCGTCCGCCGGATCGAACGCACGATCTCCTCGTCGCCGGGATGCTTCTCCAGCTTCAGGGATTCTTCGTTCAACGCCTGCAGCAGTTCCTGCGAAGTCTCAAAAAACAACTCCTGCAGTTCCGCTCCGCGTTCATCGGGAGGATTCGTCACTCTCGCACCTCAATTCGTTGATAGGCCGTGCCACTGTCGCGATGCACCATGTGGAACTTCTCGGTCAGGCCCAGCAGGCTTTCCGCGTGGCCGACGAACAGGTAACCGCCGGGGTTCAGGCAGCGGTAAAATTTTTCTATCAACCGCTTTTGTTCCGCTTCGTCGAAGTACATCATCACGTTGCGGCAGAAAATCACGTCGTTGCGTTGCGGCAGGTACTCCGTTTTCAGGTTGTGAAAGTCGAAGTGCACCATCTCTTTCAGCGCTTTCTTGATGGCGTAGCGGTCGCCGACTTTGTCGAAGTAACGCAGCCGGAAGGTGTAATCCACCGCCGCCATCTGGTGCTCGCTGTAAGTGCCTTCCTGGCCGGTGCGGAGCACGGAGTAACTGATGTCGCTGGCCAGGATCTCCACCCGCCAGGGCGGGGGAATCAGCGGCTTGGGCAGAGTGATCTCTACCGGCAGCGGATTGCGCAGATAGTAGTAGGCAAGCGTATCGGCAGCCATCATGCCCAGCGTGTAGGCCTCCTGCCCGGTGGAGCAGCCCGCGCTCCACACACGCAGCGAGTATTCGCGGTGCGCCTGTTTATGCTTCAACATGTTTTCCAAAACGTACTTCTGGAACAGATCGAGCTGAGCCTTGTGCCGAAAGAAGCTGGTTTCGTTGACGGTCAGGTTCTCCACCAGCTTGGCCAGTTCCGCCTTGCCTTCGCGGCTGATCAGGAGCCGGTAATAGGCGTAGAACGAATCGACATGGCATTCCCTGAGCCGCCGTAGCAGGCGGTCCTGCAGGAAGTGCGTACGGCGCTCGTCGAAGTGCATGCCGCACTCCTGATACACCAGCGCCTGCAGAAGTTTAAGTTCCGCTTCCGTCAGAACAGGAGCCGGTGCCGCTCCGAATGTACTCATGCTTGCTCTCGTTCCTCGCGCCCGTGGCTCAAAGCCGCTTCCACAGGCAATGTCATGCGCGGACCAACCGGAGTTACCTGGCGGCCGCAGCTCCGCGCGCGTCCGCTTTGCCGCTCTTGTTTTCCGCCTTCACGCTCTCCTGCAGCAGGCTTGCCGGGGCCAAAAGCTTGGTCATGTCCAGCAATACGATCAGGCGCCCTCGCACCTTGGCCAATCCTGTGACGCAATTCAGCCCGCCCTCCTGGAATACCGCGGGCGGAGCTTCCACATCTTTGATTGGAATCTTCAATACTTCGGTCGCCGAGTCCACGATCAGCCCGGCCAGCCTGCCGGAGTGTTCCACCACCAGAATCCGGTTCCTCTTCTTGAGCGTGGCCTGCTTTTCGCCGAAGCGTTTGCGCAAATCCATGACCGAGACGATCTTGCCCCGCAGGTTGATCACGCCCTCCAGGTAGTCCGGTGCGTCAGGTACGGCGGTGATCTCCGGCACCCGCACGATTTCGTGCAGGGAAGCGATGGGTACGCCATAAGTTTCGCGCCCGATCTGGAAGCCCACGATATGGAGTTCGTCAGTCATCGCTGGTCCTTGGCCCTGCGTAGTTCCGCTAGCCGCGGGATCCTGCGCTGGCGCGCCGGGCATGCTGCGGCCGGTCATCGTGATCCGCGGTTCGTGAGGACTCGCCCAGAGTGAAGCGATCCATGAAGTCGAGCAGGCCGCGGGACATCTTCGACATCTGCTCGGCCGAAGCTGCCAGTTCGGTCGATCCTGAAGTCGATTGCTGCACCAGTTCGCGCATCCGCTCCATCGCTTTCACCACGGCTTGCGCTCCGGAGGCTTGTTCTTCCACCGCCGAATTGATTTCGTGGGTGATTTCGTTCAGCCGGGTGGTGGCCCGGGCAATCTGCGAAGAACCGTGCGATTGCTCGTTGGTGGCGGCGCCGATTTCCTGCGCGAACTTGTAAACTTCGGTGACCACGTTCGAAATCTTGCGCAGCGCCCCGTTCAGCTCGCCGCCCAGATCGAGTCCTTCGTTCACGATTCCGGTCGAGCGGTCCATGTTTTCCACGGCCTTGCGCGCTTCCTTCTGTATGCTCTGGATCAGTTCGGAAATTTCCTTGGTGGATTGCGCCGATTTTTCCGCCAGCTTGCGGACTTCGTCCGCGACTACCGCGAAGCCCAGACCATGTTCGCCGGCGCGTGCCGCTTCGATGGCTGCGTTCAGCGCCAGCAGGTTGGTTTGTTCGGCCAGATCGTCGATGACCTCGATGATTTTTCCAATGTCGTCGGCGCGCTGGCCCAGAGCCCCAATAATTTCTCCCGAACTGTTGATGGTTGCGTTGATCCGGTTCAGGCCGTCGGTGGCCTTCTCCATGGTGGAAATTCCGCTGTGTACTTCTTCGCGCGACCGGTTGGAGATGTCGAGCAGCACCTTGGCCGTATCGGCTACGCGCTGAATCGAAGCCACCATCTGATCGATGGACGCCGAAGTTTCGCTTACGCTGGAAGCCTGCACCTGGGTGCTCTTCACCATGTTCTGCACGTTCACGCTCATCTCGTGCATGGTGCTGGTGACTTCATCAATGGCGGAGGAAGCCTGCAGTCCAACCTTGGCCGAATCGTCGGAAGCGTTCGCCACCTGCCCGCTGGCGCTGGCCACCTGCGACGAAGCGTCGCGCACGCTGCGCACCAGCCGGGCCAAGCCTTCCACCATCCGCGCGAAAGCGTTGCCCAGCGTGTCGTGCGGAGAACGCGGCTTGACTTCAACCGTCAGATCCCCTCCTGCAATTGCCTCGGAAACCCCGGCCATCTCTTTCAGGTAGATGACCATCTTGGCAAAGCCCCGCGCTAATTCCCCGATCTCATCGTCGCGCTGCACATCGATATTGTGTTCCAGATCGCCGGTGTCGCCGATCTGGCGGGATACGATCATCAGGCTGGTCAGGGGCCCGGTGATCGACTTGGCCGTGGTGTAGGCAACCACCACGCCCAGTCCTAAAGCAAACAAAGTGCTAACCACGGAGGCCAGGATGGTCCAGGTACTGGCCGTTTCATCCGACTTGCGCCGTGCTTCAACCAGCTTGCGGTTTTCCGCGTCCGCCAGATCGAGCGCGTCGGTGGAATTTTTCACCCACGCGGAAGCGTCCTTCTGCAAGTAGTAGATCTGCAATTCCGCGACGGTCGCGTTGCCCGAGTCCACATCCTTGCGTTTGTCGATCAGCGGCTGCGCGAATTCCTTTCCCCACGACTGCTCCAGTTGTTCCACTTTGGCCAGTGCGGTTCGCTCCTGCTCGGAATTGGCCAGCGTCTTGCCCTCCTGCAACTTGTCGGCCAGCGTGCGCAGACCATCATTCATCCGGTCCACTTCCCGGGTGTCGCCACTGAGGAGGTAATTGCTCAGGTACAGGCGGTTCTGCATCATCTGAAAACGTACTTCGTTGGTGGCATCCGTCAACTCGATTGAGGCCGTGGCCGCTGCCTTGGCGGCATGCTCCCGCTGCACTGCCAGCAGGTTTACCAGGAACAGCACCACCACCATGCTGAGGATGTATCCGAAATTTTTGTACAGCTTCTTGCCGATCGTCATGCCATTCCTCCCGGCCGTCCGGTCTGCGCTGCGTCCTACTGATGCGGCTCGAATTTGAAATCCACGACGCCGGAGCTTTCCGCAGTTGCCGGCTCAAAGCGCCACTTCCTGACTGCTTCCAACGCCGCCGTAGCCAGCACCGGGTGTCCGCCTACGATCTTTGCGTCTTTCACCGTGCCGTTCGGGGCCACCACCACTTCGATCTTCACCAAGCCCGTGATGTTCATCTTGCGGGCCAGTTCTGGATATTCCGGCTGCACTTTGCTCTTGGCCCGGCGCGCAATTTCGCTCGGTGCCGCCGGCGCTTGCTGTCCCACAGCCCCGGTCCCAGCCATCATCGCTGTCACTGCCAACAACGTCCCCATCCGTCGCAAAGGCACAGTTCCTCCCTGGCAATAATCTTGGTGATGCTTTTGGAGCAACGTCGTGGCCACGCGTCCTATTTCGAAAAAACCAAAGTCACTCGTAGGATCTCCCTGCAAAAACAAACACTTACATGACGCTGTCCTCCACATTCTCAATCTGGTCCCAAGATTAGTCGCGTCTCATCAAGGGCGTTGCACGGCAGCCATTCTCAAAGTGAGAGATCGCAGACACCAATTTCTCGGGATTTCACACTAAGGCACCCCACCCACCCATTTCGCTTGACTCAAATTGAGATAAAGGGATATTTTTCCATTAGATTCAATCACTTGTGAGAATTGCAAAAAACCTCTGTCAGCGGGTGACGTTCTGAACACAACCGTTGGCAACTCGATGCCGTCGCCGGACGGCCATGCCTTGGCCAATTCCGATGACGCCTTTCAGAAACTCCTCTTGCAGATTGCTGCCAAGGCTGCGGAACGCTCCGACCCCACCGTCTTGGTCCAACTCTTCTGCCGTGCCACCCGCGAGTTTTTCCAGGTCTCCGGCGTTTATTTCTGGCGGCGCCACGCGGGCGATGAACTGGTTGGAGAACAGGCCAACGGCAAGCTGGCGGACCGCTTCGCCGGCATCCGCCTGCTGCCTCAACAGAGCACCGTAACCGCGGACGCAGTCCGCCGCCGCCGCGCTGTCGTCGCCAACTATCAGGATTTGGCTGCCGCTCTCCCAGCATTGCAACCATTCGAGGGCCGGGCTCTGATGGCCGCTCCGCTGGTGGTCTTTGAGGAAGTCATCGGCGCGGTGACGTTTCTGCATGATTCCGATGAGGGGTTTTTCACCGAGGATATGGCTGCCAAGGCCACCATTCTGGCCGGGCAGTTGGGCGGCTTGCTGGAAGCGACCCGGCTGGGTGAAGTATCGCGCGAGGAGCACCGCCGGGCAGAAATCCTGGCCGAGGTGGCCACCACGCTGCATGGCGCTCCAGACGTGGCCGCAGTCGTTGAGGCACTCGCCGACCGCCTCCGGCTGTTGTTGCGCACGCGCCTGGTCTCCGTACTTCTGCGCCGCGAGGGGCCCTTCGAACTGCGCGCCGTGTCCGCCGAAACGTCCCGGTTGGCCGATTCCTTCCGAGCTGGCCACGACCGCCAGACCATTCGTTTCGCCGCCGATCTTGCACAACGTGCCGTTGCCGCCGGAGAGGCCATCACCGTCTCCATCAGCACCGATCAGCACTCTCTGGGCACCCTGGTTTCTCCGGGAGTGTTGATAGCCGCTCCGTTCCGCACCGCACAGACGCAGGGAGCAATTCTCGTCTATCCGCGGGACGACGAGGTTTTCACCGCCGAGGACAAATTCCTGGTCTCCGCGATCGCCGGCTTCGGCGCGGTCGCCGTGGCCCACGCCGAACTCTGTGCCACGGCCCAAGGGCAGGCCCAGGAACTGCATCAATTGCTGGAAATCTCTTCCGAGCTCAGCTCCAGCGGCGATCTCGAACATTTTCTGCAGGCGTTCGTCGTGCGCGCCTCCGATTTTCTAGGCTTCGGCCGTTGCTATATCGCACTGCTCGAAGGTGGACAGTTCCACGTTCGCTATGGCGTCAACCGCGGCACGCCGCGTCGCGTCGATAGCATTTTCCCGGAGGGCAGCGTCACCCGGCTGCTGCACGCCAAAGAAGTTTTCTGGTCTGACGATCTCAGACAGTTGCCCGATGCCGACCCTCAGCTTCTCGTTCGATACAACGCCCGGCAGTTGCTGGCCGTGCCTCTATTGGGTGCCGACGGAAGGCTGCTCGGGATGTTTGGCGTCCTCGACCGTCGCGACGAAACCGGCATCTCACGGGAAGATATTCGCCGCGCCCGCGCCCTGGCCGCCCAGGTTTCGGTCGTCCTCGAACTAGCCCACAACCTGCATCAGTCCGAATTGAACCGCCGCCGCTCCGACGTGCTGATTCAACTGGCGCGGGAGATCGATGGTCTGCTGCGCCTGCCGGATTTCACCCGCAAGTTTGTGGAGCGTGCCGTCGAATTGTGCGGAGCGCACGCCGGTGCATTTGCGCTGTTTCAGGATGGACGATTCCAAACGGTTGCGCTGCATCCGCTACCTGCAAGCGCCCCTCCGCGCTCCGAGTCGAACGACCCTCACACGTTGCACAAGCTGGAGAACGAGTTCGAGGAGACCGGCCGCGACGACCATGGGAGCCTGAGTCTGCCGATCCCCAGCCAGCCGGGCCAGAATCGCACCGAGATCTCCGGACGCGCCGACCATGAGGATCACGCGTTTCATCAAAAATTCGCCAATGCGCTTTCCGAACTGGTAGCGCATCGAGCGGAGGCGATTGTTTCCGGCTCGGCCACTGAGCTGCTGGGTGCCGAGCTGGCTTCGACTTTGGGCTGGAACGACTGCGTGGTAGCGCGTCTGCCCGGTTCCAACGGAGAACTCGCCGGTTTGCTCTGCCTTTCCGGCCGTTCCCGTCCTCTAGCGCCGACAGATCGCGATTTGCTGGAGGCGATTGCCGTGCACGCGGCCATGGCCCTCGAAAATGCCCGGCTGTTCACTCGCATCGAACAGGCCAACCGCCACTGGCTGGAAATTTTCGACGCCATCACCGACTTGATCGTGGTGCATGACGAAACCGATAAAGTGCTGCGCGTCAACCGTTCCCTCGCGGCCATGATCGGAGTCGCCCCCAGCGAACTGATCGGCGTCAACATGCGCACATTGCTGGCTCTCACCAGCGAAGCCGCGCTTTATTCCTGTCCCTTCTGCCGATCCATGGGCGAAGACAGCGATGAGTTCGTTCATCCCGCGTTGGATCGCACCTACTTGGTTTCGACTTCGCGCGTGCACGGCGCTTCTGGCGAACGCCTGCAAACCATTCACGTGCTCAAGGACATCACGGACCGCCGCGAGGCGGAGCGCCGTTATCGCGAACTATTCGACAACATCCAGGAAGGTCTCTTCTTCAGCACGCCCGAAGGGCGCTTTGTGGAAGTGAATGACGCTCTGGTGGCCATGCTGGGCTATTCCAGCCGGGAAGAACTGCTGCAAGTGGATATCGCCGCGCAAGTTTATTTTTCTCCCGAGCAGCGTAAGCGCCATGCCGAGGCCATGGAAAAAGATGGCCACATGCGTAACTTTGAGGCCACGCTTCGCCGCAAAGATGGTTCTCCGATCTATGTTCTCATCAACGCCTTCGGCATGTACGACCATCTGGGAAGCTTGCTGCAAATTCGCGGCCTGATGCTGGATGTTACCGGGCTCCATACCTTTCAATCGGAATTGCAGCGGGAGCGCGATTTTTCGGGAAAGATTCTCAGCAACACGCAGAGTCTCATCCTGGTCTCCGATACTGCCGGCCTGGTCAGCTATGCCAACCGGCGCTGGTACGAGGCCGGATTCGAGCAACGCGAACTGCTGGGGCGTCCTCTACTGGAACTAGCCGCTCCCGGCTACGTCCGTCCGCTGGCGGATGCGCTGCAGGCCACTCTGCGCGGCGTGCAAGTCGATAACCTGGAGCTGCAGATCACGCGCGGCAATGGTCATGCCGGGCAGTTCTCCGTGAACCTCAGCCCCATGCGGGACGAGCAGAACAACATCAACAGCATCGTGGTGGTCATGACCGACATCACCGACTCCGCGGAACTGCGCGGCAAACTCGTGCACGCCGAAAAGATGGCGGCGGTCGGACAGCTCGTCTCCGGCGTCGCTCACGAAGTGAACAATCCGTTGACGGCGATTCTCGGCTTCGCCGACCTGCTCATGGAGAATCCCGAGATTCCGGAGAGTGCGCGCAAAGATCTGCGAGTGATTTTGCAGGAGGCGCAGCGCACCAAGCAGATCGTGCAGAACCTGCTCAGCTTCGCGCGGCAGATGCCGCCGCAGCGCAATGCTGTCCAGCTCAACCTCATACTGCGCCGCACTATCCAGTTGCGATCTTACGATTTCAACAGTCACGGAGTTGACATCGTAGAACATCTCGACGAGGGACTACCCGAGGTGATCGGCGACGCTCATCAACTGCAGCAGGTTTTCCTGAACATCCTGAACAATGCTTACGATGCCGTGCACGAAGTGGGTCGCCCCGCCCGCATTGAGATCATGACCACCAAGACCGGCGATGCCGTGGAAGTGTCGTTCCGCGACAACGGCTACGGCATTTCCCATCCCGACCGCATTTTCGATCCCTTCTTCACTACCAAGGAGGTCGGTAAGGGAACCGGCCTCGGCCTCAGCATCTGTTATGGCATCGTGAAGGAGCACGGAGGCGAAATTCTCTGCCACAACAACATCGACGGGCAGGGAGCCACCTTCATCGTCCGCTTTCCCGCAGCGTCCCACACCGCCTCTTTGAGTGTGGCCGCAGGAGTGATAACAAAATGACAACCCCTGCCATTCAACGAGCCCTTTTGCCTGTTCTGCTTATTGAAGATGAGCCCTCCATCATGGCTCTGGTGAGCGCGACACTCGAGCGCAACGGCTATGACGTCGTATGCATCGAGTCCGGCGCCGAAGCCCTGCGCCTGCTGGAGAAAGGTCAATTCCTGGGCGTGGTCTCCGACATGCGCACGCCCGGCGGCGTCGACGGCGCCCAGGTCCATTCCTGGATTTCCGCCAACCGCCCCGATCTCGTCGACAAAGTCGTCATCATCACCGGCGACTACGCTAACGAAGAAACAGTCACCACCTTGCGCAAGATCGGCGCACTCTATCTGGAAAAGCCCTTCCGTGTGCAGGATCTTATCTCGGCCGTCGAGAAGACAATGGGGAAGGCCCGGTGAGCCCGGCGCTCGGCAAGTCCGCTCTCAGCAGAGATCTGAGCAGGGATCTGAGTAGAGAAGATCTTCGCATTCGTCTGCTCATCGTCGACGACGAGCAGAGCATCCGCAAGCTTTGCATTACAGTGGGCGAGGCCCTGGGTTTCATCTGTCTCGAAGCCGAGAGCGGCGAGTCTGCTCTGGCTCTTCTCGAAGAGCAACCCGTTCACATGATCCTCAGCGACATGGTCATGCCGCACATGTCGGGGCTCGAATTTCTCGAGAAGGTGAAGAAGCTTGTGCCGCGCACCGAAGTTGCACTCATGACGGGACACGGCTCCATCGAAACCGCCGTGCAGTCCATGAAGCTGGGCGCTTATGACTACATCACCAAGCCGTTTTCTCCGCTCGAAGAACTTCGGCTGTTCCTGCGCCGCATGGCAGAGAAAGTCCGCCTGGTCGAGGAAAACGAATTCCTGCGCCAGCGCACCGATTCCGAAACCGCAGTCCATGGCATCATCGGCTCCTCGGCCAAGATTCAGGAAGTGCTGCGCGTGGCCTCGCGCCTCAAGGACACGCGCACTTCGGTTCTTATCTCCGGCGAAAGCGGCACCGGCAAAGAGCTGATCGCCCGCGCGATTCACTTCCGCGGCACCTTCGCCAATCGTCCCTTCGTGGCTGTCGATTGCGGTTCGCTCGTGCCTACATTGATCGAAAGCGAACTCTTCGGCTACGAAAAAGGAGCCTTCACGGGAGCCCTGAAATCCAAGCGGGGACTCTTTCAGGCCGCCGACACCGGCTCGGTTTTCCTGGATGAAATCGGCGAACTGCCGCTCGAACTGCAAGCCAAGCTGCTGCGCGTGCTGCAGGAAAAAGAAGTGCGTCCCGTGGGCAGCAACCAGCGCGTCAAAGTGGACGTCCGCGTTATCGCCGCCACCAACCGCGATCTCGAAGCCGCCTACAAAAACGGAACCTTCCGCAAAGATCTTTACTTCCGCCTCAACGTGGTCACCGTATACGTGCCGGCTCTGCGCGAGCGCCGCAGCGATATCCCCATGCTGGTGAACTGGTTTTGCGAGCGTTACTCTCCCGGAACCGATCTCCACGTCTCCAATGCAGCCATGAAGGCGCTCATGAACTACGACTGGCCGGGCAACGTGCGCGAGCTGGAAAACTGCGTGGAGCGCGCCGTCGCTCTGGGCAATGGAAACTTGATTGACCTCGGCGATCTGCCCGCTTCCATCGCCGCCACGAATTCGCCCGCCGCTTCTCGCGCTGCGGAATCCGCGCCGGAGTTAGTCTCCGATCTTGCGGCCGCAGCACAACTGAATTCCGGCGAGAACCCGGCTTCTACTTCACTCTCCACTACCGATCTGGAAGATATCGAACGCGCTACCATCCAGCGCGTTTTCGAACAAGTCAAAGGCGACAAAGCCCTTGCCGGACGCATGCTCGGCATCAGCCGCGCCACTCTCTACCGCAAACTCAAGCGCTACAACATCAGCGGGAGTCCAGCCTCCTCGCCGTCGAGCCATACGTTGCAGTAAGGCTTTCGTGGCCGGGATGACGCCAGTCCTTGGAACTTGCGACATCTTAAGAATGACACCGCCTCGCGAACCCGGATTTCAACCCTCGCGTGCGGGCCGCTTCTTCGCGGTGGAAAGTCTCCGGATCACCTCTTGAGGTAAAGGCACACTCTTCATCCGGTGAGCTTCAGTGGGATGGGCGGCAGCCCAGACGTGCGTCTCGGAACCCTCGGCGGCCAACTCGCCGTGGCGCAGGAATTTGTGGCTGATTACGAAACTGCTTTTTCTCCATTCGGTCACGCAGGATTCCGCGACCAATTCATCGCCGTAGGCGGAAGGGATGATGAAGCGCGCCTGCGCCTCCACCAGCGGGATACCAATGACGCCGTGGGCCTTAAATAGTTTCCGCAAGGGAAGCCCCGCGGCGCGGAAAAGCGCGGTTGTGCACTGATCGAACCAGCGGAAGTAGTTGGCGAAGAAAACGATCTGGGCCGGATCGCAATCTCCGAACTCGACCCGGATTCGAATACGATTCACAAACATAATGGATTCGTCCTAAACAAGAGAATCGACTGCAATCGACAATAACCCAATTTTAAGTTTCATGGGTCTCGACGTTCAGCGCAACCGGCGTTCTCCCCTTGCGCGCCTTTCACGAGCTTTTGACAGACGGTCCTCGGACAGGCAACATGTCCTCAACCATGAGAGCTGGGCATGAGAGCTACGGAGAGGTTTGACGTTACAGAGCGGAGCGAGGCGATCAGCGACAAACGGCCGAGTATCGGGCCTGTGCTGGCAATCACCGCTCTTAGCGTGGCGCTCGGAGTGCGGTTTTTCCTGATTATCTGGAAGTACTCGATCAATGTTTTTTTCTACGATCAGTGGAGCTACCTGACTCCGTTTTTCCGTCATCAACCCAGCATCGCCGAACTTTTTTTCTGGCAACATGGCGAGCACTTCGAAGGAGTCGGCCTGATCGCCGACAAGTTCCTCTATCCCCTCACCCACTGGAACACGCGTGTGGATTCGTTCCTCGTCGGAGGCTGCATCTTTGCCGCGATGCTGCTGGCGCTGCGGCTGAAGTGCAAACTCATCGGCCCGCTTTCGTATTCGGATCTGGCGATCCCACTCATCTTCCTGACCCTGGCTCAATATGAGGAGTTGATCGGCACACCGAATCCCGGTTACAGCGCCCTTCCGCTGTTGATGATGATGGCGTACTGCCTCGCACTCCTCGGAAACAATCGACTCCTAAAATATTCAGTGGTACTGGCGCTGAATTTCCTGCTCGTCTTTACGGGCCTTGGCCTCTTCATGGGCGCGGTCACCGTAGGAGTTTTCCTGCTCGAGTGCTACTGGAGCTGGCGCCACATGACATCCGCTCCTTTCGCCCAAGCCCTAACTGGACTCGCAGTCGCCGCAGCTTCCCTCGCGTCCTTCTTTATTCATTACACTTTTACTCCCGGCGTGGTTTGCTTCGAGATTCCTCATGGTCATTTTCTGCAATATGCCTTTCTGCGATATCCCCGGTTCATGGCGTTGATGTTCGCGCAGTCTGTGGTTCCACGGCCGCTTCATGTCTCGTCAGGAATAACGGTCCTGGGAGTGGCAATTCTCTTGGCGGCGGTTGGAATATTTGCCTGGCATCTGCTCCATTTGCTGAAGGACGCGGGTAGCGGCGCACACCTGGTCGGCGTTGTACTGTTGGGCTATTGTCTCCTATTCTCCGCGAACGCCTCGATCGGACGCATATGTCTGGGCATGCAAGCGGCATTTGCATCGCGCTATGTCACGCTCCTCATTCCGGCCTTCCTCGCCATCTACTTCTATCTGCTGTCGCGGTCGTGGGGCGGCAAGCGGAATTTCGTCCTCGCGTTATTTGTCCTACTGCTCGTGCCTGCCGCAGTGCGCAAACCGTGGGAGGATATCCGTTTGTATTCCAACGGCAAGCGCGACTGGGCCAACTGTTACGTGCGCCGCGAGAATATCCAATATTGTGACCAGAGCGCCAACTTTTCGGTGCATCCGAAGCCCGAACAGATCGCGGATTTCGGCCATGGATCTGATCTGAAACTGCAAGAGAAGCTCGACTATCTTAAGCTGCATCGGCTGAACTTGTTCTACCAACCTCCTTCCAAGTGAATCTGTGGGATGATCTGCGCTCCGGTCCGGGCTTGGATTCCGCTTGTGAATATCTGCCTGCGAAAATGCTTTTTACGGAGTGCATGGCGGACTGGGCCGGAGTTGCGATTTCGTTTCTCCAGGATGCTTTCAGGGGTATGTCCCCCACCCAGCTCCAGTAATGGAATCATCATGGAATCATTAGGTTAGAGCGAAATTCTCTGCAAAATACGTCTTTCAAAGGACTTAGGTATCAAAATATCGGAAGCAAAGGAGTTACAGCCGGATTTTGTGGTTGCTGCCTCCGGCGGTCCGTACTGCCCTTGCTGGGGCAATCATGAACGAGTCGGAAGTGGAGCGCAAGGTTAGATGTCACAGGAGGGCTGGATTTCTTGCGGGCTGGGTCGGGCTTTTCGAAAATCGCGGAAAGTTGGTTACCTGGGGTTATGATGGTCCGGGCGATGACGGGGGCGAATGTGGGCCAGTTCTCAGCCGCCCACTTCTCGCAAAGAACGCGAGAAGTGGGGCACCCTCAGTATATTTTTGGGCGGGTACTTCACCGGGTGGGCTGGAGACGCGGGCCACCCGCCTTTGGTTTGTCCTGCCCCTCCCGGGAGGTCCCAATGCTTCGCGGAATGCTGGTACCCATTAGCCTGCTTTCGACAGTTGCACTTTGCGCGTCCTCGATGGCCCAATTCGAGACGCGGGCGAGCATCTCGCCTTCGGCCCTGCCCCATGCCGGTGCGGTCGCAGTCGGCGACTTCGGCGGTAACGGGATCCTCGACCTGGCGGTGATTGGCTCCGGCTCGGATAGCATTCAGATTCTCTACGGCAACGGCGACGGGACATTCCACCAAGGCGTCACCTATGGGGTTGGCGTAGAACCCTCCGATTTGGCCACGGCGAGCCTGCGAGGCAACGGGGTGCTGGACCTCGTGTTTGGCGGCTATCACAATGACAACGTCTGGGTCATGCTGGGCAACGGCGACGGGACTTTTGGACCCGCAGTCGCGTATCCGATCACCGCGTGGGCCTATATGGTCGTGATTAGCGACTTTACCGGCAGCGGCAGCCTCGACATTGCGACCACTGAGGCCGATAACACTTACGGGGTGTACTGCAACTGTGTGGAGGTCCTGCCCGGCAATGGCGATGGGGCCTTTGCTACCCCGGTTACCACGCCGTTGCCGTACGGACTGACTGCATACGTAATTGTGCCGGGTGACTTTAACGACGACGGCAAGCTCGACCTGGCCGCGGCTGGAGAGTCGTTTCCCAACTATGAAGTTGCTGTCTTGCTCGGAGACAACAGTGGCGCATTCAACGCGGACGGACATTATAAGGTCTCCGGCGCTCCCTCATCGATCGCCGCTGGGTACTTCACCAGCGACAAAGAGAAGCTCGACTTGGCTGTCGTACCCGGCTTGGACGTGCTGTTGGGCGACGGCAATGGTATCTTTGGAAGGCCCGTTGCGTACAGTTCCAACATGGTCCCGAGCTCCGTCGTCGCGCAGGATTTCGACGGCAACGGCGTTATCGACCTGGCGGTCGCTGAGCCGGGTAACGTCGATAGCGCCGTAACCGTGTACAGCGGTAGCGCTGACGGCTCGTTCCGGGTCGGCGGCTCTTTTCCTGTCGGGACCCACACGGGTTTAAATTTTATAGTTGCCGCGGACTTCGATGGTGACGGCAAGCCAGACCTTGCATGTGTGAACTACACAGATGGCACGGTCACAATCTTACTCAACACCGGCGTCGTCAGTTTCTCGCCGACCACACCGCTGAACTTCGAAAAGCAAGCGGTCGGCAAAACCAGCGCGCCAGAGCGTCACCCTCACCAACACGGGAACTACGGAGCTGAAGATTCAATCGATGAAAGCCGGCGCCGAGTTCGCCGTGACTTCGACCTGCGGCGACAGGGTTGCGCCGGGGGCGAACTGCAGGATCAGCGCAACGTTCTCTCCGTCGAAGCAGGGAGCGGCGCAGGGCACGATCAGCATTATCGACAACGCCTCGTCGAAGCCGCAGGTGATTGAACTGCTCGGGACGGGGACGGGCAGCTAGCGGACAGCGTAGGCCGAGCCGATCCCGCAATTGAGACCTTCGTCTCACCCTGAGACGCGGGTCTCGGCGAGGCTTGGGTTTCGGGATCGGACACGCTTGTAACTTGCTGAAAAATCTAGCGCCCGAGTGCTAATCCTTCCGTTCCACACGATGGTCTTGCTCGTGCTTCTTCTCCTGCTATAACCGCGTGTTCTGGCTCCCCAAGGCTCTTCCTAACCGGGAAGAGGGGGAGCCCAACCGCACTTTGACCGCTGGGCGGGTCGAGTCCGGCGAGAAACAGCAGATTCCTCGCTACGCTTCCCCTTCCCTGCGGGAACGGCAAGCTTCGGTCGGAATGACAAAGATTTTTCTTGGCTAGGGAAAGGGGCAGCGTCGCTTGGGGCAAATGGGTACAGCGAAGGCGCGGGCGGCACAGGCCAGCACGGTCGCCGACCTGGCGCGATTCTTTCCCGAGGCCACGCCTGTGCGAATCCCGGTGCAATTTACACGCAGCGGCGGTGAGGCTGGAATTGCAGGCGTTCAGGAGGGCACGGTGATTGAGTTCGGCACCTCGCGCGAAGTGCTGTTCTCCTGTGCCACGGCTTTGGAATTCGCCGACGTGCTGCGGCTGCGCAACTCCGACGGCTCACTCGATACGGAAGCGTCCGTGGTGGCCGTGCAGTACAAACCGGGTGGGACGATTGTTGCGGCCCGCTTTCTAAAGTCCGTTCCTAACTGGATCGTGAAATCATGACTCCTTCGCAACCGCCTTCATCGCAGCCTTCGCCATCGCAACCGGCTTCATCGCAACCTTCGGGGCCCGCTCCAGACTTTGCGGCGCTATGGGCGAGCGCGCGCCGCCTTCATCCCATCTATGCCGAACTGGCGCGCGAGTTCGTGATCGACATGCCGGTGTGCACCGATCTTGAAGTCCAGGCGGAGACGCCAGTGCGGGAATCCGTCGAGCAGGCGCAGCAGTGGCTGAACCAGATGGACGATCGCATCCAGGTGCACCAGTTGCGGCAGTTTCTGCAGACCAGCACGCTGGTGGATTCCGACGGCTTGGTCGTGCTGTTGCGGCATTTCCTGGCGAAGACGAGTCACAGCGATGCCTCGCGCGACAAGATTGATTTCCTGCTGGTGCAGTATTTCAGCCAGAGTGCGCCGACCGAACTCGAAGACAACAATGCCGATATCGCGTACGTAGCGCATGCACTGGAGCCGGTGCTAGGCCCGGTGGAATTGAAGACTCCGGTGTGGTTGAACGCTTTGGATCGCGTTCTGGATGCGGCGCGGCGCTGCCGCTCACTGGACGAACTGCTGCACGGCGGAGTGCTCGAGCAGGGACGCAAAGCGAAAGCGCAGGCCGGAGATCTGTTTTATTTGCCGATCGCACTGGTGGCGTTTACGCGCTTCGGATATCTGATGCGGCGCGTCTTCTTCCGCCTCATGCTCACCGATCTCAACAGCATTCTTGACGGGCTTACGGAACTGGAAGAAAAAGGAGTGGAGACCATCGACTGCCGGCGGGCCCAGTTCTCGGCGCAGGAGCCGACCGTGCGGTTGCGCATGATTTGCCAGTCGTGGAAAGTGATGTTCCAGGCGGAGTACTCCTCCGGGCAGCCGCTGCGCATGCTGGTGGACCTGCGGGCCTCGGTGGACGCCGCGCTGGGCCGGGGATCGGCCGTGCCGGATGCGAAGAAAACTGCTACACCTGCGGCGCAAGCTGCGCCAGCCGCCGTGAAACCTGCGCCGGTTGCTGCGAAGGCCACGCCGAGCACGACCGAGACGGCGCCGCGTGCCGCGGCCGCCGCTGCCGGAGCCGGCGGCGCCGAAGGCGCGAAACCTGCGATCTCAGCGAAGCCCGCACCGCAAGCAGAGGCGGAGCCGGAAGCCGAGTTGGCTGCGGCAAAGGCGGATGCTCCTGAGTTTGAGATTTCCGCAGACGCTCCGGAATGGAGCGCGGATGAGGATTCGCAGCCGGGCAAGAAAAAATAGGTTGCCGGATTTGACCGGTGGACGCACAAGAAGGAAAGAGCAGAACGGTCCAAGCTGAGAGGCCGGATTAAGAGTGAAAGACTTCCGCGAACGATGTGGAGTCGACGCAAAGGAATCGTGCAAGTGGAACATCCGACCGTACTCGTTATCTCCGACGACGTGGAATTTTCCCGGAGCATCACCGCGCGCTGGCAGGCGGAGCGCAACGCGCCGGCGTTCACCATGCTGAGCGGAGAGTTGTGGCCACGCAGCGTGGATAGCTTTGAGGTGGCGATTGTCGGTCCGTTGCGCCGCGAACTGCTTTCGGTGGTACTGGAACCGCTGCACTCGACCTTGCAACCCTTGTTCTGTGTTTGCCAGGATGCTCACACCGCGCAACTGGTGCGCGAGCGTTGGCCGCGAACCTCGGTGCTGCGCCGCGACGAGAATTGGCTGGATGTATTGATTCTGGCCGCGAGCGAGGCCGTGCGCCGCGCCGCCGCCGAAGCCCGCGCCCGCGCCGCCGAACAGGAATGCTCCATGCTGGAATGCCATGCCATGCTCGGCCGCTACATGCTGGACATGCGACATGGGCTGAACAATGCGCTGACTTCGCTGTTGGGAAATTCCGATCTGCTGCTGATCGAGCCCGGCAGCCTGTCGGCCCAGGCCCGCGCGCAGATTGAAACCATTCGCAACATGACGCTGCGCATTCATGAGGTGTTGCAGCGGTTTTCGTCGCTGGAAAAAGAAATGAACGTGGTCGCTCAGCAGGCGGAACGGGACTCGGGCAAATGCCGCGCCGCGGCCGCGGGCGGCTGAAGCAGGACTGAGAACGGAATTCATCCTCCCCCGGTGATATGCCGATCTTGTATTGGTGAGTGGCCGTACCGGTAATTGCTGCGCTGTGGGGAAAGGCCCTATGCACAAGTTAGTGGCAACCAGCACGATTCTTGAGCACGAACTCTCGGAACTGCGCTTGCTCGTGGAGCGCCAAACCGGAGTGGTGCTCGATTGTCCCAACAGCGCTCTGGCCGCGCATGTCGCGGAGTTTGTGGAGGCGCAGGAGTTGGGATCGTCCACCACGCTGCTGGAACGGCTACGCTCCTGCGAGCAGGATCCTTCCACGCTGCCGTCCCTGCTCGACGGTCTGGTCAACACGAATACGGGATTCTTTCGCCATTCTGGAGCCTTGAACGCGCTGACGCGGCAGGTGCTGCCCCAGCTTTGTGCGCGTAAGTCCGCCGATGGTCCCAGCCCGGTCCGCATCTGGAGCACGGGTTGCGGCACGGGAGAAGAAACCTACTCCATCGCCATGGCCGTTTGCGACGGGATGAACCCGGCCAATGTGAGTGCTGCGATCAGCGGCAACGGTTCAGGCAACGGGAACGGAAACGGCAAGGCGGCCGCGCGAAACGGAGGCATTGCAGAGAATGTGCCGGCTACGGCGGCACACTCCAATCTCAATGCGGGATGCTCGATTCACATCGTAGGCAGCGACCTGCTGCCCTGCAGTATCGAAGTCGCGGACCGCGGCGTGTATCCGCAGTCTTCTTTGGACGGCCTGCCGCCGGCCACCATTCGCAACTATTTTTCGAAGATCGGATCGCCTGCGGTTGCGCCGAGCGCACAAGATGACACCGAGAGTGAAGTTAGGAACCAAACCAAGAGTGCATTTTCCGGCGAGGCACAGAACGTTTCCGTCAGCGCTCCGCATCTGCTGGTAAAGCCGCGGCTGCGCAGCCTGGTCACGTTCAACTGCATGAACCTGGCCCGCCCCGGCTACATCGGCCGGTTCGATTGCATCTTCTGCATGGACGTGCTGCCGCACTTTTCGCGCGCCCAGCGCATCGCGTTGGTCGAGCGCCTGCATCTTTATCTCGAACCCGGCGGATATCTCTTCCTCAGCCAGACCGAAAAGCTCCTCGCCCCCAACCTGAACTTCCGCTCGGAAACTTTCGACGGCTACACGTTTCATCGCAAGCCGCTGGCGGCCAGCGCGGCGTACGGACGGTAAATGAAGCTATTCTCGTATCAGTGCTACGCCTGTTTTGGCGCATGCTCGGATTAGGTCCTCATCCAAGGTGGCCAGCGGCAGGCCGTTTGTTTTGGCAAGGTCAAGATAAGCCGCATCGTAAGCAGTCAAGCCATGCTCGCGGCACAGGATCTGAACCTGCTCGAATACCAATTCGGCGGGTGAAGGGTGCAGCACGATGGGAAGCGCCGCGAGGTCGGCAAGAAAAGTCTGCACCAACCTGCCAGAAATTCTCTTGCGCTTTTCGCCAACCAGCAAGGCATTCAGCACTTCATGCGGCCAAAACGAAGGGGCGACCGCCGAGTCGCCCTTCTTGAACATTTGCGCGACTCTCTGGGCCACTGCGGAGTTTTCATCGGGGAAGCACCAGGTCAGAACGACCGACGCATCCACCACAAACCGGCTCACTGCCGTCCTTCATTGATCAGGTCTTTGATCTTGAGCCCGCGCAACGAGAGCTTATGGCGTTCGCCGAAACTTGCCAACCGCTCGGCGGCATGGGAGACGGACCTCTGAGCCGAAGGCTTTTCCATGCGCTCCTTCAGCAATTCTCCCAGCAGCCGGGAGACGCTGGTATCCCGCTTCGCGGCCTCAATACGAGCCCATTGAGCCACGTCTTCTTCGAGGGTCACGGTTATGTTGCGGAGGCGAGTGGTGGATGACACGAGAATAGTGTAGCACGAGAATCCTGTAGCGAGTTGGAGCCTGTTTGACTATCTTCGTCTAGTTTGTCTAAAATAGACAAATGCGAACCGTTTCCGCCACAGATGCCAAGCAGCGCCTCGCCGCACTTCTCGACGCCGCCCAGCGTGAGCCGGTCCTTATTCGCCGCCAGAATCGGGATGTTGCGGTGATCATGTCCGCACAAGAATATGAGCGCATTCGTAAGCACAACATCGCCGAGCTTAAGCAGACCATGGACCGTATCGGCGCTCAGGCCGCAGCAGGGGGAATGACCGAGGAAATCCTTGCCGACATCCTGAAGGATTGAGGCGCCAGGATTCATGCGAATCTCGCGTCGTCTCGTCGTGGATACCAACGTATTCGCCAGCGCCATCATCTTCCCGCGTTCGGTTCCGCGGCAGGTTGTCGACCATGCCTTGGACCACGACGTCGCCATCTTTTCCGAGGCCACGATGAGCGAACTCGCCGAAGTTCTATCCCGTTCAAAGTTCGATAGCTTCGTCAGCCGCGCGGAGCGCGAGCTTTTCCTGGCGCAGATTGAAAGTGCGGCAGAGTTCGTTCCCATCATTCAGTTAGTCCGCGCATGCCGCGACCCGAAGGATGACAAGTTTCTGGAAGTGGCGCTGAACGGCAGGGCCGATATGATTATCACGGGCGATGCGGATTTGCTGGAGATGCATCCGTGGCGAGGCCTGGCGATCCTATCTCCAGCGGGCTACCTGAACAGCGCATAACAGCCCAATCCGCGTATAATATCGGCTGAATTTCACCGCGCGGCGGAGGTCTTATGTGGAGGGTTGATGACACGACCGCAACTTATGGCCACGCACCCAACCTTTGGAACTCGGCAAAGGAAAAGCTCAGGACCGAACTCTGGCGAACCGCAAGCGTCAGGAGAACGATGACCTATGGCGAAGCGGTGGGCTTTATCAGGAACCTAATCGTGCTCGACCCACACGACCATGTTTTCCATGAGATGCTGGTGCAAATCTCTGTCGAGGAGGACGCCAACGGCCGCGGAATGCTCAGCGCGATTGTTGTACATTTGGCGGATGGTCAGCCAGGAAACGGATTTTTCGATCTTGCGGGGCAGCTTGGTCGGAATATTTCTGATCGCTTGGCCTGTTGGGTAAGAGAAGTGAGTCGGCTTTATGAGGAGGCGGCTCATATCGCGGCTTGACACTCTTGTCCGCGCAGCGCGAGGAGGAGTGTGTGCCCCCCTCACGCGAACAAAAACTCCTTCGTCCTCAACTCCCTAATCGTGTCTCTCAACTTCGCAGCCTTCTCGAACTCAAACCGCTTGGCCGCTTCGCGCATGTCGCTTTCGAGCTTCGCAATGTAGCCATCCAAGTCTTCCTGCGATTTGAACTCCGGCATGCCTTCGGCTTCGCCGCCGGTCAGGTCGGTATAGTCGGCGGCGATGATTCCGGCCAGCGTCATGTCCAGCGGGCGCACAATCGATTCCGGCGTAATTCCATTCTCCAGATTGTAGGCAGTTTGAATCTCACGGCGCCGCAGGGTTTCATCCATCGCGCGCTTCATCGAATCCGTCATGCGGTCAGCATAGAGAATCGCGCGCCCGTGCAGATGCCGGGCACAGCGGCCGATCGTCTGGATCAACGACCCCCACGACCGCAGGAAGCCTTCTTTATCGGCATCGAGAATTGCCACCAGCGATACTTCCGGCAAATCCAGGCCCTCGCGCAATAGATTGATGCCGATCAATACATCGAATTCGCCTTTGCGCAGATCGCGGAGAATCTTGACGCGTTCCAGCGTCTCGATTTCCGAATGCATGTAGCGGCATTTCACTCCCACTTCGGCGTAGTACTCGGCCAGGTCTTCAGACATGCGCTTCGTCAGCGTAGTCACCAGCACGCGTTCGCCTTTCTCTACGCGGGCGCGAATCTCGTGCAGAAGGTCGTCGATCTGACCCTTCACCGGTCGCACCTCGACTTCAGGATCGATCAATCCCGTTGGCCGAATAATCTGCTCGACGACTACGCCCGCCGATTTTGTCAGCTCATACGGCCCCGGCGTCGCTGAAACATAAACGAGCTGATTTGTCCGGTGCTCGAACTCCGCAAACGTCAGCGGACGATTATCCAGCGCCGACGGCATGCGGAAGCCGTACTCCACCAGCGTTTCCTTGCGCGAGCGGTCGCCGGCATACATGCCGCGCAACTGCGGCACGGTCTGATGCGATTCGTCGATGAACATCAAGAAGTCACGCGGAAAATAGTCCAGCAGCGTTGGTGGGGGCTCGCCCGGCATGCGTCCTGTGAAATGCCGCGAGTAATTTTCGATGCCGTGGCAGTAGCCCATGACCTTGATCATTTCCAGATCGAACTTCACGCGCTGGTGAATGCGCTGCGACTCGACCACGCGGCCCTGTTTCTCCAGTTCTACTTCCCACCACGCGAGCTCTTTCTTGATCGATTCCACCGCCGACGCGCGCGTTTCGTCCTTCATCACGTAATGCGTTTTGGGATAAATCGGGAGCCGCATATACTTCTGCTTCACCGTGCCGAACAACGGATCGACTTGCGCCAGCGACTCCACCTGATCGCCCCACAGCTCGATGCGGTAAGCCATGTCGTCGTAAGTGGGGAAGACCTCGATCACGTCGCCGCGGACGCGGAAAGTGCCGCGCTTGAACTCGCCGTTGGTGCGCTCGTAAAGAATGTCGACCAGCTTGCGCGTGATGTCTTCGCGCGTAATCTTCTGGCCTTTTTCCAGAAACAGCATCATGCCGTAGTAAGCCTCGGGCGAGCCGAGGCCGTAGATGCAGCTCACCGAAGCCACGATCAGCGCGTCGCGGCGCTCGAACAAGGACTTGGTTGCCGAGAGCCGCAGCTTGTCGAGTTCGTCGTTGATGGTCGCTTCTTTTTCGATGAACAGGTCCGCGGCCGGAACGTAAGCCTCGGGCTGGTAGTAGTCGTAATAGGAAACGAAATATTCGACGGCATTGTGTGGAAAGAAATTCTTGAACTCGTGATAAAGCTGCGCCGCCAGCGTTTTGTTATGCGCCATCACCAGCGCGGGACGGTTCACCGCTTCGATCACCTTGGCCATAGTGTAAGTCTTGCCCGAGCCGGTGACGCCGAGCAAAACCTGATGCTGCTCGCGGTCGTAGACTCCGCGCAGAAGCGACTCGATGGCACGGCCCTGGTCGCCCTGCGGTTTGTAATCGGAAACGAGTTTGAAGTCCATGGTCGTTAGGAGCCAGTGTTATGCTAACGTCAATCCTATTTTACGATGCCGAGCGCAAGCGGTTGAAAGGAGTTTTCCGTTTTGTCCGCTCAGACTCTCACTCGCGATGATTTGAAGAAACTCGCGAGGTTGAGGCTTAAGGAGGCCGAACAGCTTTATCAGAGAAGGCTGTATGACGGCTGTGTCTATCTTTGTGGCTATGTCATCGAATGCGCCCTAAAAGCGAGAATTTGCCGGTTTCTAGGATTGACGACTTACCCTATGGAGGGAGAGCACGGTCGCATCTTCAAGACCCACAATTTCGGAATATTGAAGCTGCTCGGAGGACTGGAAGGTGAGATAACTATTACGAAGAACAAGGTGCTATTTGAGAACTGGTCAGCAGTAGCCAAGTGGGATCCGGAACAGAGGTATGCGCGGGCTGGAAGCTGTGACCGAAAACGGGCGGCCGAGGTTCTAGCTAGCATCAAAGATAAACCCAACGGAGTGTTTGCATGGCTAACAAAGAGGTGGTAACGAAACGCACAAGAGTACAAATCCAACAAGCTCTCACGCAACTAGCTCAGAAAAAGGGAGATTTCCGCTTGGCGATGCTGGTATCCACCGATCTTCCAGAACGCTGGAACTTGCTTGTGAGTGCTCCGTGGATGGACTCTCTAGGGACACGTTCGGTCATAAGCGATCTCACGTCCCTTCTTCTGCGTCACGTAGATAAGAATTCGTTGTCGGCGATTGATCGCGTTTCCGTTATGCCTGGGTCAGATCCTTTCGTCAGGAGGATCGTGAATGTCGTGAACGGATTCTTGGGCGTAGATGCATCTTCGCACAAAGGGGGATTTCGCCTCTACGATACAGTGGTCGAAGGCCACGATATTCCCGAGGCGTTCGTGTTTGTAGCCGATCCTCGCGCGAACGAAAAATCCGTCAAATCACCTCTGACAAGCCAAAAGCTCGCCGTTAGATAACCACTGTATTATCTGTGCGCGACCCAGTCGGCCCTACAACTCCGCCAGCACCCGATGCACCAGCGAGATCGCGATCGATCCTTCGCCCACGGCGGCGGCCACGCGCTTCACATTTCCGGCCCGGACATCGCCGACCGCAAACACTCCGGGCAGGCTGGTTTCCAGCATGAGCGGCACCCGCGGCAGCGGCCACTTAAAATCATGCAGGACGGGATCCAGTTCCCTGCCTGTAAGGATGAAGCCTTTGTTGTCGAGGGCCAGGCAATTTTTCAGCCACTCGGTGCGCGGAGACGCTCCCGCCATAATGAACAAGTGCCGGATGTCGTGGGATGAGATTTTGCCCGTATTCTTATCCTGCCAGGTCACGCGCTGTAGTTGCGTATCGCCATCGAGACCTACGATCTCGGTACGGTAGTGCACTTCGATCGCGGGGTTTTCTTCGATGCGCTGGATCAGGTAGCGCGACATCGTGTCCGATAACCGGCTTGCCCGCACCAGCATGTGGACCTTGCCCGCAGTCTGCGAAAGATAGACCGCTGCCTGACCGGCTGAGTTTCCGCCGCCCACCACAAGCGCATCATCTTTGCCGCACAACTGCGCTTCAATGTAGGTTGCTCCGTAGTAAACGCCCTGGCCTTCAAACTTTTTCAGGTTGTCGATTTTCGGCTTGTTGTACTGCGCGCCGCTGGCAATCACTACGGTGCGCGCGCGAATCGTTTGACCGCAGTCCACGCTCAACTCGTAGGGACGCCGATCGCAATTCAATTTGGTCACGCTGTTGGCGATCAGCACCTTGGCGCCGAATTTCTGCGCTTGCGCGGCGGCACGGCCTGCCAGCTCGTTTCCCGAAATTCCCATGGGGAAGCCCAGATAGTTTTCGATCTTAGAACTCGATCCCGCTTGCCCGCCGGGAGACTCGGCCTCGATCACCAAAACGTCCAAGCCCTCCGATGCCCCATAAACGGCGGCGGCCAGGCCGGAGGGGCCGGCGCCAACAATCACCAGATCCTTCACCTCCGATGCTGTGATGTGCGCATTGAGGCCGAGGCACCTCGCCAGTTCCTGAATCGATGGGCCGCGCAGCACGGTGCGGTTATTGCAGATGACGACAGGAATTTCTTCCAGAGTAACGTGGAAGTGGTCGAGCAAATCCTGGTAGGTCGAGTCCGTGTCCAGATCCACGTAGGTGTGGGGATGTCCGTTGCGGGTGAGAAACTCGCGCAGACGCAGCGTCTGGGCCGAGTGCCGCGACCCCAACAGAATCACGTTGCCCTGGCCGCGGTTGATCAGTTCCACCCGGCGCAGGATGAAGGCGCGCATGAAGATTTCGCTCAGCTCCGCGTCGCGCGCGACCAGGGTGCGCAAATCGTGATTGCTCATTTCCAGGAATTCGCCGGGCGCAGTCACGCGGCCACGCACCAGGCTGAGGCGACCGGAGATCATTGTGATCTCCCCGGTAAAGCTACCGGCCTCATGCTTCACGATAAGGCGTTCGCCCTGCCGGTCTGGCTGCACGATGTCCAGGGTCCCGGAGAGGACCACGAAAAACGGGATGTCGCTATCGCCTGGCTCAAACAGAATCTCGCCCGCCTCTACCCTTCGTACTTTGCTCAATGGACGGATACGGTTGATCTGCTCGGCAGTCAGCGTTGGAAAAGCGTCGCCGCGAACATCAGCGGCAAGAGGTGTCAATTGAGAAGACATAGGTCTCCCGGATCCAGCAGGTGAAGATTAGGTTGAAATTACTAGATGATGCCGATACGGCTTAGGGTTCAGACCGTCCAGTCGGCGGAAATCCCAGGAATTGACTCGATGAAACTGCCTCGCTACGGCTTCACTTCTCCCACGCCCACAATCCTCGCAGTGGCCCGGAATTTCTTGTAATCGCGGTAGGTTTGCTCCACATTCACGTCGAAGTTTTTGAGGAGAGCGAGACGCACGTCGATCTTAGCCGTGACGTGCAGCGGCAGCCACACTTCGTCGTTCACCCGCGTCTGTTCCAGCATGAGCCGAGAACCTTTGTGAAAGCGCGCCAGGAATAGTCCCCAGGAAACCGTGTCCAGGCATTCCACATCCATCTTGGCCAGCTGCAGATCGCTCTTGTCGATCCAGACGCGGCCGTGGAACTTCGGCAGGAACTTGGATTCCTTCATCTGCGGCACAAAACCCGGGCGCGGTTCGCCGTCAATTACCCAGGCCTCGCGCCCACCCAGGGATTCCGTTCCTACCAGCTTGAAGTTGTAAGCGTCGGCGATCTCACGCACGAACTTGCGGTCTTCCTCACGTTCCTTTTCCTCTTTCTGCTCGCGCTTTTTCCGATCGACTTCGGATTCGTTCTTGCGCTTGTCGACGATCTTCTGGATTTTCTCTTCTTCTTTAGCGGCGTCCTTGGCGTCGAGAGCCTTGTCGTCCTTCTCGATCAGCCGTTGCACCTGCTCGCCGTAGAGCTCCATCACATCGTAAGTCTTTATTTCGGTGGATTTTACCTGCCCCTTGCCATCCAGCTTGTTCTCGACGTCGCGTTCAATGTAGGTGTAGTCGCGCAGGCGCTTGTCGTTCTCGATATCTTTGTCGGCGACTATGCGAAGCAAGCGCTGCATCTGCTCCTGGGAGAGCGTGCCGTTGGCATCGGGGGTCAAATCGGGCAGGGAATTGGCGGAAGGCGGTGTCTGCGGCGCAGGCGAAGGGGATTGGTCTTGCTGTCCGAGCGCTGACACGCCGCCGACGAGAATGACGGCCAGAACAAGCCCAGCGAGACCCGCTTTGCTTATGACGAACATTCCTTAGGTTCTTAGAAGAGAGCGCCTTCCCTGAGGATGCATGAAAAAGGCGCTCAATTTTTGCTGCTGGTCTTGTATGCCTTTCCCAGGCATTCCGCCTGAAACAGCCGCTCGTCGACGCGATGCAAGCGCTTGGCCATGGCCGGAGTGACCAGCGGGTAATGCTTGATCTCGAACAGGTGATACACAATGAACCACACTGGTTGGTCGGTGGTCATCCAGTTCTGGCGGTCGAACCGCTTCAGGTTCACCGGAACTGAAAAACGCCGCAGGGTGCGCTCGTGCCGCAGGTTGAAGTAGCCGTTGAAATAGGTCAGGGCCAGTTCGCGCAGAGTGCGATGGATGGGCTCGCGCCAGCGGCATCCGGTGTAGTTCGATTTGGCGATGGCGCCCCAGCATCCGTTCTCGCGAAAAATCGCGATCACGTGGTCGGTGTCGTGTTCGGCTTCGAAATCCAGCAGCAGCGGAGGATATCCGTTGGCCCGTAGCGCCGCCGCGGCGAAGATCGCGCCTTCAAGGCAGTGCGCCGTCTGCTCGGCCAGCACGCGCCGGGGCGACCAGGCAGTATCCGCGAGATGATACGGAGCATCGTCGAGAAACTTCTGGATGCCGTACGGATCTTTCATACTGCGCAGCTTGCGCAGTTCTGAAGCGGTGAAACTAACCATTGGATCGCTCATCGTCGGATGAGTTTACATGAGAGGGTGCCGGTTTTGGGGCGCGGCCCTGTTAGGCGAACACTTCGGCAAGTTCCTGGGGCGTATCCACCAGCACATCCGGCGGATTCGCCTCGAGCGTATGCGGGGCAAAACCGTAACTCACGCCCACGGTCCACAGGCCGGCGTTCTGTCCGGTTTCGACATCGACGTGCGAGTCGCCGACGATCGCGGCTTCTTCCGGACGGACACCAGCTTCTTCGAGCAGCTTCCGCGCGCCTTCGGGATCGGGCTTCTTGGTGGCAAAACTGTTCCCGCCGTAGATTTGCGTAAAGAATGGGCCGAGCCCGAGCGCTTCGACGATGGCGCGCGAGGGGACAACCGGCTTGTTCGAGAGCACCGCCAGCTTGCGGCGGGTTCCGTTCGACCCAAGTTGGACGTTGGCGAGCGATTCCTTCACACCTTCGTAGACCGTGGTGTGGTCGAGTTTGTGCTCGCGGTAGTAAGAAAGGAAGAACTGCAAGCCTTGCCGCACGATGGCCTCATCGACCGCCTCACCGCCGAGCGCGCGCTGAATCAGAATCGGGGCGCCGTCGCCCACATAGCTGGCAATGACGTCGTCGGGCAATTCGGGCCGCCCGATGTGGCGCAGCGCGGCGTTCACGGAGTGCACCAGATCGAGGCGCGAATCGATTAGCGTGCCGTCGAGGTCGAAGATTACCAGTTTGATTGCTTGCGGGTCGAAGGTGCGGCGGGTACGGATCATCCACTTTCAGGATAAATGATGCGAGCACTCAGCCGTCGGCAGGCGGTATTCAGCGCGGGAGAGGCCAGCAGTTCCCGGCGGCGCTCGGGTGGCTTCCGGTGAATGTTGACCGGAACCCATATTTCTAGTAATATCGAAATATGAAAGCGTCTTCCCTCGACAGATCCAGCGAGCGTGTCGCCAAATATGCCGACATGTTTTCTGCAATGGGCACCGAGCCGCGCTTGCGCATCATGCAACTTCTGCTCTCGGCGCATCCCGAGGGACTTGTGGTCGGCGACATTCAAGACGAGCTGGAGATTCCAAACTCGACACTGTCGCACCATCTCGAAAAGTTGAAAACGGAAGGCCTGGTAGACGTACAGCGCGAGGGGACGTTTCTGCGCTACACGGCCAATACCGAATCTTTACAGGAGTTGCTGCAGTTTCTCTACGCCGAATGCTGCACCCGCAATAAGGCACTCAAGCCGGAACAAATCGTTCGACTCTGCAAATAGGAGAACCATCGATGAGCACCGCCGACGCGACTGGAACCGTAACTGCCGACATCAAGGAAGCCGTCAAAGAGAAATACGGCCAAGCCGCTCTGCGAGTGAAATCCGGTGGCAGTTCCTGCTGCGGAGCGACCGCCCGCACGAGCTGCGATCCCATCACCACTAATCTTTACGATGCGGCGCAAGCTGGGCTCATTCCCGAGGAAGCGCTGCTGGCATCTCTTGGTTGTGGAAATCCCACCGCGCTGGCCCAGTTGAACCCCGGCGAGATCGTACTCGACCTAGGCTCCGGCGGGGGCATCGATGTGTTGCTCTCTGCAAAGCGGGTTGGTGCGACCGGCAAGGCCTATGGTCTCGACATGACCGACGAAATGCTGGCCCTGGCCAACGAAAACAAACGCAAAGCAGGCGCCGAGAATGTGGAGTTCCTCAAAGGTGAGATCGAAAACATTCCCCTGCCGGACAATTCCGTGGATGTGATCATCTCCAATTGCGTTATCAACCTCTCGGCGGACAAAGATCGCGTCCTGCGCGAGGCTTTTCGCGTCCTGAAGCCGGGCGGGCGCTTTGCCGTCTCCGATGTGGTGACGCGCGGGGAGATGCTCCCCGAGATTCGCCAAAGTGTGCTGGCATGGGTGGGCTGCATTGCCGGGGCACTCGAAGAAAATGATTATCGCAACAAACTAGCGACAGCCGGATTCGAGCAGATCGAGATTGAGCCTACCCGCATTTACCGGGCGCAAGACGCGCGAGAATTCCTGGCAGGCGAGGGAATCGACATCGACGTGATCGCCCCGCAAGTCGACGGCAAGTTTATGAGCGCATTCGTCCGCGCAGTTAAGCCGACGGCAAAGGAATCCTGCTGTGGTCCGGCGTGCTGCAAAGCGTAGCGCCGCCGTCTCGGGGGCCTCGAGGTGAGTGTGAAAGACGTCTATAACGTTTTGTTTTTATGCACCGGAAACTCGGCGCGCTCGATCATGGCTGAGGCCGTCATGAATTACAAAGGTCGGCCTAACTTTCGCGCCTACAGCGCCGGCAGCCATCCCTCGGGATCGGTTCGGCCTGAAGCCTTGCGACAGCTGGAAGCAGCGCACCTGCCAACGAGCGGTCTCCGGAGCAAAGGCTGGGATGAATTCTCCCGGCCGGGAGCTCCGAAGATGGATTTTGTCTTTACAGTCTGCGACAACGCAGCCAACGAAGTTTGCCCAATATGGCCGGGGCAGCCGATGACTGCGCACTGGGGCGTGCCCGACCCGACGGCGGTGAGAGGCACGGAGGAGCAAGTGGAAAAGGCTTTTCGCGATGTGTTCTTTCTGTTGGATCGAAGGATCACCCTCTTCGTCGCTTTGCCGCTCTCTACGCTGGATGGCCTCTCGCTGAAGAACGAAATCGACGGCATCGGACGACGATGAACTTCGATCTGCGCTCCCGCGCGGCTGCAGAATTTCTGGGGACCGCGCTGCTTCTGGCTGCGGTGGTGGGCTCCGGCATCATGGGAGAACGGCTAGCAGGGGGCAATGTCGCAATCGCATTGCTCGCGAATACGCTGGCCACGGGAGCCATGCTGGTCGTGCTGGTTCTGACATTGGCTCCGATCTCGGGGGCGCATCTCAATCCCGTGGTCACGTTGGCCATGAATGTGACAGGAGAATTGCCTTGGCGTGAAGCCCCAGCCTATTTGGCTGCGCAGATCACGGGAGCGTTTGCGGGTGTGGCCTCGGCTCACCTCATGTTCGGCCTGCCTTTGTTCTTTTCCTCAACTCACGTTCGCCATGGTTGGCCTCAACTATGGAGCGAAGCGGTAGCCACATTCGGCTTGCTGTTTGTGATCTGCAGTTGCTCGCGTTTCCGGCCAGCGGCCACCGCCTACGCGGTCGGGGCATACATCACGGCGGCGTACTGGTTTACTGCTTCGACTTCGTTTGCGAATCCCGCAGTCACCTTGGCTCGTGCGGCCAGCGGCACGTTTTCTGGGATTCGCCCCGTCGACGCCCCTGGATTCGTCGTCGCGCAGCTCGCCGGAGCATTGGCTGCAACGATGTTCTTCCGCTGGTTGGCTCCGGCCGAAATCAGCCGAGTCGAGTAGACCCGAGCGGTGTCTGCAGATCTTTTTCGTGGTTCCGTGCCCTTATAATTCCGGCATGGGCAAGAGCTGGAAGACACGTTTGATCCATTCCGATGTGCAGGTTCCTGCGGGCTACCGGTCGCTGGCGAGTCCGGTCTATCGCGGCTCGACCACGTTATTTCCCGACAGCGCTTCAGTCAACGACGGTTGGGATCAGCACGAAGCGGGCTATACCTATGGCCTCTACGGCACTCCCACCACGCTCGAACTCGCGGCCAAGATTTGCGAACTGGAGAAGGGCTACCGGACGATCGTAATGCCCGGTGGACAGGGCGCGATTGCGCTCATCAATCTGGCGCTCCTGAGGAACGGAGATCACATTCTGATTCCGGAGAGCGTCTACACGCCGAATCGCAAGCTGGCCCGCAACGTGTTGCGCCGTTTTGGCGTGGAGGCGAGCTTTTATCCCCCGGAAGTTGGCGCCGGGATCAAAGATCTGCTGCGCGAGAATACCCGGCTGGTCTGGTGCGAGAGTCCGGGATCGATCACCATGGAAGTGCAGGATGTGCCCGCCATTGCCGAGGCCGCACACGCACGCGGAGTGCTGGTAGCGCTCGATAATACGTGGTCCGCCGGAGTGTATTTCGATGCTTTCGCGCACGGGGTGGATATCACCATGCAGGCGTTGACGAAATATGTGGGCGGGCATAGCGACCTGCTGTTGGGCTCGGTTACGGTGAGGGATGCGAAGGTATACCAGCAATTAGGAGCAACTCAGCAACTCCTGGGCTGCGCGGCCTCACCGGATGATTGCAGCCTGGCCTTGCGCGGCATGAAGACCTTGGCCGTGCGCCTGAAGCACATCGAGGCCTCGGCGCTGCGGATTGCGCGCTGGCTGGCGGCGCGCCCGGAGATCGAGCGCGTATTGCACCCGGCGCTCGAAGGCTCGCCGGGACACGAATTCTGGAAGCGTGACTTCACCGGCTCGGCGGGCGTTTTTTCCATCGTTTTCAAATCGGAAGCCACGAAGGCTCAGGTGCTGCAGTTTGTGGACGCGCTGGAGTTGTTCGAGATCGGCTACAGCTGGGGAGGCGTGACCAGTCTGGCTGTAGCCTACGACTTCCACGGATCCAAAGGGCGGCCGGACTACGGGCACCGCATCGTGCGGCTGAACATTGGACTCGAGGACACCGAGGACTTGCTTGAAGATCTGGAGCAGGGCCTGAATAGTCTTCGAAAACGGCAAGACTGAGTCTGACGACGGCCATGAACATTCTGGGCACCGATCTAGTTCGAGTTAGGTGAGCACCAAGTATTTGACATGCTATCTGGACCTTCCTAGACTAGTTCCATGGAAGTTCGCCTGCAACCCGAGAAAGAAGCGCAGTTAGCGCAAATTGCCGCACAGAGAGGGCTGGCCCCTGACGCACTCGCGCAACAGGTCCTGAGCCTCTATCTGGAGGACGACGCCCATTTTGTCGAGGCGGTCAATATCGGCTTGGCGGCTGCGGCGCGCGGAGAGTTCGTTGAGCACGAGGAAGTGGGTAAGACGCTGAAGCAAATCTTGCGGCCTTAATGCGCCTGCGCTGGACTACTCCCGCTGCCAACGATCTCTACAAAATCGTACAACATATCGAGCACGACAATCCGGCTGCCGCTCTCGATGTGGCCCAGACTCTTTACGACGGTTGCGGCAGTCTGAGAAAGTTTCCTTATCGAGGCCGCAAGGGACGGATTCCAGGGAGCCGCGAACTCATCTTTCCGGGGTTGCCCTACATCGTTGTTTATCAGATTCAAGATGAGGTCGTGGAGCTGCTTCGCATCTACCACGGCGCCCAAGACCGGCCATAGTGTCCGGCCAGCGTGGTCCGCAGCCCACCAGGCCCTTAGGCTGAGTGCCAAACCCGGCAGGTTTCCAAAGTGCCCCTGCCCCGAACTTGCATGTTTTCCAATTCTCCATTTCCGATTTACAATGCAACCTGCCGGTAATATTCGGCACCGCATTCTTAGGCCGGGATATTTAATTAAGAGCAGTTCTCAGGGAACCGGATGGCGACGACAAAAACCGACCCCAAACTGTCCATTGCAGGCAATAGCGGCAAGAAGTCCCAAACCTACGAGGGACTTACGCGCGAGCAACTGATCGAAGCCTACCGCATCATGTACACCTCCCGGCGCATCGACGACCGGGAAATCCTGCTCAAGCGGCAACAGAAGATCTTCTTCCAGATGTCGGGAGCCGGGCATGAGGCCATCGGCATGGCCGCGGGAATGACGCTGAAGCCGGGCTACGACTGGTTCTATCCTTATTATCGCGACCGCGCGCTGTGTCTGGCATTGGGCGCCAAGCCTTTAGAGATGTTTCTGCAGGCGGTGGGAGCGGCTGACGACCCCAGTTCCGGCGGACGCCAGATGCCCTCGCACTGGGGCTACAAGCGCCTGAACATCGTGACCCAATCCTCGCCGACGGGATCGCAAATCCTGCAAGCGGTGGGATGCGCCGAGGCGGGACGGTATTTTGCCAATCATCCAAAGGCGGCTGAAATCCCAGGGGCATCCCCACTTCTCGCAAAAGATGCGAGAAATGGGGCACCCTCTGGAGTTGGATCGCCCGATTATCGCCAGTTCAAAGATGTGACCTTCCAGGGCGACGAGGTTTCCTACGTTTCCCTGGGCGACGGCACTACCAGCGAGGGCGAGTTCTGGGAAGCGCTGAACGCCGCCGCTCTGGGCAAGCTGCCGGTGATTTTTAGTGTGCAGGATAACGGTTATGCCATCTCCGTTCCGGTGGAAATACAAACCGCCGGGGGCAGCATTTCACGGCTGGTTTCGGGCTTCCCGAATTTTCATTTTGAAGAAATCGATGGCACCGATCCCGTGGCCAGTTGCGCCGCGTTTCAGCGCGCCGCGAAATATTGCCGCGAGGGCCACGGTCCCGCGTTTGTGCACGCCCACGTCATCCGTCCCTATTCGCATTCGCTTTCCGACGATGAGCGCTTGTATCGTCCGGACGCCGAGCGGGAGCGCGATGCCGCGCGCGATCCGGTTTCCCGCACGCAGATGTTTTTGCTGCGCGAGGGAATTCTCGACGAAAAGGGCATCAACGAACTGGAAAAGAAAGTTGAAGAAGAGCTTCAGGTCGCCGTGGACCTTGCCCTCGCGGCGTTGCCGCCCGCGCCGGAGAGCGTGCTGCAGTACGTGTATTCGCCCGATCTCGATCCGACGTCCGCGGCGTTCGATACGCAAGCTGTGGTCGGGTCTGATTCCGCCGACGGCAAGAAGCCGGTGACGAAGACCATGGCCGACTTGATCAATGTGACCCTGCGCGACGAGATGAAGCGCGACGAGCGCATCGTGATCTTCGGCGAAGATGTAGCGGATTGCAGCCGCGAAGAGTATTTGAAGCGCAAGCTGGTGAAAGGCAAGGGCGGAGTCTTCAAGCTCACTTTCGGTTTGCAGAACGAGTTTGGCACCGACCGTGTTTTCAACTCGCCGCTGGCCGAGGCCGCCATCGTGGGGCGCGCCACCGGCATGGCTACGCGAGGTCTCAAGCCGGTCGTAGAGATTCAGTTCTTCGATTACATTTGGCCGGCGATGATGCAGATTCGCGACGAGCTCTCTGTGATCCGCTGGCGGTCGAACAACGTGTTTTCTTGTCCGATCGTAATTCGAGTGGCCATCGGCGGTTATCTTACCGGCGGCGCGATCTATCACTCGCAGTGCGGCGAGAGTGTGTTCACGCATATTCCGGGTTTGCGCGTGGTGTTTCCCTCGAATGCTCTGGATGCCGCGGGACTGCTGCGCACTGCGATCCGCTGCGACGATCCGGTACTGTTTTTGGAACACAAGCGGCTGTACCGCGAAACCTACGGACGCGCCCCTTATCCGGGGCCGGAATACATGATTCCGTTCGGCAAGGCCAGGGTCGTGCATCCCGGAACGGACTTGACCGTGATCACTTACGGGGCGGTGGTGCCGCGCGCGCTGCAAGCGGCACAGAAGCTCGAGCGCGAGCACGGCGTAAGGGTGGAGTTGATCGATTTGCGCTGCCTGAATCCCTTTGACTGGGAGACGATTGCGGCGTCGGTCAGCAAAACGAACCGCGCGCTTGTGGCTTACGAAGACACTTTGAGCTGGGGCTATGGGGCGGAGATCGCGGCGCGCATCGCCGATCAGCTCTTCGATCGCCTGGATGCACCAGTGCGTCGCGTCGCCGCTGCCGACACATTTGTGGCTTATCAGCCGATCCTGGAAGACGCCATCCTGCCGCAGGCGAATGACCTGTTCCGTGCGATGAAAGAATTGGCGGAATACTAGACCGCGCCCCCGCAAGCGCTCCAGAGGTCAGTGGTATTGCGCGCAGGAGTCTTAAGGCTCCCAACTTCGTTCCTCTTGTCGGCCCCCCGGCTACAAACCTAAAATGATACTGTTTTGGAGGAATAATGCGGCAGCCTCTTCGTGCGATGTTCAACCATAAGCTGGCTACAAGGGCCGGCTTGGTGTCGACCCTCTTTCTGACCCAGGTTTGTGTACTTCTGGCCCAAACCGCGGTCACGACCTATCACAATGACAATTACCGCACCGGAATGAACTCAACGGAGACCGTTTTGACCCAAGCCAACGTAAATGCTTCTCAATTTGGCTTGCTGGCAACGGTGAAGGTTGACGCTCAGGTGGAAGCGCAGCCGCTCATGGTCCCCAACGTGAACATTACCGCTGGGAGCAATCAAGGGGTTCACAATGTGGTGTACGTCGTTACCGATAACAACACGGTTTATATGATCGACGCCGTCGCCGGCACGATTTTGCTGAGCCGGCACATCGCTACGCCCGCGCCCGCCCCTGCAGGATGCAAAGGCAATGGCGACGACCTCGGAATCACGTCAACTCCCGTGATTGACACGACCAGAAACGCGATCTACGTGATGACGTACGTCAAGGCCACCCCCAATCCTAACTATGTCCTACACGCCTTGAACCTCAGCAACCTCAGAGACCAGACCACCCCGGTCACTGTGACTGCTTCCCATACGCTGACGGATGGAAGCACCTTCGACTTCAACGGCCTTTATCAGCGCCAGCGTCCCGCACTTCTGGAGGCCAACGGCAATATTTACGCTGGATTCGGCAGCTTCTGCGACCTCTTCGGCAACAACAGCCGCGGCTGGTTACTGGGCTGGAGCGCGAGCACTTTGACTCCGCTTGGCTCCAATCAGCTCTTTGATTCGCTGGCCACGTCTCCTGACAACTTCTTTCTCGCTTCCATTTGGATGTCGGGCTATGGGCTGGCTGCTGACGATTCCGGCAACGTAGTTTTCGTTACCGCCAACGCAGACAAGACCGGGACAAACTATAACGGGGTCACCGCGATTGAAGAGAGCGCAATCGAGGTGTCGTCCGACCTGAGTACCGTGGTCGATCTGTTCACGCCTTCGGACTGGCCCAGCCTCGACGAGCACGACCTCGATTTCGGCTCCGGAGGCCTGATGATCCTGCCCGATCAGCCTGGTTCTACCCCGCATCTTGCGGTGGCCGCGGGAAAGAATGCCACCATGTTCCTCATGAACGAGGATAACCTCGGAGGATACTCGTCCAGCGGCAACAATGTCCTCGGCAGCTACCAGGTCGGCGCATGCTGGTGCGGAGAATCTTATTATGTTGATACCGACGGCATAGCCCGCGTCGTGAGTAGCGGCGCGACAAAGGCTGAGGTGTGGAAATTGGCAACCTCTCCTTCTCCGGCGTTGACCCTCACCAAACAATCACCGGTTCTGGCCACGGGTCAGAACTCCGGCTTCTTCACCAGCGTTTCTTCCAACGGCAACAGCAATCCCATCATCTGGGCGCTTTCGCGGCCGGTTTCCAAGACGTCTCCCGGCATGACCCTTTATGCCTTCAACCCTGATTCAACCGGCAGGACTATGACTACTTTGTTCAGCGGTACTGCCGGCACATGGCCGAATTATGGCGGCGATTCCAACCAGGTTCCGATAATCGCCAACGGCATGGTCTATGTTGCCAGCTACAAGCAATTGGACATCTTTGGGCTGCTTCCGCAGAGCGCACGGAAGAAGGCACAGAAGCGATCCAAGTAGCCGCTGCCAGTCGGCCTGACGAACTGCCGTTTGCCTGGTGCTGGTAGCGACGGCAGTCTCTATGGTGCGGCCTTCTACGGCGCCTTCGCTGCGACCGTTGTGTCGCGCCGCGCTAGAGTCTTCTCTCTCTGAGTGTTCCTTCCACGATTGACCGTTCCTTCGTCCGCCCCCTAGAATCAATCGCCGTTTCCTGAGGGGAAATCAATGACGCCGCTTCGTCGCAATGCCTACTTGGGGCTGGCCCAAGCTGCCAGTCTTGTCCTTGTCTGTTTTCTTGCCTCTGTATCCACCGTTTTCGCGCAGACCTCTGTCACCACTTATCACAACGACAATTACCGCACTGGATGGAATTCCAGCGAGACCGTGCTGACGCCGGCCAACGTGAACTCATCCCAGTTCGGACTGCTGACCACCGTTAAGCTCGACGATCAGGTGGACGCGCAGCCGCTCCTCGTCTCGAGCGTGAACATCACGGCGGGAGGCAACCAGGGAACGCACAGTGTTGTGTATGTAGTAACGGAAAACGACACGGTCTATGCCATCGACGCCAATGCAGGCACCGTGCTCCTCAGTCAGAATCTCGGCAATCCCGTGCGGTCCCCGCTTGGCTGCAACAACAACGGACCGAATGTCGGCATCACCTCTACGCCGGTGATCGATACCGGCAGCAACACGCTTTACTTGATCGCCTACACCCAGGATTCCACCGGTCCTGCGTATCGGCTGCACGCGCTCGACCTGGGCAGCCTCGCCGACAAGATAACTCCGCAGGTGGTCACCGCATCGCATGCCCTCACGAACGGAACCACCTTCGTGTTCAACGCCACCTATCAGCGGCAACGTCCCGCTCTGCTTGAGGCAAATGGCAACATCTATGCCGGATTCGGCAGCTTTTGCGACTTTGCCGCCAACGTTTCGCGCGGCTGGCAGTTGGGCTGGAACGCGGCGACGCTGGCTCCGCTTTCGGCCAACCAACTTAACGATGCGCAGCCCACTTCTCCGGACACCTTCTTCCTGTCGTCAATCTGGATGTCGGGATATGGGCTCGCGGCCGACGATTCTGGCAACATCTTGTTCGTCACGGGAAATTCCGATTATTCCGGAACGACCTACAACGGCGTTACTAACATTCAGGAGAGCGTGATTGCGGTTTCCGCGAACCTGACCAATGTGGTCGATCTGTTCACGCCTTCGAACCAATCCAGCCTGGACCAGTCAGATACTGATTTCGGCTCCGGGGGCGTGCTGGTGCTGCCCGATCAGCCGGGATCGACGCCGCATCTGGCGGTGGCCGCGGGCAAAGACGGAAACATGTACTTCATGAACGAGGATAGCCTTGGAGGATATTCGCCCAATAAGAACAATGTGCTCGGCACTTACCCAATCGGCGGCTGCTGGTGCGGGCAATCGTATTTTGTGGATCCGACGGACGGCCTGGCGCGGGTGGTGAGCAGCGGCGGCAACAACGTCGACGTGTGGAAACTGGAAACCTCGCCGAAACCGAAGCTGGTCGGGGTTTCCCGGTCTCCGGCCGTACGCAGTGGAGCACAGGATCCGGGATTCTTTACCAGCGTGTCGTCGAACGGGAACGCGAACCCGATCATCTGGGCGCTGTCGCGGCCGGTTTCCCAGCAGTCGAATGCCATTGCGCTCTACGCTTTCAACCCCGAATCGGGCAAAAATATGACCCAACTGTTCCGCGGAGCTGCCGGAGCATGGCCCAACACCGGTGGCAACGCGAACCTGGTTCCGGTGGTAGCCAACGGTAAGGTCTACGTTGCGAGTTATAAGGAGCTGGAGATTTTTGGACTGACCCAGCAAGCGGTGAAGGGGCAGACGAAGAAGCAAGCAAAGTAGTAAGAGTTTGATGGTTGACAGTGCCGGGTGGCCGTCGATTTTCAGCGAGGGCCACCCGTCGCTCAATCTATTCTGCGAAGAGTGCACGGTAGAGGCCTCCGCCGAGCGCGCCGCCGAGGAGCGGGGCGACCCAGAACATCCAGAGTTGCTGCAAGGTCCGGCCGCCGTCGAAGATGGCGGGGCCGGTGGGATTGATGCTTGAAAACGTAAGGAACTTCATCTCACGTCTTCCAGCATGAGTCAGAAGCCTTTCAGAAAATTCGAGCCCAAATGGAGCGTTCCCCGTAAGTAGTCTGCATCGCACCCCGGAGAAAACCGCAGGGCAGCACACACCTCATTCATCCGTGCGGGTGCGCCCATCCTTTGCGCACTAAATCCACAGCCCCCCCTGTGACATCTAACCTTGCGCCCCACCCCAAATTCGCGCCATCATTGCCAAGCAGAATCAGCGCCCCTAAAATCGAGCGCCGCGAGGAACTCCCGACAGCATGTCACCCACAACTCCTTTATTCCCTAGATTTTGCCCGATAAGCCCTCTCCCCTCTAGATTTTACGGGCATTTTCTTGCTAACCCCATGATTCCACCCGGACCACCCCAGGGGGGGACCCCACCCCAACATTGTTTTCCCGTTCCGCAGCACGGGGGCGGCTGTGCGAGCGGGCGTAGCGCCTGATACGTGGCCCATCATTCTCACGATGCCGACCACGCGGGGGAGAATTCCCTGAGGCAGCACTGAGGCACCGGCAGTGCAGGGGTCCTTCGACTTCGGAACGGCTTCGCTCCGCGAGGCAGTTCCTTCGCTCAGGATGACAGAGCTAATAACCAATTGGCGCGTGGCCCACTCAAGCCCGGTTTTGGCTTGAGTGGGGATGTTCACACGTCACAGGCTTAGTCCGGCGAAGGAAGCTAGATTGAGGTCATGCCGCGGGGACTAGCGCGTTTTCAGCGGGACGACAGTCCATCAACGCGACTGCTGGCGCTGAGGCCCGGTTCCGTGGGCGGGGTCTTATCGCAGCGCTGAAGCGCTGCGCCACCCAAAATCCCGCGTTACGGGTTCCCGAAAACAAAACGTGGTTTTTCCACAGCTTTCCTAGCTGGGATGTTCACTTGACCTTGCTTCCGATTCCGAATCGGGAATACTGGGAGTAGCGGGGAATTCACAACAACTTGGGAATCTGGGCGGCGTGGGATTTCGGTCCGGTGCCGCCGGGAGTGGAGGAGTCGAGGAAATATGGCTTTGGGAAATGTGCCACGGTGTCAGCATATCAAGATGAATGGGATGCAGTGCGGATCGCCTGCGCTGCACAGGAGGCGGCGGTGCTTTTTTCATGAGCGGGCGCGGGAGCAGCAAAACCGGATCGTGAGAGGTCAGTGCAGGCAGGCGCGCTTTGTGCTGCCGGTGCTGGAGGATGCCAACGCGGTGCAGATGGCGCTGATGGAGGTGATGCAACTGCTGGCCTGGGGTGAGATGGACCGCAAGGTGGCGGCGTTGCTGTTGTACGGCTTGCAGACGGCGAGCGCCAACCTGCGCTATGTGAACTTCGAGCCCAGCGAGCCGACCGATGTGGTCATCTTTCGGGAAGACACTTCGCAGACCGACATTGGAGGGCCGCAGTGGGATCCGGAAAATTTTGGATTCGAGGAAGAAGAGGACGAAGAGGAAATTGAGAAAGAGGGTGAGGGCGGGAACGTGGCGGCGGCTCCGAGGGCAACGGAGGCGGCGGTCGTGGTGGCTGCGGCGGGAGAGACAGGGGATTTGCGGGTCGCCGCGGCTGAGGGAGCAGAAAAAGTTGCCGTGCCAAGTAAGGAGGAGGTGCGGAAAAGGATTCGGGGACTGGTGCACGAGTACATTGTGAGCACTACGGGAAGAGAGCCGATGGAGTTGAGTGGATAGGGTGGGCTTTCGGGCTCCGGCTCGTGCGGAAACGGCCCTCTCATCATGGACCGAAGTAAGGTAGGGATGCTTCGACTGCGGTTAAGCTTCGCTTTCGCGAAGCTTAATCCTCGCTCTGCATGACAGAACTGCGGGATGTGGGCAGCGCTAGGGAGCTTCAGGTTACTCCGGCTTTATCCGCAAGGGGGTTGTCGTTGATCGTTCCTTGGGGCGGTGCTAGGCTGCGAGGAGTGGGGTCCACGACAGTTAATTCGGTGAATCCGCGGATATCTCGGAGAGGCGCGATGGCTTGGCTGCAATCGTTGCTTCGGTCGGGGACGGCGGAGGTGTGGATCAAGTTTCTGCTGGCGCTGGTGGGGTTGGGGCTGGCGTTTGGGGCGGCGCTGTTTTCGACGGCGGCAGGTGAGGCGGGACACTTGTGGGCGTCGGTGATTTTGGCGTCGATGGCGCTGGTGATAGCGGTGTTCGTGGGGCTGGTGACGGTGCCGTACCTGGCGAGGCGGGTGGCGCTGGAGCGGTTGCGGCAGACGTTTCACTACGAAGTGACGAAGGTGGGCGCGGTGTATGTGCTGGTCACGCTGGTGATCGGCATTGCGGCGCTGAACACGGGAAACAATCTGCTGTACATCGTAGTGGCGGCGATGCTGGCGGCGATTTTGGTGTCGGGCGTGGTGTCGGCAGTCGTGCTGCGCGGGCTGGAACTGGAGGTGCGGCTGCCGGAACATGTTTTTGCCGGGCGCACGGTGTTGGGAAGGATCGTGCTGCGGAACTCGAGGCGCTTTTTGCCATCGTTTTCGATTCGCGTGGTGACGGCGCGGAAAGAAAAGAAGGTGGGCAAACAATGGCGGTGGGAGCCGACGACGTTTGTTTTTCCGCGGAACCGTAGGGCGGGGAATCAGTGGCTGCGGGTGCGCGATTGGCGGGTGCGGAGAGTGGAGGTGGCTGCGGCGCCGCCGGGGATCTTCGACGGGATGATTTATTTCCCGTACGTGCCGGCGGGAGCGGACTTGACGGCGGATCTTGAGTTGCGTTTTGAGCGGCGCGGGCGGTATTGCGAATCGAGTTTTGGTGTGGCTACGCGGTTTCCGTTCGCATTTCTCACCAAGACGCGGGATGTGGCGCTGGAGCGCGAGATTCTGGTATATCCGCCGGTTGAGCCGCCGGACGAACTGTTTGAGATTTTGCCGCTGGTGAACGGGGAGTGGGAGAGTTTTGTGCGGGGACGGGGATCCGACCTGCACCTGATTCGCGAATACACGCCGGAAGATTCGGCGCGGCATGTGGACTGGAAGGCGACGGCGAAATCGGGATCGCTGAAAGTGCGCGAGTTCAGCCGTGAAGATGAGCGCCGGCTGCGCATTGTTTTCGACAATCCCGGCGCCGGAGTGATTTCCGAGGCGGCGTATGAGCGCGGGGTGAACCTGGCGGCGTCGCTGGCCTGGCACTTCTCGGAGGAGGATGCGGAGGTCTCGTTTGTCGTCTCAGGGCAGGGAAGCGATGTGGAGCTGCACAAGTTTCTGGCTCGGCTGGCGGTGATCGAGCCGCGAGGGAAGCGGGCGGGAGAGCAGTTGCAAGCCGGGATGTTAGGAGAGGATGCACTGCAGGAAATGAACCTGGGCGGCGCCGGCCTATATAACATTGTTCTTACGGCGCGTCCGCACGGGAGCTTGCCCACGTCGTGGTGGAACTGCTCGTACTTTGTTTTTCTGGGGGAGCAGGGTGGCGCGCATTCCGACATTCGCCGGTCCTCCCGAAAGTGATTTCCCTGATTATTTTTCTTCCTCTACAGGTTTTTACCCCTTTCCATAGAACCAGTTTCGGCATATACTCGCCCACCGGTATAGCTTTTGGACCGGTCGGAGCCCGATATTCCCGGAGGGGCCAATGCGTATCTGCGATCTGATCAAGAACCAGGAAACCTACCAGGCGGAAATGGACCAGACCGTTCTGGAAACAGTGCGAGCGATGGTGGAACGCAACATCGGAGCCGTTCCGGTGCTGCATAACGGAAAGCTGGTGGGAATTTTTTCCGAGCGCGATCTGATGAAGCGCGTGGTGGCGGGAGGATGCGATCCGCGAAGCACGTGCCTGGCCGAGGTCATGACGGACGATCCTCTGACGATTAATACGAATGAGGAGTTGGAGACCTGCATGACGCTGATGCGGCGGCACAACTTCCGGCATTTGCCGGTTTGCCACGACGGCCAACTGGTGGGCATGGTTTCGCTGCGCGACATTCTGCTGCACGATTTGAACGAGAAAGACGATGAAGTACGCATGATGCGCGCCTACATCCACTCCGTTCCGGATGCCTAGAGTACGACGAGGGCGATCCGCCAAGCTGCGCAACTCAACGGCAAACCCCTCTTCATTGCGAATACTTTCCTTCTGGCCCGTTTGAGCTGGGGCTGAAGTAGCACGAAGGTAACGTTGTCTTCGACGGAGCCTACAGGTAACGTTACTTCTGGTGACCTGAGTACATTGAACAGCTGAGCTAATAAGCTTAAATTTTCTTAATAGGGTATTGAGTGGAGCCGCGAGCCGGTTCCGCCGGCACTGGTGTTTCCGGTAGTGGTGAAGTTTGATAAGGAAGCGAGCCAAACGCGCGATTGATGGGTCGCAAAAAACGCGACCCGTCGCGCGGCTCGCCCAGATTCCTCACGGCGCAAAGAACGCTTGTTCGGAATGACAATCAAACTGCACCGCTGCCGATGCTTTCAAGGGCCTAGGGAGAGGTTGCGATGAGCGGTAAAATAACGATCTTTTATTACGCTCTCTGGATCGCGCATCCGGTTCTCCAAATGGCGATTGCGGTGGCCATGTTTCGCCGGGGACGGCACCGGCAATTCAAATATTTCTTTGCCTACATCGTGGCGCAGATTGTTGCCTTTTGCGTGGTCTTTCCGACGTACCGGTACGATCCCGCGGCTTGTGTGTACCTGAGCTGGCTCAGCCATGCAATCAGCGCGGCTCTGGGTTTCAAGGTGATCCACGAAGCCTTCCTCGATGCCTTCCGGCCATTCCACACGCTGCGAGATCTGGGCACGGTTCTATTCAAGTGGGCGGGACTGGTGATGCTTCTGGTGGCGGGAGTGGTGTCAGTTTCCACAAACTCGTCGGACACGGCTCCCTGGATGGAGGCCATTCTTACCGCCGAGCGTTGCGTGCGCGTGATCCAGGTGGGGATGGTGTTGTTCCTGCTGTTTTTTGCACGTTACCTGGGAGTGAGCCGGAAGCAGTACAGCTTTGGCGTGGCGCTGGGCTTCGGGTGTTTTGCCATGGTCGAACTGTCTCTGGTTGCGTCCTGGGTGGGCGACCACTTGAACAATCTGTCGATGGGGCTGATTAACATGGCCGCCTACAATTGCGCGCTGTTCATCTGGTTGGGTTACACCCTGGCCAAGAGCCCGGCCCGCGAGGCTAGCTCCAGCCTGCTGCGGCCGCAGCGCTGGGAGCAGACCCTGGCGGACATTCATCATCCTGTGCCGGCGAACTCTTTGATCCCGATGTTTGAAGGGATGGTGGACCGGGCGCTTTCGCGGACACAGATGTCGGCAGCGGTGACGCAGGAAAACGGTGTCGTTCCCAAGGCTGCCGGGGCTCACGCTGGAGGGAGCGCGATGAGCGGCCTGGACATTCACCGGATTCCGGGCGGCATTGGGTCAAATAAATAGGCAGCGGCGCCGCGGTATTCGAATCCACTCGACTGGTTTCCTTTTCTTTCCTTTCCTGCGTGACCGCAGGTCAATTCCGGGTTTCGTAAATGCACCCGCGTAAACGTTCGCGCCGGTGTTCCGGTGAGGCAAGAGCCCGTTTTGCTCCCCACAAATTATCCTCTAACTGATTGTTGTACTTCGACTTACGTTGGGAAGAGGAGATGTAACAAGAGCCCGGTCAACAATCGAGCCGAGCCGATGAGGTGTGCCAAGGTAGGGAAACCACACGAAAGTGCTTGACTTGTGACGTATAATTCGACTCCGCGCTCGAGGTCCCATTTTGGGAAAGCCAAGGCGCGGTAGGAGAAGACCATGAAGCAAGCAGTCAGGATATCGATCCTGATGTGTGGACTAGTGGGCACCTATGTTGCAGCCGCCGTTCCGCAGGTTCCCGCCCCGGACGGAGGGCCGATTCTAGTGTGCCCACCTCAACAAAAACTACAAGGGAAATGCGTTGCACTGCCGCCGATGATGAAATAGTAGTTAATCGGAAGACGGCAGTGGCCGCAAGGTCACGAAAGTAACCGGTAGTAACTTGGGCCGAACCCTTGGGCTCGCTATCTTTGGGCTGACGGACTTCATACATAAACCGTCAGCCCCGTTTTTTTGGGGGATCGTTTTCTAACTCTGTTTCTTGACGGTGGATTCCAGGGCACGGCGCAGTTCGCCCGCGTCCTTGATGGGTGGCTGGCAGGAAAACCCGGAACACAGAACCGCGAAGGCTTTGCCGGATTTCAACTCGGGCAAGTTCGGGATGGTGGCTGCCAGCGCCGGAGGAAGATTGCCGGCAACGGCTTGGTTTGCAGTGAGTCGCAGGACGGTCTTGTTGAAGACAAAGGCTGCGGTCGCTGCCGCGACGAGAGCGGCGGCCGCATCATCGGATTGATTCTGGGCAATCACAACGACCTGCACTGGACTTTCCAAGAAATAGACGACTGCGATCCCGTAGGTGGCGGTGAAAATTCCAAACTGCTCGGCTATACCGGCGAAAGTTTCGAGAGTCAGCTCGGCTTTCTCGCGATATTCGGCCTCGCCTGTGTAGTGGTGCAGCCGCAGCAGCGCAATCGCGGCCATGGGATTGCCCGCCGGGGTAGGCGAATCCTGCACTGGCTTGCGGCGAGTGGAGAGCACGCCCAGGCTCTTGCCGCCGGAAGCTGGTTCGGCGTCGAAGAATGCTCCGGAAACTGGATCGAAGAATTTTGCGATCATGGCATCGGCGATGGCCTGCGCGAATTTGAAATAACTGAGGTCGGCCGTCGCTTCGTAGGCGTCGAGGCAAGCCAGCGCGGTTGCGGCGTAGTCGTCGAGAAGACCTGCAACTTCGCGCATTTCGGCTTTGGGATCGGAATAGGCGACGACGTGCAGCAGGCCACGCTGCTGCTTCCAGGCTTCGGCCAGAATGCGATCGAGCGAGCGCAGGGCAAAGTGGCGTGCGTCCGTAAGATTGAGCACCTTCGCGGCTTCCAGGTACGCGCTGACGCACATGCTGTTCCATCCCACATAAACGGTCTTGTCGACGTAAGGCGTGGGCCGCTCGAGCCGCGCGGCGTACATTTTCTTCTTCGCGGAATCGAGCAGCTCTTGCACTCGCTCGGCGCTTAGCTCCATTCGGGTGGCAATCGCCTCGATGGGCAGACGCACCTGGAGAACGTTCTTCGCCGGATTGTGGTGCATCTCTCCGAGTTCGTTGATGTCGTAGTGCTGGGCGGCGATCTGTGCTTCTTCTTCGGTCAGGACGGCGCGCGCTTCGTCGAGCGTCCAGGTGAAGTAGTCGCCATCGTCGTCCATGGAAATGTCGGCATCCTGCGAGGCGTAGAAACCGCCGCGCTCGCGGTCGCTTAACCACTCGTCCATCCAGCGAATAATGTCGCGCGCTACAGCCGCAAAGAATTCCGAGCCCGTGGCCTGATAAGCGTGTACGTAATTCTTCAGCAATTCGGAGTTGTCGTAGCACATCTTCTCGAAGTGCGGGACGACCCAGCCTTCGTCGACCGAGTACCGATGAAAGCCTCCCGCAAGTCGGTCGTAAACGCCGCCGTTTGCCATGTGTTCAAGCGTGGTGACGATTACGTTGCGTAAAGTTCCGTCTCCCGTGCGCGCGTACTGCTCGATCAATAGATCGAGCACCGAGGGATGCGGAAACTTTGGAGCCTGACCGAAGCCGCCATGTTGGGCATCAAACATGCGCAAAGCAGATGTCTGAATCGCGGTGACAATGCTGGCCGAGACTCGCCCGCTGCGCCCGGCAAACGACTCCGCCTGCGCGATCGCGCTTTCCACCATCTTCGCCTGTTCCACGACGTCGCCGTTCTTTTCTTTGTAAGCGTTGGCAATGCTCATGAGCACGCGCTTGAAGCTGGGGCGGCCGTAACCATCGGTGGGCGGGAAATACGTGCCACCGTAGAACGGCTTGCCATCGGGGGTAAGAAAAGCGGTGAGCGGCCATCCGCCCTGTCCGCTGACCGCGCTGACCGCGGCCTGGTAGCGGCTGTCGATGTCGGGACGCTCGTCGCGGTCCACCTTTACCGCGATGAAATGCTCATTCACGATCGCGGCCACTTCAGCGTCGTCGTACGATTCGCGGTCCATCACATGGCACCAGTGGCACCACACCGCGCCGATGTCGAGCAGCATTGGCTTGTTTTCGCGCTGCGCGGCGGCGAAGGCTTCCTCACCCCACTCGTGCCACTGAATCGGCTGGTGCATGGCGGAGCGCAGGTATGCGGAAGAGGCGCGGGAGAGGGAGTTGAGGGTGGTGGTGGTCATGGGGTTAGTCTAAGCGTTCTTTAGCTCCTTAAGGATTTCCCCGGCAGGAGTGCCCTCGTATTCACATTTCCAATCGTCGCAGATTCTGAAACCGTCGTGAAGATGTAGGCCCATTTTCTTCACGACCGTGGGGAAGAGTCCTTCGACGACCGTCCCCGCTACTGCCAATGCGAGGTCGGCATCAATTTGGGATGCGGAATTTGCCTTGTGAACTATTAGATTTCTCTTGTGTTGGACCTCCATCATTTCTTGCCAGACGGGCGTGTTGGAGTTCGGCCTGGTGTAGGTGTCGAGATCAACTCCACCGTGTTCCCGCAGGGCCTGGAGGAGAAGCTTCCCGTACTTGTCCATGCCCCGATTCGAAACCGCCAGGTCTGTGACGAGAGAAGCCACCGATGGCATGTGGACCAAGCCCGAGACAATTGGCTTTAGGAGAGTCTCCTTAAGCCCCACCTCCATCGCGATAGCAGCGAAGACGAACCCCGCAGTCGCGTTTAAATCCATCAGAGACTTCGCCTCGCACAGCGTAGTGAAGGCTGGTTTCGCTAAGAGCCTATTGTCGCGGTAATAGGATTGAAGGCGCTCAAACGTAAACTCCTCGATGGCCTGATTCTTGTGTTCTTCGTATAACTGAGTCATGTACTCGTCATATGCGTATTCATCTTCAGCCATGGACATAGCAGATTCTCCGTTGCAGACGACACCGCGGGCCTCCTAGATCACCCTCCCGCCACCTCGTCTAGCCGCGCCAGCGTATCCGGGTATTTGCGGACAAGCAGGACGAGCGCGGCAGCCTGTGGGTTGGGTTTCGCGCGGCCCTGCTCCCATTTTTCCAGCGTTCTTTCGTTAATCCGCAGTTTGCGCGCGAATACGGCTCGCGAGCAGCGCAGCTTTTTTCGGGTGTCGCGAAGGAGCTTTGAGTCCACTTTGGGAAGGGGCGACACATCCACTTTGTAGCTGCGCAATGTGAGCTTGCCTTCGCGGTGGCCTTTCATCGCGATGACGCCCTCCATCAATTCGTTGAAAATGTTTCGCTTCGCCATAGCTTTTCACTATACGCTATTAGCGTATGCATGCCCAAACGTGGGAATCGGTCGTTCTAGCAGGTGCGGGAAAATCGTTCGCAGGCGAAATATTCGATCCGGCGGCGGAAGCCGCTGTCGATTTTATTGGGCTTTTTGCGGCGCGACTGAAAGTCGCGCCCTTTCAAAGCCGCCGCGAAATCAAGTTTTCCGCGACCTCCTAAGAGGATCATTTACCTCAAAGCAGCCGCTTCGCGATTGCGCAGTATAGATCAATTGCTTCTGCCAACTGCTGTTTTTCGATGAATTCGCCGTCGGTGTGGGCGACGTGGATCGATCCTGGGCCGATGAGAAGTGGTTTGCCCCAGTTGGTGAGTTTGGGAATGTCGGTGGTGAAGGCGGCGATCATCGTGGGCAAGCCGTCGACTGTGCGCAGGCGCAGGAAAGGGAGTTCGAGCGGGAACTCGACTTTCACCCGATCGCCCGCAGTGGCGAGAATCTGGCGTCGTAAGTCCGGCGACGGGCCGACCAAGCGATAGAGTAAGTCCGCGTGAGCGTAGTCAGGGATCACATTGGGCGCGCGGCCACCCTCGATCAGTCCGATGTTCAGAGTGCAGGGACCAATTTCCGGATCGGACGGTAACGGCATCGCTCGCAGGCGCGCGAGAGCTTCGAGCAGCTTGTCGATGGCGGATTCGCCGAGCTCAGGATAGGCCGAATGCGCCATGCGGCCGGAAGCGGTTACTTCCACCCGCAACGTTCCTTTCGAGGCGAGCGCGATGCGGTTCTCGGTCGGTTCGCCGTTGACCAGATATTTGCAACGATGTGCTGGATCGCTTGCGGCGTATTCATTGGCCATTTTCGCGCCCAGGCTGTCGCGCTCTTCTCCTGCGACGAACAGCAATCCAACATAAATTCCATCCCGCCGCAACCGTTCCGAAGCGGCGATCTGTGCGGCGATGATGCCCTTGGCGTCGCACGCGCCGCGGCCATAGATGCGCGCAGTATCTTCGGAAGAAGGAATGAAGGGTGGAACTGTGTCCATGTGGGTGGAGAAAACCACTGTGGGGTGTTGCCGCTCGGGAGCGGTGGCGTAGAGGTTGAAGCGGTCGCCTTCGACCGGCATGCGCCTCGTCTGGTAGCCGAGGCGGCAGAGTTCTCCGTAAAGATAGTTCGCGACGGCGGCTTCGTTGCCGGAGATGGATTCGATGTCGATGAGTTGGCGAGTGAGCGTGATGGCGTCCATTGTGGAGAGAATAGCAGACGGAAACTGCACTGAAGTCAGAAGTCAGAGGTCAAAATGCAGAAGTAAGAACATTGGCTGATGGAATCTTAGTTTCTGAATTTTGACTTCTGCCTTCTTACTTCTTACTTCTTACTTCTGACTTCTGACTTCTGACTTCTGACTTTAATGTAATCTGAATGCTGTGGTCGAACAGAGTTCATCCATCAAGTCGCTGTTCCTCGAAGGGCCTGCGGGACGGCTGGAAGCGCTGCTGAATGCGGGCGCCGAGAACGCGACGCATGCGGCGGTGGTTTGCCATCCGCATCCGCTGTTTGGCGGGACGCTGCACAATAAGGTGGTGTTCCACACCATGAAGGCGCTGAACAGTTTTGGTTTTCCGGTGCTGCGCTTCAACTTTCGCGGAGCCGGGCTTAGCCAGGGCGAACATGATCACGGCGGTGGAGAGGTGGAAGATGTGCGAACCGCGCTCGACTGGATGGATGCGGAGTTTCACCGGCCGCTGGTGTTTGCGGGGTTCTCTTTCGGGGCGGCGGTCGGGCTGCGGGCCTCATATGCGGATGAGCGGGTGAAGGCGCTGATCGGGGTGGGGACGCCGGTGGTTCCGGTAGCCGCGGATTCGGAAGCGCCGCGCATTTATACGTTCGATTTTCTGCGCGATTGCGTGAAGCCGAAATTATTTGTGAGCGGAGCGCGCGATCAGTTTGGCCCGCGAGCGAAGCTGGAGGCTCTGGTTGCGTCGCTGCCGGAGCCGAAGAAGCTGGTGCTGATCGAAGGCGCGGATCATTTCTTCGAGGGGCGGTTGCGCGAGTTGCGGGAGGCGATTGAAGGGTGGGTGAGGGATGCTCTCAGCCGTCAGCTTCGGGCTGAGCAAGAGTGAGCGTTCATGGATGGACGAATTGATCAGAAGGGTCTGTAAGAACTCCTTTTGAAGCCACGAGTAGCGTAGAACTGCAAGGGATCCCCTTCGACTCGCTCAGGGCAGGCTTTCGACTGTGGTTGATCTTCGCGCTTGGGCGCGAAGATCAATCCTCGCTCAGGATGACATTGTGTATGAATGACGATTTGTTTATCCAGATGCGCGATGCCGCTCGCGAAATCTTTCGTTATGCGCTGGCGGAGGCGTCGATTGGCAAGGCGTTTGCACGGCATGTGCATTGCGAGCGCGGGGTGTTGCGGGTGTGCGAGGATCTTTACCACCTGGACGCATATTCGCGGGTGCTGGTGATCTCCATCGGCAAGGCCGGACACACGATGGTGGATGCGCTGGCACAGCACGCCGGCGCAGCGTCGCTCGAAGGCATCGTGGCGAGCTCGGTTGAGCCGGCGACGCAGGTGCGCGGCTTTCGTTATTTTCGCAGCGGACATCCCACGCCGAACGCGGAATCGATCCACGCGGCGAAGGCCATTGGGAAGGCGCTGGAGGCGCAGACCGCGGCGTCGCTGGTGATTTTCATGCTCAGCGGAGGAGGGTCATCGATCGTGGAGAAGCCGATCGACGATGAGATCACTCTCGACGATCTGATCGCCACTTATCGTGCTCTGGTGCATTCGGGTGCGCCCATCGCTGAAATCAATACGATTCGCAAACATCTTTCTGCGGTGAAGGGCGGACGACTGGCGCAGGCGGCGTTTCCGGCGCAGCAGGTTTCGCTGCTGGTCTCCGACGTTCCTGACGATACGCCCGACGCTCTGGCGTCGGGTCCGACGATGCCCGATTCGACCAGCGTGGAGGATTGTTATCGCATTGCGGAGAAGCATGGAATGCAGACGCAGCTTCCGCATTCCGCGCGTGAGTTGTTTGAGCGCCACGTTCTCGAAGAAACGCCGAAGTCCGACGATCAGGCGTTTTATCGCTCGCGCTGGTGGACGATTCTCTCGAACCAGACGGCGGTGGAGCAGGCGAGAGCGGCGGCGGAGCGCGCCGGGTTCGTTGTGCAGGTGGACAATTCTTGTGACGACTGGGACTACGAGCGCGCGGGCGAATATTTGTTGAAGCGACTGCGCGAGCTAAGGAAAGAATCTCCGCGCATATGCCTGATTTCTGGAGGGGAAGTGACTGTGAAAGTTACCAACGGCGGGGTCGGCGGACGCAACCAGCAGTTTGCGCTGGCGTGTGCGGAGAAGATTGCGGGAGACAACATTACAGTGCTAAGCGCGGGGACCGACGGTGTGGACGGGAACAGTCCGGCGGCAGGGGCCGTGGTGGATGGAAGCACGGTGGAGCGGGCGCGGGCGGGCGGGCTTGATGTTCGTGCGGCGATCGAAAAGTTTAATGCCTATCCGCTCTTCAGTGCTTTGGGCGATGCGATCGAGATTGGGCCGACGGGGAATAACGTGCGCGATTTGCGGATTTTGCTGGCGTACTAAGAGCCTTTAACCGCAAAGGCCGCAAAGTACGCGCAAAGTACGCTAAGAAAATCTGGGTGATCGCGAAGTTTACTGTTGGAGGAGAAAATATCGACAACGAGGGCTGAAGCCCGACCTATTTTTGATCCCTTACGCGGCGCTGAAGCGCCGCTCTTCCACGGTGATGGTTACACGGGCGATTGGTGCGATTATGCGGCTTCGCCTTTTACCTGGATTCCGGCCCACTTTTCGAGCAGGGTCAAGGTCGCGGCATAGTCGAGGTCGCGGTGGCCGTCTTCGGTGGCCATTTCGTAGATCTCTTCCACGGTTTCGAGAGCGGGCAACTTTACGCGGGCTTCTTTTGCGGCTTCGAGCGCGAGCCGGATGTCCTTGTGCATGAGGCGCAGGGGAAAGTTGGGAGTGAAATCGCGTTGCAGGATGAACGGTCCTTTGTAGTCGACCACGCCGGAGCGGACCATGGTGGCGTCGATCAGCGAGAGCAGTTGCCTGGAGTCGACGCCGAGTTTGGTGGCGAGGGTGAGAGCTTCGGCGAAGCCCTCGAAGATGAGGGCGATCTGCAGATTCATGGCGAGTTTGGTGGCCTGGCCTTTGCTGGTCTCGCCCATCCGGAAGACTTTCTTGCCCATGGCGGCGAAGAGTGGGCCGAGGCGATCGATGGTAGGTTCGTCTCCGCCGACCATGAAAATCAATGTGCCATTGGCGGCGCCGATTTTCGATCCGGTCATGGGAGCATCGACGTAGGCTACGCCTTTGGCGCCGACGCGCTCGGCAAACTTGACGGTGGCGGAGGGGGCAATGGTGCTGGAATCGGCGATGATCATGCCGGCGGCCAGCGATTGTTCGACGCCCTCGGGACCGAACAATATCTTCTCGACGGCAGCGGTGTCGGAAACGCAGAGCCAGACGACCTCGGCGCCCTGCGCGGCCGCGGCGGGAGTGGGCGCGATGCCTGCGCCTTCGACCATTGTGCCCGGCGTGCGGTTCCAAACCGTGACTTCATGGCCGGCCTTGGCCAGATTCGTGGCCATGGCGTGCCCCATAATTCCCAAACCTAAGAAAGCAACTCGCATGTCGTACTTTACCTCGTAAAAGATGCCAGTTGCGATTAGATATGAGGGCTGCGATGAAGGTCAAGCCAATCGCGAGCCGGGAGACCGTTTCTTAGAGGATTCGAACGGCCTCGTCATTATTCACAGAAGACGCGTACGTTGACCTTGCCATCCTTTTCCGGGGCGTCGACGTCGACCGAGAGGTCATGGAGTTGCTCGACCAATTCCTGGAGATTCTCTGGCTTGACCTGAGAAAGATCGATGGGAACACCCTGCTCACGCAGAGCGTCGTTGGCCTTGTGGAGCGCCTGCGCCGGAATCAGCCCTGCCAGGCGCACGCCGGCGCGCAGCAGTTGCATGGGGATGCGGACGTTGACCTTGGTGGGGCCGTCGGTGCCTGCGCGCTCAGCAGCATCTACGACCACGCGAAGATACTTCGGCGGGGTCTTCGGACTGGCGCCGGAACTGGACGCTGAGGATTGCGAGGGGTTCGTTTCCAAAGCTGCCAAAAGGCGATCGGCCTCGTCTGCATTGATGCGGCCGGAAGACAGCATTGCTAAGATTTGCTTGCGATTTTCGCTCATAACTTTCTCCTTGAAAGGTGGAACGTATCTAGTGCTCGTGTTCATTTCAGGGCTTCCAGTTCGTGGATGGCCTGCTCGGCTTCGATCTCCCCACGGCTGAGGCGGTCGAGAATCTCGGATCGCGTGGGCTGGGGGTTGGCGTCGACGAATTCCAAACTCTTGGCGATGCGGGTGAGCCGCGATTTAATCGTGGGATAGCTGACCCCGAAGACCTGCTCCATCTCCTTGATCGACCCGTGGCTGCGCACAAACGCCACAATGAAGACCTGGTCTTCGAGGTTTAGCTTGGCAAGTTGGGGCAGTTCGAACTGTCCTTCGATGGCGATGTCTTTTTCGGTGAGCCGGACTTTCTCCACGACGATAGGCTGGCCTTGGGTAAGCTTGGTGAGTTCCTGCCAGTCGGAAGCGGCTTGGGATGGGGTGATCATACGTTTGCGTGTCGAAAGTCTGAGAAGAATCAATTAATTCGTAGCAATTATAAACAAACTGAATATTATGTCAAGAAATAATTCATATTATTTACCATAAAATAAATAATGACAATCTTGCGAGGATCCGAATGGCGTCCGTGTGCAAGAACCTTCACGTCGACAGCCATCTACGAGCGGGGTATAGTAGTGGGCGTCCCGCAGGGCTCAAAATCTCAAGATAAGGGAAATAACTGATGAAACGGTCGATCTCTGCATTTTGTAGTCGGAGTTTGCATTCCTTCCCAGCGTTGGCGATTGCACTGGCGTTGACCTTGCCGGCTTACGCGCAATCGGGTTTGGTGAAAATCAGCGTGGACAACCTGACGAATACTGACAGTGACCACAAGACTGAGGTTGAGCCCGATACGTTCGCGTGGGGCAACACGATTGTGAGCGCGTTTCACGTGGCGCGGAGGCCGGGGTCGATTGGGTGGGGCAGCGGAGATGTGGGCTTTGCGACCTCGACCAACGGCGGGGTGACCTGGACGCATGGAGATCTTCCCGGGCTTACGGTGAATTATGAGGGCGGAACTTACGGCGCGGCCGCCGATCCTTCGGTGGCCTACGATGCCAAGCACGGGGAGTGGCTGATTTCGACGCTGCCGCTGGTGGGGCTGAGCGACGAGTCGCAGTACATTGGCGACGTGGCCGTGAGCCGGTCGACCGATGGATTGACGTGGGGGAATGCGATCAACATCGACAAGACTCATCTCGACGACAAGAACTGGACAGTGTGCGACAACACCACAACCAGTCCTTACTACGGCAATTGCTATACGGAATGGGATCAGGCTTACGGCACGGGCGACGTTCTGCTGAGTGTTTCAAGCGATGGGGGACAGACTTGGGGCAAGGGGCTGGCTTCGTCGGACCACGCGGGCGGGCTGGGTGGTGAGCCGGTGGTGCAGCCGAATGGCACGGTGATCGTGCCGTTCCAGGGCGGCGGCATTGACGTGTTCAGCTCGACCAACGGCGGCACGAGCTGGGGCAAGAGCCAGGTGATTGCCAACATCGATAGCCATCTCGATGCGGGCGGGATACGGAATCCCAATCTGCCTTCGGTGGGGATTGACGGAGCGGGCAACGTGTTTGTGCTCTGGGCGGATTGCCGCTTCCGCACGGGCTGCAGCTCGAATGACATCGTGATGAGTTCGTCGGCTGACGGCAAGACGTGGAGCGCGGTGACGCGTATTCCGATTGATGCGACCACGAGCACGGTGGATCACTTCCTGCCTGGGATCGGCATTGATCCGACGACTTCAGGCAGCAGCGCACATATGACCGTTGTTTACTACTACTATCCGGTCTCTAAGTGCAGCTCGAGCACGTGCAAGTTGGAAGTGGGTTTTGTCACTTCGACCGACGGTGGCAGCACCTGGACGACGGGAGTGAAAATCGGCGGACCGATGAAGCTGGCATGGCTGCCGGTTTCAGACGACGGGCCGATGGTGGCGGATTACATTGGCGTTACCTATGTGAACGGCAACGCGTTTGGCGTATTTGCGGTGGCGCAGGCGCCGAGCGGAAGCACGCTGGCGGAGTCTATGTTCACGACGAAGGCACCACTGCCGGCGGCGGGCGGCGCTCCGCGATTCAGCGGGTCTGCGGATAAGCCGGTGGTGGGGGCGAAATCCGATCACGAGATGCACTTCTACTATGACGACGAAGGAACGAGGGAGATCCCGCGCGCGCGCTGGATTACGAATATCTCAAGACAGTAGGATTTTTCGTTTTGATCCAGCCGCTGGCATCGCATGATGCTGGCGGTTTTTTGTTTGGTCACTCTAATCTTGACTGACTATCGGGTTCGTGCCCGAATCGAAAGTGTCATGTGGAAACGGCGAAATTGTGAGGCATGCCTTCTGGCCTAAACTAAAATACAGCCAGCGGTGCGCGGCAGTCATCCAACCAGACAGGCGAGCAGGAATGATTAAAGCGACCCTTCATAGTCCGGCCCTGCGCAAGCGAGCGCGGCAGTTTGGGCGACTGGTGCGGCACTCGGCCGTGACTCCGCTGTGCGGAGAGACGCACAAGCCGCGGCTGGTTTCGAACGGCGAGATGGGGGTTACTTTCATCGGGCATTCCAGCTTTTTCGTGCAGATCGGCGGGCAGAGCGTGATGATTGACCCGAATTTTGCGCGCTGGCTGTTTGTGCTGAAGCGGCTGCGGCGTCCCGGACTGCGAGTGCGCGATTTGCCGGCTATCGATGTGGTGCTCGTGACGCACGCGCATTTCGATCATCTGCACCGGCCGTCGCTGCGCGCGATCGTGCAGAACAATCTGCGCACGCGTGGGACTGCGCCGGCCATCGTAATTCCGAGCCACGTAACCGATTTGATCTCCGATCTCGGTTTCTCCGAGATTATTGAGCTGGACTGGTGGAGCAGTTCGCGACATGGCGAGTTGCGAGTGACGCACGTGCCTTCGCGGCATTGGGGAGCGCGGATTTTGAAGGATTCGCACCGCGGCTACGGCGGGTATGTGCTGCAGGCCGGGAAGCATTCCGTTTATCACGCGGGCGACACGGCTTATTTTGCAGGCTTTCGCGAAATCGGGCGGCGGCTGTCGCCGGAGCTGGCGCTGCTTCCCATCGGGGCTTACGATCCGCCGACGTTTCGCAACGTGCATACCGACCCCGCGGACGCGACCCGCGCCTTTCTCGACCTGAAATCGCGCTGGATGGTGCCGATGCATTATGGAACGTTCCGGCTGTCGCACGAGCCGGTGGACGAGCCGCTGCAACTGCTGGAGCAGGAAGCGCGCGCGGCGGGGATTGAAGACCGGGTGGTGGTGATGGAAGAAGGCGTGACGAGACTCTTCTGAAGGGCCGAGGTTTCAAAGTTTCATGGTTTCAAGGTTTCAATGTCTTACGCGAAAACGCGGGTGTTGCACCTAGAAGCCCTGAAACTTTGAAACCTTGAAACTGGTTCCTTGTAACACTCCTTTGACACACTAACTCCACATTTTGGTGTAAGCTCGGATGCCCGACTTTTCCTTCTTGGAGACGAATTATGACCGCTAAAGCTATACCTGAGGGTTACCACACCGTTACTCCGTATATGACCGTGCGCGACGCTGCGCGCGCCATCGAGTTCTACAAGCAGGCGTTTGGCGCGGAAGAAAAAGGCGTGATGAAAGGGCCTGACGGCAAGATTGGGCATGCGGAGTTGCGCATCGGAGACTCGATCATTATGCTGGGCGACGAATTTCCTGAATTTGGATCTTTGTCGCCGCAGTCGACCGGCGGGGCCGGCATGGGGCTGCACATTTATATTGAGGATGTGGACTCGGCGTTTGATCGAGCGGTGAAGGCGGGAGCGACCGTGGAGATGCCGGTGGCTGACATGTTTTGGGGCGACCGCTACGGCAAGCTGGTGGATCCTTTTGGCCACAAGTGGTCAATCGGAACTCACAAACGCGATGTGACGATGGAAGAGATGGAGGAAGCGCAGAAAGAATTTATGAAGCAGATGCCGAAGAGCGCGTGAGAGAATCACGCCTCAGGAAATCAGAAGCGACTTAGAATTTCGACCGGTTCAATGAGGGCGCGGCTTGCTGGCCGCGCCCGTTTTGTTTTCTCTAGTACTTCCGTAACGCCGGTGAAAACCGCTATTACACAAGTATTACAGTGGTTTGCCCGGTCCCTTGATACGTTAGATATGCGGAAGCGAAATTCAAGTCCACGAAACGGGGCCGATTTTGGAAATGGAACTGGAAAGCCTTAAAAAAGGACAAGCTGCAAACGGTGAAATTAATTGGGTGACGGCCATTTTTATGGGGCTATTTCACGTGGGAGCCATCGCGGCGCTATTCTTCTTCACATGGAAGGCATTGTTCGTGGCCATGTTCTTGTGGTGGGTTTCGGGCAGCCTGGGCATTGGCATGAGCTATCATCGGCTGCTCACGCATCGCGGCTATAAGACTCCGAAGTGGGTGGAATATTTTCTGACCGTGTGCGCCACGCTGGCGCTTGAGGGCGGGCCGATTTTCTGGGTGGCGACGCACCGCATTCATCATCAGTATTCGGACCAGGATGGCGACCCGCATTCGCCGATCGAGGGAAAATGGTGGGCGCACATGGGCTGGATTCTGATGGGCAAGTCGATGCACCATGACACGACCACGCTGGCGCGCTACGTTCCGGACCTTGCCAAAGATAAATTTCACATCTGGATTACAAAGTATCACTACGTACCGATGATTGTGCTGGGGGCCATATTGTTCGCCATTGGCGGACTTCCATTTCTGCTGTGGGGCGTCTTTATGCGGACGGTGGTTGGGTTGCACACTACCTGGCTGGTGAATTCGGCGACGCACTCCTGGGGCACGCGGCGTTTTACCACGCGCGATCTGTCGACCAACAGCTGGTGGGTGGCTTTGCTGACGTTCGGGGAAGGCTGGCACAACAATCACCACGCGCATCCGACCGCGGCGCAGCATGGTTTTACGTGGTATGAGGTCGATATGAACTGGTACGGCATCTGGACTCTGAAACAGCTAGGCCTGGCCTGGGACATCAAGCGCGTAAGGTTGGCCGACCTGGAAACCGGACTGGTCGCTGCCCCCAACGGACGATTGGTGACAGCCACTCTCGCCGAGGGCGCGGCGGCAGGCGACTAGCTCGCAAGGCAACGCACTCTGCGTTACTTGGATTAGAACCCGCCTTTCCGGCGGGTTTTTCTTTTTCGGGCGTAATAATCAAGGTGTCTAGCACGCGGCCATGAAGGGCAGCGGGTGTAGTCCCATGATTAAAACAATTGTCTTGGGCAAGCGGCACTAAGCTGCTAAAGTAGCTCCGCACTTGGCTTTCCGCGATATAGCTCGAATGCAAAGTGTCCTTATGATCTAGTTATGTTCCGCCTGTTTAAGTGCAAGGCGGTCGTGACGCCTCAGATCAGGAGAATCTTATGACGCACCGCACCTATTTGGTATGTATCCTCGCACTGATGACGCTCTGGTCGTTGGACCTCGCAGCGAACGCAGCCGGGAGCGTGAAACAGACAACGACAGTTTTAGAGGTCACTTCGGACGGAACACCGGTAAAGTCAGTCGCTGCGGGCACAGTGATTACATTGACGGCGACCGTAAGGTCAGAAGGAGTGGCGGTTACGGTAGGGCAGGTAAGCCTTTGCGATGCCGCAGTGAAGTACTGCACGGATATTCACCTGCTGGGATTAGCTCAGTTAACAAAAGCGGGGACGGCAGTGTTGAAGTTCGTTCCCGGGATCGGGAGCCACACCTATAAAGCAATTTTTGCGGGAACGCCCGGCGGAGCCTTGCAATACGGGGGAAGCACTTCTGGCGTTAAGCCGCTGGCAGTGACCGGGCTTTATCCGACCACTACGGCGATTGCAAAGGGTGGGCGGGTGGGAGATTACACGTTGAGGGCAACGGTGACAGGGTTTGTAAATTCGGTTGGCGTGGCGTCACCGTCTGGAACAGTGTCTTTCCTGGATACCAGCGACGACAATCAACTGCTGGGAGCAGCGGTCTTGGGAATGGGGAAGGCAAATCTCAGCTTCTTGAATTCCAGCAATCCTCCAGTGGGCAATTTGCCCTGGTCGGCAACCACCGCCGACTTCAATGGTGACGGGCTTCCCGATCTTGCCGTCGCAAACTACGGCGACGGAACAGTGTCAATTCTCCTGGGCAATGGTGACGGCACATTTACTGCTGCGCCGAACGGTCCGATCACGGTGACCTTCGACCCGGAGTCCATCGTAGCGGCAGACTTCAATGGAGACGGCATAATCGACCTGGTGATGGAGAATAGCTACGTCAACGGTGTGCTGACGATTCTTCTGGGTAACGGCGACGGCACCTTCACACCCGCGCCAGGTAGTCCGATAACCGTGGGAGGCCCATCCCTATTGCCGGGAGCAGTGGCAGTGGGAGATTTCAACGGTGACGGAATCCCTGACTTGGTTGCCACGAATTCGAGCGATATTGTCGGCGAGCCTGGTACGATGACGGTGCTTCTCGGCAAAGGGGACGGCACCTTCACTCCAGCAGCAAGCAGCTTCGTGACGGTTGGAAGCACTCCTATTTCCATTGCGGTGGGGGACTTCAATGGGGATGGCATCCCCGACCTGGCTATGGTGAACTTTGCCGATAACAATGTGACCATCTTTCTAGGAAATGGGGATGGGACGTTTAGGACAGCACCAAACAGCCCGGTTGCAGTTGGAAGCTTTCCCACGTCGATAGCGATGGCAGACTTCAGCGGAAACGGCATTCTTGATCTGGCTGTGGCGAACAGTAGCTACACCAGCGGCTCTGCCGGCTCTGTGACCCTCCTTGTGGGCAAAGGGAATGGGACATTCATGCCGGCAACAAACCCGCTCACCGTAGGTAACGATCCGTGGTCGGTAGTCGTGGGGGATTTCAACGGGGATGGCAGTGCAGATCTGGCCGTGGCGAACAATAGCGACGATACCCTCACAATTCTTCTGGGTAAAGGCAACGGAAAGTTTACGGCGCAAAAGCCGGTAAGGGTGGGCGACTTCCCGCAAGCCGAAGCGGTTGGCGACTTCAATGGAGACGGGATTTCCGATCTGGCTGTGGCGAACAGCGGCAGCGATACCTGTTCTATTCTGTTGCCCCAGCTAACCCAGACAGCCACTGCCGTTGTGACAGGCATCTCGCCCGCGGGTTCGGGGACGCATTTGGTCGACGCCAGTTATCAGGGTGATGTGACTTATAGCGGCAGCACGTCGCCGACCGTTCCTCTTATGGGAAGCGGATCAACTGCCCACTAGCGGGACTTTGCTGCTAGTGTTAGCCACACGCGCAGCGTGTTCCCGCAGGCGACCGGTTCGTCCCTACACAATTGGCGTGACATGGCTCGCCGCCCACTTGAATGTCGGGTAGGTCCCGTAGGTCCTGCGGCCGATTACGGACTTGCTTACCGGATGAGCCCTAGCGTTCTGCTCCCTAAGTCTCCCCGACGTTTAGTGGTCCTCGACCCCGAACGCGGTAAAATCACCCTGACGCCATGCGTATCACGAGTCGCCGGGGAACTATCGTCTTCTTTGTCTGCCTGGGCATTGGCCTGGTGGCGCTGGCGGTTGCGCTCAATGTTGGGTGGATCATCCTCAACTGGCGCGAAGGAGTGCTGCTGTTCTTCGGCATCATTTTCTTCGCATTGATCATTGCGGGCATGATCGTGAACACCAGCTTCCTGGTGCGTGAGCTGCGGCGCAGCGAGCAGCATGACAGCTTTATCAACGCCGTTACGCACGAACTGAAGACGCCGGTCGCGTCGATTCGCCTGCATCTGGAAACTTTGCAGCGGCGCGAGTTGCCGGAAGCGCAGAAGCAGGAGTTTTACCGGGTGATGCTCAGCGATACCGACCGGCTGACGGAGACGGTGGAGCAGGTGCTGCGGGCCGGGCGCGCCGGGGATAAGAAGGCGGGGCGGGAGAAATCCGCGGTTGACTTTCGGCAACTGGTGCGCGAGTGCATGGACGCCGCCCGCAGCCGACATCATTTGGCGCCGGAAGCGCTTCGCTACGAGGAGACTGCGAGCAATGGAGCGGGGCTGCGCGTGCTGGGCAGCGACGAGGATCTGCGCACCGCTGTTTTTAACGTGCTCGACAACGCCATCAAATATTCTGGAGAGCAGGTGGATGTGTGCGTGCGCCTGGATGTGCCCGACGAGAAGCGAATTGTGCTCAGCGTGCAGGATCATGGGGTGGGAATTCCACCTGATGATTTGAAGAGTATCTTCAAGCGTTTCTACAGGGTCACCCATCGCTCGATGGGGCACGTGAAGGGAACCGGGTTGGGATTGTTTATTGTGAAATCGATTGCCGAGAAGCATGGCGGCAAAGTGTTTGCCGCGAGCGAAGGCGAAGGCGAGGGAGCGACGATTACGATGGAACTGCCGAGGTCTTTTTCATGAAGGCTGGGGTCATGAAGGCTGGGGTCATGAAGGCGGGGGCATGAGCCGGGTTCTGGTGGTGGAGGATGAAGCGCATCTGGCGCAGGGTCTGCGTTTCAACCTGCAGGCGGAGGGATACTCCGCGGAGGTTGTGGGGGATGGTGAGGCGGCTACGGAGCGGTTGCTCGGGAAGAAAGAAAACTTCGACGCTATTGTGCTCGATATTATGCTGCCGGGAAAAGATGGGTTCAGCGTGGTTGCGGAGTTGCGGGCGGCGCACAATTATGTGCCGGTGCTGATGCTGACGGCGCGCAGCCGTCCCGAAGATGTGCTGAAGGGATTTGCGGCGGGTGCGGACGATTACCTGCCCAAGCCTTTCGATCTGTCGATTCTGCTGGCGCGCCTGCAGGGTTTGCTGCGCCGGAGCCAATGGGCGCGCGGGGAGCAGACGGCGAGTGCGGAGGCGGCGCAGGCGGCGTCCGATCCGCGAAACGTGGGCGACTTTGGAACATTTTCTTTCAGCGGCAAGACGATCGACTTCGGCACGCTCGAACTGCGCACGACCGATAACGTGATTCACCTGACACTGATGGAATCGGAACTGCTGCGGCACCTGGTGCGCAACGACGGAAAAGTGGTTTCGCGCAAGCAGATTCTCGAAGAAGTCTGGGGCCTGCACGAAGACACCGACACGCGCGCGATCGATAACTTTATGGTGCGGCTGCGGCGCTATATTGAGGACGATCCGGCGCAGCCACGGCACTTGCTGACGGTGCGCGGGGTGGGATATAGGTTTCTGGCGAATCCGGAGAAGAAGTGAGCGCCTGAGCGGGAGGCGTTTTGCCACGGCGCTTGAGACGATTTAGTGAGCGCTATGGCGATTTAAGGCCAAGTACCTATCGCAACATCAAGGCCTTAGTACCAAAAACAGCGTCGAGCCAGAACTTGCCCTTCTTGCGGTCGCGAGCTATGAATGGTGCTAAATAGGGCGATAAACTAGTTGACACACATGTGCGCTTGTGGTATCGTTTTCTACATGGACGCACCTAAGACACTCCAAGAAGCCATCGTTTATTTCTCCGACCCTGACCGCGCTTTCGAGTACGCCAAGAAACTGCGCTGGGCCGATGGCAAGGTTGTTTGTCCGCGATGCAATGGCGCAAAGCACTCTTTCATCAAGACTCGCCGCATCTGGTTCTGTTACGACTGCAAAAAACAATTCACGCTCAAGGTTGGAACGATCTTTGAGGACTCGCCCCTTGGACTGGATAAATGGATGACCGCTTTCTGGTTGCTGGCAAACTCCAAGAACGGCATCAGCAGCCATGAGGTTGGCCGCGCCCTTGGCATTACGCAAACGACGGCATGGTTTATGCTCCAGCGCGTGCGGTTGGTCCTGCAAGACGATTTCTTCGGGTCCAAGCTCGGCGGCGAAGTCGAAGTAGACGAAACTTTCATCGGCGGCAAAGCGCGAAACATGCACGTTAGTGAACGCAAGCGCCGGATCACTGGAACCGGAACCAAAGATAAGACCGCAGTTATGGGCATCTTGGAGCGCGGCGGCAGGGTTCGTACCAAGGTTGTACCGAACCGCAAGAAGCACGCACTGCAAAGCGAAGTCCGAAACAACGTCCAAGCTGGCGCGGCTCTCTATTCCGACGCGCTGCTCTCGTATGAAGGACTCGCAAGCGATTACGCCCACCAAGTTGTTGACCATGCTACACAGTACGTTAACGGTCGCGTCCACACGAACGGACTTGAGAATTTCTGGTCGCTTCTCAAGCGCGGAATTTCTGGAACTTACGTTAGCGTGGAGCCGTTTCATTTGTTCCGCTGCCTCGACGAACAATCATTCCGCTATAACAACCGCAAAGGCATGAACGATGGTCAGCGCTTCGAGCTTGCCATGAGCCACGTATTCGGCAAGCGCCTTACTTATGCCAAACTCACAGGTAAAGACGAATCGCCGCGCCACGAAACGACAGGGGCGCGGGAGATGCAAGTCCCGTTCTAGTCCCTGTCGGACTCTTTAGGTTTCCGCGAAGTAGCCGCCTTCGGCTGTTGTTTCTTGGGCTTTACCTTCGGCTTTGGAGCCTGTAGAATCGCCCGCGCAAGAGATTCAAACCTCTCTAGTGCTTCCGGCCCTTCCCTGTATTCGGGTGTTTTCATGGAGTGATTATGCACCTCTTACTCGCTGTTGTAGTACTGCTATTCGCCTCACAGCAACCAAACAGAAAACCCCAGGATTCCCAACAGTCCACTACCGCAGATAAGCGAGGCACCCAAGATTCGCCGCTTGTTGTAAAGGTGACCCCAACCCCGAAAACTCCCGAAGAGGCCGAGCAAGAGAGTCAAGATCGTAAAAATAAAGCGGACAATGACAGGAACCTCGTTAATGCGACTTGGGTACTTGCTGGAATTGGAGTGCTCCAATTGATCGTATTCGGACTTCAGGCTGCCATGCTCAAGAGAACCGTCCAATCTGGTACTGAGCAGAGCGCGGCTATGGATCGCCACATCGGGGAAACCACCAGATCCGCTAACGCAATGGAAACCATCGCGAACACGATTGAAGATGGTAACCAAATGATAATGCGAGCCTATGTGATCGTCACCATCGGTACGGCGATATTTCAAGAACGCCGGGTTGGGCAGTCCGACCTCAAGTTTGAAGGGAAAGCTACGGTGCAAAATACCGGAAATACTCCGGCCCGCAAGGTTCGCATGTACAAACAAGCTGCTATCTTGCCATTTCCTATTCCCCCTGATTTCACTTATCCCATCCCACAAGACAATGCGGAAGATTTGACCTATGCCACCGTGGGAGCCCATCAGTCGTATCTCGTGAGTTCCATAGTCCCTGATTTTGTTCCCGATGGCGAAGTCGCGGCCATCAAAGAAGGCACGAAAAAGGTTCTGTGCATGTGGGGCCTCATTAAGTATGAGGACATTTTCGGGAAGCCACACACGACTAAATTTGCACAATGGCTCACTTGGCTTCCCAATCAAACAGTCTTTGGCTACTACGTTCCCGGTCAAAACGAATCCGACTAGAAGCCCTGTCACGGCAATTAACAATAGCAGAAACACATGTGCGTCTACTAGTTTATTACCCTAAATAGGCGGCGCACGCTGCTATGAAGCGGAGCGTTCTCAGCAACGCCGCCCGCGCATTAAGTGTGCCCCCGTCGTCAGGAACGATCTGGTAGCCAGCAATGCAGGCACCCGGTGAGGGGCGGCAACGAGTCAGGGGAAAAGCGTAGTAGAAAACTAAAGCCGCAAAACAGAGGATGAGTCCTGCGGAGGTCAGCCATCCATCGCCAGGCGCATGGGTTGTCCGCTCAAAGTTCCATGCGAACTGTCCCGTGCGCTTCCACTCTGTGAGGGTTGGGAGGATGCCCATGATGGGGCCCACGACCATCATTGCAAGAACGAAATCCAACCAAAACGCGACAAACCTACGGAAGACGCCCGGAAAAGGACTTCCGAGCGTGGCTGGCGGGGCAAACATGAGCAACAGATAAAGCAGTGCGATGATGAGAGCAAAAGCCAATGCCACTGGATGGGTTCCACCTGCAAAGTGATACCTGCCATTTGTCCACTGCTGCGAGATGCCAAACGTTACGGTTCGCTGATTAAGCCCCAAAAGAGGACGACCGCAAGAACCGCTAAGAATAGCCAGCGAAGTCCTTTCATCTCCATAACGGCTACAGCATACAGAATGGCGGCGGATTTGGTAACTGTTGTTAATGGGCGATCACGCCAGCGAAGGGTCCGTTGCCGACAAATCCTATGGCTGGCCAAGCATTTGGAATATTTTGGCCTTTACGCCCGGCAAAGCTCGGCGACCAACGTTTCTCTGCGGTCCAGCGCTAATCCATCCATGCGGTTCAGAATCATCCCGTACGCCGAGAGGGAAATTCCTGCCAGCAGCAGCAAGATCAGGGTCGCGATCCAGAGGTTGCCGTAGTGGCGGGCGATCCAGAAGGCGGAGGCGCCAATGCTGACCACGAAAATTTGCACGCCGAGGCTGATCAACACGGTGGTCTGTGTGGCGCGCTGACGACCGAAGGAAGAGAAGTCTAATTTCTTTGGCGAGTAGATCGAGAGCAGGTTGCCGGCGGAAAAATTTACCGGGGCGGCGAATAACAGACCGGCCAATGCCGCGACCGTGACATCGAGCTTGGGGCGGCCGTAGAGGAAGCCAACCGCTATCCACGCCACAAATGTTTCGATGGCCAGAATGATGGCATGGGTGAGGTTCTTGGCCAGCACAATCTGACGGAAACTCACCGGGGATGCGTAGAAGAACTGAATGCCGCCGGCGTCGCCGCCAAAGCTGTTGTAAACCAGGTTGGTGAGGATGAGCAGCGTGTATGCGGCAGCCGCGGGGAATGCCATATCGGGCGCGCGGGCGAACAACATGCCGGAGTGGCGGGCGGAGTTCAGGGCTCCGAAGCGGAAGACGGCGAGAACGAAAATGGGCATGATCAGGGTGAGGAGCATGGGGCCGCTGCGGAGAAGATAACGGACTTCTTTTTCAAAGACGGCGGACACGGGGGCCGCGAATCCGGGAAGATTCCAGCCGAGACGGAGTTGGCGATTTTTCGGGAGAGTGGATGGGGCGGCGACTTCGCTCAAGTTCTCGCCGCGATACTGTGCCAGCAGCCGCACGTGCAGGGCGTAACCAATCACCAGGGCGAAGGCGCAGAGCAGAGCCAGAGAACTCAAGGCCGCGGGAAATCGCGGGTAGATGCCTTGCACGATGGAGTCTGCAGCGAGGCCGGGGGGAAGGATGCCCTGCACGGGAGCGATTAGTTCGACGGCGCGCAGCGCTTGCGGGCGGGTGCGCTTGCTGAAATGTCCAGTGAGCGGGCCGATCAGCTGAAAACTCAGCATCAGCAGGATGAACAAAATGCCCATGATCTCGCGGGTGCGGCGCTGGGCGAGCCAGCGCTCCACCCAGGCAAAGATCATCTGCATGAAGAGAAGATTGAAGGCGACGAACACCAGCGTTACCAGCAGCGTCCAAGGCAGGAGCACAGGCTTTGCGAAAACCACGCCCAGCAGAATTCCGAGCGACCACAGGCTGCCGAGAGCGGTTGCCGGGTCGAATGCACCGTAAGCCAGACGCACCAGAAAATACGAGCCGTAGCTGAGGGGAAAGCGCAGCAGGTCGGTGGAGTCCGGGTTGTTGGTGAAGGCCGTCGCCATGATGGGGAAGACTTGCCAGAAGATAAACACGAACCAGAAAAGGAGCGCCAGGAGTTCCGGCTTGCCTGCGGAGATTAACAAGTATGCCGAGATGCCCATGCCGAAAGCGCCGCCGAGGCCGCCGACGGCGAAGGCGAGCGTCACGATGATGTGCGAGACGAGTTCCAGCCTGGCCCGCGTGCTGCGCAGGGCGTTCACGAACAGCCGCCAGCGCAGCCAGGCGATGGCCGTGAGCTGGGTGCGGGTGGGATTGGGTTCACTCATGGGCGTCGCTCTCGCAGAGATTTTTGCCTGGACTATCCCTAAATAATGGCCCGTGCAGCGCTTGTTGGGGTAAGGCGATTTTACGTCAACTAGCGGAAGTCAGACGTGGGGCCGCAATTACGCTGGACAGTTTCCGGGCAGTTCACAAGCCGACGCTGGGTTCTAAGACCCAGAGACAGTGGCTGATCATTAGCGCCTGCAATCTCAGCGATTGGCCTTCTGCACTTGCGTTCGGACCTCGCACGACAGACCGTAATTAATTCGATACGGAACCGTCACGGGATTACCGCTTGAGAGATAGAGACGCTCGCCGCTGCGGACCTTACGCTTCCACACAACCTCGTAAAGCACCGACGATTTGGGTCCGACGGAGAAGGTCAGGGTCTGGCTCTCGGTTACTTTCTCGCCGATTTTCTGGCCGGTCTGTTGAGAAAGCTGCGCCTCAATCTCGGCCTTGATTACTGAAAGCACTTCGAGGCCAACTTTGCCGGCAAGCTGGCTGCTTGTGTCAACAGAGAGCTCGTTGGTCGATTCCCGTGAGACTTGGCGCACGGTGGTAAAAGCCTGGTCGCCGAAGCGATTGTCGAGCGGATACTCTTCCGTGCCGACAACTTCTTCTGACTGCCGCACGCTCAGTTCCTTCATGAACTGGATCGGGCCCGGCGGTTTGACTGGCACCGGGTCCACGGGAGGCCAGAGTAGACGCTTAATGGCTCGCACGATTAGAAAAATGGCAGCGACAGCGACGGCGATCGTGATTATGCCAGCAAAGGGTCTCAAAGCGCACTCGACCTCTAACGCATCATAATACCGGAATGCCGATACTAAGTCGCGCCAGCTAAATCTCGGGTAGCGGTGCCGGCACCACTACCAAATCTCGTCGCGCCACTCGGGATTTTGCCTGGATTACGGACAGGCCGAAGGTAACCGTTGATAACCGGCCATGCACCAGTTATCGAATCCTGGGAGGGGCCGGGATTTTTCATCCCAGCCACGAAAGCTCCTGCTCGGCGTGGCGCTCGCCGCCGACGGTACGGAGGAAGATCTGCTCCAGCGTCATCCTTTCGGCGGGCGACCTTGAACCGTCGCCCGAGCCATCGCCTGAGACTTTTCCCGATACCGCGGGCGTCTGCGCCGCCACTCCGGCGCGAAGCTCTTCCAGTGATCCCTGAGCTACGAGCCGTCCCTGATGAATGATGGCGACGTGGCTGCACAGGCGCTCGACAATTTCGAGCACATGCGAGGTGAGGAAGATCGTAGCGCCGCGCGCGATCATGCCTTGCAGCATGGCCTTGAGAGTGCCGGCGGCGATGGCGTCCACGCCTTCGAAGGGTTCGTCGAGGAATAAGACTTTGGGGCCGTGAATCACGGCCGCGGCCATGGCCAGTTTTTTCTGCATGCCGTGGGAGTAGTCGGTGACCAGCTTTTTCGGTTGATCGGCGAGCTGCATGAAGTCGAGCAGTTCGGCGGCGCGCTGGGCCGCGGTCTCGCGGTTGAGTCCGTACATGCGGCCGGCGAAGTTCAGGAACTCGGAGCCGGTAAGCCGGCCAAAGAGAGCCATGCCTTCCGGCACGACGCCGATCTGCCGCTTCACATCGACCGGATTTTTCTGCAGATCCAAGCCGAGGATTTCGATGCGACCCGAGCTGGGCGCAAGCAGGCCGGTGAGCATTTTGATGGTCGTGGATTTCCCGGCGCCGTTGGGGCCGAGGAATCCGAAGAACTGTCCGGGAGACACGCGGAGGTCGACGCCGTCAACGGCCACGAGTTCTCCGAAGCGGCGGGTCAGGCCCTGGGTTGAGATCGTGGGTGCGGGGTCCATGAAGCTTCTGAATCTAGCACAAGCGGCTGATGCGCCGAGTTTCCACCGGGGCACCCGAGCAAGTTTTTACATCTCCATGACAACTGCCACCGACTGCCGGGGTATAAATACGCCGCCCCTGTTAAAATCTGTGCGCACAGGAGGGTTAGTCCCATGAAAGGAAAGCTCGGGTTCGTCACTCTTTTCGTCCTGTTGTCAGGCTATGCCTTTGCAGGTAACGCAAAGCCGGCAGTGGATTACACCTTTGTCTGCAACGGCAACCAAGGGACCGGGCCCTGCCCCAATGGCGGCAGCCCCGATTCTTTGATCCAAGGCGCTGACGGCAATTTTTATGGCGCCGCGGCGGCATCCATCGAAGAAAACTATGAGCCCGATGGCGGAACTGCATTTTCGCTCACACCCAGCGGCACCTTTACTCTGCTGCACACCTTCGCCCCCGGCCCGAATCAGGCTTATCCGGACGGCAACCTCCCGGGCGTTCTGACACAAGGCCCTGACGGAAAGCTGTACGGCGAAACCAGGGTTGGTGGAATCGGCAACTGCACCGTTTATCCTGGTTGCGGGGTTCTGTATCGAGTGAACACGGATGGATCCGGCTTCCAAATCATCCACAAGTTCTGCTCCATGGCGAACTGTGCTGACGGCTGGGCCGGTGGCGCGCTGGTGACGGGAACCGACGGCAATCTGTACGCCACGAGCTACGCCGGCGGAACCGGAGCCTGCGTTTATTATGTGTATAAAGGGTGCGGAACCATCTTTCGGGTCACTCCGTCCACCGGCAAGTACCAAGTGGTTTTCAACTTCGTTTTCGCAACCAGCGGCGGGAGCCCCTCAAACCTCATCCTCGCCGCGGATGGCACTTTCTATGGGCTCAGTAATGGAACGCCGGGCGAGCTTCTGTTCCACTACACGCCGACTACCGGAACTCTGACTACGGCCACGTTGGTGTTCCCGGTGTTTGATGGCGACCTGCCATCCGGACCCACGTCCGGATTGGCCTTTGGTCCGAATGGTGATCTCTATGGCTTGTATCAGATTTATGCAACGAGCGGTGCTGGGCTCTTCGAGGTTGAACCGGACGGCAGCAATCTGCGGCTCTTTCCCTTCTACACCACTCTTGAAAGCGGCGGCGAGCCAGATGGTTTGCTGCTGGCCAGCGACGGCAACTTCTGGATCGCGGAATCGAACGGCAGCACGGGCTATGGAAACATCGTCAGCGTTTCGCCCACCAACGGGACGCTGCTCGAAACGCTCTCGCCTTTCTTCAAGGGAGGGCCGCTCGGGGGCTTGCCAGTGGAGATTATCCAGGCCAAAGATGGGACTTTTTGGGGGTCAACTGACTCTTATGGTGATGCTTCCAAGGGCCATTTCGCGCAGGGCACAGTGTTCAGTGTGAATGCGGGGTTGCCGGCGAAGTAGGACGAGTTCTCCACGGAATTGATGAGCGATCGTTCCCAGGCGCGGCTAGGGCGGAGTCAGTTCAAACCCGAATGCCGCGCCTTGATACGTATTGCCGTCCACGGTCTGAAAGATCGCACCCGCTACGACGACTCCACTACCTATCGCCATGGAGTAGCCGAAATCCGAATTCCTTTGCCCACCGGTGAGCGTGGCCGCAGCGGTCGAGGTCGATTGCCAGCCAGTTGCCGGCTCGGCGTAAACGTATACGAGGTTATCCAAGGCCGACGCCGCAATGTCCTTGCCGCTAATTCCTACGGAGAAGCCAAGGTCCACAGCTGATCCAGGCGCCGTCAGTAGAGCGGTCTCCGTCGCGTTAGCCCATCCCGTCGCGGGCTCTACAAATACGTACGCCCCACCCTCGTCGTTGTTGGCTTGCGGCGACCCAGCCACAATGGTGTTTCCCCTAATTGCTACAGCGGCACCAAATTCGTCGTATGGGCCCGATACGCTTGGCGTCAACTCTGCGGTCTGTGTCATGTTCGCCCATCCAGTTGAAGGCTCCACGAACACATACGCCGCGCCAGGCCCAGTTTGATACTGATGGGCAGGCTGCCCAACCGCAACCGTGTTTCCGCTCACCCCCAGGGAGTAGCCAAAATAATCCCCATAGGTTCCGTCTGAAGCGGTCAACTCAGCATCGAACGCCGAACTGGTGGCCCACCCTCCCGCGGGTTTCACAAATACGAAGGCTGCGCCCTGAACTGCCTCCCCGTTAATGGTGGCTCCGGCGGCTCCGACGATGATCGTGCCGCCGTCAATCGCAACGGTCCCGCCGAAGTAGTCTCCAGTCACGCTGTTGCTCAACTGCGCAGTCTCCGTCATGCTTGTCCAACCGCCCGGAGGTTTGACGAAAATATAGGCCTTTCCGCCGTACGAGCCAACGACGATCGTGTCGCCACTGATGGCTACGGCCACCCCGAAGTCGGTGCCGTCGTCTGAAGCGCTTAGCTCGGCAGTTGGGAGCATGTTCGACCAGCCGCTCGCGGGCTTTTCATAGACGTAGGCCCGCTGCGTGCCTCCAGCGTCGCCAACCCCCACGACCACCGTATTCCCGCTAATGGCTGTTGTCCAACCAAAGTAGCTATTTTCCTCCAGGCCAGTAGCGCCGAACTGCCAGGATTGCACCGACGGCGTTCGAGTTGGCTGGCCTGAAGCGCTGCTATATAGGGAAAATGCACTGAACAGCAACAGAGCGGAGAGAACGCGGGTCATGCGCATGAGAGCCTCCACAGGCTGGAAAAGATACGTCAGACAAGCGACGGCGCGCTTGGCGCGGCGGGGGGGACCGAGCGGCTCCACGTTAGTTGGGAGAGCGAGGAAAGTCAAGCTTTCCAGAGCAGTACAGGTTGCCGCAATTTGATCGAAAGCAAAAACGCCCTGACCGCGAGGCCACGGCATTTTCGTGGCGGAACTGCAGCGTTCTAGTATCGTGTCCGGTAAATTCGCCGAACAGCGAGCCGGCTCTGCGTTGGGAAGTGAGCGGCGCAGCTCAGGGCTAAAGAGTGTGCGTGAGAACTACTCTTTCGCCCCTTCGGGGCTTGCTCCTTTTCCCACTTCCTGTCCCACGGCTTGCGCCGTGGGCTGCATTCTGGCGCCGCTTCGCGGCTGAACGCGGGGACTTGATCCCACTGCAAAGCCGAAGTCTAGTTCTCACGCACACTCTAAAGCCCTGCTAATTAAGGGTTCGGTATTGCGGCGCGACTGAAGTCGCGCCCTTTCAAAGCCATGCGGATATGCCGCGTATTTTCGGGACGGCACACTAGAAAAGATTCCAGAGGAACTGGTTGTAGACGTCGTGGTGATATTGCACTTCGGGCGCTTTGACGAAAGTTCCGAGCAGGCGTGGGCAGCGGTCGGCTGCGGCTTGCTTCAAATCGGCGTAGCGGCCTTTCACGTCCTCGCCCAGGAGTTTCGTGGTCCACTCGGCCTTGCGGAAATCGGCGAGCGCGTCGTAGATGTTGTCCGGCAAATAGCGCTCGGCCTGGCGCAGGTTCTTAATCTTCGCGGTTTCGCCATCGATGCCGCTCTTGAAGATCGAGTACATGACCAGATAGGGATTGGCGTCGGGAGAAACCGAACGCACTTCGACGCGCATGCTTTTTTCGTTGCCGATGGGGATGCGGATCATGGAGCCGCGGTCCACGGCGGAGGCCTTGATCTGGTTGGGCGCTTCGAAGTGGGGATCGAGACGGCGGTAGGCATTCACGCTGGCATTCAGCAGCAGGCAAATGTCGTTGCCATGGGTAAGGATGCGATCGAGGAACGCATAGCCCATCTTGCTGAGCTTTTCTTCGCCTTTGGCATCCCAGAAAAGATTCTTGCCACCCTCGCTGATGGAAACATTGGTGTGCATGCCGCTGCCGTTCACGCCCACCACCGGCTTCGGCAGGAACGAGGCGGTAAGGCCCATGTGGGTTGCGACCTGCCGGCAGATCAGCTTGTAGAGCTGAATCTGATCGGCGGCGGCTACAACTTCGCCGTAGCCATAGTTGATTTCAAACTGCGAAGGCGCAACCTCAGGATGGTCCTTTTCGTTCTGGAAGGCCATGGCGCGCTGCACTTCGGCCGTGGTGTCGATGAAGGTGCGGAGCAGGTCGCCGGGCAAGGAATGATAATAGCCGCCGGTGTTGACATACTCGAACTTGCCGGTTTCGTAATAATGACGTTCCGCATCCGGGCCCTTGAACAGGAAGCCTTCGATTTCGTTGGCGGCGTTGAGGGTGTAGCCTTTTTTCTTGTGCAGTTCGTCGGCGTAGCCTTTGAGCACGCCGCGAATATCGGCTGAGTAGGGCGTGCCGCCTTTGTCGATGACTTCGCCAAAGACCAGCACTTTGCCGGAGCCGAACACGTCGGCTGGAGCCCAGTAGAACGCGGCCCAGTCGATGCCGAGCCGGAGATCGCTCTCGCGTTGCGCGGTGAAGCCGCGAATGGAAGAGCCGTCGAAGGTGAGATTGTCCCAACTCTTGATCAGGAATTTCTTATCGTAGTCGAGCATGTGGAGCCGGCCTTCGAGATCGCTGAAGAGCACGGTCACGGCCTTGATGCGCTTTTCGTCGGTGAGATATTTCAGCCGCTTCTCCTGGACTTTGCCAATGGGGACGCGGTTCCTGCGCTGCTCCTTCGCTTCCAGATTCAGTTCTTCCAGTTCGTCGTAGGTGAGTGCGAGGAAATTGCGAAGTTCGTTAGGCATGGATGTCCTTCAGTCTCCTAATTTGTAGTGGCAGGAATAATAATGTCTGGCATTAAGCGACGCAACGGATACAGGCAGTTGAATGGGGCTGGGATTCAACTGGAAAGAATAACGCGAGCGTGCGGTCGGCGACAATCGAAAAAGCTGATGGGAGGCAGAAAAGAGATTTATGCGGCGGGCGGCATCCGGGACGCTTCGGATTGAATCAACACTTCGACGTGAATCGCGAACCATCGGCGAAACCTATTGCTTGAACTCAACCCCTCATATTCCTGGGTGTCCAAGTCGCGTGCTCGTGGTACGATTCGCCGCATGACGTTCCCCGCTCCTGTCCCGGAGATCCCCGCGGCCAACGTCGACAAAGCCGCTGCCTACTATGTCAACACGCTGGGCTTTACCTTCGATTGGGGCGACGACCAATGCGGCATCGCTGGCATCTCAAGGGGAAATTGCAGACTGTTTATCACCAACCAATCCTTCCGGGAGTCCTACGGCAATACAGGCCCTATCCTTTTCTGGCTCAATCTCAAGAGCAAGGCTGAGGTAGACGAACTCTTCGCGGAGTGGAAGGCCGCGCGGGCGAAGATCGTTTCCGAACCCGAGGACAAACCGTGGAAGCTGCGCGAGTTTATGGCCGCCGATCTTGACGGCAATCTCATCCGTGTCTTCTATGATTTCCGGGGCGACATATAAATGATTCGCCGCATCGCGCCCGTTTTCTTCACCCTGGACATCCCCGGCACCCTTGCTTATTACGAAGCTAAGCTTGGCTTCAAGTGTTTGGGCACGTGGGGCGACCCGCCGTTTTACGCCATCGTTGCGCGCGACCAGCAGGCGATTCACTTCCGCTGTGCCGAACCTCCCGCAGCCAATCCCAATAAGTATGCGGACGAACTGCTCGACGCGTACGTATTCATCGAAGATGCGGACGCGCTTTACGCCGAGTATGCAGCTCGAGGCGTGGAATTCGCGCGGGGACTCGCCAACATGCCATGGCACTCACGTGAGTTTGTGGTGAAGGATCGCGATGGCCGACTGCTGGCCTTCGGCGCAAGCTCGTAGTTTTGTCTGGGTTATCCACTCCAAGCGTCACTCTGGACTGTGTATAACAAAGTGAGTGTCCATGAGTGGCTTCGGAAAAGGTCGCGTCCGAGTCACGGGCAAACGTGAGTGATCCCAAGGTAAGGTTTGCCGACAACCCGTTAGTCACCTGTGGAACAGTTTGCTTCGTGGGCAGTAGCATTCCCTCGGGCTTCGGTCTCCTATGGCAGTGAAGTAGGCATTCTGGCCTCTACGGCACAACGGAGCCTAGCCCCGACACGAGTTAGGATGAAATGCCCGTTCCCCAGGGTATTATCGCACTGCTTACATCGTAGCCACGTAGAGGCTGTTCGGATAAAGAACCTCAACCACTTTCTTGATTACAGCATTGCCGTTTTCTCCGTTCGTAAACACGACCACCCCGATTCCGCGCGAGGGAACGAACATAACAAACGTCTTCACTCCCCAATCGGAGCCGTCATGGTCCAGAATCTTCTCACCATTGACGGTCTCGACTTCCCATCCCAGCCCCATTCCATAGGTGACGATGCAGTGACCGGGCACTCCAGCGGCGCTGCACACGCTCTTCAGATCTTCGGGCTTCATGCGGTCGCGCGTCAGGGTTGCGCGTTCTGTGGCGATTTCTTTGGTTAAGCCTTCGTCGTGCATGACGCTGACCACAAAGTTCGCGTAGTCCTGAATTGTCGTGCGAAGCAAGTCAGCGCCATCCCAGGTTGTCGCAACGTCGTCCACGGGTTTATCGCGTTTTGGCCCGTGGGGAACGGCCAGACGCCCGGCATACCAGTTCTTTGCCGTATAGGAAGTTTCGTTCATTCCGATGGGGTTGAAGACCATCTCTTGCGCGAGCACATCAAAGGGTTTGCCGAGTTTCTTCTCGGCAAACCGGCCAACATAGTTGAATCCCTCTCCCGAGTATCCGGTCTGGGTTCCAGGATCCCACTGGATCTTCAGGACCCCGCCGGTCTTGCCCCTCCAGTTCGGAAATCCCGTCTGGTGGGACAAGCACAAGCGGGGCGTCAGCGATTTGCTTCGCGGATCGTCCTTGATATCCGGATCAAGCCAGTAGCGAAACATCGATTCGTCCAATGAAAGTTTCCCTGCTGATGCAAGCCGCAAGACTGCCTCCGCCGTCACGGGCTTGGTCAATGACGCCATGTTGTACAGCGTCTTTGCCGTGGCTGGCAGGCCCGGACTCTGCTCGCCATAGACCGCGGTCCACGCCACTTTTCGATCTTCGATGTAGGCCACGGCCGCGCTCGGCACATCGCTCTCTTTTAACCATTCCGCCGCATGGGCATCAACCTCGGCGCGCCCATCTTTTTTCGCTGCAACGGTTCGTGCAGTGGATTGCGCCTTTTCCTGTCCCGCAGCCGGGATCATGCTTAAACATCCCATTACGGCAACAACCAAAGCCCTCCTCGCTCTCCAGGTTTCCAGTCTCATCATTCCTCTGATTCCTCTCTGCTGGTCTGCGCGAAAGCTACGTCTTGTCTCTGCCAAATGTTCCGTGCGGGGCGTATGTCGACCGAATGGTCCATCGCAAGTCTCCCTTGCGTACTGTTATACCGGCCGAATCACGGGCTAACCGGAAGCAATTCCTCCTTTAATTGAGCGCCTATGAGGCAGCGCCGCTATCGCATCCCCATACCCGTTCCGGGCATCAGGTGGAGGACCACGCCCAGCGCGGTCAGGACGGCGATGAAGTAGATCGTCGTGGCGCGGCTGGGATGGGCGGGCAGGTCGCCGGCAAAGAACACCTGATATCCGGCGCCCACGGCTACCAGGAAGAACATGCCTTCTTTCAGCACCAGCCACAGAGCGAGACATGCGGTGAGCAGGACGAGGCGTTCGGTCTTGCTCAAGGCCCGCGCGGCTTGGCCGCCATCGAGCACCCAGACTGGGACTAGGTTGAGCAGATTCAGCACCGCGCCGGCGCGCGCCAGCCCCGCCCAGAGCGGATTGCCGGTTTGCCACCAGAGCACGGCGCAACCTACCGCTGCGAAGAGTCCTGCCAGCGGCCCAGCCAGGCTGATTGCCGCTCGCGTTTCCAGAGGGACGCCGAGCGCCTGCCAGCGCACGTAGGCTCCGAGGCCGGGCAGAAACACGGGCATATCCGCGGGCAAGCCGCGGCGTTTGATGTCGATAAAGTGGCCCATCTCATGAAGCAGAATCAGCACGGCGAAGCCGATGCCGAACTTCATTCCCCACAGGGCCCAGTAGATCCCGAGGAAGGCGGCGAAGCTGAGAAGAAATTTCAGCTTGAACAATGCCGTGAGCAACACTTTGCTCTTGGCGGCCAGCACCGCAATCGGGCCCACCGGTCCTAGTTTTTGAGCCCACTTATTGTCGCTTTGTGGCGGAGGCTGCACTCGATCGGCGGCCGCGTCCAAAGCGCGCGCGCGCTGCTGAATCCAGCTGGCCTGGCGCGAATTCGGAGGCAGCAAGGGCAGGCCCATCAGCCAGCGTTCCCGCGCCTGCCGCAGGTCTGCTTTGGCCTCAAGTTCCTTCGCCTCGGCGGCGAGCTGATCGAGTTTTTCGGAATGCACCAGAGCGTGGCACTGATCGCACACCAAGGCCCCCGGCGCGAGTGGGCGCGAGCAGCGCTTGCAGTTGCGAATCAGTTCCGGGGTGATCGCTTCAAAGGGCACTCTTCAGATTCTATCTTCTATCTTCTTATCTTCTATCTTTGAATCTTGATCTCTCTATCGCTGAATTCAACCCGCGCGTGGAGGAGTGTTTTGAAACGGGCCAAAAATCTGGAGCGGGCGGCCGGCGGTAATCTTCCAGGCAAATTGCATTCCTACGAACAAAATCACAAGACCGATCAGCCAACCGAAACTGGGACCGCCCTCCCAGACCTCGACGAAAGGAGACGCCAGTCCGAGCAGCGTCACGCGCACCAGCCAGGCTCCCAGCGTCAGCCGGGGTTTCGCAGGCTCGGCCGCCGGCGGCGGTTGAGTCTGTTGTCCGGAGCCGGATTCCAACTGCCGCTGCTCATCTTCCAGGCGCTGCTGCTGAGTCTGCGGCTTGTGTTCTCCGGCGTAGTGAATCCAGATCGGAATCGCCGCCATGGAGACGGCGGCATAAGTAAGGAGCACGGCAGTGATCTGGTAGCGGCGCCCTCCTACTCCGCCTGAGCCTTTCATCATGGCCTTGCCGACCATCCAACCCACCGCGAGCGATACGTAGCCGATGACGATGCCGGTTTGGATGGCAAACGTGGCGTATAGAATCAGCCCCACGATGGCCGCGCCGATGCCGAATAAGAGAGCGCGCATGTAGGCGGTGTGACTATCCCTGGCCAATTCACCGCGCGCCTTCTGCTCACAGCTGGGGCAGGCCATGCCATCATTGATGCGGTAGTAGATTCCAGCGATGGGCTGGTGACAGTAGCGGCAGTGGTCGCCTCCCGGCGATCCGACATACTCGGCGGTGCCGAACTGTGGCGTGGGATTGTTGAAGCCAGGGTTACTCATGGCCCGGAACGATAGCACACCGCGCCGGGCCAAGGAAGAGAGAATTCAGCGCCGATTCATGGCTGGTCGTAGTAGCCGGTGCGGGTGCGCGCCGTGACTCCCGGCTTATCGACCGTGACGGCGAGGGAGTGGTACTCATTAGGCTTGTCCGCGCGTGGGGCGTCGAACGAAATGACGTAAAAGGAATTGGCATCCGCGGCGCACTCCGCGATTGCGGTGGTGATGTCGTTGGTCAGGTTGAGGACGCGCCCGCCCGTCTGAACCGCGAGTACGGGCAAGCCCAGATTGCCGGGCAGAGCGTGCGAAGGCGAACTTACACCCTTCAAGAATTCTTCGTAGTACGTGGCATTTCTAAAATCACCGAGACCGAGAGGGTCAACACTATAAAGAGTCACGCGGGCGCGCCGGAGTCCAGTGGAGGTCGCAGCGATCGAGTCGAAGAGCTTTTGCTCTTCCTTCCCGGAAAGGTAAGTGCGCGGTCCCGAGAGCAAGGGCCATCCGGGGCTTAGCCAAATCACCAGTTTTCTACCGGGTCGAGTTTTTTCGTATAGGGCAAGCCGGTCAATGGTCTTGAGCGACATGGTAAAACGCTCTGCCGCGCCGTAGACGCCCTGCGATCGATTAATGGTCCGTAGCCCGAGTTCGTACTTATCGAGTAGCCCCGCCAGAACATTTCCATCGCGCGAGGAACCGTCCTGCATCTCGGCTCCGGTATCGGTGAAGAGGATGAGCGACATGGGTTGCGGAAGCTTGCCGCCATTCTGCAGAAGATACTTCTTGAGTTCGTTTTTTTCATTGGCGACGGCCTGGAAGGATGCGTTGACGGCATCGACAAGCAAAATGACTGCGAGCGGCGGATCGGTGGCGGCGGGGGCTGCGCTGTCGACAGCCTGAAAAGAGGTGATGTTCAGCGGCAGTTTATCGTCGAGAAGAGTGAAGTCCTGCCGCTGCAGTCCGCGGATGGGTGCACCGGCTTTGTCCGTGACCTGCACTTCGAGCAGGATGCGGCGGTCGGTGGCGTTTGCCGGGACTTTTTCCGGCTCGGCGGTGCGGGGCTGAAGTTGCGGCGGGGAAGCGTTCTGGGCCGATGCGGCAGAGAGTGGGAGAAGCAGAAGGAGAGCCAACGGGAAGAAGCGGCGCATGAGCACGTACCTCGCAGTGAGATTCTACGCCCTGAGGCAGAGTACTGCATTAACGATGAAGTGAGCAAGGGGAAGGGAGTGCGAGTGGTGGCTCAGTCTGAATTTATTCTCCCAGGAGGCGTCATCCCGAAACGCGGCGTACTTCAGCCGCGTGAGAGCCTGCCCTGAGCTTGCCGAAGGGGATCTCACGGGCACGCATGCGCGTTCCGGAGATCCTTCGCTCCGCCTGAAGAGCGGCTCCGCTCAGGATGACAACATAAGTGCTTACTGGCGGTGCGTGGAAGCTCCCGCGGCGATCTCGCGCAGGGCGCTGACAAATTCGGTGGCGGCGGCGCGATCGGCCAGCGCTTCCAAGCGGACCGTGGCGGAGAACTGCGGAGATTCGGGACGGAAGCGCACCTGCAAAATGTCCTGCCGCCGCGCCGACATCAGAGCATTCAATTCGGCCGTCGGATCCTGCTTCCAGTGGGTGCGCGTGGTCAAGATGATGGGGCCGGGCTCGTAGATATCCCATTCGCGGTCGTCGCGGCGGCGCGAGGAGGCTCCGCGGTTATGCGCGCACCAGCGGTGCCGCACCACTTCCAGGTGGAAACTCGGGGAACCGCCCAGATCGGCCTCGAAGGTGAGAGTCTCATTCTGCCGGTGCCAGCAGCTCAGGAGCCACTGCAAAGGCAGAGGCCGCGGCAGGAACTTCACGGTTACGCGCGCGTTCTCGAACCAGCCGGAGGGAAAATGCAGCCGCGCCTGCAGGCGCGAACTGCCCATCCAGTGCGACTCCAGGATGCGGCCTTTGCCGACGCAGGCGGTCTGCACCCAGCGCAACGCCGCCGCTCCTTTTTTTCGATTGTAGGTGGAAAACACGAGATACCACAGCCCCAGGATGGCAACTGAACCGGCCGCGTCAATCAACAGAAGGCGTCCCACTACGCTTCCTCTGATGCTCATGGTACGTCCGAGGGTGCGGCGAAGCAAGGGGGCAATGGGCTCTAATTGGCGCTGGTTCGGCCCGCATTGGGATTATCTGTGGAAAAACCGGCATCGGTGGGTTGGAGGGCGGGTACGCAGAACGGCGGATCGTCGCCCCGGGTAGTGGCTCAGTTTGAGAAGTTTGTCATTCCGAAGCGCGGTTTTATCGCGCGAGGAATCTGCTTTGGTCGGGCCAACAGCAGATTCCTCACCGGCAAAGAACGCCGGTTCGGAATGACAAAATCAATACTGTTCAAACTGAGCACTGCCTCGCCCCGAATATTGTTTCTCCCGACGCGAGCCATCGTGAGATAATCCGGCCCTCTCCTTGGGCCTCGGCTCATAACGATGCCGTTCGTTCGCTGGAATCGCGATCTGAAAGGTCTGCCAATGAAGACAATTCTCGTTGTTCTTGCCTTTGCGCTGTGCGCGGTATCGGCTGTGGCGCAGAAGGCTCAGGAGCCGACGCCGCCGTCTTACTGCAACCCGTGCCTGTTCTATGGCGGGGACTTCGACATTAACGGACCATATCCCAACGCTTTGGGGAACCAGGATGCTGCCGGCATTGCGGGATACGCCGTGGTCTATGTACCATTCGCGGTCCCTCCAAACCAAACATGGACAGTGGCAGGTCTGTTCTCCAACGACATGGTGACGGTCGGGGACATCGCTCCCCCGGAGATTGAGTGGTCGATTTCTACTGGAATCAGTCAGGGCAATCCGGGGACGGTGGTCGCCTCAGGGGTGACGAAAGCCTCTCTTGCTCCGACAGGGCGAAGCTGGAATGGGATGAACGAGTACACTGCGCTCGGACACCTCAACGCGGACGCGGTGGTTACGTTGACGCCCGGACATTACTGGATGACCGCAGTGCCAGTTTGCACCAGCGCGGGCCGAGACCAGTGCCAAGGGGCGCGCTACTATCTTTCCGACGTTGAGGATGTGCCAGCACCTAGGGCAAAGGGTTTTGAGTCGACAGATGAGTCCTACTTTTACTCTCCCGCTGGCGGGCAAAGCTCGTACTACGTGGAGACCGGAGGGCCGGACGGTTTGTGCTCACAACCGGGCAACGGTGGAGGCTGCGACAAGTTTTCAGCGGGCCTGCTAGGAACGGCAACGCTCGACAACTAAGCCGTAAGTCGACGCGAATTTCAGACACTACCAACCAGGCCGCCGTGTCCCCATTCCGCGGCCACCCGCTACAATGTCCGCGTGCCCTTCGTCATTCGCGACTTCCATGCCACCGATTTTGACACGCTGTGGCGCATTGATCAGGAGTGTTTTCCTGCTGGCATTTCCTATTCGCGGACCGAGCTGAAGGTGTACATGCGCCGGCGCGGCGCGTTCACGCTGGTGGCCGTGAGCCGCGAAAACGGGAGCGTCGATTCCGAATCCGGCGATCCCGAATCCGGAAAAGGCGGAAAATATTCTCCTGTGAACGCTTCCGCCGATGCCGCGATCGCGGGTTTTCTGGTGGCCGAAGCGGGCGGCCGCGGGCGCGGCCACATTATTACCATCGATGTGATCGCCGCCGCCCGGCGTTTCGGGGTGGGATCGTTGCTGCTGCGTGCGGCGGAAGATCGGCTGCGCGAGGCCGGGTCCACTTCGGTTGAGCTGGAAACGGCCGTGGACAACATTTCCGCGTTGTCGTTCTACAAACGCCACGGCTACAGCGTGGTTAGAACTCACCCGCGCTATTATTCAAACGGCGTGGACGCGCTGGTGCTGGAGAAGAATCTCACCCGGGGAAACTTTGATTAAGTCCACAGGCCGCGCAAAGCAGGTTTCTCGACTCCGCGCGATTGCCCGTAAAGACGGGCAATCCCGCTCCGCTCGAAATGACAACTTTGGGTCAATCAGAGCTTCCGTAGCTCCTTTTAGCGTGCTCTGCGGCCTTTCTTCGCGAACTCTGGGGTTAAAAGCTTTAGCTTTGCGCTCGAAGCGGCGTATAGAGCGGCGCACTGGCAGAATCGATTTGCACTTTCCCACCTTCTCCAGCTACCTTGCCTTGTGATGAAAGTTGCCGCTACAAGAGTCGCGATTCAGGGCGAACTCGGTTCCTTCAGCCATGAGGCGGCCGAGAGCATGTTGCCGCGCTGCACCGTCGTGCCGTGCGCCCGCTCCGCCGAAGTATTTGACCGCATCGAGAACGGATCGGTGGCTGCCGCCGTGATTCCCATCGAGAATTCGCTGGCGGGCACGGTGGCCGAGCATGCCGATCTCCTGGTTACGCGCGACGTATTCATTCAGGGCGAATTCCTGCTGCGCATCGCGCACAACTTGATTGCCGCTCCGGGGGTGAAGCTGAGCGCGGTGCGCCGGGCGTTCTCGCATCCGGTGGCGCTTGACCAGTGCCGCGACTTCTTCCGCCGCCATCCGAAGATCGAAGCGGTGCCGTTCTACGATACGGCAGGCAGCGTGAAGCATGTGGTTGCCGAGCGGTTGCCCGACGCTGCGGGAATCGCCGGGTTGCGCGCGGCACGCGAGTACTCGGGGAAGATTCTGCAGGCCGGCATCGAAGACGACAAACGCAACTTCACGCGGTTCTTCCTGCTTCGCAAGTCGGCGGTGAGTTTGGGCGCAGCAGGTTCGCGGCAAAAGGGAAGTGCTGCCTTTGCGCGCCGCCCGCAGCGGCTGAGTCCGCCCGGCGCTAACAAAACTTCGATTGCCTTCAAGGTGAAGAACGTTCCGGGGGCGCTGTTCAAGTCGCTCAGCGTATTTGCGCTGAGGGACATCAGCCTGAGCAAGATCGAGTCGCGGCCCATGCGCGGGCGGCCCTGGGAGTACGTCTTCTATGTCGACTTCCTGCGCGGCGACGATGAAGCTGCGCGCAATGCGTTGCGGCATCTGGGCGAAGTGGCGGAGTTCGTCAAGGTGCTGGGGATTTATCCGGCGGCGTGAGCTTCACAACCGTTTCTTACGAGCGCATGTCCCTGGATGAACTCTGGCGGTTCCTCCGAGTAAAGTGACATCTCAGGATTGATCGGAACGCTTCGCGTCCGGAGTGTGCCATCCGAGCGCCAACGCGCCGAGAGTGCCGGGCTCAGGGATGCGATCGGACAGCCGGGCGTTGGCGCCGTTCCCTGTGTCGCCGGCGGGAATGGCTTTCTCAGCCTCAGTTTCGTACGCATAGCCAAGGAGGCTGGCTTCGATCTCAGGCGCATGCTTGTTGACGCGCGCTCTGACGTTGAGCGCGGCCCATCCGTAGTGAGTCTCGCCGTTAACCTTGAACTTGAATCCCATGAAACGAAGGCCGGTATTGGCAAACGGTCCGCCGATGTAGCTGCCGAAGGTGGCCGCAACGTTAACCGCCGGGGCCTCGCGCTTCCAGAAGGCCTCGCCACCCGCTCCGATGCGGTAGCCCGCTCTTACGGCAAAGGGTGGATATCCCGATCCAGACGGGGCACCGAGCACGCCGTTGCCCCGGCCCAAGCCCGAGGCCGCCAGGCGCTTGTCGCCCGGGGCGAAGTGGTAAATGCTGAGAACAAAATCGTTGATGCCGTCGTGGTTCAGGTCAATGGAGGCGGTGCCGCTGTTGAAGGTGGTGTGCGCCGGGGTGAAGACGACCTCGGCGCGGGCGGGTAGGGATGCGGCCAGCAGGCATACGCCGGCTGCGGTCGCGGCCGTGGCGTAGGCGGCAAGGCGGGAGTCGAAATTTTCCGACGGGTGCATAAGTAATGGGTGCATAAGTCCTCCGGGAGCGCGGGCTGGGGCCGCGTCGGCCAGTATAGTCCTGGGAACCTGGATTGCATGGGGAAAATTGCTGATGGCTCGCGCCCGCTTGGTTCCGGTACTTCACCTTGGGGCTTTAGCGCTGCGAAAAGGAGCCGGTCTCCCCCGCTTCAAAGGCGTAAGGTCAAAGGCAACTTCAAGATCACCTTCAACGTCAAAGGCGGCGGACAAGAGTGTCCGCCCCACACGGTCCTATTTTGGCGTCCGCAATAGCCCCGGTACCTTAGGCATCGTGTGGCAAAGCGGAAAATGCCGATAGAATGCAACAGCCTCGCGCGGAGGGGATGAAACCTTTCCGAAAAAGTGTCATCTAAGCTTGAGTGAGTTACACTCAAGGAGAGCCAATGAGCCAACAACCGCTTTCCGAGCCGATTGCTAAGACCCGGGAAATAAACGATGTACGGGCTATGCCCGTGCTTCCTGTGCGGGATACCGTTTTGTTCCCGCACGCCGTCCTGCCGCTTACCGTGGGGCGGGAGAGTTCCGTCCAGCTGATTAATTCGCTCGGAGAAGATAAGACCATTATTGTTGTGGCGCAGCGCGAGGCGCGCGTCGACAACCCTCAACCCACCGATCTGTATACGCTGGGCACGTCCGCAATCGTACATAAAGTTGTGAAGATGCCCAACCAGAGCCTGTTTGTGTTTGCCGAGGGCCTGGAGCGGGTGCGGTTAGGCGAGTTCACGCAGTTAGCTCCATTTATGCGTGCGAAGGTCTCGCCGATTCCTGAAGCTATACCTCCTGATAGTTCCGAAATCGAAGCGCTGCAGCGCAACGTGCTCACGCTGTTTCAGCAGATCGTGGCTGGTTCGCCGACGCTTTCGGACGAGCTTTCCACGGTCGCTTTGAATATTGATGAGCCGGGACGGCTGGTGGACTTCATCGCGTCGTCTTTGCCGTCGCTCTCGACGCCCGACAAGCAGGACACGCTGGAGACGCTCGACATCCGGGTACGCCTCGAGAAGATCAACCAGCATCTGGCGAAAGAGTTGGAAGTACAGCAGCTGCGCAACAAGATCCAGAGCGAAGTGCAGGACCGGGTGCAGCAGACGCAGCGGGAATATTACCTGCGCGAGCAGATGAAGGCGATCCAGAAAGAGCTGGGCGAGCAGGATGAAGGGCAGCGCGACGTTGAAGACTTAAAGAAGAAGATCGACGACGCGGGCATGCCCGATGATGTGAAAAAAGAAGCACTGAAGGAATTGGGACGGCTCGCGCGGATGTCTCCCATGGCGGCGGATTATTCGCTGACGCGCAATTATGTGGAGTGGCTGGCGGTACTGCCCTGGGCGAAGACTTCCGGGCAGGAGATCGAGATCATCAAGGCCAAAGAAATTCTGGATACGGATCACTATGACCTGGAGAAGGTGAAGGATCGCATCCTCGACTATCTTTCTGTGCGGCGATTGAAGCCGAGCATGAAGGGGCCGATTCTGTGCTTCGTGGGACCTCCGGGCGTGGGCAAGACTTCGCTGGGCAAGTCGATTGCGCGGGCGCTGGGGCGCAAGTTTGTGCGGCTGTCGCTGGGCGGCGTGCATGACGAAGCGGAGATTCGCGGGCATCGGCGCACTTACATAGGAGCGTTGCCGGGGCAAATTATTCAGGGGATTCGGCGGGCGGAGACGAAGGATCCGGTTTTTATGCTCGACGAAATCGATAAGGTAGGACGCGATTTCCGCGGCGATCCGGCCTCGGCGCTGTTGGAAGCGCTCGATCCGGAGCAGAATTCGACGTTCCGCGACAACTATCTTGACGTCACCTTCGATTTGTCGAAGGTGCTGTTCATCACGACCGCGAACATGCTGGACCCGATTGCCGAGCCGCTGCGCGACCGCATGGAGATCATCGAACTGCAGGGCTACAGCGAGGAAGAGAAGCTGCACATCGCGGTTCGCTATCTGGTTCCGCGACAGGTGGATGAGAATGGAATCACGGCCGAGCAGATTGAATTTCCCGAGGCGGCATTGCGCTATGTGATTCGCCACTACACGCGCGAGGCGGGCGTGCGGAGTTTGGAGAGGACGATCGGAACCATCTGCCGCAAGCAGGCGCGGCGGCTGGCCGAAGGCAAGACCGAGAAGCTGGTGGTTACGCCGGAGAACATTCAGGAATTTCTGGGCGGCATCAAGATCCGCACGGAAGGCGAGATCGAGGAGCGGACGGAGCGTCCTGGCGTGGCGGTGGGCTTGGCCTGGACGCCTTCGGGCGGCGACGTACTGTTTGTGGAAGCCAATGCCATGAAGGGCAAAGGCGGATTCACCATGACCGGGCAGATCGGGCAGGTTATGCAGGAATCCATGCAGGCAGCGTTGACCTGGGTGCGTTCGAACGCGGCGCAGTTGGGGATTGCGGAAGGTTTTTTCGCCGACCACGACATTCACATGCACGTGCCGGCGGGAGCGATTCCAAAGGACGGGCCTTCGGCAGGAGTGACCATGGCGACGACGCTGGTGTCGCTGCTGACGGGGCATCGGATTCGTCCGCTGCTGGCGATGACGGGGGAGATTACGCTGAGCGGCAATGTGCTGCCGGTGGGCGGCATTAAGGAAAAAGTGCTGGCGGCCAAGCGCGCCGGAGTGACGGACGTGATTTTGCCGGCGGAAAACAAGATGAACGTTAAGGAAGACTTGACGCCGGAGCAGTTGGCGAACCTCAGCGTGCATTATGTGAAGACGATAGATGAGGCGCTGCGTTTCTCGCTGCCGGAAGTTTCGGAATCGGTGGCGGCGAAGCTGTTGGCGCCTACGCACGATGTGATTCATGACAAGGTGCTGGCGCAGGCTTGAAGAGCAGTGGCCAGGGAGCAGTGATCAGTAAATTAGGTGCCAGTCCTTCGGGGCTGGCTTTTTTTTTGGTTGCGGAATGGCTTTTGAATGTACTTGGTGAATCTGGTAAACGTGCAACTACCTGATGGGCATTACTTGATTACACCAAGGCACTTTATATCGTCGCGAGGGGAAACGTGGCTCACATAGCCGAGAGCGCCAGGAGTGGCGGCTACGTATTCGATCAGGGCGGCTTCGGAGTCAAATGCCTTGGGCATGGCGCCTTGTCCGGTAAAGACCGCCTTTACTCGGCATAGTCTACGGTGATATGAAACGGAGCAATGTGCAGGCTCGCCACGGGACCAGATCCGTCGATGGCCTCGACATCGATGCTCGCGCCGACGGTCAGCCCATTCACGGGAGGCTTCCAGCGCAAATCGCCACCATAGGTCTTGCCTCCCGGAGGACTCGAGAAGACGATGCCAGCGTCGGAAAACTGCTTGACGTATCCACCGTTCGGATCCAGGTTCACCTCGCCTGCGTAGCCGTCGTATGCGAGCCTTCCAGAGTGCTTGCCGAGCGGAATTTCGCCGTAGACATCTCCGCCCAGGTGCGACAGGAAAAGACTTTCGTTATCCACCGGATATGAGCACTCGGGTAAAAGACTCCAGAGAAAGATGGAGTCAACATCCTGCGAGTCGTTGAACAGACCCAGGACGGTTTTGACCTTGCCGGCGCGAATTCCAACGTAATCATTGAACCGGTAGTCACCCGAGGCCCAATCGACCTGAATATTCGGGCCGCCGAGTTGTCCCAGTTGATACATGCGCAGCTGGATTCCGATGCGCAGATTGTCGGTGACGGAATCGGTGACGCTCACCGCGCCATCGGTCCACTGCAGGCTGCCGGAACTCGACTGCATGGTCAAATAATTGTTATGGGAACTGTATAGGAAGCCCTGGGTGACAAAGCCGTGGATTTCAATCCCGGCAAGATCCTGGGCCTGGAGGCCGATCGGCCACAGGAAAACAAGAAGGGACAGAAGCCTTCGGCGAGACACGGATAGAGATAAAGGGGCCACACCCATCCATCGGCGATTTTGTCTTATCGCTTTAAATCGGGCAGGAACGCCGAAAAAAGTATGAGCTGGACCGGCTCGTCTGCCCGGATCGATGCGCTCGCGCTAAACTGGCGATTGGCATTTGGCAACTGGCGGCTGTTCCTATGCGGGTGCGCGTACTGTTTTTCGGTTTGTTGAAGGATCTCGCGGGAAAATCGAGCGACTCGATTGAACTGCGTGAGGACGCGTCGGTGCGCGATGTACTGGAGTATTATGCGGCGCAGTCGCCGCGGCTGAAAGAATCGCTGGCTGCGCTGGCGGTGGCGGTGAATCAGCAATACGCTGGGCCGGAGACTGCGCTGAGAGCCGACGATGAAGTGGCGCTGCTGCCGCCGGTGAGTGGCGGGTCGGGAAAGGCCGAGGGACAGCCGGCGGGACCCTTCGACTCCGCTCAGGGCAGGCGCCGGTGCTATGCGGCGGTTGTCCGCGAGGCTATCGATACGGCGGGAATATTGGCTGGCATTAAGCGCGGCGAGGACGGGGCTGCGCTGGTGTTTGAGGGCGTGGTGCGCAACCAGACGCGGGGGCGCAAAGCGCTTTATCTCGAATACGAGGCCTACGAGGAGATGGCGCTGCGGCAGATGGAAGGGCTGGGCGAGCAGGCGCTGAAACAATTCCAGGTGCGCGACGTGGCGCTGGTGCATCGGTTGGGGCGGCTGGAGATTGGCGAGACCAGCGTGTTGATCGTGGTGGCCTCGGCGCACCGCGCGGCTGCGTTCGAGGCTTGCCGCTGGCTGATTGATACGCTCAAGCGCACGGTGCCGGTCTGGAAGAAAGAATATTTTGAGGATGGCGCGGTGTGGGCGGACGGCGAACCGTTTCCCGAGGAAATTGCCGGGGCCCAAGGCAGCCCGGGGCAGGAGCCCGCATCTAAGTGAGCGGGCTGGGCGCAGTACCTCAGGGCTAAAGCCCTTGAACCATCGCGGGGAATTAGTCGCAGCGCTGAAAGCGCTACGCCACCCAAAATCAAAGCTTTTTAGCAGTCTGATGTAGGCGGAGCCCAGTCAGGAAAATCACCTCAAGCTTGCGAAGATATACTTCGTTCACGGAATGAGAAAATCCGCTACTGCGATTCTGCTGCTGGTCTGCGCTGCTTATGCGCAGAAGCCTCCTGCACAAACTCAACCACCGCCCACTTCGGCGCCGACGCTCAAGGTCGACGTGAAGCTGGTGAACGTCTACGTTACGGTGACGGACGCTCACGGAGGTCCCGTGGGGGGTCTGAAGAAAGAGAACTTTACCGTGCAGGAGGATGGCCGGGAGCAGACGATTTCGGTGTTCGACAAGGAATCGGCGGTGCCGCTTTCGATTGCGCTGGCGATCGACACGAGTTTGAGCACGCGGCACGACCTGCCGCTGGAGCAGGCTTCGGCGAAACGATTTGCGCGTGCCATCCTGCGGCCGGTGGATGCGCTCTCGGTGTTTGGATTCAGCGAAACCGTGCTGCAGTCGACCGGCTACACTCCCGACCTGAAGCGCATTGATGAGGGAATCGACCACATCCGGCTGGGCGCGGCTACGGCGCTTTTCGACGCGGTATATCTGGCCTCGCGCTCGCTCGACCGCAGGCAGGGACGGAAGGTGATGGTGCTGATCACCGACGGCGGAGACACCATCAGCAAGATCGATTACAAAGAGGCCGCGCGCGCCGCAGAAGAAGCCGAGGCGCTGGTCTACAGCATCATCGTGGTGCCGATCGAAAACAGCGCGGGGCGGGAAATCGGCGGGGAGCATGCGCTGATTCAACTCTCGGAAGATACGGGCGGGAAATATTATTACGCCACTTCCATGTCGCAGCTCGACGATGCCTTCCGGCAGATCAGCGACGAACTTCGCACGCAATATTTGCTGGCTTACTATCCCTCACAACGTACATCGAACTCGCAATTTCGCCGAATCCAGGTCGGGGTTACCGGGCCGGCGAATGCGGCAAGCTATCGTGTGCGACATCGTGTGGGCTACTACACCATGAAGTCGGATTTCTGACGGAGTGCTGCGCCTCGAAGCGAGAGGCGGATCGCGGAGCCCATCTTTACCTAAAAGTAAGCTGGCTCATAAGCCAGCGGTGTACAACAACATAACGAGACTTGGAGTCATCGTTAACCAAGCAGGTAACATCAAAAACTTTTGCTTTACGGGAGTCAAAATATGATTTTATGGATTCTTGATGGCTTGAGAGTGCGGAGTATGACCAGTTCGGTTTCAGATTGGTCTTAATAAGTGATTCATATGTATGTAGATACGAGATTCTACTGGGTCGACGAAGGGCTGGCTGGCAAATTGCTTTAATGAGAGAAGAAATTCAGTTTCATTCTGCTCAACAAGGCAAGCTAGAGAGTCTTTGCTGGCTGTAGGGCCCGCGGGATTTCAAGGTTGGTCCGGCCACGATTTTCAGGTTTTGCGCTGCTTGAGCTCCTGCAAAGATTTCGAAAGATTAAGATTCTAGACCAGTTAAATGGTGAGAACAATTCCGATGAGAACGATTCCGAAAGGAAGGTTTACGATGTTGAAGCTCAACTCCTCCCGCCGCCCCAGTGCGCGATTTGTGGTGCTGGCCTTGGTTGCTCTATCCGCGCTGCTGCTGGGCTCTGTGGCCTTTGCTCAAACGTCGATTTCAACAGGCAGTATCGTGGGCAACGTGACCGATTCAACCGGCGCGGTTTTGCCGAATGCCAGGGTCACAGTTACGGGACCTACCGGGCAGACGCTGCATGCCACTACCAACTCGACGGGAGCGTATTCCCTCGGAGCACTGATTCCGGGTGTCTATTTGGTACGTATCGAGGCTAAGGGCTTCAAGACATCGCAATTGTCCCTGGATGTCCAAGTGGACAACGCCGCCAACGGAAGCGCGAAGCTGGAAATCGGGCAAGAGAGCACCGTTGTCGAAGTTCAGGCGAGTGAGGTTCAGGTCAATACTGAGCAGGCAACGGTGCAGGGAGTTTTGACCGCCAGCCAGATCGAGAACTTGCCGGTGAACGGCCGGAATTTCCTTGATCTAGCGCAGCTCGAACCTGGGGTTCAGATTCAGGATGGACAGAACTTCGATCCGACCAAGGCAGGTTACTCGTCGATTTCGTTCGGCGGCCGTTACGGACGAACCGCCCGCATTGAAGTTGACGGTGTGGACGTCTCGGATGAAACGGTGGGGACGACGACGACCGATATCCCAGCCAGTGGCATTCAGGAATTTCAGATCGGGCAGGCAAGTTTGGACATGTCGACCGAGCTGACCTCTTCGGGTTCCGTGAACGTCACGACCAAGTCGGGAAGCAATGGAGTTCACGGCGAGGCTTTTGGACAATTTCGCGACTATCGCGTCGGAGCTGCGGACCTGCCAGGAGGGACCGATCCTTACTCGCAACGCAGCCAGTACGGCGCCGATCTGGGTGGACCGATCATCAAGAACAAGGCGTTCTTCTTCCTCGATGGAGAGCGGACCGTGCAGAATACGCAAGCGTCGGTGCCTATCTCCCCTCCATTCCAGGCTTACTCTGGGAGCTTTTCCGATCCCTTCCGCGAGGATAACCTGCTCGGCCGGTTGGACTACCAGCTGACCAAGAGCGCGCGCCTCTTCTACCGTTTTTCTTATTTCAAGAATCTGCTGGGCGCCACCTTTGGCTTCGGCTATTCGGTTTATGACAACAAAGACATCACGCGCAACGATGTGGTCGGCTTGGATTTCAATACCGGACCCTTCACCCACTCGATTCGCTTCTCTTTCCTGAAGTTCCAGAACCAGATTGTGGATGCGACCACGGGCAACGCGTCGCTGCCGTTCGACGATCTGGGCGCGGAAATTTTCATGGGAGCTACCGGCTTGACTGCCGGGCCGAATCTATTGGCCCCGCAGAGCACGCCGCAAAGCGATCACGAGTTCAAGTACGACGGCAGCCGGATCTTAGGCGCACACGTTATTCGCTACGGAGCCACGTTTAATCATCTTCAGGGCGGCGGCTTCGCCTCATTCTTCAAGAATGGACCACAGGTTATTTCCCAGGTCACCACAGCTGAGTCCACACCCGGGACCGGCACGGCAGACAATTCGTGGCTTCCGATCGGACCTACGAACCTGACCGGATGTCCCCTGCCCGGGCCGACCGGGCCCTGCTTCGCGGGGGGCTACACGAATCCGTTGAACTACCCGGCGGATGGGGGCTATACCATCGGCAATGGCTTGGGGTTCTCCACCTCCAAGGCGGCGCTTGGATTCCCTGCTGGCGGTTTGGGGCCGGACAACCGCGTGTTGTTCTATCTGGGCGATTCCTGGAAGATCAGGTCGAACTTCACGCTCACTTACGGATTGCGCTATGAGCGCGACACAGGCCGCACGGACAGCCAATACCCCGCGATCCCTGGACTCAGCGCGCTGATTCCCGGGCTCGGCGACCCAGTGAACCAGCCTAACAAGAACTTTGGACCCGACCTGGGTTTTGCCTGGGATCCAATGAAGAACGGCAAGACCGCGATCCGCGGTGGAATCGGCTTATTCTGGGAGAACGCCATCTGGAACAATGTGCTCTTCGATGGACCGTTCCGAGAGGCTACCGGCGCCTTCGCGCAGTTCCCCTCACCGTGTGCGGCTGCAGGCTCACCAGCGACTCTGCAGACCTCGACTGGTCCCATCACGCCGAGTGCGGCGGTTTGCGGCACCTCGGCGGGCTTCCCGTTGATTGGGAATGCTGTGCCAGCTGTCATCGCGCTTGCGCAGCAATATCAGGCGGCTTCCCCCCTCAACTTGTCGCAGCCCAATCCAAGTTATGCGGGACAGTACCTGACTGATTGCACGGGCGGTACTAACTGCTTCTTCGCGCCGGGCACGAACATGTTCAACCCCGACTACAGGTCACCCCGGTCGGTGGTAATGAACATCGGCATCCAACGTGAGCTTCGTCCTGGCATGGTGTTGAGTGTGGACTTTATCCGCAACGTTCAGACGCACTTTCTGTTGGGAGTGGATCAGAATCACGCCGGCGACACTCGCTTTTTCAACTCAGCAGGCGCCAACGCTGCGATCGCAACGGTTATCGCCAACTGCGGTAACGGATCGGCCAGTGGTGTTCCGGGCACCTATTTGACTAATTGCGCAACCGATCCCGCGAACGGGACAACCGATAGCGGAACGTACGGGACGGCTGCTAACCCGGCCAGGACTGCCAATATGGGCGATTACGCTGGGTTTGGCCTGGGATCTTCCTCGGATATGGGCGGCAACAGTTGCCAATTCGCAGTGGGTCACCCCTGCGCTTTTGGAGGCATCAACTCCAGCGCGCCGCCCCTCACTTTCCTTTCGCCGGTCGGCCGTTCCGCTTACGACGGCTTGCAGATGAAGTGGGTCGAGAATGTAAAAGGTCCAATCCGCGGCGTCAAAGACCTGAATTTCCAGGTCTCCTATGCCTTGTCCCGATTCGATAATTCGGGCGGAGGCGTAGGTCCGGGTGCCACGGTGACGGCAGCGGCCGCCGATCAGGACTTCATCGTTCCGGCACTGGATAATGCCAACGTAAATCGCTATTTTGGACCTTCCACGCTGGACCGCACCCACCAGCTATCGTTTGGTGGTTACGTAGATTTGCATGGCGGCTTCCAGGTGGGCGTGATGTCCCACTTCTATAGCCCGCTTGCAATCACAGCTACAGTCCCAAATACGGGGCTGGGCGCGGGGGAGATATTCCGTACCGACTTCACGGGCAGCGGCGTCACGCAAGATCCGCTTCCTGGGACGAAGGTTGGGAGCTTTGATCGCGGCATCAACGCCAGCAACATCAACGGAGCCATTTCCAGCTACAACGGTCAAGTCGCCGCGGGAACTTTGACGCCAGCCGGCAACGTGTTGGTGCAGAACGGCCTGATGGCGCAGGCCGATCTGGTGGCTCTGGGTGGTTCGTATAGCGGCGGCATCCCGCTGGCTTTGGCGCCTTCCGACCAGGTCAACTACCCCTGGCTGAAGGCGTTTGACGCAACCCTCGCCTGGACACATACGTTCCACGAGCGAGTGACGATCAAACCGGGGATCGGTTTCTACAACCTTCCCAACTTCGCCAATTTCGACCTGCCGACGAGCATGATGTCCGGATTGCTGACCGGTTCCACCGGCGCCATCAACGGCACCAACTACGCCGGGCAACTGGTAAACCGGGTCGGAGTTGGCACCGGCGTGTATACGCTCGGGTCGCCGCGTGAAACGGAGTTCAGCCTGAAGATCATCTTCTAGCCGCATTCCAGCGAGAATACTCAAACACCAGTGCCGCAACGCGCTGGTGTTTTTTTTCGTATGTGTTTGTTTGAGTCGCGCCAACGATTGCTCGCGGAAACCCGTCGGCGCTACGGCTTGATTTGGTCACGCAAGTGCTTGGATAGTTTCTCGATCTGCCTCAGCTTGTCGATCATGTCCTTGGGTAGCAGGCCTCTCTGAATGCTCATGACATCGAGAGGTATGGTTTGGGCGATTCTGGCCAGGTCGTCGGCATCCTGGCGGAGTTTGGCCAGATCAAGGTGCGGGTGAGGCTGGATCGGAGGAGGAATGTCCTTTTCCGCCTGTGCGGTAGCCTGTTCGCCTTGTCGAACGCCGGGTGACCTGGGATCTGTCTGCGCCGAGGCTGGAGATGTGGCAATAAAAAAGAAGAGGAGAGAGCAAGCAAGAAGCTTCACGGTGGACCTCCTGATCTGGAAGGCAAGAATTCTTCCGGACATTGTAGCTCCGCGACCGCCGTTCTGAGTTGGTTTCGATTAGCAGGTAGTCGCGATCCCAGGCCTCGGGCTTTGTGTACAATGCCAGCATGCCTTTCCGTGCGCAGGGAAACGCCAATGCCGGCAAGCGCGGGCGGACGCCGCCTCCGGAAGAGACTTTCGAAGAAGCCAGCTTTCTCAAGGCCCTGGGCGAGAAGCAGAAGCCGGTCAGCCTGAAGCTGATGGACGGGCAGACGGTGAGCGGCTGGATTGAATACTACGACAAGCACATGGTGCGGCTGACCCGTGAAGGTGCGCCCAATCTGTTTATTTTTAAGCACGAGATCATGTACATCGCTGAAGATGGCGGCCGGAAGAAATGAAGCGGGCTTGGGCTTTCGGGCTTCAGCCACGCGAGTTTTGCCTCCAGTTCTGAAATGGTTCTTCAAACAGCCGAAGCCTGAAGCCCGAGCGCCGAAGCCCTGATTATGCCCTCCAATCACGATGGCTTTCTCCCAGCCATGTCAGACATCGCGCGCGAGGCGGGTGCGTTGCTGATGCATTACTTTCACCAGCACCTGAAAATCGAATACAAGGGAGACGCCGACCTGGTGACGGCGGCGGATCGCGCTTCCGAAGTGCTGATTCGCGAACGCATCCGGGCGCAGTGGCCTGCGCACGATATTCTGGGCGAGGAGCAGGGGCTGAGCGACCAGGGCAGCGAATATCGCTGGTACGTCGATCCGCTGGATGGCACGACGAACTTCGCGCACGGCTACCCTGTGTTTTGCGTGTCGATGGGGTTGGAATATCAGACGGCGCAAGATCGGGCATCGGGAAAGGCTGGCCGGCGGATTGCGGCGGTGGTTTACGATCCGACGCGGGATGAGCTGTTTTCGGCGGAGCAGGGAAAAGGTGCGCGGCTTAACGGCGAGGGGATTCAGGTCTCGAAAACGGCTACGTTGAAGGAATGCATTCTAGGGACGGGATTTCCCAGCCACAAGCGGCACAAGAATCCGAACATTTATTTCTATCATCAGATCACGCTGCACACGCACGGAGTGCGCCGGGCGGGGTCAGCGGCGCTGGATTTGTGCAACGTGGCGGCGGGACGCTTCGATGGGTTTTGGGAATTCAATCTCAATCCCTGGGACACGGCGGCGGGCGTGCTGATTGTGGAAGAAGCGGGCGGCAAGGTGACGCGCTTCGACGGGTCACCGTTTGTGATCGACAGCAAAGAGACCCTGGCCTCGAATGGAGTGATTCACGGTGCGCTGCTGCGGGAGTTCGAGGACATTTTTGCGGGGCGGGGTCTGGAGGCGTTGCCGGATCCGCGGGAATACAAGAGATGAACTGGACCGGCGGAGGACAGGGAGGAACGCAAGCGATGCCGAGGAAAAACAAAACGCTGTTTGTGGCTGTGCTCATCATGCTGGGGCCGGCGGTTCTACTCGCTGGCGAGTCGGGCTCGGCGCCGGCCGCTCCGGATGCCGCGTACGTGCAGTCGTTCGAGAAGTGGAAGGCGGAACAGCTTGACGATTTGGAGCGAAACTGGGTGCCGCTTGCGGGCCTGTACTGGCTGAAGCCGGGGGCGAATAGTTTTGGAGCCGATGCGGCGAATGCGGTGGTCTTTCCCAAAGGCCCGGCACGCGCGGGAGAGTTCGATCTCGAGGGCAAGGAGGTCACCATCAAGCTGCTTCCCGACGCGCACGCTACGCTTGCGGGCCAGCCGCTGACCACGGCGAAGTTGGACTCCGATGTTTCGGGGCACGCCTCGCTGGTCGAGATGGGTACGCTGCAGTTTCACGTGATCGTGCGCGGCGAACGCGTGGGCATTCGCCTGAAAGATAGGGACAGCGCCGCGGTTCGCAGTTTTCACGGGCTAACATTTTACCCGGTGGACATGAATTACCGGGTCAGCGCGACTTGGGAGCTGGCGGATGGGAAGAAAACGATCGATATTCCGAACGTGCTGGGGGATGTGAGTGCAGAGCCGGTCGCGGGCACGGTGGTGTTTAGGCTCGACGGAAAGGAACTGCGGCTTACCGCGTTGGGCGGCGACGCTGCGCACGGACTGTTTTTTGTTTTCAATGACCTGACCGCGAAAGCGGATACCTATCCCGGCGGACGTTTTCTTGAAACCGATCCCGTAGTCAACGGAACCGTTGTGCTCGACTTCAACCGGGCTTATAACCCTCCGTGCGCGGTGACTCCGTATGCTACGTGTCCGCTGGCGCCGAAGGAGAACCGGTTGACCGTGGCGATTTCAGCGGGAGAGAAGTTTGACAAGGCGGCGCACGGGCACCACTAATGCCGCGGGTCGCAACATCGCGCTCCTCTGCCGCGCTACAATAGCAGGGGACAACTGCTTCCGGCTGTCCTTAATTCTTTCACTCCTACAGGCTTAACGTGATCAATTCACTTCTGGAACGCAAAATCGAAAAGCGGCCGGACCGAGTCCGGCTGCAAGGGCGCATTCTTTTTCTCACCGAAGATCCGGAGCTGATCAGGCGGCAGCTCGCGGGTGAAGACTTGCCGTGGGATACGAGAAATCCGGCGATCAATCCCAAGCTGCGCGACGACATCTCGACTGACGAAATCACTCCGGCGCATTATTGTTTCTACTTCGATGAGACGCTGGGGGAGATTCCGTATCTTGGGCTGAAGTGCGGGAGCGTGACGCCGATCGGGCGCGGCGAGGTGAAGCGCGGCGGATTTGTGTGCGCGGTGAGCGGCAAGCGGCGCGGCAAGGGGTCGAGCCGAGAGCAGTCGCCTTACGCCGAGATGTGTGCCGGCATTCAGGTTGTGGTCGCGGAGAACATTGAGCGCATCTACAAGCAGAATTGCCAGAACCTGGGAGTGCTCACATCGACCGATTTTTCGCTGATCGACCGGATTCGGGGCGGGGAAGAGATTGCGCTCGCCGAGTTTACCGCGGGAGAAGATGAGATCACGCGGCAGGTGATCGAATACGGAGGATTGTTTCCGTTCAATGTGGCGCGGATGCAGGGAAAAGTGTTCTTGCCGCCGATTCAGAGCGCGGGCGAGTCGCCCGCGCCCACACGGGCAATGACGGTGGCGGAGAAAATCTTTGCGCGGCACATGAAGAACGAGAAAGGTGAAGTGGGTGTTGCCGCCGTGAAGCCCGGCGATACAGGCTTTGCGCAGGCCGACCTGCGCTTTAGCCACGAGTACGTCACGCCGATGGCGGCAATCTTTTTTGAGCGCTACGTGGGCAAGGATGCGAAGGTGAACGATGCGTCGAGTATTCTCTTTTTTCGCGATCACCTGACGTTTCTCGACGAGGTGATTTCGGAAGAGAAGAAGAAGCTGGGACTGCTCGATCTGGCGACGCAACTCAAGCTGAAGCAGGAAGCCTTCGCCGCGAAGCAGGGCATCAAGCTGCATGGAGAACTGAAAGACCGCAAGGGATCAGAGGGCATTTGCCACGCCATTGTGCTCGAAAGCTACGCGCTGCCAGGGCAGTTGAATATTGGCTCAGACTCGCACACGCCGCATGTGGGTGCGATTGGATGTGTGGCGTTCGGCATCGGGACCACCGATGTATTCAATGGCTGGATCACGAAGGATGTGCGGGTGAAGGTGCCGGAATCGGTGCGGATTGTGATCCGCGGCAAGAAGCATGAGAACGTAACGGCGAAGGATTTCATCCTGAAGATTCTCAGCCTTGACTATGTGCGGAGCGGCAAGGCGTTGGCGAAAGTGATGGAGTATGCGGGCGAGGCCATAGAAGAGCTCAGCGTGGATGAGCGTGCCACCATGACTAACATGGCGGCCGAGATTGGAGGTTTTACCGGTATCGTCGCCCCGGATAAAAAAGCGGTCGACTTCCTGGTGGAGCGGCGCGGGATGGACCGCGCCAAGGCCCAAGCGATGATTGAAGGCTTGTACAGCGATCCGGACGCGCAGTATGCGCATGTGATCGAGCTCGATGCGGCGGAGATTACGCCGATGGTGGCAACGCCGGGCGACCCGGGCAATGGGAAGTATGTGCGCGAACTGAACACGCCCGTGCCGGTCGAGATCGCTTACGGCGGCACCTGCACTGCCGGCAAGAATGAGGATATGGACATGTACGCCGCGGTGCTCGCCGATGCGCTCAGGCATGGCAAGCGTGTGGCGGAGTCGGTGAAGTTCTATATCCAGTTTGGATCGCAGGAGACGCGCGAGTACTGCCTGCGCAAAGGCTATCTGGATGTGTTTCAGAAGGCCGGGGCGATTGTGATCGAGCCGGCTTGTGGAGCTTGCATCAACGCGGGGCCGGGCGTTTCGACGCGCCCCGACCAGGTGGTGATCAGCGCGCAGAACCGCAACTTCCCGGGGCGCAGCGGTCCGGGACAGATGTATCTGGCTTCGCCGTTCACGGTCGCGGCGAGCGCGGTGGCGGGGTACATCGTGGAGTATGAGCCGAGCGAGGCGTTGGTGGGGGTGTAAGGTGGGGCCGCGCTAGCGCAGGTTTTTCTGGGCAAACTGCCGGAACTGGAATTCGAATTCCTCGGACGAGTAAACGCCCTTCTGCACCAGCAAGGTATTCATGGAATACACTGTCGCGCGAAAGCGTTCCTCGCGTGAAAGCTTCTCCATGGCATCGTCGAAGCTAATGAGATCTTTGCCCTGAGATACCGGATGCTCGAATTGGTGAGCCGATGTAGCCATAGAATCCCCCTGCGAATAACCAATTCTACCAAGCTGCGTCCGCCTCACCAAGCGTGGTAAACTCCCGCCGTCAGGGTTTCTTGCGGCAGCCGTGGAGCGAAAGTACTCTATCCCCGCAAGTGGTTGAATTCAGGCGGGGTGGCTGAAATCAGCCAGTGCGAAACCTGCAACTTTTTTCGGGGTTCCGAGTTCAAATACATAGGTGCTTCGGATAGAAACAAGATCTTGAAGACCTGCAGGTCCGGTGGGCTTTGTGGCTGAATGGCGGATCTGGGACAAGGGGGATGACATGCGGTACATGAAATATTTGGCTTTGGTTGCGGTTCTGATGCTGCCGCTGACCTACTCGCAGGCGCAGGTCAGGGTTGGAGTGGGCGTGGGGTATGGGCCGGGTTATGTTGGCGTAGCGCCCGCATGCGCCTACGGCTACTACGGATACGAACCTTACGCGTGCGCACCTTACGGTTACTACGGGCCGGGCTGGTTTTCCGGTGGATTGTTTATCGGCGCCGGGCCGTGGTATGGCGGGTGGGGCCGCGGCGGTTGGGGCTACGGCTACGGTAGAGGCTTTTATGGTGGACGCGGCTTCGCTGGCGGACGCGGGTTCGTTGGCGGACGCGGGTTTGCCGGTGGACGAGGCTTTGCGCGTGGTCCGGTTGGTGGCGTCCGCGGTGGTAGTGGATTCCACGGTGGCGCAGGCGGAGGATTCCATGGTGGAGGCGGTGGTGGCTTCCACGGCGGTGGCGGACATGGCGGCGGAGGACACCGGTAACCCTGATCCGCAGCTTTCTAATCTGGTAGGAAAAGATGAACGGCTGGCAGCGCACTCTGCCGGCCGTTTCTTCTTTGCGGAGCCTGCTATTTCTTGCTAGAATGTTCGGTTTCGCAGACATCGCCATAGTAAAATATACGCATCCAGTTGAGGAGACCCAGACCGTTATGACCTACGTAATTGCAGAGCCTTGCATCAACACCAAAGACACCGCTTGCGTGGATGCGTGCCCGGTGGATTGCATTCATCCCAAGAAGGACGATCCCAAGTACGCCACCGAAACGTTGCTCTACATCGATCCGGTGGAGTGTATTGACTGTGGGGCCTGCGTGCCGGTCTGCCCGGTTTCGGCCATCTTCGCGCTCGACGACCTGCCGGAGAAGTGGAACGAATTCACGGCGAAGAACGCGGCGTACTTCGGGCGATAGGAAGCTCTCAGCTTTCAGCCGTCAGCTATCAGCGAGATCGTTTCCCGAGCTTGGCGGATCCAAGGCGCGTATCCAGTTTCGGATGCGCGCCTTCGTATTTTGGGGTCGTAGATTGCGGCCTCACCTTCGGTTGCATGTTTATTTTGCTTTCCTGACGGCTGATAGCTGACGGCTGACGGCTCTTCCACTAGAATCATCGCTTCACTGCTGGTTCCCATGGCACTCAAGGAGTCGGAAGCGATCGTGCTGCGCACGTATCCGCTGCGCGAGGCCGATTTGCTGGTCACGCTGTTTACGCGGGCGGAGGGCAAAGTGCGCGGCGTGGCGCGGTCGGCGAAAAAATCGAAGCGGCGGTTTGGCGGGGCGCTGGAGCCGATGACGTATGTGCGCGCGTTTTATGACGTCCGCGAGCGGCAGGAGTTGGCGCGGCTGGATGCCTGTGAGGTGCTGGAGTCTCCGCTGGCCACCGAGGTCGGCTATGCGCGGGCGGTGGCGCTGGCGCATGTGGCCGAATTGCTCGACGAACTGCTCCCCGACCGAGAAGCGAACGACGCGATTTTCCGGCTGACGCTTTCGGTGCTGCACGTTCTGACCGGCTCCGATATCTGGATGCCGGTGACGTACTTCGAGCTTTGGCTGACGCGGCTGGTGGGTTTTCTGCCTGAACTCACGGAGTGCATCGAGTGCGGGCGAAGTCTGAATGGCGACCGGGCGTTTTTTCATGCGCTGGCGGACGGGCTGATGTGCCTGGAAGATAAGCGGCTGGCGTCGTCGGAGATTTCAAAAGAATCGCGAGTGCTGGCGGCGCAGATGTTTCGCGCACCGGTGGAAAGCTTTGCCGGGACGCCGTGGCCGAAGGCGCAGGGAGCTGATTTGCGGAAGTTTCTGATTCAAGCCTTGCAGCGGCACATTGAGAAGAAGCTGGTGACGGCGGGGATGCTGGAGAAGGGCGGGTTCTAGGGGGGCGAGATCAGCAACCTGGATCGGTCATTGAACGTTGACAAGTGTTAAGCTACAGGCTACACTCGGCTGGGTGAGAATTCGCAGCTTCACGCATAAAGGCCTGCGAAGGCTTTACGTGGAAGACTGCGTAAGAGGCGTTCCGCCCGATGCGGCGGATAAGTTACAGAAGATGCTGGCGTTTCTCGACGACATGCAGGATGCAGAGGAATTGCAGTCCCTACCGGCCTGGAAAGCACATGTGTTGACCGGAGACCGCAGGGGGACGTGGAGCCTTAGCGTTACGCGCAACCGGCGGCTTACGTTTCGCATCGACGCTGTGGAGCGGGAAATCTGCGACGTCGACTTGGAAGATTATCACTGAAACAGGAGCGGCAATCGTATGGCGATGAAGAATCCTCCGCATCCCGGCGATTTCATCCGGACGGAGATTATCGAACCCGCGGGCCTGACGGTGACGGCCGCAGCGGCAGCGCTGCGAGTTTCGCGGCCGGCATTGTCCAGCCTGCTTAACGGCAAAGCTGATCTCTCCGGCGATATGGCGCTCCGCATAGAAAAGGCTTTTGGGGTGAGGATGGATACCCTGATGCGAATGCAGGCCTCGTACGACATCGCGCGAACCCGAAAGCGCGAGAAGCAAATCCGCGTGCTGAGGATTCATCCGCTGGTGGAGTCCCACGGATGAATCGAGGTGTAATGGTCGACTTTTGCGCCGCCGTCGGCTTGCGCCGGATACTTCTCGCTGGTGGGAGCCGATCAAACTGACCCACTACCCCCGAGGCCCGCTAGCTGACGGTTCCCGCCGCTTCCGTTACAATCAATGGTTAATCCTCAAGTCTCCGGGCTAGTGTGTGAATCCATCGAAACCCAATCCGCTCACGTTTCAGGAACTCATCCTACGCCTGCAGGCGTTTTGGGCGGAGCGCGGGTGCGTGTTGCAGCAGCCTTATGACGTGGAAGTGGGCGCGGGGACGATGGCGCCGGAGACGTTTCTGCGGGTGCTGGGGCCGAAGCCTTACAAGGTGGCGTATGTGCAGCCTTCGCGGCGTCCGGCGGATGGGCGGTACGGAGAGAATCCCAACCGGCTGTTCAAGCACACGCAGTTGCAGGTAATCCTGAAGCCTCCGCCGGAGAATGTGCAGGAGTTGTATTTGGAGTCGCTGGGAGCGATCGGCATCGACCTGCGGCAGCATGACATCAAGTTTGAAGAAGACAACTGGGAAGCTCCCACGCTGAGCGCGTGGGGCGTGGGCTGGCAGGTGATGCTCGATGGGCTGGAGATCACGCAGTTCACTTATTTCCAGCAGTGCGGCGGATTGGATTTATTTCCAATTTCGGCCGAGCTTACGTATGGGTTGGAACGCATCGGGGTGTTTCTGCAGGATGTGGATTCGGTTTATGACATTGTGTGGGCGCGGGATCCGGAGACCGGGCACGAAGTGAAGTATGGCGATGTGCGGCTGGCGGATGAGGTGCAGTTTTCCGTGTACAACTTTGAGTTGGCGGACGTGGAGAAGGCGTGGAAACACTTCGAACTGTACGAGTCGGAGTGCAAGGCTCTTCTAGGGGAAATTCGTGTCAACTTGGCCTCGGTGCAAGCCGGCGGTGGCGCGGTATGGCCGTCCGTCGCGATGGCTGACGGGTTAGATGCGGCCATGGTGCTCGTCCTGCATCGCCCCATTTTGGCGGCGTACGATCTTTGCCTGAGATGTTCCCATTTGTTCAATGTCCTGGATTCACGTGGAGCGATTTCAGTAACCGAGCGCGTGGGGGTGATTGCGCGCGTGCGGGCACTGGCGGTGGGCATCGCGAAGGCTTGGGTGGAGCAGCAGGCTATTGCGGACGAGAACAGGACCATCGACCTTGAAAAGAGACCGGCGACAGCTCCGAAGGAAGATGATCTGGATTACCTAGAAAAACCGAGGTACGTCTAAGGTCAGACTGCCCATGCCAGACTTTCTGCTAGAGATCGGTTGCGAAGAGATTCCAGCGCGGATGATCGCTGAAGCGATGGGACATCTTCGTCAAAGCGTCGCGGGCTTGTTAGAAACGAGCCGCTTGCTGCCGGATGCCTACGACGAAGCGAAGTGCTTCGATCTTTCAACTCCGCGTCGCCTGGCAATTGTTTTCCCCGAAATACTGGCGAAGCAGGAAGATGCGAAGGAGACAATGATTGGGCCTCCGGTCAGCGTGGCATACAAGGATGGTATGCCCACTAAAGCGGCGGAGGGTTTCGCAAAAAAGGCCGGAGTCTCGCTTGAGTCGCTAGAGCGAAAGGAAGTCGGGAAGGCGGAGTATCTGCAGGCTACGGTTGCACGGCAGGGCAAACCCGCAGCGGCAATTCTGACAGAATTCCTCCCCCGAGAGATCGCAGGGATACCTTGGCCGAAGAATATGTACTGGCGCAAGACCAACGAGCGCTTTGTGCGCCCGGTGCGCTGGTTGATTGCAATGCTCGATGGAGAAACGGTCCCGCTGGAGTTTGATGGAATTTGGGCAGGAAAGACCTCGCGTGGGCACAGGATATTGTCTAACGGAGCGATTACTATTCCGCGCGCTGGGTCGGCGACGTATGTTGAGTCATTGCGGGCGGCCCAAGTACTGGGTTTCGGCGACCGCCAAGATCAGATCCGCAGGGGACTGGACGCGGCTACGCGCACCATTCCCGGGGCGCGGTGGCGGGAAGACAAGACGCTGCTCGATACCGTCGTGAATCTAACCGAGTTTCCTTCGGTGATTCTGGGCGGGTTCGATCCGCAGTTTCTGGCGTTGCCGGAAGAAGTGCTGGTCACGGTGATGCGCGACCATCAGAAATATTTTGCTGTGGAAGATGCGGGGGGCAAACTGCTGCCGCACTTTCTGGCCGTGCTGAATACCGATGGCGATCCGCAAGGCCTGATCCGGCATGGCAACGAGCGTGTGCTGCGGGCGCGATTCAACGACGCACGATTTTTCTGGGAGACGGACCAGAAACGGTCGCTGCTGGAGCGGTTGGAACTGCTGCGGCACGTGACTTTTCAAAAAGATCTGGGCAGCTATTACGAAAAGACGCGGCGGGTGCAGCGTTTGTGCAGTTGGCTGAGTGAGATCATCAAGCAGAGTGGGATGGCGATTCGTGCCGGCGTGATCCACAAAGCGGCGTGCCTGGCGAAGACCGATTTGACCACGGAACTGGTGAAGGAGTTCACCGAGTTGCAGGGGATTGTCGGCGGCCTGTATGCGCGGGCGCAGGAATTGGATTCGAGTTTGCCGGAGGCGACGCGGTTCGCGATTGCGGATGCGATTTACGATCATTACAAGCCCGAGTCCACCGAAGATGACGTGCCGCGGGCGATGGAGGGCGCTGTGCTTTCCGTCGGCGACAAGGCGGATACGATTGCCGGTATGTTCGCCTTGGGGCTGGTTCCGAGCGGGTCGAAGGATCCGTTTGCACTGCGGCGGCAAGCGAATGCGATCGTGAAAGTCATTGCCGAAAAGAAACTGCCGCTGCGGCTGAGTGACCTGATGCGGGATGCGCGTGCGGGCTACCAGGGATCGGAAGCGGAGAAGAAGTTTGTCGACGAGGAGATGTTTGCCGAGTCGGTGCGTGCGTTCTTCCGCGAGCGGCTGGAGTTTTATCTGAAGGACGTGCGCGGATATGCATATGATGTGGTGAAAGCGGTGTTGGCAGCAGATGCGGACGACGTGGTAGACGTGCTGGCCAGAGCCGAGGCAGTGAAGCAGGAGATGCAGGGAAAACAGTTGCTCGACTTGCCCGAGTTTGAAGCAATTGGTGCGGCCTGCAAGCGCATTCGTAACATTCTGAAACAGGCCGCACAAAAGTGCATCGAGCCCGCGGAGAAATGGGAACTACTGCCTGATTCGCCTTCGGAGGAGAAAAACTTAGCCGACTTTCTATCAAAACATAGCCCGCAAATTGATTCACTCCGAAAAGAAAAAAGATATACCGCAGCGTTGAATCTGCTGTCTACGTCCCGTGATGTAGTGGATGATTTTTTCGACAAAGTCATGGTCATGGTGGAAGATGAAACAATCCGGGCGAACCGGCTGGCTCTGCTGCGGACGCTGCTGAAAGAGTTTTCTACGATTGCGGATTTTTCCGAGATCGTGACAGAAGGGAAGTCGGGACCGCCAGCGTGAAGCTGACCTCGCTTTTCGCTGCACGAGTTTAGTTGTGCGGATAGCCGGCGGGACGCCGGCGCTACGAAATCGAACACAAAGGACTAATAAATCATGGCGACCATTACCCTCCCCGAAGCTGAAGTTCGGGAAAACAAAAAAAACACAACCAAGTACGTTTACTTTTTCGGCGGTGGCAAGGCCGACGGCAACGGCAAGATGAAGGACGACCTGGGCGGCAAGGGCGCCGGCCTGGCCGAGATGACCAACGCCGGGCTACCGGTGCCCCCGGGATTCACCATCCAGACGGAGGCTTGCCGGGAGTACATGCGGAGCGGAGCTGCGTCCAAGGAAGTCGATGTGCAGATGGAGGAGGCTCTGGCCAAGCTGGAAGCTCTGCAGGGGCAGAAGCTCGGAACCGGCGAGAATCCTTTGCTGGTGAGCGTGCGCTCAGGCGCCAAGTTTTCCATGCCGGGCATGATGGATACGATTCTCAACCTCGGATTGAACGATAAGAGCATGGAAGCGCTGGCCAAGCGCAGCAACAATCCGCGGTTTGCGGCGGACTCGTACCGGCGGCTGATCCAGATGTTCGGCAACGTTGTGCTCGAGATTCCGAAGTCCGGGTTTGATGAAGTGTTCGATGCGAAGAAGAAACAGAAGAAAGCCAAGCTGGACACCGACCTTGATGCCAAGGCGCTGAAGGAAGTGATTGAGGAGTACAAGAAGGTCGTCAAGAAGCACACCAAGCGCGAGTTTCCGCAGGATCCGCACGAGCAGTTGGTGATGGCGCGGGATGCCGTATTCCGCTCATGGCAGAACGACCGCGCCAAACATTACCGCCGCATCAACAATATCGATGACATGCTCGGCACCGCGGTCAACGTGCAAGCGATGGTGTATGGCAACCTGGGCGACACCAGCGGCACGGGCGTTGGCTTCACGCGCAATCCTGCGACCGGCGCGAAGGAGTTCTACGGCGAATTTTTGCTGAATGCGCAGGGCGAGGACGTGGTGTCCGGCGTCCGCACGCCGGTGCCGATTCTCGAACTGCAGAAGATTATGCCGGATGTGTACAACCAGCTGCGCGAGATCACCACGCGGCTGGAAAAGCATTACAAAGACATGCAGGATTTCGAGTTCACCATCCAGGATGGCAAGCTCTACATGCTGCAGACGCGCAACGGCAAGCGTACCGGGCGAGCCGCGGTGCGAGTGGCAATTCAGATGGTGGAAGAAGGATTGATTACCAAGGAAGACGCAATCTTCCGCGTGGAACCGAATCAACTCTATGACTTCCTGGTGCCGGGCCTGGATGAGAAGAGCACGAAGGTGGAAGTGCTGGCGACGGGGTTGCCGGCTTCGCCGGGCGCGGCAGTGGGGCAGATCGTTTTCACCGCGGAAGAAGCGGTAAAAAAGGCCGGCCATGGCGCGAAGAAAAACCCAGTGATTCTGGTGCGGGCGGAAACAACTCCGGAAGATATTCAAGGGATGGAAGTAGCGACCGGCATTTTGACCTCGCGCGGCGGCATGACAAGCCACGCCGCCGTAGTCACGCGCGGCATGGGGAAATGCTGCGTGGCGGGTGCGGGCGACGTTCAAGTCGATGAGCGAGCCGGCGAAATGCGCGTCAAGGGACAGGTGTTCAAGGAGGGAGACTGGATCTCACTCGACGGAACTAGCGGGCGCGTGATCAAGGGGAAGCTGAATACGCTGGAGGCGTCCTCCGATGATGCGGACTTGCAGAAGTTGTTGAGTTGGTCGGAGCCGTTCCGCAAAATCGGCGTGCGCGCGAATGCAGACATTCCGCGGGATGCGATTCAAGCGAAGGCATTTGGGGCCGAGGGCATCGGCTTGTGCCGCACCGAGCATATGTTCTTTGCTCCGGACCGCATTCCGCATATGCGCGCCATGATCCTGGCGGATAACGAAAAAGATCGACGCGCGGCGCTGAAGAAGTTGTTGCCTATGCAGCGGGCTGACTTTATTGGGCTGCTGAAAGCGATGGACGGATTGCCGGTGACGATCCGCCTACTCGATCCACCACTGCATGAGTTTTTGCCCAAGCGCGAGAAGCTCATGGTTGATATTGCCAGCCTGCCCGGCGCCAATGCGAAGCAGAAGAAAGCGCTGGTGGAGGAATACCGTGAATACGGCGCAAAAGGGGCCGCCGATCTGAAGAGAATTCTTCCCGGGTTATTGGCACGAGTGGAGGAGTTGCATGAGTTCAATCCGATGCTGGGGCATCGCGGCTGCCGGTTGGGAATCACCTATCCGGAAATTACCGAAATGCAGGCGCGGGCGATTTTTGAAGCGGCCGTAGCCGTGGAGAAGGCGGGCATCAAGACGCATGCGGAGGTGATGATCCCGCTGATCGCGACCGTGAAAGAGATGGCGAATCAGGGGGCGATCGTGCGGCGCGTAGCGGACGAAGTGTTCAAGGAAAAGGGAAAGCACGTGCACTACCTGGTGGGCACAATGATTGAGCTGCCTCGCGCCTGCCTGGTGGCGGACGAGATTGCCAAGGAAGCGGAGTTCTTCTCATTTGGCACGAACGACCTCACGCAGACTACGTTTGGCTTTTCGCGTGATGACGTGAACAAGATTCTGCCGACGTACCTGGCGGAAGGGATTCTGAAGCAGGATCCGTTTGCCGCGATCGACCGGGATGGCGTTGGCGAGCTGGTGCGGATCGGAATCGAACGCGGACGGAAGACGCGTCCCAAACTGGAGGTGGGAATCTGCGGCGAGCACGGCGGCGAGCCTTCTTCGGTGGAGTTCTGCCATCAGGTGGGAATGGATTATGTGTCCTGCTCGCCGTTCCGTGTTCTGACGGCGCGGCTGGCAGGGGCGCAGGCGGGGGCGTCGGAAAAGCTCAAAATTGAGGGTGGAAGGACGAAGTAGAGTCTTGACGCTGAGAGCGCGGAGGCAAATCAACGCCTCCGCGCCCTGCTTATCCTATTGCACTTTCTGTAGCCGGGCGATCAGTTTCTGCGCCAAGCTCTCTTCCGACTCCGACCAAAGTAGCCGCGCACTCGTGCCACTGTTTTTCTCCACGTTTACCGAGAACTCAACCAGCTTTGCGACGTTGTCGCGAATCTTGGCGCGAGTCTGCTCGTTAAGAGACGTCTCCGGCTGCAGGAAATAGGAATCCAAACCGAAGTCCACTTGTATGTGGCCGGTCTGCTGGTAAGCTCCCTCATCGAATTCTTCTCCCTGGACGATGAATTTTACCGGTGCAGGTTCGAGCACCCAGTTTGCATTCGACGCATCCGGCGTCCATAAATCCCAGTGAGCTTCGAAGATGTAAGCGTAATCGTCATGGACCAGTTCCGCGGCAATCAGCGTGGCTTGCCCGGCATCGATTCCCGCCGGAAATCGGCGTTCCAGCACCGTGGCCTCGTTCCACGAAACCGGGTGCAGTGCGAAGTAAGTAATTCCCGGACGCTGCGTCGAGAAAGGAAACTGCTGCAATACGGCAAAGGCGTGTGGGAGCATCTCCGGGCCGGAAAAATCAGCGAACCAAAGACTGAGATAAAGTGGATCGGACACAATTTCCTCGAGTATTCGTTGCCCCACGTTTCTTGTGCAGGCGCTCCCAATTCTAAATTGTTCGGTCGAAACATGCTCTGAGCCAGGGCCAAACGTCCTCCCCCCGTTTTGACAGAGCTGTAAGGGCTTGTTACGATCAAATGTTACGTCGAACACCCACCTTACAACCGTCCCCGTCGTCTAGCCTGGCCTAGGACATCGCCCTTTCACGGCGGTAACACGGGTTCAAATCCCGTCGGGGACGCCAACAAAATCAAGTACTTGCAGGAACCCCAGTTCCCGACGCGGTACGCATTACGGTAGCCGTCGAGAATGTAGTGACCCAACCACGTTCCGTAAAAAGACTGCCAGTCTCCATCCGGCAATTTGAACTTGGCATCGAATTTCCATCGGCCAATGAGAAAGGCAAATCGCGAGAGTTCCGCGGGCACATTGGGGTTGGGCTTCTCAACTCTTTGTTTGTGCTGCTTCATGGGATGATCCTCCCTGGTGGTTGCTCCTAAGAGCTTGGGTCCAATCAGCAGTGATATTGTCGTAAGCAGCATGCTGCGCCGTGTTGGTCCCCAGCTAGCTTGTGCATCCATGCCGTCTTCCTCCTGTCCCGCCTCAGTTGGAACTGGAGAAAGCGTTCCTCCGTTAAGATAACGGAGCGAACGTATGAGGAAGGAACGGAAGCATTTCACTCCAGAAGAAAAAGTAGCCATCCTGAGGCGGCATCTTGTGGACAAAGTACCCGTCTCGGAGCTGTGTGAAGAATTAGGCCTGCGGCCAACATTTTTCGAGCTGCCCGTTGTACGCCACAATCGCGAATAGGACTCCCGGCAAATCTCCGGGGCACAAATCAGAGCCTCACCGGGGCACCTTGTTTGGGCTGCGCGGTGGTCCGCCACAGCCCGCGCGCCGAGAGGATGACGGAGAACAGAGCGGTCACGCCGAGCGCGAGGAGCGTCCAGATAAAGAGGAAGGCCCCGTTGGACTTGGCGATCGCTCCGCCGACTCCCGCCCCCTTCATATGGATGACGGGGACGACCAATTCAAGGAGCGACACGACTAGGAGGACGACGTACCCGGATCGCTTTCCGGCCAGCACCAGCGTTCCGTACAGCTGGACGACCAAAATGGGCAGCACGATCAGGTCGAAAAGCGTTCCTGGTTCCATTCCCCGCACGATATCGTCCGTCTGGTGAAAGATCATGAAGAGGACCGAGAGAAGAGACGCGATGGTTAGCGTAAGGTTCTGTTTCATTGGATATCTCCTTGTTAGACTGGAGCGCCCTGGTCTTGCAATGCGCGGATGATGACACTTTTTACCCTAGCGCTCGAAAAAGCCATGAGCGAAGACGTGATTGCAACCTGCGACGAGATTGACGCGGAGAATCGCCGCGCTTCCGTGATGAGTCCCTGCATCTCGGTATGCGCGCGGCGGTGGACCAAGTCCTCTAGCGTTCGGCAAAGCGAGGCACACTGATAGGCGCGCCGGCCGGCGATACTTGTTTTGCCGGGAGGAGTACAAGCATCGTGACTCCGATCACGGCAAACATCACAATGTCCTGGGGGCTATCCTGCCTGTGCGTCCCGTGCGCGATGGCCTGCGCCGACATGATAGTCATCGTGAACCCATGGGCAAGGCTTGACCACGCCCCATAGGCGATCATCAAGCGATGCTTGGCCGGCTGCTTAACGGCCAGCAACAGACAGACCCCAAGCGCCGTGTTGAGGCTCAGGAACATCGGCATGACGTCACCATGCCCGACAAGCCACTTGTCGTGCCACAGATTGTCGAACAGGAGATAGCCCCAAAAGCAATAAAGCAAGCCAACCAACACCAACACTATCTGTAAGGCGCGCTCACGTTTCATACCGTCCTCCGTTTTGTGCGATGCAAGGTGATTACCAACTTTTTTACTTCAGCTTGTGCGCTTGTTAGCTGCGGTGCGTCCGATACTGGAACCCTGCGAGCATCCGCAGTGTGGGCAGAATGCTTCTCCCCCTCGAATAGGCTTGCCACAGGAACTGCAAGGCCCAAGGATGGGCGCTCGGAACAGAAAATAAAGGATGAATCCAATCAAATTGGGTATCAGGAAAGCGGCAATCACCCAGGCCCAGGCAGGCATCTGACGCCTCTTTGCGTCCCCATAGATATATCCGAGGGCAAGGAAAAAAGCCGCGGTGAAGACGCCAAACGTCAAGCCAAACCAAAGCGCGTCCGGCATGGTACTGAGAAATCCTTTGGAAGCAAGTAAGGAACGGCCCAGGCTGGAAGCAAAATAGACTACCCAAATCGGGATCGCCAGTGCTGCGATGACCATTGCAGACCTGGGTAGAACATTCCGTCTTGCGGTTCGCAACAAGACAGCCGCAACTACAAGCCCGGCCAAGAACGCTACCAAAAGCACCGCCGATTGCTCTGTCATGCAATACCTCTATTCTCACCAGGGGCCGCGAGCAGACGTAAGGCCGAGCAAAAAGATGGAAGCAGCCAAAAGATGAGCACACCTGCCTGGACTTGAGCAGTGTCGAAATGCATTGGGACCGTCAGGAGCTTGGCCACCTGGTAGACAAGTGCCGATCCCACAAATGACATCAAGAGCGCTACAGCAAATGCAGCCCAGATCTTGAATTGCACTTTGTGCTGTCGCATTGTCTCGGTATGATGCGCAAGAATCTCACGGACCTGGGCATTCGAATCTGGTTCACTCGTAAAGGTGAATTCCCGCAACCCCCGAATCGTACGCGCAGTTAGCTCGAGGTAGCGCTTGCAGC
>Ga0302326_10000443_pt1 | contig 116387 bp, 110 predicted proteins | sample Palsa_T0_3_FD_202264 | JGI IMG/M metagenome (GOLD analysis project Ga0302326, IMG submission 202264) | Peat permafrost microbial communities from Stordalen Mire near Abisko, Sweden - Palsa_T0_3 | ecosystem: Environmental > Terrestrial > Soil > Palsa > Peat permafrost | place: Sweden: Abisko... | reverse complement strand
GGATAACTGGGCCGCGCAGGTTTCCGCCGGCAGGCTCGCCCACCCCGAAGCGCTGGAACCGGGAGACCAGGTGCGCACCACGGCTTCGTTGCACTATACGCGGCCGATGCAGGGCGCAGCCTGGTCGTCAAGCCTGATTTGGGGACGCAACCACTCCACCGCCACGTTCCGCAACCTGAACTCGTATCTGGCGGAATCCGCGCTGCCGATTCACCGCCGGAACTGGATCACTGGCCGTTGGGAGATGGTGGATAAGGACGATTTATTCAGCAATCAGCCGGATCTCGTGCAGCAACTCGACGTGCTTTACGGCAGTACGTTCCGGATTGGCGCGTATACCGTCGGCTACACGCGCGATGTCGAGGTGTTCCGTTACGTGGAGACCGGAGTAGGAGTCAATTTTAGCGCCTATTCGCTGCCGGATGCGATCAAGCCCTATTACGGGAACCATCCCGTGGGCGGCAATATTTTTGTTCGCTTCCGGCTTCGGCCCACTTCGACGCACAAATGAAAAGCCCGGCGGGCGGACCCAGCCGGGCTTCGAGCGTCTCAAAAATTCAGCGCACCCGACGTCAAGCGACTTGCTGAGCCCGGTATTGGCTCACAATCGCTTCCATCTGGTCTTTCAAGCGGAGCTTCAGCTTCTTCAACCGCACCTCTTCCAGTTGTTCCTGGTCGGTCAGGTGCGGCAGAGCTTCCAGTTCGTCCAGCCTCTTCGCGTAGTCCAAATGCGTGGCTGCAAGCTGGCGAAACTCCGCGCTTGTCTCCATCAGATGCGCTTTGAATTGTTCCTGTGCGTTCCGTTCCATATTGGGGCAGTTCCTCCCAGTGAGGTTGCCACGCCGAGTCGGTGGTTCGGGAACGAGGCTCGGTGGGTCATCTTCACTTCATCGGTTTGAGAAGTGCGGCAGGCCCCCAGATAGAACACGCTGGAACCTGCCGTCTACTTGTGACAGTATCATGAATGAACGTTCATGACAATAGCGCCTTCACCCGAATCCGGGTAATAGGCGGGCCGGTATCCTGCCTCCAAGAACCCTAATGATTTGTATAATTTCCGGGCATCCAGATTGGACTCCCGCACTTCCAGCCAAAGGACGCCCGGATGACCGGAGGCCAGCGCGGCGACCAGACGCCGTCCCACACCGCGCCGCCGAAATGCCGGATCTACAGCCAGATTCAGCAACTCGCTTTCATCCTCGGCCACACGCCGCGCCACCGAGAAACCCGCGACGCGCCCGTCGCACAGCGCCACCAGGAAGTCGTACCTTAGGTACTCGGGTACATCCCACTGGGACGCCTCCGGCGACGCGGCTTGAATTTGAGCAATCGAAGCCAAATCGTCCGGGCCGCCAGGCCGCAGCTCAATATTCAAACCGGACCTCGTCCACCGCCTCGGCCTGGCTCAGCACCGCGCGATAGCTTACTTCGACGCGTGTCCGTGCCGGAATCCACCGGAATGCCGGCACGCCAAACAGGCTGCCGCGCGCGATCATCTGGCGCCGCGTCTCGGGCATGGGTGAAGCGCCGAACTCCATGCCCCGCGTCAGCGTCCGCCCGTTCCAGGGCGCGCCCGTACGGCTGTAGTTCTCTTCCCACACACCCAGCCAGGGAAAATCCGCCCGCCGCCAGATATAGGCCAAAGCCAAGCGGCTGCGCGGCGACCAAGCCACGAAGAACGCGGTGTCGCGCGCCGGATCCATGAGGTGCGTGGTGAATCCACCAGAAACCGGGGCGTCCGTGTAGCGGCGCAAATCTCCGCAGCCCTTCTCCAACACCTGCGACTGCGTCACCGGCGCGCGAAACTCGGTCACGCCCTTCTCCAAAAATGGCGGTCCCAGCGTGACATGCTCCGTCCACGCGATGGGCCGGTCGGTGATCGCCTCGTTCTCTACCGCCTCGGCGATCTCCACGATTCGTCCGGCCAGCCGGATACGCCGCTCCACCCGCAACTGCGCTTGCGGCAAGCGCGCCCGCTCGGTTAGTTCGCCGTCCACGGCCGTCACTTCGTAGACCGCCACCGAAGCTTCGCCATGCACTGTAAGCCCGGCCGCGGCCTCTTCCGCCGAAGGCCCGCCGAAGATGTCCATGCAAAGGTTGTGCCCCATAATGCCGCTCAACAGCTTGCTCTCGGCGTCGGCGCCATACTCCGGGTGCTTCCGCGCATCGTAGGTGGAAGGCTCGATCGACTCCCAGGGAGGCGTCCAGAGCGGATTGACGCCGCTGGGCTTGTCCAGGATCTCCGCGATATGTCCGCCCTCATGCAGCACCGTGATGCGCACCAGTTCGTTCTCGATGGAGGTGGCGCGGCGGCCACGATACCGGGTTTCTGCCATATTGGAACTATTATGCATCTGGTGTGCGTGTTATTGGCTCTGCTAGCCGCTCCGTTTTGGGAAACGAAAGCCCCCAGCGATTGGACCGACTCCCAAATCGAGCTGCTCCTGCACGACAGTCCTTGGGCGCAGATGGCCGAACCCGCGCCCGACGTACAGGTCTATCTGGCCACCGCGCACCCGTTGCGGGAGGCGGAGGCGGAGTTGGCCCGCCGCCGGGGCAAGCCCCTCAACGCCGAGTATGTCGACTACGTTGCGCGGGAAGGCGCGAACAAGCTGGTCGTAGCTATCGCCTACAAGAACTGGACGGCGCTGGCGGACGGCGAAGAGGCGCACCGCATGGAAGAGGAGTCCATCATGCGCGTGGGCCGCCAGAAGTACAAGATGGAAGGGCATTTTCCGCCGGTGCCCTCGGACCCGTTCCTGCGGCTGGTCTACGTGCGCGCGGCTACCGAACGGGATAAAACCATCGCCTTCGATCTGTACCTGCCGGGCTACGGTCCGTACCACGAGGCCGAATTCCGGGTGCGCGACATGATGTACAAGGGGAAGCTGGAGATGTAGTGCGGCGCGGAAAGCGCCGCACCCGACTATACTATGGTCGGAGGACCTCATGATCTGGTTATCTGTTTTGCTCTTCTGGCAGGCGGCCGCGCCGAACCCGCAGATCGGGCGCGGTCAGACCCTGTTCTATGCGGATACCGGTTGCGGAACCTGTCACGCTTTGAAAGGCCGCGGCACGGCGGTAGGGCCGGATCTCAAAGTCTTGGGGCGCATAGGCGTACGAGCCTTGGTCACCGCCATCCGCGCTACGCGCACAGAGTACGTGGAGACCATAAAGTTGAAGGGGGGCGACCCGTTCCCGGGCATAAAGGTCGCCTCCGCCGACGCCACCACGCTGCAATACTACGATCTGTCCAAAACGCCGCCCGAGTTGCGAAAGTTCGCCCCGGCGGACGTGCAATCGAAAACGGACAATGCAAGCTGGAAGCACCCTCCGGCCGTCGGCGGATACACGAACCCGCAGATCGCGGACATCGTGGCCTATATCCGTTGGTCCGTAACCGGAGAACGGAAGGCCGTGGATCCCGCGGACGTGGAGTAGCGCCAAATTGAGCGGACGCCGGGCGGACGCCCTCGTCCGCGCGCGACCCCCTGGTCGCGCCTCTTCCCACGAGTTAGCCGGCCGCGGCTGCCGCCGCGAAGCTGCGGACAGCGGCCGATTCGTTCGTGTACGTATCGAACACGGTGATGAGCTTGGTGATCGCCATTAACTCCTGCAGCTTCTTTTGCAGGTTGAGCAGCTTGAGCTGGCCGCCCCGGCTGGTCACCGTGGCAAAGCTGCCCACGAACTGGCCCAGCCCCGTGCTATCGATGTAACTCACCTCTGCAAGGTTGAGCAAAATATTCTTTTGCCCGCTATCGAGGTGCTCTTTTATGGCGTTGCGCAGCGAAGCCGTCTCTTCGCCTATGGTGATCCGGCCGTTCAGGTCCAAAATCACTACATTGCCGCTTTCACGAACATTAATCGTCAGACTCATGGAGCAGGTTCCTTCCGGCCCGCGGTTACACCCCGCCGCGGGTACATCCAAGCATACCTCGATTCACAAATTGTGGGGCAGGTTGGCAACAGTTGGCAACCTGCGGGCCGATTGTTAATCGGCCCTCTATTTGGTTGTGCCGGTTTCCCTGGCCAGGCGCACCTTGGCGTCTTCGAGCTTCTTGTTGATGGTGGCGAGTTCGCCCGGCTCGATATCGGATTGCGGATCGGTTTCAGCTTCTTTCAAAGAGGCCTGCCACTGCGTAATGGCGTCCTTGGTTTTTCCCAGCTTGAGATAAACGTCGCCCAGATGGTCGTGCACGGTGGGGTCGTCGCCAACGCCGCTCTTGGATAGGGCGCGCACCAAAGTCTGGACCGCGTCGTCCAAGCGATTTTGGCGGTAGTATACCCAGCCGAGACTATCCAGATACGCCCCGTTATCGGGATCCAGCTCCAGAGCGCGCGCGATCATCTTCTGGGCTTCATCGAGGCGCACACCGCGATCGGCCAACATGTAGCCGAGATAGTTCAGCGCGCCGGCGCTGTCGGGGTCCAGTTCCAATACTTTGCGGAACTCGGCCTCCGAGGCGTCGAAATTCTTCAAGCGCTCGTACATGGCGCCGCGCATGAAGTAAACGGTTTCCTTGTCGGGCTTGGTTTCCGATAGTTTTTCGGCCGCGTCCAACGGCTTGCCCATATCTTCAAATCTCTTGGCCCTTTCGTAGACTTCGGCGATGGCCAATTGCGTCTCGCGGTCGCGGTCGCCCTTCAGCAGGCCTCGCAATTCGGAAACCCCCTGATCGACTTTGCCCATGTCCGCCAGCACAAACGCTTGGGCCCGCTTCAACGCGTACTCGTCGGGATACTTCTTGATGGCCGCATCCGCTTCCGCGCGGGCATTCTTGAAGTCCTTGGCGGTGCGATAGGCATCCACGATCTGGACTTCGGCGCGGGCGCCGGAATCCGGGTCGAGGTCGGCCATCTGGCGGAAAGTGTCGATGGCGGCCTGGTTTTGATTGGCGCCGCGGTAAAGGTCGCCCAAACGCTCCAGAAGATTGAGGCGAATAGCCTTCTCCGATTCCGAATAACTCTTGCGCTCGGTGTCCTTCAGGACGGACTTCAGCGCTTCGATGGCTTTATCGGTCTGGCCTTCCTTGTCCAGCAGATTCACCTCTTCGTAACGCACCTCGAGGTTTTCGGGGTCGGCGGCTTTGGCTTTATCCAGGGTCTCACGCGCCTTGGTGAAATCGCGCTTTTCGCGGTAAATCTCCGCCACGCGCAGCAGCGCGTCGGTGTCGTGCGGGTCTTCTTCGGCGAACTCCTTGTAGTATTTGAGGGATTCGTCCAGGCCGCCGGATTGCAGCAGATTGTACGCCAGCGCGCGCTTGATACGGCTGTTCTCGGGGTCCAGATCGATGGCCTTGCGCAACACTTCGGCCGCGCTCTTGTAATCGTGGAGCTGTTCGTAGGAGCTGGCCAAGGCGGCCAAGGTCCGCGGGTTGGGGTCCTTGTTGGTGACCGCCTGCAGTTTTTCAATCGCCTTCTTGGTATCGCCAACATCCGAGTAGACGATAGCCAAACCAGTGAGCGCATCCTCGTTGTTCGGATCGAGCGCCAGCGCCTGCGTATAGGCCTTCTCGGCCTCCACGGAGTTGCGGGCGGTGCGATAGAGGCGGCCGAGGGTCAGCCAGCTTTCCATATCCTTGGGATCTTTGGCCGTAATCTTTTCGTACTGCTCGGTGGCGTCGCGCAACATCTCTTCGTTGATCTTGCCTTGCTGCGTGTCGCCGATCATGCGGGTATAAATGCGGCCCAGGATGCGGTGGGCGTCCAGATTGTTCGGCTCGCGCTTCAGGATGTCTTCGGCCTCGGTAACGGCTTCCTTGAGCCTGCCGCTTTGGATGTAGAGGTCGGTCAGTTCTTCGAACAGGAAACTGGCGCCGGGGTCCAGCTTCAGCGCTTGTTTGTAGTAGTCGATGGCTTTGCCGACGTACTCGCTGCGATTGCCGTACACGCCGGCCAGCTCGGCGTACAGATGGCCCATCGAAAAGTTGTAGTAAGCAGCGGCCTTATCGACCGGCGGTGAGGCTGGCGCGGCCGTCTGCCCATATGACAGGCACGCCAACGGAAGGGCCAACAAAAGCGCTTTTGGGGAAAAATTCATCGTGTGGTTCCTTTCGACCTAGATGCCTGGAAGGGTCGAATCGTTCCCCTCCATTGTATAACGGCGGCGGCCGGTGCAGATGTGTTACCAATCGGAGAGGTTGTACTATTGAAACCAGTGGTGGCGATCGCCGGGCCGACCGGCGCCGGCAAGAGCGCGTTGGCTCTACGGGTTGCCGAACAAATCGGCGGCGAGGTAGTGAACTGCGATTCGTTGCAGATTTACCGGTACTTCGACATCGGCACCGCCAAGCTGGCGCCGGCGGAGATGCGTGGGGTTCCGCACCATTTGATCGATATTCTGGAGCCGGACCAGGTCTTCACCGCGGGCGAGTATGCCCGGTTGGGGCGCGCGGCGCTGGTTGCGATTTCGAGCCGCGGCAGGGTGCCTGTGGTCGCCGGCGGCACGGGATTTTACCTGCGCGCGTTGTTTGAAGGGTTGTTCCGGGGACCCGCGCGGGACCCGGCCCTGCGCGAGCGGCTGGCCGCGCGCGAACGCCGGAAGCCCGGATCTTTGCACCGCCTGCTGGCCCGCTTCGATGCGGCCGCCGCGGCGCGCATCCATCCCCACGACGTACCTAAGGTCATGCGCGCGCTGGAGGTGCGCCTGCTCGCGCGCCGGCCCGTCACCGAAATGTTTCGCGAGGGCCGCGACCGGCTGGAAGGCTTTCGCACGCTCAAGATCGGCTTGGCGCCGGATCGCGACGAGCTTTATCGCAGGTTGGACGAGCGCTGCCGCCGCATGTTCGAGTCCGGGTTGATAGAGGAAGTGCAAGGCATCCGCGACAGGGGGTTTCCCCTGGAGGCGAAGCCGTTCGAGTCGCACGGCTATCGCCAGGCGGTCCAAATGTTGCGCGGCGAACTGAAAGCCAAGGAGGCGCTCTTCTACGCCCAGCGCAACACGCGGAACTATGCGAAGCGCCAGATGACCTGGTTCCGCAAAGAGCCGGACATGGAATGGCTGAAGGGCTTTGGAGAGGAACCGCACATTCAGGATGCAGCGATGGTTCGGGTGACTGAATTCCTGACAACTTGCTGATACGCCCCGGTAACACATTTTCCCATTGCGACCGTCTTATCTATTAGACGGCCCGTGCAATAGAGCGCCGGCTGTCAAACGTTTAAAGGAGCAATTTACAGTATGAAAAAAGCATTGTTATTCGTGTGTCTGGTGGCCGGGATGGCCTTCGCCAGCACTAAGTCGTTCACCGTCACGCTGTTTCAGCCTGCCATGATCGGCGGCACGCAGTTGCAGGCCGGCGACTACAAGTGCGAAGTGCAGGACCAGAAAATCGTGCTCAGGCACGGCCACGACACCACCGAGGCGGCTGTCAAGGTTGAGACCGCCGAGGGCAAGTATCCCTCCACGGCTGTGACGTACAACAACGCCGATGGCAAGAACAAGGTTGAAGAGATCCGGGTCGGCGGCACGAACATGAAGCTGGTGCTGAACTAAGAAGCAGGAGACAGAAGTCAGGAGACAGAAGTCAGGAGACAGAAGTCAGGAGACAGAAGTCAGAAGACAGAAGTCAGAATGCGGTTCCGGGTGCCGGCTCGCGAAGACCAGGCCCCGGAACCTCGAGGGCCATTGCTACACTTAAGGTAGATGCACAGGCTGTGGTCCTTAGGTTTAATCGTTTCCGCCGTCTTTGTACTGCGCGCCGAAACAGTGCTCGTCCTTCCTTTTTCCAATCAATCGGTTTCCACAAATAATTCCACGAACGTGGATTGGATCGGCGAAAGCATTTCGGAGGCCGTGCGCGAATCCCTGGTTTCCGAAGGCGTGCTTGCTCTGGAGCGCGAGGACCGTCTGGAAGTTTTCCGGCGCCTGTCGCTGCGGTCGAACGCGGTGCTGACGCGAGCATCCATTATCAAGGCCGGCGAAGCGCTGGACGCCTCCGAAGTGGTCTACGGCCATTACGATCTGGCACCGGCCAGCCCCGCTTCCGGCGGCGCATCGCGCGGGACCCTGCGGATCGGCGCGCGCATCCTCAACTTGAAACGGTTCGAGCAGGGCCCCGAGTTGGAAGAGTCCGGGGCCGTGGAAGATCTGGCGGCTTTAGAGGCGCGCCTGAGCTGGCAGGTGCTGAAGACTGTATCGGCGAAGACCGCGCCCGCCGAGGAGGAGTTTCTGCGCGCCCGGCCGCCCGTTCGGCTGGATGCGCTGGAGAGCTATATTCGCGGTCTGCTGGCCGCCAATCCGGAGCAGCAGCACCGCTTCTTCATGCAGGCGGCGCGCCTGGATACGGCGTATTCCCAGCCGTGCTTCCAACTGGGCAAGTCGTATTGGGGCAAAAAGGATTACCGCGTGGCCGCGGGGTGGCTGGCGCGCGTGCATCACGGCGATCCGCACTATCTGGAAGCCCAGTTCTTTCTCGGCCTGTCCAGCTACCAGACGGGCGACTACACGGCCGCCGTGAAATGTTTCGAGACGGTAGCGGCCAGCGTGCCGTTGAACGAAGTCTACAACGACCTGGGCGCGGCCCAGACGCGTAGCAACCTTACGGCGGCCATCGACAGCTTTCGCAAGGCGCTGGAAGGGGACAGCGCGGACCCGGATTATCACTTCAACCTGGGATACGCGCTGTGGAAGGCCGGACAGTTTCCCGCCGCGGCGGATAGCTTCCGCGCCGTGCTCGAAAGGAATCCCGGCGACGAAGAGGCCGCCGGGCTGCTCAACCATGCCGAGCGCCGCGAACCGCCGCGTCCCGGCAGCGAAGGACACGAGCGGCTGAAGGCCAACTATGAAGAGACGGCGTATAGGCAGCTAAAAGCGGAGCTGGGAAAGTAAAAAGTAGAAGTCAGGAGTCAGGAGTCAGGAGTCAGAATGGCCGCTGCGTAGGCACTGAGTAAGCGGCTGATTTCTTCCGCCGTGTTTGCTAGGTTGGTTGTGTCGCCGTAACCGAGGTCTTGGGCTAGGATCAGGTAGTAGCGACATTCCTCTAATGAGCCTTCTGCGATGTTCGTGTAGCGGGCTTTGTCGGGCTTGCCTCGTCTGCGAAATCCCTCGGCGATATTAGCCGGAATGGACACAGCCGCGCGCCGCAATTGTTGGGAAAGGCCGTATATTTCGTGCTTTGGGAAGCTGGCCGTAAATGGATAAACGCCCATTACAAAAGCGTGCGCCTTGCGCCATACAAGCAGATCGCGAAAACTGCGCGCGGCGAATCTCGACTGCGGCATAACAGATAGTGGCCGCGGCTGCCATTCTGTCTCCTGACTTCTGACTCCTGACTTCCTTTCCCCCCTACCGCCTACCCCCAATTCGGAAAGGGATTCACCCTTCCCCGCCTCGCATCGGCGATCAAATCCGGTACGCGGGCCCTCCGCCGCAGCAGCTTTTCCAGCAGTTGCTCGAATTGGTCTTCTTCGCCGTCCAGCCACTCCGGGGGAACTTGCCGGAAGGCCCGGTCCACGATTTCTTCCGGGAAATGCACCACCTGATCCAGCCAGGGCTGGAAATCGTCCAGAGAGCGCACCTGCTCATAGACCAACTTGCGCGGATACAGCCCCTGCATTGGCGAGTCCGCGAAATCCCAATGGGGGCCGTTGAAGACGAAGCCGTGGTCGATCATGACCGCCACGAAGGCCTTCTTCACCACCGCCTGCCAATCCTCCACGCGGGCGCGGAAAAAGACCGATTGGCGGCCGTCGGAGTTGGCCATCCACTTGTCGAAAACCAGGACGGCCAGGAAATCCGTCAGGTTGCCGACCCCGCCCAGCAGCGCGTCCGGGATGAAGTCGTATACCGCCAGCACCTCCGGATTGCCCGGATGCCGCGAACCGAAGTGCCAGCCGGGGGCGACCGGGATATGCTGCGCGCCCAGATGGATGAAGATCTCCGGGTTGGCGGCCAGGAACTCGGGCGTAATGCGCACAAACTCGGCCGGCGCGGCGGAGACTTGCAGGTACTTCAAGAAGACCGCGGATACGTGCTCGTTCACCAGGATGCGGCGGTGCTGGGGGTTGTTCCGGAATTTGACGATATAGAAGTTGCCGTCATCCGCTTCGAGCAGGTGGGACTGAGCCCCGCCGCGCATTTTGCGGACATGCCGGCAGGCGGTGAGCGGCATGGAAATGCTGTACCCTAGAGTTGTATCATACCCCCGGAGGAAAACCAGCAATCATGCCCGAAGAAACCCAGGAAACCGTGGCGCCCCCAACGCCTCCAGCAAGAACCAAGGACGAGATCGCCCTGGAGCTGACGAAGTTTATTGCGGCGGCCACAGGCTACGGAAAAGGGAACGCGTCCGGGGCGGGATTCTCCGGCAAACCGGCCAGCCGGTCTGCCGAAGAATACGCCGAAGCGTTGCTGGAACTATTCGAACGCTGCCGGACCGTCGTGAACAAGTAGGCCGCGGCTACTTCTTTCCGCCCTTCTTCTTGGCGGCTTTCTTGGCGGGCGCCTTCTTGGCGGGCGCTTTTTTCGCGGCCTTCTTCGCCGGCGCTTTTTTGGCGGCCTTCTTTACAGGTCCCTTTTTCGGGGCTGTCTTGGCCGGCGCTTTCTTGGCTGCCGCCTTCTTGGCCGGAGCCTTCTTGGCGGCTGCCTTCTTGGCCGGGGCTTTTTTCGCTGGGGCCTTCTTGGCAGGCGCCTTTTTCGCCGGCGCAGCCTTAGCTGCGGGCTTGGCCGGGGCCTTCACCGCCGCCTTTTCAGCGGGGGGCTTCTTGGCAGCCGCCTCCGTGGCCTTCTTGGCCGGCTTCTTGGGCGCGGGGGCCGCGGGCGCCTCCGGCGGCGGTCCGCCAGGAGCGGGAGCTGCCACCTCCACAGCGGCAATCACCAGGATTTCTTCTTCCTCGTCCTCTTCGTCTTCGTCGTCGAAGTCGTCGAGCTTCGAGGTCTTGTCCGCATTCTCTTCGTCGTCGTAGTCCTGAAAGTCTTCCATATCTTCTTCGTCGTTGGCAGAGAGTTTCTTACTGTCAAACATTATGAACGCCTCCTGTTGTCGGGCCACAATCATCCATAGAATAACCTTTTTTCGCGCGGAGGCAATAGCAAAAAAACAAAAAGTGAAATATTTCTGCCGGAGTGCGCACGGGCGCGCGCAGTGCGGGCGGCTTGGCTCGATAGCGGTTCGATCGAGCGTGCTGGCCGGGGTCCGCCCGGCCACGCCGATCGTGCCGCGGCGCCGGCGCGGAATTGGCTGGCGGAGCGGGCCACTGAGGCAATTTGTCGTATCGTTCGAGAATTGTTGCAAACAAAGGGGCAAAGTGGGTTCGCTTCGTATCTACTCGTTCGGCTTAAGGGCATCCAAAGCGACCTGGCGAAGCTGCTCCTTGAGCTTGCGGATCTCGTCCGTGTGAACACCCAGGCGCTCGAACAGTTCCTTTTGGCTGGCGATGCCGGCGCCGATCAGAAAAGCGGCGCATTCCGAGCGGCTGCCGAACAGGGTGGCTTCCACCAACTGGTCCATGCGGGCCAAAGCATCGTCGCTGATGCGAACCATGACCACATTGCCGCGGCCATCGCCCTTGTGGAACTGCATGAGCAGGTCTTTCAGGTCGCTCTTGCCGCCGGCGACGATCCCGACTTTTCCACCAAGAAACATCTTCTTCATGCGATTGCACTCCTTTCAAGCCGCCTTGGCCATGGCCGCCGCGGGCGCCCTCCTGAGGCGGAACGTACCCCCTACAGCGATGAGCAGCAGCAACCCCGCGCTGCCATAGAAAACGGGCGCGATGCCGAACCGGGACGCCAGGTCGCCGGCAAACAGCAGCGCCACACCCTGGGATATCGAGATGAGCGACATGGAACTGCTGCTCACGCGCCCGCGCATTTCCGCGGGAACCTGTCCCTGCAACAGAGTCATCGCGGCGATCGTGAGCAACGACGCGCCGATGCCGATGCCCGCGCATCCGAACACCGCGGCCACGCTGTTTGGTATCGCTGCGATCGCGGCAATCGAGGCCCCGCACAACAGTATCCCCGCGGTGATCAGGTGCTCCTTCTGTTGCATGCGGCGGGCCAGCGGGGTCACCACCAGCCCCCCAGCCAGCATGCCGGCGCCGATAGTCGATCCCAAAGCGCCGAATAAATATGTATTGGCGTGCAGCACGTCCCGCACGTACACCGCGATCAGCGAGCCGAAAGCGCCGATGGCGAATGTTCCCGCCGCGATCGACACGATCACGAAGCCGATCACCGGATGGCCGAAAATGAACCGGACGCCGGATGCCAGGTCGCGCAACACGGGTTTGACCTCCTTGTTCGCATGGGTCGGCCGCGCCGGAATGGCGACGGTGGCGATCATCAGGCCCGAGAATACAAAGCTGGCGCTATCGAGGTAGTAACAGGAGCTGGGTCCGGCCCACCCCGCCAGCGCGCCGGCCAGGACAGGGCTGGCCATTTGCAGGATCTGCACCGTCTGCTGGATCAGCGCGTTGGCGCTCATCAGCCCGTTCAGCGGGAGGATCTGCGGGATGGCGACGGATCGCGCGGGGGTGAAGAAACTGGAAAAAGTGCTGAGGGCCAGGAACACGGCGTAGATGTGCCAGGGCGCGCGCGCGAAGACCAGTCCCAGCACCAGGACGGCGCGCGCGATATCGCTCACCACCATGGTGCGCCGGGGATGCCAGCGGTCCACGAAGACTCCCGCCACGGGTCCCACGAAGGCCAGCGGCAACAGGAAGAAGACGGTTACCAGGCTAATGGCGCGCGCGGACGCGTGCATGCGAAACGTCATCTCGCTGAAGATGGCGTAAAGCGCCAGGAAATCGCCGAAGATGCTGACCAGGGTCGCCAGCCACAGCTTACGGAAGGCGGGGATGGCGAGCGCCTGGCGCATAGTGAGTTGGGGAGCGGCGGAGGGTGCCATACGCGTATTATAATTACACGTAATTCGTAAGTCAAGCGGATTGTGGGGCAGGTTGTCAACCTGCGGGCCGATTGTGAATCGGCCCAGTTTGCGCCGATTTCCAATCGGCGCAGAGGATACCATCCTGCCTTTATGTGATGAAAACTCTTGGAGGGCGGCCAATCCTGGCCGCAGCCGCCTTTCTAGGCGGCCAGAGCCGGCTGAAAGCCGGCTGCGGGCAGGATTGCCCGCCCTCCACGGACAGTTTTCGACGGTGCCCAGAAGGGTCACAACAGTTTACTCAGGATCCAAAGCGTTCCATGACACTGTAGACCGAGGCGCGGCCCACGTTCTGGCTCGATGAGTTGGCAGGCGGGGGCGCGTGCCCCACACGAGCCTACGCGCCGCGGGTGGCGGCGCTGGTGGTCCTGAGGCGGCTGCGAATCTGGTTCATCACGTCGGAGGCCAGGAAGGGTTTGCGGAGCACGGGAAAGTTGTGCTCTTCGCACAGCGCTTCTTCCTCCGCCGGGAGGATGGTGCCGGTCATCATGATCACCAGCATGCGCGGCTGGGACTGCAGCAGCTCGACCCCCAACTCGACGCCATTGCCGTCGGGGAGCATGTAATCGAGCAAGGCGGCATTGGGCTTTTCGACGGCCACCAGCTTGCGGGCCTCCACGGCGGACTCGGCGGTGAGCAGCTTCCAACCGGCATCGGACATAAGGCGTTCCAGGAAGTGGAGCAGGTCTCGGTTATCGTCCACCAGCAGCACGGTGGGGTGCGGGGCAGTGCGGGCATCCTCGCTTTCGAGCGAATGGATGCGGAGGCTCTCGCCATCGTCCGCCAAGTCCACGCGCACGCGTGCGCCGGGACTCACCTGAGATGTGGCCACCAGGGTGGCCAGCGGTTGGGTCAGGTGGCGGTGGATGGTGCGGTTCAGCTCGCGCGCGCCGTACTCCGCGCTGGTCCCTTTTTCGAGCAAGAACCGGCGGGATTCAAAAGGCACCTCCAGGGTGAACGACCGCGCGCCAAGCCGGGTGTTGACGTGGTTCTGCAGATCGGCGATCTGCTGGTCGAGGATGGTGGAGAGCGACTCCGGCGTGAGCGGCTGATAGGTGATGATGCAATCGATGCGGTTGACGAATTCCGGCGAGAACCGCTTGCGCACCGACGCCAGGGCGATATTTTGCAGTTTGCCGGTCAGATCGGCGCGCTCGGGCGGCCTCACCGATTGGAAACCGAAATCCGGGTTGATTTCGCGCAACATTTCGCGCGCGCCGAGGTTGCTGGTGAGAAACACCAGGCTCTTTTCGAAATTGACGACCGTGTTGTCGCCCAGCCGCAGAATCCCCTTGTCGAGCACGCCGAGCAGCAGGCGGGTCAAGGACGGCGCGGCCTTCTCGATTTCGTCGAACAAGACCAGAGACAGGTTGCACTTCTCGGTGGTGACCCCGTTCAGCTTCTGCTGGGTGAGCATGGGCTGCGTTTCGCGATGCCCCAGGTAGCCGGGAGGCGCGCCGATCAGCTTGGCCACCTCGTGCTCCATCTGGAACTCGCCGCAGTCGATCTTGAGCACGTTCTTTTCGGAGCCGTGCAGGACATCGGCGAGGGCTTCCACGGTCTTGGTCTTGCCGGTGCCGGTGGGTCCCAGCAACAGGAAAACGCCGACTGGCCGGCCTTCCGGGGCGAGCCCGGCCTGATACATCTGGATGTAGGGCACGATGACCCGGGTGGCCGCGGGTTGCCCGACGACTTTTTGGGATAGGACGGCGATCAAGTTCTCCGCGGGATCGACCGACGGCTTCCGGGACCGGCCGGAGGCTTGGGCGCTCTTGCCGCGCTCCACTATGCTCTCCGCCTTCATCACGCGGGCGCGGCTTCTGGCGCGCCGCGGGGGCTGCTCCTCGGGAGTCATCTCGTCGTTCATAGGGGCCCTCAAATCACCCTTATCGCCGCCAGTTACGTCGATCCGGACGCGGTCTCAGGGGGACTTTCGCGGACGCCTGTGACCGGCTGCCAACCAATGCCCTGGGGACGCCAGATTCTATCTAAATTATTAGCATGGCGCAATCGGCAATGTATGTAACATAACGTACTGGGAGGGGTGGGGGGAAATTTACCTGTGGCGGAAAGTGATGCGGCCTTTGGTCAGGTCGTAGGGGGACAACTCCAGGGTGACCTTGTCTCCCGCCAGTACCCGAATGCGGTTGCGGCGCAGCCGTCCCGCCAGATGCGCCAACACCACGCGGTCATGGTCGATCTGGACGCTGAATTTGCCGCTCGGAAACTTTTCTAAAACCGTACCGGTTACTTCGATATTATCTTCTTTACTCATAAACCTCCGCGGGGGGACTCGCCGGCGGGGGGCTGCCCGGATCCGTTCCCGGATTTGCGGGCGGCCCCGCCCGCATTTGCTACTAGCCGGCCGTGACGTTGGCCGCCTGCAGCCCCTTCGGACCGCGGGTTACCTCGAACTCCACACTGGCGCCCTCATCCAGGCTTCGGTAACCTTCCGTCTGGATGGCCGAGAAATGCACGAAGACGTCTTCGCCGTTCTCCCGTTGGATGAAGCCGTATCCTTTGGCCGCATTAAACCACTTCACTGTACCTTTTTCTCTCATCGATGTTTCCTCTTCAAATAGTTGCAGTTCAATCTCCCGCGACGCGGCGTCACAAACACAAAAGGGGGTTGCGGCCAACTCACGCAGCCCCCCTTAGACCTGTCCCGACGCGTAGATGAGAGTCAAAATGCTCCTATAGTATAGCGCAGGGCGTTGTCCAGTGGAGGCGCTGGGGGGCCGCGCGGACCTGAGCGCTTTGGGGAACGCACCTGCTCGCTCACGGGCTGCCCTCTTTGCCCGGCTCACTAAACCTGCGAAATCGGCGCGATTGGCGCGAAATCCCTAGCCGGCTGTGGCTGCCCAACCGGCGCTTCCACGCACATCGCACATCGGCGCTCACGCGGCACGCCGCCTCGCCCCGGCGAGCCATCGCCGGAGCGAAGAGCAATGGGACGAGCGGCGGCGAATCCCTACCGCGGCCCAAAGGGCACCCAGGCGATCGCAAGATCGCATTGGATCTCCAAGCCAGCAACCGGGATTCAGGGCATGCCGCTCGAGTTTGTGTACGTGCTGCGGGAGCAGCAGCGGACGGCGCTACAATGGCTGGGTATGTGCGTCCAGTCGCTCAAGGTTGCCGGTTTCATGTCATTCAAGGACGTGACGTGGAAGCCGGAGCGCCTAAACGTATTGATCGGTCCGAACGGTTCCGGCAAGTCGAATTTGCTGCGAGCTTTGGAATTAATTCGCGCCTCCGCAGCAGGCAACTTGCGCGATTTCGTGCTCAACAAGGGTGGTCTGCCACGCCTGCTGTGGGGTGGGTCGGCGCGACAGATTGAGATCGAGACTGATACCGGCATCGACCACTCCTCAGAACGACAAACCTACCGATTTATGTTAGGACCGGTGCCACAGTCCGCAAGTTTTCGGATTGTGTCGGAAGCCTTGGAGGGCGATAAGGATCTCTCGCGCGATCCGGCCAAACATCTGCCCGAAACGGAAACGGCCCTTTCCATGGTTTCAGCCCTATGGATACACCCGGCGCCGTACTTGCTGCAGCAACAGATCAGGGCGTGGGCCATCTACCAGGACCTGCACGTGGATGAAGACGCGCCAATTCGACGGTCTGCCGTCGCCAGAAAAGAAACGCGTGTCTCTTATAATGGCCAAAACCTCATCCCCGTCTTGAAAACACTATACGAGGGCGAATTCAAGGACGCAATCGACAGCGGCATGTCGGCGGCGTTTCCCGACGACTACGCCGAGCTGTTCTTTCGCCGGACCGAACCGGACCGTATCCAACTGTATATCCGGCGGAGGCATGGCCATCGTGAAGACAGCGCCGCCGATCTGTCGGACGGTACTCTGCGTTTTTTGCTCCTGTTAACGATCCTGGCCACCCCAGATCCGCCTCCGCTAATAGCCATCGAGGAGCCGGAGTCCGGTCTGCATCCATCCATGCTCCCGATCATCGCCGAGTTTGCCGCTGCGGCCGCCACGCGGACGCAACTCATCCTCAGCACACACTCGCCGCAGATGCTGGACGCCTTCGGCGCTACGCTCCCGGCGGCGACCATCTTCGATTGGGCGGGGGATCACACGGAGCTTAAGACCGTGCGCGGCGCTGAATTGCAGAAATGGATCGCCGAATACTCGCTCGGCCGCTTCATCTTCTCGGGCGAGGCCGCCGCCGTCCTGTGAACTTTGCGCTCTTCGTCGAGGGTCCCACCGAACGCGCCGTCCCCGCGTTCCTCAAGCGCTGGCTCGATCCCAGGCTCTCGCATCCGGTCGGCGTCAAACCAGTGCGCTTCCACGGAAGTGGCGACTATCTGAAGAGCTTTGCCCAGCGGGCCAAGAAAGACATCGATTCCGGAGGGTTGATCGCTGTCGTCGGTCTTCTGGATCTGTACGGCGCGTCGTTATCCTACCCGCCGAACTTAACGGCGGACGCCAAGTACGCTTTGGCCAAAACCGAATTGGAACGCCGCGTGGGCGACCCGCGCTTCCGGCAGCATTTCGCGGCTCACGAAACCGAAGCCTGGCTGCTGAGCGATCCCGGGATCTTCCCAGCCGCGATCCGGGACCGCTTGGCAAACGAAGCAGACCGGCCGGAATCGGTGAACTTCGAGGAGCCGCCGGCCAAACTGCTGCATCGTGTTTACAGAGCCCACCGCCGGGAATACAAGAAGGTCGTCGACGGCTCTGCGTTATTAAATAAGCTCGATCCGGACCGAGCGTACGAACAATGCCCGCACCTGAGAATGCTTCTTGACGATATGCTGTTATTAGCGAAGGCCGCCGGCTATTGACTGCGCGGGCCTTGCGAGGCGGCACATGAGCGATGTGAAGATCACTGTCGGTGGCGAGATGGAAGACGAGGCGGCGCGGCGGTTCGTGGACGCGTGGCGCCGCGCCGAGCACGGCGAATCCTTCCACGAGCGCCACTTGGCGTTCGAAAGTCGGGACGCTCTCGCCCGCGTCCTGACCGCCAAACGGTCGCGATCTAACACGACGAGGGGCGAACGTCGCCGGCCACCGACTCAATCCAATGCTCAAACCGATCCGCCATCCTGACAAACGAGAATTCCTCGGCGCGCGCGCGAACCACGCGCCGGTCCAGCCCGGCCGCCTCCCGTACACCGTCCACCAATCCCGCAACGCCTGCCTTCGGCGGCGCCAGAACGCCGCTCCGGCCATGCTCGACGATCTCCGCCGGGCCGCCTCTGTCGTATGTCACTACCGGCGTGCCGCACGCCATCGATTCGATAACGGTGTTCCCAAAAGCCTCGATCCAGCGCGGCGTAACCAGCGTGGCGCGCGCGTTCGCATATCGTCGCTGCAATTCCACCGGCCCCAAAAACCCGTGATAGACAACTTGCGCTCCGGCATCGCGCATCGCCGCCTGCCAATACGACTCGTCCTGGATCTTGCCGCAAACATCCAACGGCATATCGAGCGCGCCAGCTACCGCGATGGCATCCTCCAAGCCCTTCTCCGGTGAGATACGCCCGGCCCAGCACAGTCTGTCCTGCGGCTGCGAATTGTATTGGAAAACCGCGGTGTCCACCGCTCCATAAAGAAGGTGGACCCGCCCGCCTGCGAGGAACGGATACGTCCGTGCCTGCGCGGCCGTATACATGGCCAGCTTCAGTCCACCCTCCCGCCAACGCTTCTCGACGATGCTGTCTACCTCATCCATGGCGGAACAGATGGTGATCCAATGCCTGATCGGCGTGCTGAAGAAGGGTGTCAGGTAAAAAGGCAGCCAGTCGTAACTGACACCGATGACCGCGTCATACTGGCGCTGCACGCGGAGCGCATGGTCCCACATATTTTCCAGCACGCCGCCGGTCCGCGCCGCGGTGATTGCGGCCCGCTCGGCGCGCGTCGCGCTCGGACTCATCTCACCCGTGACCTGATACACCATGGCACGCGGCACGATGCTTCCAGCCGGCGCAACGATGCCCACCGTGTACCTGCGTTCCACGAGTATCGGAGCGAGATTCAGTAGATGGGTTTCCACGCCGCCTGCTTCGCCGGAACCGATGGGGCCCACGGGAGGCGCGACGAACAAAATGCGGCAGGGGCGCAAGCTATCTTATTATGCCGAATCCGCCGGGTTCATTTGTTGAGACGTTTCGAGCCGCATCGGCACAAGCATGCAGGAGCGCGCTGTCTCCGGGTCTTCGAGATATTTTCGCAGCCGCCAACGTGACGCTGCCATTGGTTTCGTCGTTTTTGCAAGCTCAAGTAAATAAGCAGCTTATTGGCTTCGTTCGTAAATAAATGAGCTATGGCTACTGCGCTGGCGCCTCAATCTTCCGCGTCACAACGGATCTCCGGACCCGCTCCCGCCCGGACCGGCCCGGTGCTCTACAATAATAAGGTGGAAACCGAAGCGGCGCTGCAAATGGCCGTCGAACGACTGGCCTGCGTTCGAGCCGAGATCGCCAAAATCATTGTCGGCCAGGACGACGTCGTGGAAGGCGTGCTCATTTGCCTGCTGGCCTCCGGACACGTATTGCTGGAAGGCGTGCCGGGCCTGGGAAAGACCACCCTGCTGCGCACGCTGGCGCGCGCGCTGCAATTGAAATATTCCCGCATCCAGTTCACGCCCGACCTGATGCCCGCCGATATCGTGGGCAGCATGATCATCGAGACCAGCGACCACGGCGCCAAGTTCCTGCGCTTTCAGCCCGGTCCCATCTTCGCCAACCTGGTGCTGGCCGATGAAATCAACCGCGCCACTCCCAAAACCCAATCCGCGCTACTCGAAGCCATGCAGGAGCGCACCGTCACCAGCGGCACCACCACGCACGAACTGGAACGTCCATTCCTGGTGATGGCCACGCAGAATCCCATCGAGATGGAGGGCACCTACCCGCTGCCCGAGGCGCAGCTCGACCGCTTCCTGATGAAAATCCTGGTGACTTATCCCACGCGCGCGGAACTGAATCGCATCGTGGAGCGCACCATTCAGCGCGAGGAGGCGCAGGTGAGTGCGGTGCTCGACCGCGACGCCATTATGGAAGTGCGTGCGGTATGCCGTGAAGTTCTGGTCGCGCCGCACGTGCAGGAGTATGCCATCCAACTGGTGATGTCGACGCAGCCCGAGCAGCGCGAAGCGCACGAAGTGGCCCGCAAGTACGTCCGCTATGGCAGCTCGCCGCGCGGCGCACAGGCGCTGGTGGAGTGCGGGCGCGTGCTGGCGCTGATGCGCGGCCGCTACCATCTCAGCGTCGAAGACGTGCGGCACGTGGCGCGCGCGGTGCTGCGTCACCGCATCATCCTGAACTTCGACGCGCATGCGGACGGCCAAACGCCGGAAAGCATCCTGGACACCATCATCCAGGAAGCCACCGCCCACGCCGCCGCATAAGCTCGCCACCCGGCCATGGACTCCGCGCCCATTCTCGACCGCCAGTTTCTGGAGAAGCTGGAACGGCTGGCCCTGCGCTGGGAAAAATCGTTTCCGGGCCTGGTCGGCGGGCACAATCCATCGCGCTTTTCGGGCGCCGGGCAGGAGTTCCTGGACCATCGCAGTTTCCATCACGGCGACGACCTGCGCGCGGTGAACTGGCGCGCCTACCTGCGGCTGGAGAAGCTCTTCCTGAAAATGTTCCAGGTGGAGCCGCGCGTGCCTGTGCGCATGCTGGTGGATACCAGCGAGTCGATGCAGGCCGGCGGCAAATTCGATTACGCGCGGCGCCTGGCGGGCGCGCTCTGCTACGTGGGCATGGTGCGCCTGGATGGCATCGAATTGCACCCCTTCTCCAACAAGCTGGGGCGCCGGCATTTGTGCACGGGCGGGCGGCATCGCTTCGGTCCGGTGCTGGATTCGCTCGGCGCCATGGAAGCCGGCGGGCAGACGGATTTCTTCGCCGTGATGCGGGAGTTCATTTCGCGCTATTCGCAGCGCGGCCTGGCGATCGTGATTTCAGATTTCCTGGACGATCGGGGCTGCGAACGGGCGCTGCAGTTCCTGGCGGATTTCGGACACGAGCTGCTGCTGGTGCAGATTTGGTCGGAACAGGACCGCACTCCGCCGTGGGATGGCGAGCTAGACCTGGAGGATGCTGAAACGGGCGGGCGCTTGAAGGTGCAATTCGACCAATCGGCGCGCGTGCGGTACGCGCAGGCGTTTGACGAGTACGCCGCCGCCATCCAAAAGCTGGCGTTGCGCAACAGCGGCCGTTACGCCGGGGTGACCACCGCGCAGCCGGTGGAGGAAGTCGTCTTCGGGCCGCTGGTGCGCTCGCGCGGGGTGGCGTGATGCGGTTTCCAATAGCGCCGCTTCGGAGTAGCATAGGAGGAATATGAACCCGCCAAAGAGACTGCTTCGCTTCTTCCTGGCCGCCGCGATATTCCTCGCGCCGGCGCTGTGCTCCGCCCAGGACCTACCTTCCGGCGTGCAGAAAGTGACCTCCGTCGAGGGCATCACCGAATACAGCCTGCCCAATGGGCTGCATTTTTTGGTGTTCCCGGATCCGTCCAAACCCACCATCACGGTCAACGTCACCTACCTGGTCGGCTCGCGGCAGGAAGGCGCCGGCGAAGGCGGCATGGCGCACCTGCTCGAGCACATGGTGTTCAAGGGCAGCACCAACCACCTGAATATCATGCAGGAGCTCACCGCGCACGGCAGCCAGTGGAACGGCACCACCTGGTTCGATCGCACGAATTATTTCGAAACATTTCAGGCCAGCGGGGAAAACCTGAAGTGGGCGCTCGACCTGGAATCCGACCGTATGGTGAATTCCTTCATCAAGAAAGAAGATTTCGACAAGGAATTCTCGGTGGTCCGAAACGAATTCGAGATGGGCGAGAACTCTCCGTTCAACGTGCTGTACCGGCGCACCATGGCGGCCGCCTACCTCGCGCACAGTTATGGCCGGCCCGTGATCGGAAACAAGTCGGATGTGGAACGCGTGCCCATCGACAAGCTGCAGGGGTTCTATCACAAGTATTATCAGCCGGACAATGCCGTGCTCACGGTGGCCGGCAAAGTGGATGAGCGCGAGATCGTCGCGCTGGTGAACCAGTACTTCGGCAAGATCCCGCGGCCGTCGCGCACGCTTACGCCGACTTACACGGTGGAGCCGGTGCAGGATGGCGAGCGGCTCACGGTGGTTCGCAGAGTCGGCGACGTACAGGATATTTTAATCGTTTACCACACACCCGACGGCGGCCACCCGGACCAGCCCGCGCTGGACGTGCTGGCCAGCGTCATGGGGGAACAGTCGTCGGGCCGGTTGTACAAGGCGTTGGTCGACAACAAGAAGGCCACCCAGGTGTTCGGCCAGGCGATGCAGTTCAACGAGCCGGGATTAATCATGTTCGGCGCCATCCTCAACACGGCCGATTCTCTGGACGACGCGCGCAACACCATGCTGGCCACCATCGACGGCGTGGTGAAGGAGCCTCCCAGCAAGGAGGAAGTGGATCGCGCCAAGGCCCGCCTCGAAAAGCAGGTTGACATGGAATTGCGCGACTCCGGGCAGGTCGGCTTGTTCATCAGCGAGTACCTGGCGCAGGGCGACTGGCGGCTGTTGTTCCATGACCGGGACCTGCTGAGAAACGTCACGCCGCAGGATGTGCAGCGCGTGGCCGCGGCTTATCTGAAGACCTCAAACCAAACCATTGGCGAGTTCATCCCCGATCCCAAGCCCGACCGGGCCGAGATATCGGCCAAAACCGACGTCGCCGCGGAGCTCAAGGATTACAAGGGCGAGGCAGCCATGGCGGCGGCCGAGGCGTTCGATCCATCGCCGAAAAATATCGAGTCCCGGATTCAGCGCTACACATTGCCTTCGGGCATGCAGGTATCGCTGCTGCAAAAGACGACGCGCGGCGCCAGCGTACACGCCGTCATCAATCTGCACTTCGGCGACGTGGAGAGCCTGGCGGGCAAGAGCGCCACGGCCGGACTGGCAGGCGCCACGCTGATCCGCGGCACGGCCCACAAGAACCGGCAGCAGATTCAGGACGAGATCGACAAGCTGAAAGCCCAGCTCTATGTGAATGGCGGCGCCACCAGCGCGAATATCACCATCGAGACCACGCACGAGAATCTGCCCGCGGTGTTGCGGCTGGCCGGCGAAATCATGAAAGAGGCCACCCTGCCCGAATCGGAATTCGAAGAGATCCGCAAGGAAAGGTTGACCAATCTCGATTCCGGAAAGACGGAGCCAAGCTCCCTGGCCTTCACCGAGATCAGCCGCACGATGTATCCGTTCCCCAAGGGCGACGTGCGTGGAACGCTCTCGATCCCCGAGCAAATAGAGGAAGTGAAAAGCGTGAAGCTGGAAGACGCGAAGGCCTTCTACCAGCGATTCTATGGCGCGTCGAACGGGCAACTGGCGGTGGTGGGCGACTTCGATCCAGCCGCAGTGAAGCGGGAAATCGAAGCCCAGTTCGGCGCGTGGAAGAGTCCGGCGCGCTTTGAACGCGTCACGTACGGGTTCCGCAAGATTACGCCCGTGAACCAGACCATCGAGACGCCCGACAAGCAGAATGCGGTGTTCATCGCGGCCGCGCGGCTGCACATCGGCGACAAAGATGCGGATTACCCGGCCCTGGCGATCGGGAATTACATGCTGGGCGGCGGCGGCCTCAATTCGCGGCTGGCCACGCGCATCCGCGTAAAGGACGGCCTGAGCTACGGCGTGGGTTCGACCCTGTCGGCCAAGCCCAACGAGGAGGATGGCGAGTTTGAGGCGTTCGCCATCGCGGCGCCGCAGAATGTGGCGAAGGTGGAAGCCGCGTTCCATGAGGAGATGCAAAGAGCGCTGGACGGCGGCTTCGCGCAGAAGGAGCTGGACGAGGACCGCACCGGCTGGATCCAGGAGCAGCAGATGGACCGGTCCGACGACGACTCGCTGGCGCGCATGCTGACGTCCAGGGATTACGACGGGCGGACGATGGCTTGGGATGCGGAGCTCGAGAAAAAAATCTCCGCGCTGACGCCGGACGATGTGGGCAAAGCCGTGCGGCGGAATATCGATCTGGCGCAGATTTCGATCGTGAAGGCCGGCGATTTCAAGAAGGCGGCAGGCGCGAGGAAATAGGAACTGGGCCGATTAACAATCGGCCCGCAGGATACCATCCTGCCCCACAACCAAATCAGGCGACGTTCTTCTGTATCTCATCCACCTGCGCCCGGAACAGGCGCGTGGGATAGACGCACTCCAGCAGCGGCGTGGTCATGAACGTGGTCACCAGGGCCATCAGCACCATGATGGAGAACATCGCCGGAGAAATCACGCCGATATCCAGGCCGATGTTCAGGATCACCAGTTCCATCAAACCGCGCGTGTTCATCAGAATGCCCAGCGCGGCCGCCTCGCGCCAGGGCATGCCGGACAGGCGCGCCGCGAACATGGATCCTCCCAGCTTTCCGGTGATGGCCACCACGATGACCAGCGCGCTATAAAGCCAGATCGCCCGGCCGCCGCCCACGCCGATACGGGTCCGCAGTCCCGTGTAGGCGAAGAACAGCGGCAGCAGCAGCACCACGGTCACCGATTCGAACTTATGCAGCAGATAGCGCGTGAAATCGGGGGCCTTGGGCATGATCGCGCCCATCAGGAACGCCCCAAACAACAGGTGAATGCCCAGCCACTCGGTAACCAGCGCGGACGCCAGCACCAGCACCACGATCACGGCCAGGAGATTGTCGCTCAGTTGGTCCCGCTTGCGAAACGCGCGCTCCAGCGCGGGCAGCAGGCGGCGCACTACGAACAGCATGATCAGGACATAGACGAGCGAGCCGGCGATCGTCACCCAAGCCGGCCGGGCGGCGTGCGCCACGCGCACCAGCACCACGATATAGGCCAGGATGCACCATCCGGTAACATCGTCGACCGCAGCGCAGGCGATCGCCAAGGTGCCCATTCTGCTGCGCAACAGGCCGCGCTCGGTCAGAATCCGCGCCAGCACCGGGAATGCCGTGATGCTCATGGCGGCGCCCATGAATAGCGCAAAATGGGTGAAGGTGACTCCATCGTCCGAGAGCCGGGGGTAGAGGTAGAGAGCGGTAAAGCTGCCCAGGCAGAAGGGCGCCGCAATACTCACATGGCTGGTGAGCACCGCCGCGTGGCCGTAGCCGTGCAGCTCCGAAGGATTCAGCGCCAGGCCCACCACAAACATGAACACCACCAGCCCCACCTGGCTCAGCGCGTTGAGATAGCTCAGGCTCGCGGGAGGAAACAACGCGGCGGAAACGCCTGGCGCGACCCAGCCGAGCAGCGAGGGCCCCAGCAGGATGCCCGCCACCATCTCGCCCATCACTTGCGGCTGATGGATCTTTTGGAATAGGAATCCTACGATGCGCGCCGCCACCAGAATCACGGCGATCTGCAACACCAGATGGAAGAGATCGAGCGTCACTCCGCGCGCCTCTTGGGGGCCTGGCGGACCGCCCGGAAGGCAATCGGCGCGCAGCCTTCGAAATTCATCTCGCCTTGCAGCGTGCGCGCGCCCGGTTTGCCGGCGATGCTGGCGGCGATGCCGGCGGCCGGCGATTTGGCGGTGAGGGCCGCGCCGTTGACGCGGGCTTCCAGCGTAGTCGCGTGGACGTCATTCAGGGTGATGAGGGCTTCGGCGCCCGATTGGGAAATGTTCCAAGCCGGCTGCCGCAGACCGGCCAGGCCGTTCGCGCAGTGCGCCGCGGGATCGAACTCCAGGGTCCACTCGCCGCCGATCGACAACGGCGCGGGGATGCTTCGCCCAGCCTCCAGAATGCCGAGCAGACCCATCACCGGCACGCCCACGAGGAGCAAGTATGCGGCCACCAGATTTTTCTTGAACAGGTTAGCGATTCCCCGATTCTAGCGCGGGCGGTTTCCCTCGGCAAGGCTATCAACCGCTACAATGAAGTGAACGCTAGCCCGCATTTCTACCATGCCCAATGACGTAGCGCACGCACTCGTGCGTGCCGTGTCGAGACTCGTCTCGACACGCTGGCGAGGCGCGGACGGTCTGTCGGGAGCAGGCGTCGGCACGAGTGCCGACGCGGCACGCACGAGTGCGTGCGCTATGCCGTTACCGGATGTTTGTGAGAAGTGCAGCCTAGAAGCTGGGGGTCGTCCATGAACCGAATGCGCGCCTGGATCGGCGTCGTCCTGCTCTCGGTTGCGGCTTTCGTGCTGCTTTTCGGCGCCGACGCGTCCCGCGTCGAGCAGGACCGCCTCGGACGCCTCCGCAATCTTGGCAAAGCTTTTTACGAGAACCCCACCACCCAGGCGCAGGCCGTCGAGGAGTTTAAAAAGGCGCTGGACCTGGCGCCGGATTCGGCCCGCGAGCACGTGAACTACGGCCTGGCCCTGCTGCGCGCGGGCCGGACCCAGGAAGGCGTCGCGGAACTGGAGCGCGCGCAAAAGCTGGACCCGAAGATTCCCCACACTTGGTTCAACCTGGGCATCGTCTTCAAGAAAGAGGGCGAGTATAAGCCGGCCGTGGCCCAGTTTGAAGGGCTGCTGCGGCTGGTCCCGGACGAGCCGGTGTCGCATTACAACCTGGGCTTCCTGCATAAGAACGCCGACAGGCGCGACGAAGCCGTGCGGGAATTCGAAACCGCCGAGCGGCTCAACCCCAATCTCGCCGCGCCGCATTTCCAACTTTATAACATCTATCGCCAGTCAGGCCGCGCCGCCGACGCCGCCCGCGAATTGGAGATCTTCCGGAAGCTGAAAGCCCTCACCGAGGGCGCCGTTATTCCGGAAGACATGGAGTGGAGCTACTACGCGGAAATCTACGACCCTATCGCGCCGCGTCCCGAAAGCGAGCCTGCGCCAACGCCGAAATTCGAAGACCGGAAACTGGCGGACGGCTTCGATCCCGCCAGCGCCGGCCTGCTGGTGCTGGACGCCTTCGGCGACCGCCACACCGACGTGCTCGCCTGGTCGTCCCGCGGCGCGCAGCTTTACCGGAACGGAACCACGCTGGTGGCCGATGCGGGTCTGGCCGGGATCAAAGGCATCGTCTCCGTCGCCGCCGGCGATTACGATAACGACGGCCTGCCCGACCTCTGCATCATCACCACAGACGGCGCGGCGCTTTACCACAACAACAAGGGCAAGTTTGAAAAATCCCCGCTGAAGCTGCCCGCCGGACACTTCGCCAAAGCCGTCTGGATCGATTTCGATCACGACTACGATCTGGACCTCATCCTGCTGGGCGAAAACGCCGCGCTCGCGCGCAACAACGGCGAAGCGGGCTTCAGCGACGATACCGCCGCGTTCCCGTTCGTGAAGGGCAACGCCATCGACGCCGCGGCGATCGATCTGATCGCCGACACCAACGGGGTAGACCTGGCAGTCTCATACCGCGACCGCGCGGGCGTCCTGTATCGCGACCGCCTGCTCGGCAAGTATGAGGCTGTGCCCCTCGACACGCTTCCCGCGGGCGCCAAGGGGCTGACCGCCTTCGATGCGAATAACGATAGCTGGACGGATCTGGCGGCCGACGGCCTGCTGCTGCTGAACCATCGGGGCAAGCTCGAACCGCTGGCGGGCTTGGAAGCCAAAGGTCCGCTCACGTTCGCGGATCTGGCCAATCGCGGCATCGCCGACCTGCTGGCGGCCAACGGCGTTTTCCGCAATCTGGGCCTGGATCGTTTCGAGAAGACGCCCGTCGAAATCCCCGCGGCGGTGGCGGCTGTCGAATCCGATTTCGATGGCGACGGCCGCGCCGATGTGGCGCTGATCGCGGACGATGGCTCCCTGCACCTGCTGCGCAACACCGCCGAGACGCACAACAACTGGCTGCTGGCAGGGCTCAATGGCGTCAAGAACCTGAAGCTGGCGCCCGACGCGAAAGTCGAGATCAAGACCGGCTCCAGTTATCAGAAGCGCACTTACCAGGGAGTCCCGCTGCTGTTCGGCTTGGATTCGTACAAAATCGCCGACGCCTTGCGCATCACCTGGCCTAACGGGCTGATCCAGAACGAAGCGGAACAGCCCGTCGACAAGGCCATCGAATACCAGGAAGCCCAGCGCCTCTCCGGCTCCTGCCCCATGATCTTCACTTGGGATGGCAATAAGTTCCGCTTCATCACGGACGTGCTGGGCGTAGCCCCGCTGGGCGCGGCTTCGGGCGATGGCAGTTATTTCCCCGTGGATCACGACGAATACGTACAGATTCCGGGCGAAGCGTTGCAGGCCGTCGATGGGCGCTACGAAATCCGGATCACCGAGGAGTTGCGCGAAGTTTCCTATCTCGACCAGGTGAAGCTGATTGCGGTGGATCATCCGGCCGGCGTCGAGATCTTTACCAACGATAAATTCAAATCGCCGCCGTTCCCCGAGTTCCGTTTGTTCGGCGTGAGCCGGCGCATCTATCCCGTTGGTGCGCGGGATGACCACGGCCGCGACGTGCTGCCGCGCCTGCTGCATCGCGACCGTACTTATCCGGATGGCTTCCGCCGCGACTATCTGGATGTCGCCGAGCTGCATCGCCTGGACCTGGATTTCGGCAAGGCCGCGCCGGATAACCGCGCCCTGCTGATCCTCAACGGCTGGGTGGACTGGGCCGACGGCAGCACCTTCATGGCCGCTTCGCAGGCGAAGAAGGATCTGGTGCTGCCCTATTTGCAGGTGAAAGACGCCGTTGGGCAGTGGAAAACCGTGATCGAAGATATGGGCATCCCGGCAGGCAAACCCAAGACCATTGCAGTGGATCTCACCGGCAAGTTCCTGTCGGCCTCGCGCGAGGTGCGCATCGTGACCAACCTATGCGTGTATTGGGACGAGATCTTTCTCAGCGAAGAGACCGCGGCGCCGCCCGTGCGCCTGACCGACATGCAGGCGGAATCGGCGGACCTGCGCTTCCGCGGCTTCTCCACGCCGGCGATTCATCCGCAGCGCAAGCAGCCCGAGGGCTTCGACTACGCGCGGTGGTTGCCGGTATCGATGTGGAACCCCACCAAGGGTCTTTATACGCGCTACGGCGACGTGCTGCCGCTGATTGCAGCCATCGACGACCGGCTGGCGATCATGGGCTCCGGCGACGAGCTGCGCCTGCGGTTTCCGGAGCGCGCCGCCGGGCCGCTGCCCGCCGGATGGAAGCGCGACTTCCTGTTGTTCGTGGACGGCTGGGCCAAGGACGCCGATGCCAATACGGCTTACGGGCAGACTGTGGAACCGCTGCCGTTCCATGCCATGTCACAGTACCCATATAAGGACGGCGAGCATTTCCCGGACGACGCCGCGCACCGGCAATACCGCGAGCAATACAACACCCGCCCGGCGTTGCGGTTGATACGGCCGCTGACCGATTAGTACTATGAGTGTGGCGCGCGATTTCCCCAGGGCGACCGGAATAAAATGAAACTGACCATCAACTCGGCGATTTCCGCATTCGGAGCCAGAGCCAAGGAGAAACTGTCGAACGCGGCCGCCACCGGACCGCCGGAGGACCAGCTTCGCGCGCCTTTCGAACATCTGCTCGCGGATCTGGCGGAGTTGGTCCGCCTGCCCAGGTCGTCCGTCACTGCCGTAGGCGAATCGTCGATCGGCGATTTGAAAACGCGTCCGGACTACGCGGTTGCCGTTCACAACGCCTTGGTTGGTTTTGTGGAGCTGAAGGCGCCCGGCAAGGGAGCCGATCCGCGGAAGTTTAAAGATCCGCATGACAAAGCACAGTGGGAGAGACTGCGCTCCCTGCCCAACTTAATCTACACCGACGGCAACGCATTCAGCCTTTGGCGGAACGGCGAGTTGGTCGGTGCGGTGGTCTGTTTGATAGGAGACATCGAGTCCTCGGGCCACAAACTGGAAGCACCCGCCGCGCTGGCGAATGTTTTCGAGAGCTTCCTCGGTTGGCAGCCCGTCCCGCCGCAGAGCGCCCAAGAATTGGCTCACACCACCGCCCGGCTTTGCAGGCTTTTGCGCGATGAGGTGACCGAGCAGCTCGCCATGGGAAGCGAAGCTCTCACGGATCTGGCCGCGGATTGGCGGAAACTGCTCTTTCCCGACGCGACGGACGAGAGGTTCGCCGATGGATATGCGCAGGCGGTCACGTTCGGAATGCTGATGGCGCGCGCGAAGAACATCGATCTCTCAACCGGGCTCCAGCAGGTCGCGAGGGAACTTAGCCAGACCAGTTCTCTAATCGGTGCGGCGCTGAAACTGTTGACTGATAACGCGGAAAACCAAGCCACTCTTAAGACTTCACTCGGGACTCTAATGCGTGTGCTTGACGCGGTTGACTGGTCGAAAATAAGCAGAGGCAAGGCGGATGCATGGCTTTATTTCTACGAGGAGTTTCTGGAGGTTTACGACAACCAACTGCGGAAACAGACCGGCTCGTATTACACGCCGCCGGAAGTTGTCGGCGCAATGGTTGGGCTGGTCGATGAAGTTTTGAAGACATCCCGGTTCGGGCTTCACGCAGGGTTAGCCTCGCCTTCGGTGACATTGGCGGACCCCGCCACCGGCACCGGCACTTTCATGCTTGGCGTACTTCGGCAGATCGCCGAGAGCGTTCAGGAGGACCAAGGGGAAGGCTCCGTGGGCGGCGCGATCAATGCCGCCGTGAAGCGGCTGGTCGCTTTCGAAATGCAACTTGGGCCGTTCGCGGTTGCGCAACTGCGAATTCTTGCGGAGATAGTCGACCTCACAGGAGAACCGCCGGCGACGCCGCTACGGATGTTCGTGACCGATACGCTGGGAAATCCGCATGACGATGAGGGATGGATTCCAGGAATTCTAGCCCCAATTGCAAGGTCCCGTAAAGAGGCGAACAAGATCAAGAGAGAAGAGCCCATCACGGTGGTAATCGGCAATCCGCCCTATAAGGAGAAAGCCAAGGGACGCGGCGGCTGGATTGAGAGCGGAGACAAGAATGCTAGCGAAACACCGCCGCTGGCGGCCTGGATGCCGCCGCGCGAATGGGGCGCCGGCGTCCACAGTAAGCACCTGCGCAACATGTATGTCTACTTTTGGCGTTGGGCGACGTGGAAAGTTTACGACCATGACGCCGCCAACAAGTCCGGCATCGTGTGTTTCATTACGGTAGCCGGTTTCCTCAACGGGCCGGGGTTTCAGAAGATGCGCGATTACCTGCGCAGAACCTGCGATGACATTTGGGTTATCGATTGCTCGCCCGAGGGCCACCAGCCGGAAGTCAACACCCGCATCTTCCAAGCGGTGCAACAGCCCGTTTGCATCGTACTCGCTTCGCGTTCCGCCAACTCCAGGGGCGATTCCAATACCGCGGCGAAGGTGCTGTTCCAAGCTTTACCGGGTGGTCATCGCCTGAAAAAGTTCAAGGCGCTTGGAGCCATAAGGATAAGAAGCAAGGCATGGGTTGCGTGCCCCTCCGATTGGCGCGCCCCATTCCTGCCCGCTTCGCAGCGGGCCTGGGCAACCTACCCCAAGCTGGAAGACCTCTTTATATACAACGGTTCCGGAGTGATGCCAGGCCGCACTTGGGTTATCGCGCCGGATGTGGATTCGCTGGAACGGCGTTGGCAAAAGCTGGTCCATGCGCCGGCGGATCGGAAAGAGGATCTTTTTCATCCGCACCTTCGGAATGGACAACCGGGCGATAAGCATAGCGAGCGCGTCGTCCCCAACGCTTTGGCCGGCTACGAGCGGCGGCCAAAGTCCGTGGCTGAAGAGAGAGGGCCGTGTCTTCCGCCGGCCCGCTATGGTTTTCGTTCGTTTGACCGCCAGTGGATCATCCCCGATAACCGCCTGATCAATCAACCCAACCCGGAGTTGTGGAAATCACGGTCTGGGGAGCAAGTCTACCTGACGGCTCCGAGCGACAGATCTCCGACCAACGGTCCCGCGCTGACTGTTAGCTCGTTGATTCCCGACCTTCATCACTATAACGGCAGAGGGGGCCGCGTCTTCCCACTCTGGCGCGATCGGAACGCCAGCGCCCCCAATATGCCGTCGAAGCTGCTCACTTTCTTGGGTCAGAAGTATGGAATGAACGTCGGCGCCGAAGACTTGATCGCCTATATTGCCGCAATTGCAGCCCATCCGGCATTTACCGCGCGATTTCACGATGACCTCTCGACTCCGGGTTTGCGCATCCCTCTCACGAGCGACCGGGACATCTTCGCCGAGGCAGCCGATATTGGGCGTACCATCATCTGGCTCCATACCTTTGGAGAGCGGATGACCGACCCCAAGAAAGGGCGGCCCGCACAACCCCCGCGGCTGCCGCCCGCGAAGATGCCGCGTATTCCGGCAAACGGCGCGATTCCCCAAGAGCCAGCGGCAATGCCGGACTCGATCGGCTACGACGCCGCCAAGAGAAGGCTGCAAGTCGGGCGCGGATACATTGAGAACGTTGAGCCGGGAATGTGGCTGTATGAGGTTTCGGGCAAGCAGGTACTGCCGCAGTGGTTTAGCTACCGGAAAGCCAACCGCGAACGTCCCATAATCGGCGACCGGCGTACTCCGTCGCCGCTGGGCGACATTCAACCTGATTACTGGCTCGCCGAATACACAACTGAGCTAATCGACTTGCTGAACGTGCTCGGCCGGCTAGTGGACCTCGAGCCGACCCAGGCGGCGGTGCTGGAAAGAGTCTGCTCGGGTCAAGCAATCTCCGCGGAAGAGCTACGCGCCGCGGGGGCGCTTGAAGCTCCTCCAAAACCGAAGCTTGGAATACCGAAGTCGGTTGGACCAGGACTATTTGATGCTGTGGGTGTGTGAGAATCAATCCGTTGGCTCAGCAGAACACTGGGCTGGGCTTGATCGGAAAAGCGCCGATTCCCAATCGGCGCGCAGGATACCATCCTGCCCCACCGCAAACTGACCCCAGTACCATCATTTACTACTGTTACTGTGCTTGAAAGTTATGCGCGAGCCAGCTATCATTGAAGAACACATGTTTTCGCAAGATATTGCCGGGAAGGGCTTACGCAAAGGCGGGGTTAGCCGCGCCGTCTCCGGAATCGACCGGCGGTCGTTCATCGGGATTCTGGCGGCCAACTCAGCCTTACTGGCTGCCCCCAAACCATCGACCAGGGCGCCTTATCAAGTAGGTGTCGGCTATTCCAGCGATCCGTATACTGCAACGTCGACCGCGCTGGCCGCTTGCGGGCAGTTTCCCGCCAACCTTGCCGGCCAGACGGTGGTGATCAAGCCTAACCTGGTGGTTCCCCAACCGTCCAGCTCCGGCACCACGACCGACCCGGCAGTGGCGCAGGCCATCGTGGATCTCTGCCTCGCGGCAGGGGCGACCGCGATTCTGATCGTTGAAGCTGCGCTGCCCGGAAGAGCTTCGAACTTCACTGCGTGCGGCTATACGGCCGTGTTTAAGAGCTATTCGCAAGTGCAACTGGTGGATTTGCGTACGGGGACTTACGTTTTGACCCCCGTGCCCGGCGGCGGTTACGCCTACCAAGCGATGTGGGTCCCGTCGCTCGTGCTGCAACCGAACACTTTCTTCATCAGCGCGGGTAAACTGAAGACCCACGTGGACGCGGTAGTCACGCTGTCCATGAAAAACCTGGTCGGCCTGGCTTCCGAATCAGCCTACGCCCAACCGGTTTCCGCAGGTTATCCGCGCCACGATTTGCATCTTCGCGGCATCGATCTGTCGATCATGGATCTCAACTTGGTGCGGCCTATCGGATTCGCGGTGATCGACGGCGTTTGGGGTATGGAGGGCCAAGGCCCCATCAGCGGAACGCCGGTGGCCACGAATGTGGTGCTGGCAGGCCTGAATCCGGTGGCAGTGGATCGCGTGGGCCTGAATGTTATGGAGTTACCCCAAAACTCCGTGACCTATTTGGACTATGCGGCGCAAGCGGGCCTGGGGCCGCCGAATACGAGTAACGTCACCCTGTTGGGCGACACGTACAGTCCGTACCCTTTCGTACCCGCGATCACACCCCCGGTTCTGTGGCAGCCGGTCGCCTCGCCAGACACCATCTCGATCTCGGCGGGCCAGTCGACGAGCATCACCTACGCCATCCGGGCGTCCTGTTACACTTGCGCGGAGATTATCCAGGATAGCGATACCACGCCCACCGTGGTCCCGATCCGGACGCTGCACCCATTCAGGGAGGTCAAGGCGCCAGGAGAGAGCCTAACCTGGAACGGAATGAATGGTGATGGAGAAGCGGTGTCGCCGGGAACCTATTTGGTCCGCATCCTGGCAATTCCAACGCCTACCAGCCAGCTAGTCAACTACGCCGTGGGCCGGATCACGGTCACCTCTTAGATCGCATCCCGCCCTTACCGTGCTCTACCGGGAACAGGTAGTACTTGTACTTTTTCAGGCAGTACCGGGGACCGGCACGACAGCTTTTTCGGTGCTATTCTGATACATATTTGGGCCTCGCCCGAATGCGCCGCCGGCCGTCGAGATTAAGGTTTACTGGCTGAAAGTCTCGCGGATTGTCACTAAGGAGAAGAGATTATGAAACGGAGGTGGAGCGTCTGCGCGCTCTTCGCGAGTGTCTCTTTGTTCCCAGGCATGGCACATGCCATCGATTGTTCGGGCCTGCCGACACAGTTCAACGGGGGTGAGTTCCCCACCGGAAACTTCTTTAGTAATTTTGACAATGCCTGTTATCTCATCCCTTTTTCGTCCGGCAACGGCGGGGCCGGGGCCGATTTGAACAGCACTTATAACAAGATATTTTACAAGGTTGACCCCCGCTACCAACTCATCATCGTGGGAACTTTCCCGAATGCGCGATACTTCTCGATCACGGATTACGATACCCATGGGGCTCCGGCGCAATTCATTGTGGATCAGGACATCGTAGCCTTGACTTCCAGCTACATAAACCCACTCGAGCCGGGGACCGCCTTCGTGGCAGGGCAGAAGTATGCGGTGCCCATAGATTTTGAAGGCACTCCGGGTACGCTCGAGGCCGGCTGCACGATGAACGGGTTCAACGTCGACGTCAACGCGCTGGATGCCACCTGGCGGCACGCGGGGATGGACTGGAATAGCGATCCGAGCGTCTTCAAGGCGAATCCTTCCTTCCCGCTTCACGTAGTCGATACGCCTGAGCACACAAATCCGAACACCGCGGGCGTGGTGATGATCCGGAACTATTTGGAGATTGGTTCGACCACCCCGTACGCGATTGTGCGCGACGTGGCTTCGGGTTGCGCGTATCCCGCCGCCTACGCGCTGCAAACCCTTCAGGTCGTAGCCAACAACTCAACCACGGGCAATGCGTGGCTGGACAGCACGCAGGCCGACCTGCATCGCGTCTATGCGAACGATTACCTTCCCAAGCTTTGCTTTGCCTCCGACCCGCGGAACATGCTCGCCTGGATTCGCGAAACCGAGTATGTGCCGGGCGCGATTCCGGACGGCAGTTACATAACCGCGCCGGTATCGTCCGGGGTTCCGGCGAGCCTTGCCGCGAACGGGAGGGTCATGCGGATCCGCTTTCAAATACCGACAACTCCGCCGACGCCCTGCACCAACGGCTGTTCCAGATCCGGGAATGAGCAACTGCGATACATGAGCCTGTCGTTTGAAAATCCCGGTGCGGCTACTCTGGCGAGCCTGGCGGACAACTTTTTCACCAAGAACTCGAGCGGCGATGTAACGCTGATAGTGGGAACCGGCGCAACCATTCCTTCGTGGATCACGCCGGCTAACGGCTATACGTTTTTCGATCTGACGGCCATTTCCGGGTATCAGCAGCTCAACATGTTGAATTTGCGAAACCTGGTCCCGGCAGCTACGTTCAACTGTGCCGGTGAGACGGTTCCCTACGGCACGGGAGAATATACTCCCGGCGGCGGACTCATGGGCACGTATTCGCCGGTCGTGGACTACCCCACAGCGGCGAGCCTGGAACAGGTCGCGGGCCCCCCGCCGGCCACAGGCCCTTGCGCCGTTTTTCCGGATGGCGAGGCGGGCGTCCCGCCGGCCTGCGGAGTGGTCGCTCCTAAACCGATCTCCATAAGCGCGCTGACCACGCAATGCGCCGCGCCGGGTTGCAACCAAGTGGTGGTGCAGCCACAGCCTCCCATGACCATCATCGGCGGCGGCTTTGGGGATTTCCCGAATGGCCTGCCATTCACGGGCAGTTCGAACTATCTCGAACTTACGGACACTACGCAAAACTGGAGCGCGGGTTATAGCGGGGACACCTGCACTGTGTCTATCGCCAGTTGGGCCGCCAACCTTATCGAACTGGTGGCAAACGTAAATCAAAACGGGGTGTGTCCGATGGCGGCCGGGGACCAACTGACGGTGGAAGTCTGGAATCCCGAGTCGATGACTGCCGCGACGGCCACAGTCACGGTCAGGCCGAATTGACTCGATACTTCGCAGCGCTCCCAGGATCTCTCATGAAAACGCGGAGAACCGCAATTTGGCATCTCGCGGCGCTGCTGGCGGTGGCGTGTGCGCCAGCGCATGCCACGGTCCGCATCTTATCCATGCAGGCGCCGGTTAGCTCGCCGCAAGTCATCGGCACGCAGATCGTCTGGACGGTGAAGGCCACGGACAGCAATCCCGGCCCTTTGACCTTTCAATTCAACGTGGCTGCCCCGGGCGGGTCCTTTTCTTTGGCTCGGGACTTCAACGCAGGCACTCTCAGCTCCGGTGCCTGGACCTCCCTGCCATTCGCGTGGACCCCAGTCAAGATGGAAGGTGTTTATCAGATCCAGGTGGTCGTCACGGACTTCACGTCAGGCGAAACAGCCTCGCATACGGCACGTTTCCAGGTGACCCCGCTGGTGAGCGCCAGCGCACCCGTGGTGGTACCGACCAGCAACCCTCTGGTAGCCTTATTCAGCGCGCCTGCATGCGCCGCGGGAAGTTCCATGCGGGTCTGGTTTGCACAACAATCGCGGACCGTGCCCGCTACCCTCACGAGTTGGGCAAACTGCCATCCCCCCGCCACCATGACGTTTGAAATAGCCGGCATGTACCCCAATACCACGTACAACATGCTCTCCCAGACGCTTACGGCGGGTAAGACAGTGAACGGACCGGCTCTGAGTTTTACGGCCGGCGGGCTTCCAGCGACCATTCCTTTTCCTGCTTATCAAACCATAGTTTCTCCCGCCGGTCCGCCTGGCGGACAAGCCGACAGCGCCGACTCTCTTTTGCTCATCACGCCCATCCAGTTGGGGGCCAAAGCCAACTTTCCCGCGGTGGCGAGCGACTTATCGGGCAATATCGTTTGGTACTACTACCCGAGCGCCGTGGATCACTTCGAGGTTCTTACACGGCCCCTCCCGGGTGGCGCGTTTCTCACCATTCAGAACGACCCGGCCTGGAATCCGGCTTCGGTGGACGGGCAAGTCTTGCGCGAGATCGACCTGGCGGGCAACATCACACGGGAAACCAACACGGGCGTAATCCAGCGGCAACTGATCGCCATGGGAGCAAGTGACGCGGCGGCGTGCAACTCTATTCCAAGCCCGGCGCCGGTTTACTCGGCGTGCCTCGGGTATTTTCATCATGATGCCATCCAGACTCTCCCCAACGGCCAGACCGCGGTCCTGGCCGACATCGAGAAAATCTTCCCGGCCGGAACCCAGGGGGACACCAGCGGCCTTCCCGTCGACATCATAGGAGATATGATCGTCGTCCTGGACAGCAACTGGCAAGTTGCCTGGTACTTTGACGCCTTTCAACACGACAGCGGCGCGCCGCAGTTGGACATCAATCGGCCCGCGGTTTTGGGCGAAACCTGCACAACGGGCCAATCGGAATGCCAGACCATGTTCCTGCTAGGCCCTGGCATCGCGCCTCTGGCGAAGGATTGGCTGCACGCCAACAGTCTCTATTACCAACCGCAGGATGGCTCGATCGTCTGGTCTTCGCGGCACCAGGACTGGATCATGAAGGTCGACTATGGCAACGGATCGGGCACGGGAAACATTTTATGGCGCCTGGGACTGGACGGCGACTTCACCTTCAATAACATCTATAACGATCCTTGGCCGTGGTTTTCGCACCAGCACGAAGCCGGTATTGAAAACGGCGGCGCGGGGCCTCTGACGGTTTTCGACAATGGCAATACGCGGGTCTCCCCGCCGCCGGTTGGGTTGGGCAGCGGTAACAGCCGCGGCATGGCACTGACCGTGGATGAGACGGCGATGCAGGCGACGCCGGTCCTGAGCGTGGACCTGGGGATCTACTCTCTGGCGTTCGGCAGCGCCCAATTGCTGTCCAACGGCAACTACTTTTTCCTGGCGGGAATCGTACCTCTCATGCAAACGACCGAGGCCGGGTACTCGATCGAAATCCTTCCCACTTCCGGCACGGACACCGGCACACAGGTCTTCAACCTGCTGGGTACGGAATCCTACCGCGCCTGGCGGATGTCCAGCATGTATCTGCCCCCCACTACGTAGTCCAACATCGCTGCTCCAAATGCGGATGAGATCGCTGCGTTTCACGCGGCAGGCAGGGTCAGAGTTTCCCGAATGACCTGGGCGCCCTCAAGGGACTGCCCGGACAACTCGCGGTTTGCATCCAGGACCATGGTGACGGCTTCTTCCAGGTTCGCGCGCGCCTCTTCAAGTGTCTCCCCTTGGGTGTTCGCGCCAGGCAGTTCTTCGACGAACGCGATATAGCCTTCGCGCACTTTCATATATACTGCTGTGAAGCTCAGTTGGGCCATAACGCTTCAATCATACCAAGGGGCCGGCCCTCGCGCCGGGCGACGTCTCTACAGCGCCTTCTCGAAGAAATCCAACATCGCCTGGTGCATCTGCTTCTGCAGCGCGCCGCCGACCCCGTGCGACTTCTGGGGATAAACCAGCATCTGGAACTGCTTGCCCTCCCGCTCCAAAGCGTTGGCCATCTGCAGGCTGTTTTGGAAATGCACGTTGTCGTCCTCGATGTTGTGCAGGATCAGCAGCCGCGCCTTGATCTCACCCGCGTTGGTCTGCGGCGAGCTGCGCTTGTAGCCCTCCGCATTCTCCTCGGGCAGACCCATGTAGCGTTCCGTGTAAATGGAATCGTAGTTGCGCCAGTCGGTCACCGGCGCGCCGGCGATGCCGGCTTTGAAGACGCCCGGAGCATTGGCCAAAGCATAAAGCGTCATATACCCGCCATAACTCCAGCCGCTGATGCCCACGCGTGTCATATCCGCGAAGCCTAACGTGCCCAGGTAGCGGATGCCGTCAAGCTGGTCGTTCAACTCGTGCGCACCCGTTTCGTGATAGATTTTCGATTCCCAAATATGCCCGCGGCCGGACGATCCGCGATTGTCAAGCTGCCAGATGAGATATCCCTTCTGCGCCAGCACCTGATCGAAACCGGCGCCGCTCCATGCGTCGTGCACCGCCTGCACGCCAGGCCCGCCGTACACCATGACGATCACCGGGTATTTCTTGTCGGGCGAAAAGGCCGCCGGCTTGATCATTCGCGCATAGAGCTGCACGCCGTCCGTGGCCTTGATCTGGACGATCTCGGTGGGCAGGATCTCCACATCCGGCGGCGTGGCCTCCTTGTACACCGCGATCTGCGAACCGTCGCTTTCGTGCAGCGTGCGCCGCGGCGGTGTGCCCAAGCTGGAAGCCGTATCCATGTAATACTCGGCGGTCGGACTCATCGAGATGCCGTGCGTGCCCGCGCCGCCGCTGAGCCTCTGCTTTTGCTTGCCGTCCAGGCGTACGCGGTAAAGCTGGCGCTCCAGCGGACTCTGCTCGTTTGAAACGAAGAAAACCTCGCGCGTTTCTTCGTTCACTCCCGCCACTCCGGTCACTTCCCATTCGCCCTTGGTGATCTGCGACACGTGTTTGTCGTCCACCGAACAAAGGTAAAGGTGATGGTAGCCGTCCCGCTCGCTGCCCCACAGGAACTGTTTTCCCTTATTCAAAAAGCGGAAGTCGTCGTTGACGTTCACCCAGTACGAATCCTCTTCGGTGAGGAGTACCCGCGAGGCGCCCGTGCGCACGTCCGCCACGCCCAGGTCCAGACGGTTCTGTATGCGATTCAACCGCTGGTAAGCCACCTCGCGGCTGTCGGGCGCCCAATCGACGCGCGCCAGCAGGCGATCGCGCGTTTCGCCGATGTCCATCCAGCGCGTCGGGCCGCCCTCAGCCGGCGCCACTCCCAAACGCACATCCGCGTTGGGCGTGCCCGGCTGCGGAAAGCGCTCGGGCTCGGTCAGCGCGCGCCAGGAAAGCAGATCCACCTGCGGGAATATCGACTCGTGGCCGACGTCAAACTGCAAATAGGCGATCAGGCTGCTATCGGGAGACCACCAGTGCGCGGTCGCCAGGTTCAGCTCTTCCGGATACACCCAGTCCAACTCGCCGTTCCATAGCGTAGCGGAGCCATCCGTGGTGAGCCGCGTAACTTTCCGGGACGCCACTTCCAGGCTGTACAGGTCGTGCTCGCGGCGGAAGGAGACGAAGCGGCCGTCGGGCGAGAGCTTGGGATCGCGCTCCGCTTCCGCCGTGGCGGTGAGCTGCTCCCATTTGCCCGTGTCGATATGCAACATGAACAAGTCGCCTTGCAGGCTGATCAGCATCTCCTGGCCGGTGGACGACCATTGGAAGCTTTGCTCGGAAACGCGCCGGTTCTGCCAGTCGACGGCTTCCTGTTTCGGCGGCTTCACCGCCTTTTCCTCCAGCGGGCCGAGCGCCACCAGTTGCTTCCTTTTCTTCGAAGCGACGTCGTACTGCACGATGGCCTTGTCTTCCATCCAGGCGAAGCGCTTTCCATCCGGGGCCCACGCGATCGGCGGCATGCGCGCCGGCGCCGGCATGTTCTGGATGGTGACCGGTTTTTTCTCGGCGCCGAAGACGGCCATGGCGAGCAGTGGCAGGACGCAACAAAACCTTTTCATAAACCTGCATTGTACATCCGCAGCCCATCGCCCATATCGGCTCAACCATCGCCGGTCCGCGCTGTGGCATGCTAAAGCAATCTCATGGAATTCGTCAGCGGCAACATCGGATGGATCGAAGTGATCTGCGGCCCCATGTTCTCGGGCAAGAGCGAAGAGTTGATCCGGCGGCTGCGCCGCGCCATGATCGCGCGCAAAAGAGTGCAGGTGTTCAAGCCCGTTATCGACACGCGCTACGCCATCGACGAGATCGTCTCGCATGGCGATCTGCGCATGAAGTCCGAAATCGTAAGCGCCGGCAGCGAGATCCTGGACCGCGTGGATTGGCGCTCCGAGGTGATCGGCGTGGACGAGGCCAACTTCATGGGCGAGAGCCTGGTGGACGTGGCGCAACGCCTGGCCGATAGCGGCAAGCAGGTGATCGTGGCCGGGCTGGATACGGACTATCTGGGCCGCCCCTTCGTCCCCATCCCGGACCTGCTGGCGCTGGCCGAATCCATCACCAAGACCCTGGCCATCTGCGTGCGCTGCGGCAATCCAGGCAAGCACACGCAGCGCCTGCGCGGCGCCGAGGACCTGATCGTGGTGGGCGCCGCCGACATGTACGAAGCCCGCTGCCGCCGCTGCTTCGAGCCCGGCATCCCCAAGCAGACCGAGCTGGATTTCCTCAAAGGCCGCAAGGGCGGCGCGCAAGCGTAGCGGCGCGCACGGACCCAGAGGGCACCCCGTGCGCCACGAATCAAAACCGCAGCGTGGCCTTCAAGCGTACCGGATCGAGCAGCAGACCGATGGCGTTGGCCGCGCCCACTACAAACAGATCCGCATTGCGCATCGCATCCATGGCGCAACCTTCGCCGTTATCGACGGCGATCGCCAGTCCGCCGCCGGCCTTCACGGCCTTCAGCATCAGCCGGTCGTTGTTGCCGTTGCCGAAAGCGGCCACCTGTTGAAGGTCGAACCGGCTTACGTATTCGGCCTTCTCGATATCATGCCTGGCGTTCCGCAGTTTGTATGGAGCAGCGATCCCCGCCAACTCACTCTCAGCCGTGCCAAATGAGTCGGCAGTCACAATGTGAAGCTCCACCAGGGCCGCTAACTCTCTTAACCTGCTCTTAACATCCGGGTCGATCGCCCCACCGAACGAATGGGTTCCGGTATAATCGCTGACAGCTATCCGGATATGGCGCTTGCCAAGACCGGGGATGTCGATAATGATTCCGGGCTTTTCCATACCTCTTCGCAAACAAGGCCAAATCACACTTACCATGAAACTCGCATTCATCGGCGCTGGAAACATGGGTTCGCCCATGGCGCGCAACCTGCTACGCGCCGGTCATCATGTGACTGTGTACAATCGCACGCGCGCGCACGCCGAGCCGCTGCGGCAGGAAGGCGCGGCTCTCGCGGGCTCACCGGCGGACGCCGCGCGCGATGCGGACGCCATCGTCACGATGCTGGCCGACGACCAAGCCGTGGAGCAGACGGTGCAGGGTTTTCTCGAGGCTCTCGCGCTTGGCGCGTTGCACATCGGCATGAGCACCATCAGCGTGGCGTGCTCCAAGCGGCTCGCCGAATGGCATGCCGCGCGCGGCCAGGTCTATGTGGCAGCGCCGGTGTTCGGGCGGCCCGTGGCGGCTGCCGCGGCCAAGCTCTGGATTGTGGCCGCCGGTTCGCCGGGATCGATCGAGCGGTGCCAACCGGTGTTCGACGCGCTGGCGCGGGGCACTTCGGTGGTCGGCACAGATCCGTGGCTGGCCAATGCCGTCAAGCTCTCCGGCAATTTCCTGATCGCCGCGGCGGTCGAGTCGCTGGGCGAAGCCTTCGCGCTGGTGCGCAAGTCCGGCGTGGATGCCGGGCAGTTTCTGGAGATTATCAACAGCGCGCTGTTCAATTCGCCGCTATACGGCGGCTACGGCGCCGCGATCGCTAAGGAACAATTCGAGCCGGCGGGCTTCAAGCTGCGGCTGAGCTTCAAGGATCTGCGCCTGGTGCAGGAAGCCGCCGAATCGGCTGCGGTTCCCATGCCCATTGCAGGCGTGCTGCGCGACCGCTTCCTGGCCGCGATGGCCCGCGGCGAAGGCGATCTCGATTTGGCCGCGCTGGCGCGCATCGCCGCAGTGCAAGCCGGATTGTAGCGCTACCTCTTACTTGGCATAGACACCCCGGCCGGTTTTCTGGCATGGGTTCAGGGTGATCGCTATCCGCGCTGGCGTCCCCCGGATCGCGAAATTGCGCATCAGCAGTTCGAGGACGGTCCGAATTAGCCGCGCGCGTCCCAGCAGATTCAGCGCCCTTTTGGCCGGCCGGGCACATCGTTGCAGAGCCGCGACCGTCAAGAAGCCGTTCTGTTCCCCAAGACCGTTCAGTGGCCTGAAGACATTGACGCCGGATGCCAATGCCCCGTTGACACAAGGCGCCGCAACCACTACCCTGAAGGCATATGGAAGTCCATTTCACCCCCGAGCAGGAAGCTCAGCTCTCGCAAATTGCCCATCATAGCGGCACCGACACTGAACAATTGGTGAAAGGGGCTGCCTTGCGCTTGCTGCACGACGACGCCCGCTTTCGTGAAGGCGTGCAACGTGGCATCGCTGCCGCCGAGCGCGGCGAGTTCGTGGAGCACGCGGAAGTCTGGGCCAACGTTGAGAAAATATTGCACTCCTGATGCGCCTGCGATGGACAGCGGCCGCCGCCCAAGACCTCTACAGCATCACCCGGTACATCCGGCGCGATTAATCCCACAGCGGCCCGCGATGTGGCGAAGACCATCTACGACGGCTGCGAAAGCCTCATCAACTCCCCGCATCGCGGACGCAAGGGCAAGCAGGCCGGCACCCGCGAGCTGGTGTTTTCTCCCTTGCCGTACATCGCTGTCTACCGCGTGGATAGTCGAAATCCTGCATATCTGGCACGGCGCACGGGACCGGCGCTGACAGGGTCACCGGGTTTAAGGCCCCCACCGGCCGTTGAAGGATGGCGTTGTCCCAGCCGGCGAAGATGCGCAAGCGGTGCTCTACGAGCCGAGCGCCGCCGAGGAGCAGGACATGGTGGACGCCCTGCGGCAGGTGTCGGATCGATGCGTCCTCGCGGACTTCGACGCAGCGAAGCTGCAGAAGGACATCGAGCACGACCTGAAACTCCTGCGCAAGGTTCTTGCGCTTGGCAAGCGGCTCATATTCACACAGTATGCCGATACCGCCCGCTATCTGTACGAGAACCTGAATCCCGGCGGCAAGCGGGGCGATATCGACGTGATCTTTAGCGGCGAAAAGAGCAAGGCCAAAGCCGTAGGCCGGTTCGCGCCCAAGGCCAACCCGGAGTACAAATTCCAGCCCGGCGAATCGGAACTGACTACCCTCGTTGCCACGGACGTCCTGGCCGAGGGCCTGAACCTCCAGGATTGCAATAAAATCGTCAACTACGACTTCCACTGGAACCCGGTGCGGCTCATCCAGCGCTTCGGCCGCATCGACCGCATCGGAACCGTGCACGACGTCGCTCACGGTTTCAATTTCCTGCCCGAAGCCGGCATGGACACGCACCTCCCGCTGAAGGACCGCCTCCGCGAACGCATTCAGGAGATCCACGATACCATCGGCGAAGACTCGGCTATTCTCGACCGCACGGAGCAGCTAAACTCGGAGGCGATGTACGCAATTTACGACAAGAAGTCGCCAGGGTCGGAGTCGCTGGACATCTAGGACGGCGACGAATTCCTAGACCTCAACGAAGCCGAAGAGATCCTGCGTCAGCTACGTAGCGACGACCCGCTAGAGTATGATCGCATTGCCAACTTGCGCGACGGCATCCGTGCGGCGAAGCCATCGGATCAGAAGGGCATGTTCGTCTTCTGTCAGGCGGACCGGTATCAGCAGCTCTTTCTCCTCGATGACGACGGCGAAGTCGTATCGAGGGACGTTCCACGGGTGCTTGGAGCCGTGAAGTGCGCACCGGATGTGCAGGGACAGACGCTACCGGACGGCTACAACGCCGCCCTGATGAAAGTGAAGCGCATCTTCGACGAGGAAGTGAAGCAGCGGGAATCGGAGCGCCAGCACACGCTTTCACTTACGCTCGGGCAACGTTACGTGATGCGGGAATTGAGCGTGCTGTTCCGAGCCTCGGAAGATGACGATCAGAAAGGCCAGATCACCCTTCTGGAAAAGGCTTTCCGCAATCCGCTTACCAAAGCATTGCAGCGTGAACTGAGTTTGCTGCGGAAGAACGGCGTGAGCGGAGAGACGCTTTTGAAAAGCCTTGCACGACTCTACAGCCAACATAATCTTCGAGACTGGCTCGACCGGATCAGCGGCCAACCACAAGAAGATGAATACCCGAGGATCGTTTGCAGCGAGGCCCTGATCCCGAAGTAGGCGCCATCCGGCCGAACAACACAGAACTCCCTTCCAATAACCCGCCGTATTCCCCGCGAAGTGATGGGCGACTTCTCGCAGGCCCGCAGCCCGGCAATCCCCCGCTCCCGCGGCCTCTTGACACTTGGAGGGCGGGCTTTAGTCCCACCACCCCGCCCCCATATATAATCAGACTTCGCAATCTCTTGGGAGGGACACCATGCCCGCAGACACTTCCGAACAGAAGGTGCGCAAAGCGCTCGATGGCTTCCGCATCGAATTGCCTTCCTGGGGCTTTGCCAACACCGGCACACGCTTTGGCAAGTTCCAACAAGCCGCGGCCGCCACCACCACGGCCGAGAAGTTGAGCGACGCCGGCCAGGTGCATCGCTTCACGGGCTGCTGCCCGACCGTGGCCGTACATGTCCTGTGGGATTTTCCGGACGGCAAATTCAGCGTGCCCGAAGTCATGCTCGTGGCCGAGCGGCATGGCGTCAAGATCGGCGCCATCAATCCCAACGTCTTCCAGGAGCAGATTTACAAACACGGCTCGCTGGGCAACCCCGATCCGGCCATCCGCCGCGCCGCCCTGCAACACATTCTGGACTGTATCGAAATCGCCAGCGCCACGGGCAGCCGCGACATTTCGCTGTGGTTCGCGGATGGCTCAAGCTATCCGGGCACGGCCAATATCCGGCATCGCCGCCGCTGGTTTGAAGAGGGCCTGGTGGAAGCGCACCGCAATCTGGAGCCCAACCAGCGCCTGCTGGTCGAATACAAGCCCTTCGAGCCGGCCTTCTATCACACCGACATCGCCGATTGGGGCATGTCGCTGTTGATGGCGCGCAACGCCGGTCCACAGGCCAAGGTGCTGGTGGACACCGGGCATCATTACCAAGCGCAGAACATCGAGCAAATCGTGGCGTGGCTGCTTTCCGAGAACATGCTGGGCGGCTTCCATTTCAACGACCGCCGCTATGCCGACGACGACCTGACGCTGGGATCCATCGATCCTTATCAGATCTTCCGCATCTTCCATGAGATCGCGCAGTTCGAATGGGAGGCCGGCCGGCGCGCCGAGATCGCCTACATGGTGGATCAGAGCCACAACCTGAAAGACAAGATAGAAGAGATGATTCAGACCGCTGTTACCGCGCAGGAACTCTACGCGAAGGCCGCGCTGGTGGACCACGAAGCGCTGGCGCGCCATCAGAGCAAGTCCGCGCTGGTAGATGCCGAAGAGTGCCTGAAGGAAGCCTTCGCCACGGATGTGCGCCCGGCCATCCGCGAATGGCGCAAGACCAACGGCATCCCCGCCGAACCGCTGAAGGCTTTCCGCGAAAGCGGCTACCAGGAGCGCGCCGCGCGGGAGCGGGGCGCCAGGAACGCCGCCGCGGTAACCAGCTATGCATAAGAACGTAACCACAGATGGACACAGATGCACACAGATAAGAACGGTTTTATCCGTGTGCATCTGTGTTTATCTGTGGTTGCTTTGTTCTGTTCTGAACGCGGCAAGCCCGGAGTTGCTCACGCGTGCCTGGAGCGCTCAGTGGATCTCGGTTCCCGGTGAATCGCCGTTTGACTACGGCGTCTATCACTTTCGGCGAACGTTCGATCTGGCCGCCGTGCCATCGTCCTTCCCGATTCATGTAACCGCCGACAATCGCTACAAGCTATATGTCAATGGCGAGTTGGTCAGCCTGGGGCCGGCACGCGGCGATCTGCATCATTGGCGCTATGAATCGGTGGATATCGCCCGCCATCTGAAGGCCGGTAAGAATGTGTTGGCTGCGGTTGTCTGGAATTTCGGAGAACTGGCGCCCGAGGCCCAGATCACCAATCAAACCGGGTTGTTGGTGCAGGGCGACGGCGAGGCCGAGCGGGGCATCGATACCGGCAAGCTGTGGAAGTGCGTGCGTGACACGGCCTACTCTCCGGCGCCGCTCGAGCGCGAGATGTCGCGGTTCTACTATGCGGCCGGCCCCGGCGACCAGGTGGATGCGATGCTCTATCCATGGGGCTGGGAGCAGCCTGGTTTCAACGACTCCGGCTGGCTGGCCGCCGCAGTGGACAGCCCCGGCGCGCCGCGCGATGCGCAGGATGGTCCGAATCGTTGGATGCTGGTGCCGCGCTCCATCCCGCAGATGGAATTGACGCCGCAACCGATCACGGTGTTGCGGTCGGGAAGCCCGTCGCATGTGATCCCGCCGCACACTAAAGCCACCTTGCTATTCGACCAGACCTTTCTGACCACGGGATATCCGCAACTGACGGTGAGTGGCGGGAAGGATGCCAGGATCGACCTGGGATATGCGGAGTCGCTGTGGCTCCCCGGCTTTCGCGATAAAGGCAACCGCAATGAAATCGCAGGCAAGCAATTCATCGGCGCGCAGGATGTCTTCATTGCCGATGGCGGATCGCGGCGCCGCTTCGAACCGCTGTGGTGGCGCACCTGGCGCTATCTCCAGCTCTCCATCGAAACGCAGGATCAGGCGCTCACCATCGACGATCTCCACGGTATCTACACCGGCTATCCATTCGAACTGAAGGCCCGCTTCGACGCCGGCTCCGCCGAGATTCAGAAGATTCTCGATACCGGCTGGCGCACCGCGCGCCTCTGCGCTCACGAAACCTACATGGATTGCCCCTACTACGAGCAATTGCAGTACGCCGGCGACACGCGCGTTCAGGCTCTGGTTTCGCTTTACATGACCGGCGACGGCCGCCTGATGCGCAACGCCATCGAGCTGCTGGATTCCTCGCGCAGCGCCGAAGGGGCCACCTACAGCCGCGCGCCATCCCGCCTGCAGCAATACATCCCGCCGTTTTCTCTTTGGTGGATCGGCATGCTGCACGATTACTGGATGTATCAAGACGACGCCGCATTCGTTGCGCGCATGTTGCCGGGCGCGCGCGCGGTGCTGTGGTTCTTTGCCGAGCGCCAGCAGGCCAACGGCTCGTTGGGCCGCCTGCCCTGGTGGAACTTCGTCGATTGGGCGAAAGAGTGGGATGGCGGCGTCCCACCCGCCCTCAACGGAGCGAATTCCGCGCCGCTCGATCTGCAATTGCTGCTGGCGTATCAGTGGGCCGCGGAAATGGAAGCTACCTTGGGAAACAAAGCGCTGGCGGAAGAGGATCGCCAGGCCGCTGCCCGATTGCGGGAATCCGCGCGCCAGCTTTATTGGGACGCCGGCCGCCGCCTCTTCGCCGACACGCCGGACAAGCGCGAGTACTCGCAACAGGCCAACGCACTAGCGGCGCTGGCCGGTGTGAGCGAGGGCGCGGAAGCTCACGACCTGATCGAGCGCGTCGCGGGTGACCAGAGCCTGGTGCAGTGCTCCATCTACTTCCGCCACTATTTGCATTCCGCCATGAACAAAGCGGGCGCGGGCGACCGATACCTGGACATGCTGGGTCCCTGGCGCACGATGCTCGACCGCGGGCTGACCACTTGGGCCGAAACAGCCGATCCTACATGCTCGGATTGCCACGCCTGGGGCGCCAGCCCTAATTACGGCAATTATATATTTGCCTAATACAGGGTGCCGTGCTACCCTTGGGGGTGAGCGGTGCGGGGGCGTTCTGTGATCCCGATCAGAGATATTGCGGGAGCATTGAACCCCTCGCCGGAAGGGCGGCGCTACGTGGCGGTATTTCGTTTTTTCTGTGACGAGAGCTACGACTCAGATCCAAAGAAGGGCACCGGGATGCTGTTCTATGAACAGCCCGAGCGGCCACTATACATCCCCAGAACCTACGTTGTGGGCGGCTTTTTCTCGGACGAGCTGACGTGGGCCGAAGTTGAGAAAAGGTGGCAAGAGGAAAACGAGCGCGTTGGGGTAAGGCGCTACCACGCTGCAAACGTTAACGCTCGCTCCGAGGAATTCGAAGGGTGGGATAAAGAGACACAACAGATACCTTATTCCAAGAACCTCATACAGATTCTCCTGGACCAAAAGCGGAAACTCCACGCCCTGAGTTGTTCTATGTGGGCGACTGATTACTACCGCATTATCAGCGACGATGGCCGCAGAAAGTTGGGGAAGCCGTATATCGCCTGCTTTAAGACTTGTATCGCTACTGTTGCGCGGGAGATGGAAATTCGAAACTTCGAGCCTGATGACAAGTTCGCAGTCATCCTTGATCGCAACGATTTCGAGGACGAAGCGGTAAAGGTGTTCTATGAGATGAAGGACACGCTAGAGTGGCCCTACTGCCATCGACTAGCAACTTGCGCGCCCGGCTCATGGAAAGAATTTGTTCCTCTCCAGTGTGCTGACCTAACAGCCTATGAGACCTTCCGTCTAATCCATGATGGTGCGAAAGGGGAGATGGTTAGGAAGGCTCTCAAGTTAATGTTCATAGAAAACGGGTTCTTGGGATATGATTTTGAGCCTGAAGGATTAAGGAGCCTTAAGACAGACCTGGAGCAAGCGGACTGCAAGGACAATGGATTCGTAGTAAGCTTTCCACCGATACCAGATGAAGAGGGCCCGCGCTCACGCCAGCTCTGCCGCACGGGCCTTAGCGAACGCGCTTTTCTTGCGACGGGTGGCCCACGATTTAATCCCTGCTTGTCTTTGGTCACGCATAGCCCGCATTGTACAATGAAAGCGAGGAACCATGGATATCGACACCACAACACAACTGCCGGAGTGCATCGAAGGCCCGGAAGCCTTCCGCCGTTTCGACGATGGCATGAGACAGATCCTTTCAGTGCCGCATTCAACACTTGTGCGGCGCGAGCGCGCGTATAAAAAGAAGTCTGCCCAGAACCCGAACCGGCGCGGGCCGAAACCGAAGTCCAAGGCATGAGTTTAGTATTCAAAATCGCTCTCGGGGTCTTTCTTGGCGCGATTGCTGCGTTTCTGGCGATCAAGGCCCCCGGATGGATTGAGCAGTCCCGCCGCGAAGGATGGTACCGTGATGCTGACACTGCAATGTCCGGCATGACTCCAGATCTGGCTATCCAGCGTTGTGGCAAGCCGGATAAGGATGTGTTTGACAAGGAGATCCGCACTCGCTTTCTATACTTCAAGGGCGGCGCTTTCGGCGCTGTAATGAACTTTTGGAACAACGACAAGGGCGAGTGGCATTTGCAGTACATGAGCCGTGGTGGCTTCCGCTATGGCACGACCATCCCGGATGGTAAGCCAATATCTGGCGAGGACGGCCAAGACAATGAGGCGTGGTACGAACTACTTGCGTTGCCATGCCTAGAAGGCAAGGCTACAAAATGAAAAACCAATTGAAGCGGTTTATAGATCCTGGCGACGTGCTCGCGGTACGCATAGACTGCAAGCACTGTCATGTGGTTATATCCCTGCCTGTGTCGAAGGACATTGACGTAAACAAACTCCTAGTCTGTCCCTATTGCACAAGGCCGTGGCTGAGACTCCCTGATGGAATCACTGGGGAGGTCCAGGTTAAGCAATGCATCAGGGAAATAAGCGTGCTTAGCGAAATGCTGGCTAGCGGCAGGTTCAACGGTTTCGCGCTGCAATTAGAAATCACGACAGACGGGGAATGAAATTTGTGGATACCTGTTACGCTATCGGCCTAGGCCCGCGCTTCCCGCGTAGCGGGTTAGATAGTCGCTTGCGTTTCTGTTTCGTCAAGTTTGCCGGTGAGTTCCGCGTAGGTCAGGCGCTTGCCGCTGATCGAACTAACCACGGTAGCGAACCGTTCCGCGTCGGTCATCTTGCGATTATTGAACCGGCAAGACTCTTCATCGATATAGCGGAACAAATGGAACGGCTCCACGCTAATGTAAGTCCCGTGGAGCGCCCGCTTCAGGAGGCTCCAGAAGTTTTCCATCCCATTGGTATGGACGTTGCCGTTGGCATACTCGACAGCGTGATTGATGACCGCGTGCTGATAGTCAGCCTCAAGCCCGTCATACGATTTCAGTTCGTCGCTGAAGATAGCCGAACCGGCTTCAATCTGTTCGTGGATGTGCTTCTGAAGTTCCTTCTTTTTGCGGCTGTCCACCACAAAGGCCCGAACCTCCCCGCCGCGTTCGATCATGCCCATTATGACGGTCTTGTCTTTCCCGCCGGTACCGGTGATGCGTTGCTCGCGTTTAGCCTTGTGCATGTTGCGCGCCTTGCCGCCGATGAAGGTTTCGTCAACCTCGACTTCCCCACCCAGCTTGCCGCCGCCCTGCTTGCCCTGTTGAGCAAGGCGGATGCGGTGGAGCAAAAACCATGCGGTCTTCTGAGTGACACCGAGCGCCCGCGCCACCTCGCAACTGCTGATACCGTTCTTCGCGTTCTGGAGCATCCACATTGCGGGAAGCCACTTGTCCAGACCGATGGGGGAGTCTTCCATGATGGTCCCAACCTTGACGGAGAACTGGCGGCGCGGGTGCCGGACGCTGCACTGCCAGCGAAGCTGGTTAGCAAGGAACCCTACCGTGGTGCTACCGCAGTGCGGGCAAACAACGCCGTCCTTCCATTCAGGACGGCGCGCCACGAGGTAATTCAGGCAGCTTGCCGGATCGGAAAAGTAGCGGATCGCTTCCAATAGGGTTTGGGGTTCATAAAGGGCTTCCATACTTCAAGTGTACCCCAAAACCTAGTATTAGTCAACTATATAATTGCCCTAATTACGAACTCTTCCGCACCGTGCTGGGCATCGATTCCGCGGCTCCCGGTTTTGCGCGCGTCGAAATCCGGCCGTTTCTGGGTAAGCTGACGCACGTTTCCGGCGCGATCCCGCATCCCAAGGGCGAGATTGCCGTGACTCTGACGCTCGATAACGGTAAACTGGAAGCCGGTATCACGCTGCCCGCCGGCGTGGAAGGCCAGTTCGAATGGCACGGCCAGACGCGCGATCTGCATCCCGGCGAGAACCATTTGACTTTATGAACCTGATCGTAGGAGCCACAGGCTTGGTGGGCGGCGAGATCTGCCGCCGTCTGGCCGCCGATCGGAAAGCGGTCCGCGCGCTGGTGCGGCCTACCGGGGATGCGTCGCGTATCGACGAACTCCGCGCCGCGGGTGTCGATCTGGCTACCGGCGACTTGAAGGATCCCGCTTCGATCCAGGCCGCTTGCGCGGGGGCCACGGCAGTCTTGTCGACGGCGTCTTCCGTGCTCTCGCGCCAGCCGGGAGACACCATAGACGGCGTGGATCGCCTCGGCCAGTTGCAATTGGTCGAGGCGGCGAAATCCGCCGGCGTGAAACATTTCGTGTACGTTTCGTTTTCGCCGATGGCCGAGGATTTCGCCTTGCAGCGCGCCAAGCGCGCAGTGGAGCAGGCGCTGGTCGCGAGCGGCATGACCTACACGATTCTGCGGCCGACGTTTCTCATGGAGATCTGGCTCAGCCCGGCGCTGGGCTTCGATGTGGCCGCGCGGCGCGCCCGCATCTACGGTACGGGTGAGAACCCCATCAGTTGGATCTCGTTCCCCAACGTCGCCGAGTTTGCCGTGCGGTCGCTCGAAACAGCGGCCGCACGCAACGCCACCTTCGCGCTGGGAGGCGCGGAAGCTCTCACTCCGCTGGAGGTTGTGCGCATCTTCGAAGAACTGGGCGGGGCGCCGTTCACTGTCGAATACGTGATGGAAGCTGTTTTGCGCATGGGCAAGGAGTCCGCGCGCAGGGCGCTGGATGAAGCTTTCGCGGCGCTCTCGCTGGGCTACTCGCACGGCGACACGATCGACATGCGCGCGACGTTGGAGGCCATGCCCGTGCGGCTGGTCGGCGTGCGCGAGTATGCCAAGTGGTTGTTGAACGAGACCGCCGCCAAAGCATGACCGCCAGCGTTGTGGGTGGGTAATCTTGTCTAGATCAAGGAATACTGGTAACGTGGCCTGACATTAAAGCGTCTTAATGTTTGCGGGATCTATACAGGCTACTTATGAAAACCTTACTCGCGGTGATTCTCCTCTCGTTGCCGGCGCTGGCGGCGGACCAAGCCCCGGCGGCTGTCGCAGCCGCCTGCGGTCCGGACAATGTCAAATTCGATGTGGACTCCAGTGGCCGGCAACCCGCGGCGCAACCCGAACCCGGAAAGGCGCTGGTCTATGTCGTGGAGCAGTTCGACAGGCCCACGAACGAGCTTGGCAGGCCCACCATCAGGGTCGGCTTGGATGGCTCCTGGATGGGCGCAAACCGCGGCACATCCTATTTGTCCTTCTCCGTCGAACCGGGCGCGCACCATCTTTGCGCGGATTGGCAATCGCTTCCACGGTGGCTTCATGTGCCGGCCTCGCTCGCCAATCTTACGGCGGAACCGGCTCAAACCTATTACCTCAGAGCGCGCGTCATGGAGAATGCCGGATACTTTACCCTGGACCTCGAACCGGTGAACAGCGATCAAGGACGGATGCTCATCGAGACATCGCCGCTCAGCGGCTATCGTCAAAAAAAGTGACATGGAAGCCATTATGAAAACCCTATTCGTATTGATTCTATCTTCCTTGCCGGTGCTCGCGGCAGACCAGGCCCCGCCGGAAGTGGCGGTTGTTAGAGCCGCCTGCGGTCCGAACAATGTCAAGTTCGATGTGACGCCGAGTGCCGGCCAGCCACCTGCGCCGCAACCCGAACCCGGGAAGGCGCTGGTCTACGTTGTGGAGCAGTACGACGGCCGTGCCCTCAATCCCACCGTCAAGGTCGGCTTGGACGGTGCATGGGTGGGCGCAAACCGCGGCACATCCTATTTGTTCTTTCCCATCGAACCGGGTGAGCACCATCTTTGCGCGGATTGGCAATCGGCTCCCTGGCAGACTGGCCCGAGGGCAACAGTGTCGTTGACCAGCCTCAGGGCGGAATCCGGTGGGACTTATTACATTCGGGCGCGCATCCTGGAATTGGGGGTCCGCGTTTATAACGTGGAACTCGAAAAAATAGACCCCGATCAAGGGCGGCTGTTGGTGGACACCTCGCCGCTTAGCAGCTATCGCCAAAAGAAGTGACTCGGCGCCGCGCGGTCCATTGCGCTGCAGGTATATTCGGGCTGCGTCGGCAAGCCAGTCGACCAGCGCGCGAGTGACTCAGGCTCGCAAACAGGAAGCGGGGCCCCTTAGTCCTGGCGAGCCAGCGCTTCGAACTGCTCCTCAAACGCGCTGAATGCCCTTGCAACGTCCCTTGTGCGCTGACGCATACCAAGGTTTAGGGCTATTTGTCCGAGGCGGGCATCCGGTTTGTAGATCGCCGAATGCTCCACTTCCCAAAAGAGGCCGGTCAGCATCGAGACGATCTGATATTCTCCCTTGACCTTGTCGCTCGCCTGCCTGCAGTAGCCGTAGTATTTGAGCGCCTGAACCTCGCCGTCGTCTTTGACGGGATCTGAAGTCCAGGAGGGGAAGACCTCAAGCAATCTGCCATCGATTTCCGCCAACCGGCCTCGCGGAAACGCCAGGACGCGGACGCCGGCAAGATCGTTCAAGCTTGTCAGGGTATAGATCTCCGGCCGGTCCCCCTGGAAAGCCCTTCCCTCCTGGCGCGCCCGAAGCTTCTCAAGCGCGCTCTCACAAGATTTTACCCGGCACTTGACGGCCAACCTTTCGTGCCTCTCCAGCGCTCCGGAGATTGGCAGGACGTGATACCTGATCTCGGCCTCAAGCCGGTCGGCCACGCGGCGGATCTCCGGCAGAAGAGTGAAGTATTCTTCTCGCAGACGGTCCTCGACTGTGCGCTCAGCCTCAGGCAAGCTCAGCCTCGATCTCGCGTCTGACCCCTTCAGGCGGCTCACCGGAGTTGAAGTAGAACTTCCATTCCTTGCCCCCGGTATCTTCGCGAGTCACACGCTCGAGAATTTCCTCGTCGTGGTCCATAGCGAACTCCACGCTGATGATCTTCTTGCTTTTTCGGTTGAAGTAGACCGCCCGATTGATGCTATAGACGAATCCGGCCTCATCCAAAATGTGCTGCTTAGTGTCCAGTGTTGTCAATTCGACCCACCTCCCTTGCTCTCAATTTTACCCAATTCCTTTCAGGCTCAATCCCCTCGCGAGTAATCCGGCTGCGCCTGCCGCGCCAGCGGAGCGAGCCGCTGGCTCCGGTAGCAATACGCCGCGCCGATGAAGGCTTTGAACAGCGGATGCGGCTCCAGCGGCTTACTCTTGAACTCCGGATGGAACTGGCACCCTAGCATCCAGGGATGCTCGGGAATCTCGCAAATTTCCACGTAGGTCTGGTCGGGCGTCTCGCCGGTGATGCGCAATCCGCACGCGGTGAGACGCTCCTCGTATTCCCGATTGAATTCGTAGCGGTGCCGGTGCCGCTCGCTGATATCGCGCGCGCCGTAAGCTTTTTGCGCCACGCTGCCCTCGGCCAGATGGCACGGCCAGGCGCCCAACCGCATGGTGCCTCCCAGGTCGTCGATGCCCTTCAACTCGCGCAGCTTGAAGATCACCCGATGCGGCGTCCCCGGATTGAATTCGGTGGAATCCGCCTGCTCCAGGCCGCAAATGTTGCGCGCGAACTCGATCACCATGGTTTGCATGCCCAGGCAGATGCCGAAATACGGGACTTGATTTTCGCGCGCATAGCGAATGGCGTTCAGCATGCCATCGATGCCGCGCTTGCCGAAGCCGCCGGGCACCAGGATGCCGTCGTAGCCATCCAACTGCCTCTCCCAGTCCGGCCCGTTCACGCCTTCCGCCTCGATCCAGTTGATGCTCACCTTGAGCTGATGCGCCAGGCCGCCATGCACCAGCGCCTCTTTCAGGCTCTTGTAGGAATCCTCGTATTCGACGTATTTGCCAACCAGGCCGATGGAAACCTCGTCCATGGGATCGCGCAGGCGTCCCAACATCTCGCTCCAATGGCTGAGGTCGCGGGGCGGCGCATCCAGCTTGAGCAACCGGACCACCATCTCGTCCACGCCTTCATTGGCGAACACCAGCGGAACTTCATAGACCGATGCGACATCCCGGGCGGTGACCACCGCGCGCGCGTCCACGTCGCAGAACAGCGCGATTTTGTCCTTCATGTCCGCCGCGATGGAGCGCTCGCAGCGGCACAACAGAATATCCGGCTGGATACCGATACCGCGCAGTTCCTTCACGCTGTGTTGCGTGGGCTTGGTCTTCAGTTCCTGGGCGGCGGCGATCCAGGGCACCAGGGTCACGTGTACGAAGACGCAATTGTCGCGCCCCTGCTCGTGGCGCATCTGGCGGATGGCTTCCAGAAAAGGCAGCGACTCGATGTCGCCCACGGTTCCGCCGATTTCCACGATTACCACATCGACGTCCGCCGCGACCTTGCGCATGGCGGCTTTGATCTCGTTGGTCACGTGCGGGATCACCTGCACGGTCTTGCCCAGATAATCGCCGCGCCGCTCGCGGGCGATGATCTGCTCGTAGATGCGGCCGGAAGTGAGATTGTTCGCCTGCGTGAGCTTGGCGTGCGTGAAACGCTCGTAATGGCCCAGATCCAGGTCGGTTTCGGCGCCATCGTCGGTGACGAACACCTCGCCATGCTGGAAGGGGCTCATGGTGCCCGGGTCCACGTTGAGATACGGGTCGAATTTCTGCAGGGTCACCCGCAATCCGCGGCTCTCCAGAAGGCAGCCGATGGAGGCCGCCGCGATGCCCTTCCCCAACGACGAGACCACCCCGCCGGTCACAAATACGTATTTAGCCATATGGTTTCGCAAGTTCGATGGAAGCCTGGAACATCTTCGACACACGCTCCAGATCCTCGGGCGTATCCACGCCCAGCGATTCGTAGTCGGTTTCGACTACCCGGATAGAGTAGCCATTTTCCAGCGCGCGCAACTGTTCCAGCCGCTCGGCCCGTTCGAGCGGCCCCACCGGCAGATCGGAATACCCCAGCAGGAAATCCCGGCGGTAAACGTACAAGCCAACGTGTTTGTAGAGCGGGCAGGCGAAAGCGCCTGCCCCACCAGGGGAAGGCACATAAGGAATGGTGGACCGCGAAAAATAGATCGCATTGCCAGCCCGGTCCGTGACCACCTTCACCACGTTCGGATCGCCGATCTCGCGCGGATCTTCGATGCGCTTCATCAGCGTGCCCATGTGGATATCGTCGTCGTGGAGCAACGGCAAAATGGCGGCGTCAATCGCGGCGGGATCGATCAGCGGCTCGTCGCCCTGTATGTTGACGATCAGTTCGGCGGTATCGGCGGATGCCACTTCCGCCACCCGGTCGGTACCCGACAGGTGATCGGCGCGCGTCATACGCACAGGCGCTCCGAAGGCGCGCGCGGCGTCCGCTATGCGTTCATCGTCGGTAGCGATGGTGACGCTGGTCAGGTAGCGGGCCTGGGACGTGCGTTCGAATACATGCTCCAGCATCGACTTGGAGCCGATTCGGGCGAGAGGTTTACCAGGGAAACGGGAAGAGGTGTAACGCGCAGGGATCACGCCCAAAATTTTACGGCGCACAGGCGATTCTAACACAAAAGTGCTGTGCTACACTCAGGAAAGAAGGAAGGGCTGGGGAGCTGTGAAAGGCCTGCGATTTAGCCGCGTGCTATTGGTGGCAAGCGTCGTACCGCTTCTCCAGATTTCCTTGGCTCTGGCCGCCGGAAACGCCGATGGAAAGGGCGATGAAAAGCCGGGGGCGGACCCGCAGGTTTCCATCGTTCCACGCCCTAAGCCGGCGGCGCCGAACGAGATTCTGCCGAAGGGCAACATTCGCGTGGACACCACGCTGGTGTTGATCCCGGTGACCGTCACCGACCCGCTGAACCGGTTTGTCACGGGGCTGGAAAAGGAGAACTTCCGCCTCTTCGAAGACAAGATCGAGCAGCAGATCTCGCAGTTCTCGAGCGAGGATGCGCCCTTGTCGGTGGGTATCATATTCGATTGCAGCGGAAGCATGGGAACCAAACTGGAAAAATCGCGGCAGGCAGTGGCTCAATTCTTTAAGACGGCCAACCCCGAAGACGAATTCTTCCTGGTGGAATTTAACGACCGCGCCACTCTGGCGATCAAGTTCACCACCAGCCTGGAGGAGATTCAAAACCGTCTGGCTTTCACTCCGTCCAGGGGCAAGACGGCCCTGCTGGACGCCGTGTACCTGGGCTTGCACGAGATGAAGAAGGCCAAGAATGCGCGCAAGGCCTTGCTGATCATCTCCGACGGCGGCGACAACAACAGCCGCTACACCGAAACGGAAGTCAAGAACCTGGTGCGCGAAGCGGACGTCCAAATCTATGCCATCGGCATTTTCGAGCCGGCCTCGACGCGGAGCCGGACTGCGGAGGAACTCGCGGGCCCCAGCCTGCTGAGCGAAATCGCGGAACAGACCGGCGGACGGCATTTCCCGGTGGAAAACCTCAACGAACTCCCCAATATCGCGGAAAAGATCGGCATCGAGTTGCGCAATCAATATATTATCGGCTACTCTCCAAAGAACCTGGAAAGAAATGGCAAATACCGGCGGGTCCAAGTCAAACTGGTGCAACCGCGCGGGCTGCCGCCGCTTCGGGCCTTCTGGAGATTGGGCTACTATGCTCCTACCCAATAAAAGAATTCTGACATCGGCGCTGTGCGCCATCGCGGCTTTGGGCCTGTGGGCGGCCGACACGCCCGGACAGCAAACCCCCGTGTTCCACGTGGATACGCGGCTGATGGTGCTGCACGCAACGGTCGTGGATAAGACCGGCCACCTGGTGGTGAACCTGCCGGAAACCGCCTTCCAGGTGTTTGAAAACGGCGTGCAGCAGCAGATTAAAGTGTTCAAGCGCGAAGACGTCCCGGTATCCATGGGGCTAGTCATCGACAACAGCGGGAGCATGCGCGACAAGCGCGCCAAGGTGGAAGCCGCCGCGCTGGCCCTGGTGAAGGATTCCAACCCGCAGGACGAAGTTTTCATCGTTAATTTCAACGACGACGCTTTCCTGGACAAACCCTTCACCAACGATATCAAGGATCTGCAGGAGGGTCTGGCGCGCATCGATTCCCGCGGGGGCACGGCCATGCGCGACGCCATCCGCAAGGCCATCGACTATGAGAAGGAGAAGGCCAAGAAGGACAAAAAGGTGCTGGTGGTGGTGACGGACGGAAACGACAATAGCAGCCTGATCAGCCTGGAAAACCTGGTCAAGTCTTCGCAGGATAGCGGCGTATTGATATACACCGTGGGACTGCTGAGCGAGGAAGAGCGCCGCGAGGCCAAGCGCTGCCGGCGGGCACTGGAAGAACTGTCCTCAGTCACTGGCGGCGAAGCCTATTTCCCCAAAGAGGTGACGGAGGTGGACCGCGTCGCGCATCAGGTGGCACGCGATATTCGGAATCAGTACACCCTGGCTTACACGCCCGTCAATATCGCCCTGGACGGATCCTTCCGGCAGATCAAGGTGACGGCCAACGGGCCGAACCGGCCGACCGTGCGCACGCGTTCCGGCTACTATGCCACGCCCGATGGCATCGGCGCTACGGCCGCCGCCCGAAACGCCGGCAGCAATTAAATCTTGCGAGCCATGCTTTAAGAATGCTGCGAGTTCTGTGGCGGCTTACGCGCGGTTACCGGCTCAGCCCCTGGCGCAGCCCCTATCTGCGATGGCGGATGGAGACCTACTGGGGCTTCCACGCGGAACAAATCGGCTTCACCGATTTCTGGCGATTTGCGTGGCGGCGGCGCGCGGATTTGTGGCGCTACCTGCGGTGGGCCGGCCGAATGCACTGATGGCTTGTGGGGCAGGTTGGCAACCTGCAGGCCGATTGTTTATCGGCCCGATTTGCGCCGATTGGCAATCGGCGCGCAGGATGCCATCCTGCCCCACAGGCACACTACTTATCCGGCAGCGCGGCCACGCCTGGCAATTCAATCCCCGCCAGAAACTCCAGCGATGCGCCGCCGCCGGTGGAGATGTGCGAGATCTGGCCGGCCACTCCCGCGGACTGGATGGCCTTTTCCGAATCGCCGCCGCCCACCACCGAAGTAGCGCCGGAAACGGCTACCGCCTTCGCCAGCGCCACTGTGCCCCGGTCGAACGGTTTCTTCTCGAACACCCCCATGGGGCCATTCCAGATTATTGTCTTAGCGGTACGGATCACATGCGAGTAACGATCGATGGTCAGCGGCCCGATATCCACGCCAATCTTGCCGTCGGGAATGGTATCGACGATCTCGCTTGCTGCATTTTCCTTGATCTCGGAAACCACCACGTGATCCACGGGCAGCACCAGCTTGTCTTTCAGCTCCAGCATCAGCTTGCGCGCCAGATCCAGCTTGTCGTCTTCCACTAGCGACTTACCCACCGGCTCGCCTTGCGATTTCAGAAACGTATAAGCCATGGCCCCGCCGATCAACAGCTTGTCCACCACTTTGCCCAGATTCGCAATCACTTCTATCTTGTCGGAAACCTTGGCGCCGCCTAGAATCGCCACGCAGGGCCGCGCCGGGTTCCTGGTCGCCATGGTGAGGTATTTCAACTCCTGCTCCATGAGCAGTCCGGCGGCGGCCTGCGGCACGTAGGCAATCATGCCCACGGTGGAAGCATGCGCGCGATGCGCCGAGCCGAACGCATCGTTCACGTAGACATCGGCCGTCGCCGCCAGCTTTTTCGAAAACTCCGGATCGTTCTTTTCCTCTTCCGGGTGGAAGCGCAGATTCTCCAGCAGCAGGATCTCGCCGGGCGCAGGTTGCATGGCTTCCACTTCGGGACCGATACAATCCGGCGCCATCCTGACCGGGCGGCCCAGCAATTCTTGCAGGCGCTTGGCCACTGGCCGGAGGCTCATTTCCGGATTGGGCTTGCCTTTCGGACGGCCCAGATGCGAGGCCAGTATGACGCCGGCCCCTTGCTCCAAGGCGTATTGGATTGTCGGCAGCGATGCTTTGATGCGCTTGTCGCTGGTGATTTCCTGGCCGCCGGGAGCTAAGGGAACATTGAAATCCACGCGAATAAAGACGCGCTTATTCTTCAGATCGAGATCGCGGACGGATAGTTTAGGCATAAGAAGCTCTCAAAAGGGTTTGACACCTGACGTTAGCAGGAAACGCGGCGAACCTCTTAGTGGCCAGCCTGATTATCCGGTCGTTGGCCGTGCTTCTCCAGGATGCGTCCGAGCCTGCAGTTCGTGTCCATCAATTGCGCCAATCGCTCATCGTCGGCGCGGGACGGCACCTCGTTTGCGCTGAACTGCTCGGCGTACTCCTTCCTGGCGGCTTCGCGCATGTGCTGCCACACTTCCAGGGACTGCCTCAAAACCTCCAGCCGCTCATCGATGGTCATATTTTCAGTTTATGTCATGCCTGCGGTTAGAATCGTGTTGTGGCGCGCAAGGTTTCATCTCTCGAAGAGCATCTCGACCGGTTGGCGGAACTGCGCGGCCAGGCGCCCTCGCCGGAGGGGCGCGCCGAAGTGGGCAAGAGTCTCAGCAGCAAGATGAATCTGCCGGCGGCCAAAGCGGCGCGTATCGCCGGAGAGTGGCAGGCAGCGGAGTTGACGCCGGAATTAGTAGCCGCATTCGACCGATTCATGGTGAAGCCGGAGACCACCGACAAACGCTGCGCGGCCAAAATCGAAATCCTCAAGGCCCTTTGCAAACTGGAGTATTCCTCTCCAGCCATTTTTCGGCGCGGCCTGCAGCACGTCCAAATGGAACCCACGTGGGGTGGCTCGGTGGATACCGCCGCCGAGGTGCGCGCGCTGGGCGCGATGGGACTGGCGCAGACGGACTACGCGGAGGCGCTGGAGGAAATTGTGCCGCTGCTGCTCGACCCCCAACGCGATGCGCGCATCGGCGCCGCGCGGGCCCTGGCGGTCTCGGGGCTTCCGGGCGCCGCGCTGCTGCTGCGGCTGAAAGCGCTGAGCGGCGACGAGCCGGACGTGCTGGGGGAATGCCTCGCGGCTCTGTTGCGCACGGAGCCCGCGAAATCCCTGGAGTTCGTGGCGAAGTTTCTCGACCATCGCGAAGAGGCCGTCGCGGAAGCCGCCGCGCTGGCGCTGGGAGACTCGCGGCTGGAAAACGCGTTTGAGGTCCTGCGCGACGCCTTCCAGCACACGCGCGCGCAGCCGCTGCGCCGCACGTTGTTGCTTGCCATTGCCCTGCTGCGCCGGGAGAATGCCATCGATTATCTCTTGGACCTGGTGCGGGATGGCGAAGGCCAGAACTCGGCCGACGCAGTGGCCGCGCTGGCAATGTACGAAAAGGATCCGAACCTCCAAGAAAGGCTAGACCGGGCGCGTCAGAGTCGTTCCAGCATCTCCTGAAGCACCCTCTCACACTCCCTTTACGTAAATGAAGCGGGCGATGAACAGCAGCGTCAGAACATAAACCAGCCAGTTGACCTCGCGGAACTTGCCGCGCGCGACCTTCAGCACCGTATATGCGATGAACCCGAATGCCAGCCCGTTGGCGATGCTGAAAGTCAAGGGGATGGCGAGCATCGTGAGGAAGCCCGGAATGGAGACTTCCGGGTCTTTCCAATCCACTTCGCCGATGGCGGTCATCATCAGGCTGCCCACTACGATCAAGGCCGGCGCCGTAGCGGCCGCCGGAATAGCGCCGACCACGGGCGCGACGAACAGCGCCACGATGAACATCGCGCCGGTCACAATGGCGGTCACGCCGCTGCGGCCTCCCGCAGCCACTCCGGCCGCGCTCTCGATATAGCTCACCACCGTGGAAGTGCCGGTGAGCGATCCGACGATTGTCGCGGAAGCGTCCGCATACAGGATGCGATCCACCCGCGGGATCGTATGCGCGTGGTCGAACAGGTCCGCGCGCTTGCCCACCGCAACCAGCGTTCCGATATTATCGAACATGTCGATGAATAGGAACACGAAAACGATTTCGAAGAAGCCCAGCCGCAGCGTTGCGCCCACGTCCAGCTTCAGGGCGGTCGCCGAAAGGTCGAGGATGCTGTAACGTTGCGGGTTCCACACCACCAGCCCGGCGGCGATTCCCACAGCGGTAGTGAGCAGGATCCCGATCAGCATGGCCGCCGGCACACGCCGGGCCAGCAGCGCGGAGGTCGCCAGCAAACCGAACACAGCCAGCAGCGTGTGCGGATCGTGCAGGTTGCCCAAGGTCACCAACGTGGCGGGATACGGCACAATCAGGCCCGCGTTGCGGAATCCGATGAAAGCGATGAACAAGCCCACGCCAGCCGCCACTGCCGCATACAATTCGAATGGGATCGCCGCCACAATCAACTGCCGGATGCCGGCTGCGGTCAGGATCAGGAAAACCACGCCGGAGACAAACACCGCGCCCAGGGCCGCCTGCCACGGGATCCCCATGCCCTTGACGACTGTGTAAGTGAAGTAAGCGTTCAACCCCATGCCGGGCGCGAGCGCGATCGGGTAGCGCGCCAGGATGCCCATCATGAAGCTGCCAAACGCGGCCGAGATGCAGGTGGCCGCCGTCACCGCCGCCAGAGGCATGCCGGCTTCGTGCAGGATTTGGGGATTCACGAAGACGATGTAAGCCATGGTGATGAAGGTGGTGAGGCCCGCCAGGATTTCCGTCTTCCAATTCGTGCCGAGGCGCTGAAATTCGAAGTAGGCTTCCAGGCGGGCGAGGATGGGCATCTCGGGACTATAGCATGGGGGGCCTCTCCGTATCGGATCGGAGTCCTCGCAGCTCGGGCGCAGAATTGCAGGCAAGTGGGAGACATCTTCGACAAACCACCGCGCCCGATATTACCGGCTGACCGCCGCCGGACGCAAGCAACTGACCGTGGAACAATCGCGCGGGAAGCAGTCGCAGCCGCTGTCACCCGCGTGATGCGCCAGGCCTGAGGTGAGTCCGCGTTCGTCGGACTCGTGCCGGCGACGAGCTAATGAGACGCAATTTTCCTCCCCATACCGGGAACGCGCCACGCCCATCCTGCGTCCATCGGGAGTCGGCCAGAAGCGCGGATGCTCGCCGAAACTGTTAACCACCCGTGCACACCCCGGACAAAACGGCCAGGCGCAATGAGGCGCAACACGGTAGCATGGGGGATAGAGGGATCGAATGTTCACATGGATCTGCCCGACTTGCGGGCGCGAGGTGCCCCCATCCTACGACGCATGCCCGGATTGCGCGGCCAAGGAGAAAGCCGGCGGACAACCGGCTCAAACCGCGGCCGAGCCTCAGCCGCCCGGCCCGCAGGTAACCCCTGCCGCGGCTGCGACGCCGCCGCCTTACACGCCGCCGTCCGTGGCTCCGCTTGCGGCCGTACAGTATGCCGCACCTCCGCCGCACGCCGGCCTGCCCACATGGCTGCTAGCCATCCTGTTTGCGTTCGCTTTCGTGGGGATCGGCGCTGGCGTGTACTGGGCCATAAACTACTTCCACGGTGGAACTCAGGCGGCATCGGCGCCGGTGGCAAGTGTCCCGGCGAAGGCTCTGGCGAATAAGAATCCCCTGCAAAAATATGTCGAGGTATCCGGGATACGCTTCGTGGAAACGCCCCAGCATGAAACCGAAGCGCGCTTCGTGGTGGTCAACCATTCCGGCGCGGACATCTCGGATCTCGCCGGCACCGTAAATATTTTTGGCCGCACGGCCAAGTCCGAGGAGGAAGCCGCCGGCAGTTTCAACTTCAAGTTGGCCTCGCTGAAGCCTTACGAGTCCCAGGATGCGGTTGCGCCGCTCACCACCAAGCTCAAGCCCTACGAGCTGCCAGATTGGCAGAACGTCTCCGCCGAGGTGCAGATCACCGCGCCGCAGTAGGGCCTATCAGCCAACCGCCGTCTACGCGCGCGGAAAACGTTCCGCGGAATGCCATGCTATGCTACCAGCTTAACCTGGCCGGTGACCTGCAAAGTGAAACGTCCGAAGACCGCCGCCGAGCGCCGCGCGCGCGTAGACCGGATCCTGCGCGGGCTGGACGAGATGTACCCCAACGTCACCTGCGCGCTTCACTACAGTAACCCCTGGGAGCTGTTGGTGGCGACCATCCTTTCCGCGCAATGCACCGACAAGCGGGTCAACGAAGTCACTCCCGGCCTGTTCGCCAAGTATCCCACCCCGCGCGACTTCGCCGCCGTGCGTCCGGAGGTTCTGGCGCAGGATATTCGCAGCACCGGCTTCTTCAATAACAAGGCGAAGTCCATCACAGGCGCGGCCCAGAAGGTACTACGGGATTTCGGCGGCAAAGTTCCGAAGACCATGGACGAAATGCTCTCGATTCCCGGCGCCGCCCGCAAGACGGCCAACGTGGTGCTGGGCACCGCCTACGGGATTGCAGTGGGAGTGGTAGTGGATACGCACGTGCAGCGCGTGTCGCGCCGCCTGGACCTGACCAAACAAACCGATCCGGTCAAGATCGAGCAGGACTTGATGAAGATCGTCCCGCAAGACCGCTGGATACTGTTCTCGCACCAAATCATCCACCACGGCCGCGCGCTCTGCCAGGCCCGCAAACCGCGTTGCGCCGAGTGTCTCCTGGATCCGGTTTGTTACGCGAAAGACAAGTCCGCCGATTGACTTTAACTAACTTTTTAGAATCCTCCCCTAACCCTTCCGCGCTGCCGCTACGTATATCTAGGTAGAAGGGTATGAAATGAGTCGCACGATCCTCACGAAGTTTATGATCGCGGCCGCCGTATTGGGGCTGAGTATTGCGGCGGCAGCCACCAATGACACCGTCAGCGCCTCGGACGCCGCCATCATCAAGAAGCTGACGCACGAGATTCGAATGTATCCGCGCTATAGCATCTTCGACAACATCGGCTTCTTCGTGGACGAAGGCCGTGTGGAACTGCTGGGCGAAGTCAGTGAGCCGTTTAAGAAATCCGAGCTTGGGCGAATCGCGCAGCGCGTGCCGGGAGTCGCCAGCCTGAGCAACGAGCTTAAAGTTCTGCCGCTATCTCCCATGGACAACCGGCTGCGCTTGCAGGTAGCCCGCGCCATTTACCGCGATCCGGTCCTGTCGGGTTATAGCTTTCAGCCCGTGCCGCCCATCCACATCATCGTGGACAACGGCCATGTGACTCTGGAAGGGGTAGTCAGAACCGATATGGAGAAAAACGTGGCCGGTCTGCGCGCCGCCGGCGCCGGATTGAGCTTCGGCCAGATCACGAGCAATCTGCACGTGGAAACCCGAGCCACAAAATTTGAGCGGGCATCTGTCACCCGCGCATCAGAAGTTGCGCCACGACGTCCCCGCAATGCGCGACATAACGGCGCACCAGTTCCTGCAGCGGGATTGGATCCGCAATGCCGATGCGGCAGGGTGTGTCCATCTTTTCTTCCGGAATGCGGGTGATTACGTGAACGATCAGCCGGTTGAACGAGACGCACAGATCCAACAACTCCTGCCAAGGTAGATCGTTGTACCGCTGCGCGGATAGCCAGCCATCTTCGGGGTATCCGCCGGCGGTGAGCTTCGGTTCGGTGAGCGCGCGCGCGAACCACTGCTGATGCGCGGCCGCCCAGTCGATCAAGTGGCCGAGCGCCTCCTGGTGAGTCCATCCTGACCGCTTCAGACGCTGTGCCCCCTGGCCATCGAGCCCGCTGACGGTTTGGAACAAGCGGTGCAGATCGTTAGCGGCCTTACGCAACAGCTCGGTGGCGGCAATTGCGGACAGCGCAGCGGTGCTTAGGGGCAGCGGAGGAGCGTCGGGAAGCGCCGCGACAATTTCACGATAGCCCACGTAATCGATACCGAATTCCCGCAGCAGGACTGCGGCCGTCGAGGTTTCGATACGCAAGAGCCCCAGAAGCAGATGGCTGCAATCGATTACCGGGTGCCGCAGCGCCTTGCTCTCCTCCGCGGCATAAGCCAAAGCTTTCTTGGATTCCTGGCTCAGCGGCAGATCCACGGACCAGGTACGGGGTAGGGGCTGCGGCACGCGCGCTTCGATTCGTTTGCGAATCTGTTCGGAGGCTCCGGCGGGCAGCCTGTTCCGCAATGTGCGATCCTCGCGCAACAGGCCCAGCAGCAGATGCTCGGTCTCGATGTAGGGAGAACCGAACATGCTGGCCTCATAGCGGGCAAAGAAGATGGTGCGGCGCGCCACTTCGGTGTACCGTTCGAACATACGGAAGCCTTATCTCAGTATGCTCCAGCGAGCGGGGATTGGTATAGTCTGAGAGACTACCGATGAAGCTTTTTCTGGGAGTGGATGGCGGACAATCCGGCACCAGCGCGCTGATCGGCGACGAAGCCGGACGCGTGCTCGGCGCAGGCACCGGCGGCCCATGCAATCACGCGGCCGCCGCCGAGGGCCGCCGGAAGCTCGTGCGCGCCGTGAGTGACTCCGTGGCAGCGGCCTGCGCGCAGGCCGGTCTCGATGCGTCCGCCGTGCGTTTCGCGGCCGCCTGCTTCGGCATGAGCGGCGGTCCGGAAGACAAGCAGGAAATCTTACGGGAGATCCTTCCAGCCGATGTGGTGGTGGTGACCGACGACGCCGTCATTGCGCTGGCGGGCGCCACGGCGGGCGAACCCGGGATCGTCACCATCGCCGGGACCGGCTCCATCGCTTTCGGACGTAATGTGGCGGGACGCACGGCGCGCGCGGGCGGCTGGGGCTATATCTTTGGCGACGAAGGCAGCGGATTCGACATCGCGCGCCAGGCTCTGCGCGCAGCTTTGCGCGCCGAAGAAGGCTGGGGACCGCCCACCGCGCTGGTTCGCATGCTGATGGATGCCACCGGCAGCGCGGACGCCAACAGCGCCCTGCATTGCTTCTACACGCCGGACTGGCCTCGATCGCGCGTCGCGACGCTCGCCTCGCTGGTGGATGAAGCCGCGATGTCGGGCGACGCTGTCGCGCGCGACATCCTCCATAACGCGGCTCAGCAACTTGCCGTGCTGACCGCTGCGGTCCGCCGGCAGCTTTGGGAACCTGGCGAGCCCGCGCGCGTGGCCTGGATCGGCGGCGTCTTCCGGAGCCGCATGTTGCTCGAGCGCTATCGCAGCCTGGTTGAGTTGGAGGAAGGCAATCGCACGGGTCCGCCGCAGTACGACCCCGCGGCCGGCGCCTTGATCGAAGCGTACAAAGCGGTGGGGCTGGAGCCGCAGCTTTCAGGGAAGCCAGAAGACAGGAGTCAGTAGTCAGTAGTCAGAATCGCTGCCTAACAGCACCTGAGTTGCCGAGCCGCCATTCTGTCTTCTTACTTCTGACTCCTGACTCCTGTCTTCTGACTTGTGTCTTCGCTTAACGCTTCTCCCCTACGAATCCGGCCGATGCCTTACCATCCTCCACCAACTCATATTCGCCGGCCTTCCAATCCCACACGCTGGTTGCCAGTTTCACGGTGCGTAGCGCGTCATTTCCCGCCACCACAAGTACCATGTGACTCTGGTCCAAAGGGTTCTTCCCCGCAAACAACAGCGCATCCCGTTCGGATGCGTGCGCATCCCCGTCCAGCCGGATTACATCTTCGCCGTAGTCGAGACCCAAGCGTTCGCTCCACCCGGCCAACGCCGAATTCGCTTCGGGGCGGCCGACGAAGATCACGTCGTGCTGCCGCAGGTCTTCGTCCGCCACTTCGAAATCCTTGCGGATCGGAACGGCGCTTTCATACACATCCAGGAACTGCTTCTGCAGTTGCTCAGCGGCATACCGGTTGGCGCCCGCTTCGCGCACGGTGCCGTAGACCAATATCGCCGAGTGCAGCCGGCTTCGGATATCGGTCGTCACATACGCGGGTCCCGCGCCCGCGTCTACGCTGAACGTCGCGCCCGCCTGGTCCAGGAACGACTGCGCAGTCACGGTTTTAGTGGTGTTAGCGGCGAAGTAGTCGCGCATGAGTTTCAGAAAAGCGTCGTCACCCATGCGCCTGCGCAACCCGTCCAGGAAGAGTATGCCTTTCGCCGTTTCGAGCGATTCACGCTCCGCCGCCCCGGCCCCAGTCTGCAAGCGCCGGTAAGCGGCGCGCCGCACATTCATGCGCAGCTCCGGATCGTCCGACTTGAGGTCGCGATAATATGCCGACGCGCCCGCCACGAACCATACATCCGCGTCGCTCGCCGGCAGAACCCAGCCCTTCCAAAGCCGGTCCTCGTCAAACGCCTTCGCGTGCGTGCCGTTGTCCGGCTTGTGCTCCGCGGCCGCGGGGGCGCTGCGCGCCTTCTCGTTCGCCGCAATAGACGCCCTCAATCCCTCCGAAACTTCGCCGCGGAACAGACGATAGCCCGATGGGAACAGCCCGTCATTCTTTGCGTAGCTATGCCGGTCCTCCCCAACCACCCATTCGCGCTGGTTCGGTTTGCCGATCGCCGCCCAGACCATCAGGTTCTGCGCCATATCCGCGGTGGCGATCTTCGCATCCATGGTGGAGGCGCTCACCAGCGGCGCAGTGCGGAACGCAAGGAATCCGAACTGCTCGTCGATCTGGCCGCGATACTTCTGGTAGAGATCCTGCCACGCGGTATCTCGCCGTCCCGGGGAATAAGGCACGAACTCGGGCTCGCCCTGCGGATCGGGAACGTACTCCAGCCTGACTTGCAGGTCCTTCGCGTTGTTGTCGCCCCAATAAAACCCTTCCGTCCCGCCGAACCATTCGTTCTTCGAACTGCGCCACAGCTTGGTGTGGCCGGTGCCCAGTTCGTACATGGCGATCTCGTTGTTCTTGCCGTCGCCGATCAGCCACTCGTTGGTATAGAGGCCGTTGTTCCGCGTGCCCAGCCGCTCCACCACTTCATCCACGTTGCCGCCATACTGGATCGCCTCGCGCGCGCGGAACGCCACCGGTGTGCCCTCGATGTTGAATGGCGATTGGCGGATGGTGGTCTCGGTGAGCACCACCCCGGCGTCGTTTTGATACCAATCGGTGCCGCTCTCGATGCCTCCGGGATAGCTTTGCATAATAATGCGGTGACCCTTGGCCGGCTGTATGTCGAGCATCACGTTAGTCTGCTCGGCTAGGGTGAGCGGCCACCACGTAACATGGCCGATCACCATCTTGCCGTCCCGCGTAGCCGGGCCGGTGGCCGCGAATGCGCTGCAATGATCCATCGCCGAATCGCGCTTGCGGCCGGAATACGGCGGCGCATCCAGGCGCAGCCCCTCCAGTCCCGTGGGAGTCATCGGCATCGCGCCGCCCAGTTCGCCCAGTTCCACGGTGGTGTTGGCCACCACGATGTCCACCAGGTCGATGCGCCGCCCCAGCCACTTCGCGCCGGCATCGGAAGCGCCGTCGGCAATGCCTTTCATTTCTTCCAGGATTTCGCGGTCGAAACCGCGCAGGAACAGCGCGTCGACGGTGGTGCGGAATTGGTCCCAGCTCTGCGCTTCCGCCTTGGCCCCGAGTTCCGCGGCACAGCGATCCAGATATTCGGGAATCTCGCGCGCCATCAAATGGCCGTGTTGGTAGCCGCGCTCGTACGGCTGGCCTTCGATATGCAAATAAATCCAGCCGGCCGATGGATAGCGGTACGCCGGGCCGAATGTGCGCACCGTGGCGGCGGGCGGGTCTCCGGCGGCGGAGGTTTCATCCAGCGTGACGCCGGAGAACCACGCCTTGCCCGTAAACGCGCCGCCATTGGCCACCGTCAGTAGAATGCGGTCCTCCGCGCGGCTGGCCACGAAGCTCAGCGACAGGCGTGTCCACTCGCGTGTGCCGCCCAGCGCGGCCGAGTGCACATCGAACGGCATGGAGGCCATGGTGAGCGCGGCGCCGATAGCGATGGGCGAGCGGTCCAGGTCGCGCACTTGCACGTTTTCGGTACGCACCCAGCCGCTCAGCACGTAGCTCCTGCCGATGCGCAGGGAAACCGCCGCGGAGCGTACGGAGGCGTCCCCGGAAATACCGGGCTCGACGCGCAGTGACTTACTGCTTTCATGCGAGACGGAGGCGTCCACCGCGAGCGACCCGCGCTCGGCCGTCCAACCGGTAGGGCCACGCTCGATGGTGGGTCGAAACGGTGTACCGGCGTGCAGCAAGGCCCCGCCTGGCGAAAAAGCCAGCGGCAAAGCCATCAGGTAGCAGAATGCGCGAATCATAATCAGCCTCCCTTAGTCTTTTATACACCCTACGGCGCCTGCTATACTGCCCTTCTTGCCGACTTTCCTGTGCCTCGCCAGTTACGAGAAGGGCCACGACTTCATGCGCGAAGCCAAGCGACAGGGGGCTCGCGTCTTCCTGATCACGTCGCTGAGCCTCCAGGACAAGGCCCAGTGGCCGCGCGAAAGCATCGACGACATCTTCTACATGCCGGACCAGGACAAAACCTGGAATCGCAACGATACCGTGCTGGCCATCAGCCACCTGGCGCGCACCGAACCCATTGACCGGGTGGTAGCGCTGGACGATTTCGACCTGGAAATGGCCGCCGGCCTGCGCGAGCACCTGCGCATTCCGGGCATGGGCGAAACCACCACGCGATACTTTCGCGACAAGCTCGCGATGCGCATGCAGGCCATCGAGGCAGGACTGAAAGTTCCCGAGTTCGTGCACCTGCTCAACGACGCGAAGGTGCGCGACTTTACCGATCGCGTGCCTCCGCCCTGGGTGCTGAAGCCGCGCGGAATGGCGGGCGCCATCGGCATCCAGGTGCTGCACTCGCTCGACGACCTGCACGCGGCCGACCGGGCGCTGGGCGATCGCCGCTCTTTCTTTCTCGTTGAGCGATACATTCCGGGCGATGTCTGCCACGTGGATTCGATCGTCTACGAGAACCGGATTCTTTTTGCCGTGGCCAGCCAGTATGGCTATCCGCCGCTGGATGTTTCGCATCGCGGCGGCATCTTCACCACGCGCCTGCTGGAGCGCGGCTCCGCCCATGCGGAGGCGCTGCTGGCCCAGAACGAGCGGGTGTTGCCGGCCATGGGGCTGCTGCGCGGCGTCTCCCACACCGAGTTTATCCAGGGCGAAGACGGCGCTCTATATTTCCTGGAAACTTCCGCGCGCGTGGGCGGCGCGCATATCGCGGAGCTGGTGGAAGCCGCCACGGGCCTGAATCTGTGGGGCGAGTGGGCCAAGGTGGAGATGGCCGGCGGCAAATTGCCCTACGCGCCCCCGGCGCCCGCGAACGATTACGCCGCGCTGCTGGTGTCGCTCGCCCGGCAGGAGCATCCGGACACTTCGGCCTATAACGACCCGGAAATTGTATGGCGCATGCAACGGCCGCACCACGTGGGGATGATTGTGAAATCCGCGCGCCGGGAGCGCGTCGCCGAGCTGCTCGACCAGTACGTCGAGCGGGTCAGGAAAGACTTCGCCACGGTTGCGCCGCCGCGCGACAAGCCCACGAACTGAAGGCAGGAGTCAGGAGTCAGAAGACAGAAGTCAGAAGACAGAAGTCAGAAGTTATGTCCACCACACCAGCCGTCCGGACTAAGCTGTCAGGGTCGCAATGGGCCATACTGATCCTGCTCGTCCTTTCTATTTTTATTAACTACATCGATCGCGGTAATCTTTCGATCGCCGGACCGCTCTTGATGGCCCCGCCCGAGAAAGGCGGCCTCGGTCTGGACCCCGCCCGGCTGGGCAACCTGCTATCCGCATTCTTCTGGACCTATGCGCTGTTCCAGTTGCTCGGGGTGGTGGGATATCTGCTGGACCGCTTCGACGTCGCTTGGGTCTTTGCGGCCGCCTACCTGGCGTGGTCGGCGGCCACCGCGGCCACGGGTCTGGCCAACAGTTTCGCCGTGCTGTTCGGATTGCGCCTGCTGCTGGGTATGGGGGAATCGGCGGCCTATCCGTCTTATTCCAAGATTCTCGCGACGCATTTCCCGGAGCACCATCGCGGCCTCGCCAACGCCTTGATCGACGCCGGATCGAAAATCGGGCCGGCTCTAGGAACGCTGGTCGGCGGCCTGCTCATGGCGAAATATGGATGGCGGCCCTTCTTCTTCGTGCTGGGCGCCATCAGTCTGGTTTGGCTGGTCCCGTGGATGAAGTGGATGCCGCGCGGAAAAGGCATCGCGACCGCGGCCGCCGCGCACCCCCCGCCCGGAGTTCTGCATATCCTGGGGCAACGCTCCGCCTGGGGATCCTTCGGCGGATTATTCTGCGGCAACTACTTCTGGTATTTCCTGCTCACCTGGCTGCCTTCCTACATGGTGATGGAGCGCCACTTCTCGATGGACCGCATGGCCGGCATGGGCGCGCTCGCGTTTCTGGCGATCGGGCTTTCCTCGGCGCTGTGCGGGTGGCTCTCCGACCATTGGATCGCCGCCGGCGCCACGCCCACGCGCGTCCGCAAAACCTTTACCGTCGGCGGCCTGACCCTCTCCACCATCATCCTGCCGGTGGCCATGGTGGATAGCAAGGAACTTTCCATGGCCCTCCTGTTTCTCGCGTGCATCTTTTTCGGGATGTGGAGTTCCAATCACTGGGCCCTGATCCAGACGCTGGCCGGGCCGCCCGCCGCCGGCAAATGGACCGCGGTGCAGAACGGGGTCGGCAACCTGGCCGGAGTAGTAGCGCCGGCGCTCACCGGCATGGTAGTGCAGCGCACCGGCCAGTTCTTCTGGGCGTTTGCGGTAGCTACCGGCATCGTGCTGGTGGGAGCGTTCTTCTATATGTTCGTGATCGGGCGCATCGAGCAGGTGGATTGGGGCAGGCGTTAGCGTCCAATTTTTGCCCCGCGCCAAGCGATCCCTTCTCTCAGAGCAGTCCATACTCTTCCAGTAATCGCCGCAGGACAGCTCCGATCTTTACAAATTCGTCGTAAGTAACGGGCTTCCGGAAATAGCCGGCGCCTAGCTTGGCCGCCTCCCGGCGATCCGCCGGCGAATCCGAGGAGGTGACCATCAGCACCGGAAGATCCTTGAATTTGCCGCTTGCGCGAATTCTCCGCAGCACCTCGAATCCATCGATTCTCGGAAGATTGATGTCCAGCAACAGAACGTGCGGGCATGCGGCATCCGGGTCGTTTTCCGCTTTCACAATGAGATCGATAGTCCGCTCGCCGTCCGGCGCAATGTAAACTTCCAGCGGCAGGTTTTCCATTTTGATGGCCTCGCGCACCAGCAGGGCGTCCGGCAGGTTGTCCTCGGCCAGCAAGAGATTAAACGGCGGCGGAATGGACTCGCGGGGCATGTTCGGGGACGGTGAAGAAGAAGGTCGCTCCTTGGCCGGGAGAGGATTCGACCCAGATTCGTCCGCCATAACGCTCAACCACGCGCTGGCAAATTGCCAGTCCGATGCCGGTGCCGCTGTATTTTTGGTCGCGATGAAGTCGTTTGAAAACACCGAAGATTTTCTCCTTATACTGGGGATCGATGCCGATACCATTATCCTGCACGGAAAACCGCCAGGCGGCGCCCTGGTCGACTGCTGAGATATGGATTTGGGGCTGGTCAACCCGGCGATACTTGAGTGCGTTGCCGATCAGATTCTGAAACACCTGCTGCAGGTGCGAGGCGCCCATGTACACCTGCGGCAGCGGATCGTAGGTCACCGCCGCACCGGATTCGCGGATGACTTGCGCCAGGCTCGAAAGAGCGTGCCGCAAGGCCGCCGATGAATCCACCGCGGTCATTTGGTCGTCAATCACGCCCACTCTGGCGTAGGTGAGCAGATCGTCGATGAGCGTTGCCAAACGGCGTCCGCCTTCCGTCAAGAATCCCAGGAACTGCCGCCCGTCGGCATCCAACAGGTTATTGTACCGCTTCGCCACGATTTCGCTGTACACCGCGACGTTCCGGATCGGCTCCTGCAAATCGTGACTGGCGGAATAGGCGAACTGCTGGAGGTCCTCATTAGCCCGCCGCAGTTCCTCTTCTCTCTGCTTCTGCTCGTGGATATCCGTGTTCGATCCGATCCACATGGAGATATTGCCGCGCGCGTCCCGCATGGCGTGGGCGCGTGTCAGATGCCACCAGTAGGTTCCATCCGCACGGCGAAGGCGATGCTGAAGGTGGAACGGCTCACCGGTTTCGATGGATTGCCGCCAGTTCCGGACGTCCGCCTCGACATCGTCGGGATGAATAGATTGGGTCCAGCCCCAGTTCTCCATCTGCTCAAAACTGAGCCCGGTGAACTCTGTCCATTGCCGATTGAAGTAGTCCCTATCGCCGCTGGGTGTGGCCGTGAAAATCTTTTGGGGCATGGATTCGGCCAGGAAATGAAAGCGTTCCCGGGCCTTCTCGGCATCTTGAAGGGCCTCTTCCCGCTCGCGCAGCGCGGTCCTGAGATTGCCGTCGCGCAACTGGATGCCGGCGAGCATCGCATTGAAGGTGTCAACGAGCACGCCGAGTTCGTCGCCCGATAGTCTCTGCGCACGTACGCTGTAGTCGCCGGTCTCGGATACCACCGTGGCCGCGCCGACCAGCCGCGAAATCGGGGTCGCGATCACGTCGCGCAGTTTCGACGAGAGCAGGAATGCAATGACACTCGAAACCAGCAGGACGCCGAGGACGGTGGCGCCATTTAGCTTCACGCGTTCGGAGATTTCGTCCAGATCGTAGAGCAACACGAACGTCCCGACCCGGCGGCCGGCGAGAGTAATAGCCCGTGAGACGGTCAGGCCGCCGCTGGTGAATCGAAGCGCATCCCGCGCTTCGGCCGCCGGGCATCCGGAGCGCGCATCCGGCCGGGTGTACTTGGCGAATACAGTTCCGTCCGATTTGTAGATACACGCACTGACCAGATGCGTTCTGGCGCGCAACGCGGCCAGGGTCTCCGCCGCCACCTGCCGATCGTCGAATTCCAATGCGGCCGTGCTGTTGTCGGCGGCCATTCGGGCCAAGCCGGATAGATCGCGCTGCAAATAACTTCGGAAGAGGAATGCATCGGAGGCCACGATGCCGGCGCCGGCCAGCAGCAGGGCCGCCGTGGTGGTCGCCATGATGATGATCATCAGCTTTTGCTTGATCGGTATGTCGCGAAGACTAAGCATGGCCGCGTCCCGGCTCTATCGTTCACTTATCATTCAACGGATTTCGCTACGCTCAATAGTCTGGAACTGAGCTTGATCCCGGCATTGTCCGCCGCGGTCCGATTGATTTCGAAGCGCACCCTGCGGTTTTCAACGACGAAGGCGATCATGCCCCCGTCGCGCAGGAAAGTTTCCCCTTCGCCGACACTCAGGACCCCGGGTCCCAGGCCGGGGAGGATTTTGGACAAGTCTTTTTCGGACCCGCCGGCAAACAGTACCTGGCACGATTTCGGCGGCGGCGCGCGCTTGATTCTCTGGGCGGCCACCTTCCGGCGGTTCACCACCTCTCCCGCGACCATCTGATCCAGCGCGCCGCCGAAGGGGTCGTCTCCCAGGATGCAGATGGCGATGGGCGAATCCGGCGCAGCGAATGCCGCCGCCGGCCACTCGATAAATTTGGTGAAGTTCAGCAGGAATGCGGCCTTTACCTGATATTCCGTAGCCTCGTCCGCCGCCTTGCAGGACCACGGCAGACCCAGGCCGAAACCCATCATCAGGCATGCCCATCGCCGGAAGGCGCTGCGGGTCACCTGCTCCATGTCAGCCTTGCGTAGACGTTCCTCACGATGCCGACCGCCGGCGGCGGTCCGTACTCGAGATGCCACGGTTGGAAAAGGTTTTGTCCCACTAACGACAGTTCGAATTGACGGCTGAATCGCCAACCCACCCGGGCATCGCCCGTCGAGTAGGCGGGGACAGCCAGGGCTGGCAGGGCGCTCACATATCGATAGGTAAGATCCAACTGCAGTTTCTTCGAAAGGTCGAAAGCGGACTGAACCGAAACCTGATGCTGGGGACTGGATCCTGTGATCGTGGGTCCGGTAGGTAGGGGGAAATAGACGGTGGGGTTTGGCTGAGCGTACACGTCCATGTGGAGATACGAGTACGAGCCGCGCAGCCGGCAAAAACCCGCGGGTCTCCATTCCGGAGCGATTTCCACTCCCTTCGTATATCCGTCGAGTCCGTTTTGGAACTGGGCCGGAAGCAGGAGGTACGGAGGCGGCGGATTATCTTGGACCGAAGGCGGTCCGGTGATATCCTCGCTGAAAAGATCGTGGTAATGGTTATAGTAACCCGCGAAATCGACATATAGCTTCTGGCCGAACAGGCGGCGGTAGCCCAGTTCGGAGCCATTGAGTTGTTCCGGGGCGAAGTGGGGGTTGGGGTTGAATCGCGCGAAATAGGGCATCCCGTTCGGTAGCGTCTGACTGTAGCCCAGAAGATAGAAATCCTGCTCGGAATCGGAAGGGGTGCGCAAAGCGTGTGTAAAAGCGGCCCAGATGGTTTGCTTTTCGCTCGGCGTCCAGAGCAGCCGGACACTGGGTTCGGGAGCGATACCGGTGAAGTTGGTTCGCAGCAGTTTAGTCCCGACGATCAACGACAGGCGGCCGTCCACCAGGCCGATTTCATCCTGTACGAACGCGGTGAAAAGATAGTCCGTCCGCTTTAAGGGAAGGAACTGCAGGCCCGAAACCACCTCCGTGTCGTCGACCGGATCGACACGCGCGCCGAGGCCCCATGAAAGCTGTTGCCGGAATGGCAATCGCACGCGCTGCAGAAAATCTAGGTCGAAGGTGTTGCGGACTTCGGCAAAGTTCGCTTCCTCGCGATCGGTACGGTCCCAATAAGCCTGCAGATGGATCTCGTTGCCGTCGTTGACGATTCTCTCCCAGCGGGCCATCAGGTTTTCGCCGGATAGCGACGCATTGCCGTTTATGGTCTGAGAGTATGGCGGCGTGTAACTGGTCGCCGCCACACTCTCGCCGGCTTCCTCGTCGTAGAGATCGCCCTGCAGGGTGAAGGTGTCTTGGTTGTCCCTTTGCCAGTCGATGCGAAAGCCGCCTTGCGCGGCGCGCCAGGAGTCGTCGTAATTCTGTCCGTCCTGGTGGTATTCCGGGCCGCGGTCGAAACCCTTGCCGTAAATTCGATAGTTGAAGCCGTCGCCGTTGCCGCCCCCGTACCGGGCATTGAGGAAGCCCTGCTCAAAATTTCCCCCGCCCGCTGAAACCAATGCTCCCTTAGTCTCTTTGGCGCTCTTGGTAATGACGTTGATGACGCCATTTACCGCGTTCGGCCCCCAGATCGTGCCGCCAGGCCCGCGGATCACCTCGATCCGGTCGATGTCCTCCATCATGGTGTCCTGTACATCCCAATACGTCCCGTCGAAAAGAGGGGTATAAACGGTGCGGCCGTCGATCAGCACCAGGACGGATCGCGTCAAATTGGTCCCGAAGCCGCGAATGCCGATCGACCAAGTGCTGGAGTCGATGCGCGCAACCTCCACGCCGGGCGCGAGCCGCAGCGCCTCTGGAATGCAGGTGGCTCCGGACCGCCGGATATCCTCTCCGGTAATGACGTAGATGGCCGCCGGGGTCCGGAAAGCCTTCACCGGCTCTTTGGAGGGCGTGGTAACTTCGATTTGCGACAGCTCTTCAAGGCTGAGGGTCTTTAGCGCCGCCGTTCCCGTCTGGTCCGGGGCGTCCGGCTGGGGTTGATCGCCACTCATGAGCGGTATCGCAGCGGCGAGAAGGCATAGAAACCGCAGGCTTTTCACAGTGACAAAACCCGCTGAGCCGCCGGAAATGGCATATAAGCTCCAAGTTTATTACAGAGATTTCGGCTTGACCAACGCACTGAAGTCTCCCTCAGGCGCGGACGCACGCCAGGCCGATTTTCGATTCGGACATGAATAGCAATTTTAGTGCCAGCAGCCAAAGGGAACCGAGGCCATGATTGCCCCGCCGACAATTGGGTTTTCAAAATCTCACGGATCGGGGCGCGTCAATACCAGGCATTCGATGGTGGGCCAGTGCAGACCTGTAGGGCAGAATGTTACCTTGTGTGCAGAAATTGTACGCGCGCGGCCTCGCGGGACCGCGAAGCGCTCCGGCAGCCGCTACGCCAGTGCGGCAGGCGGCTCCGCCGGCTCCCCCGCGTAACTCTCCCGCGCTTCCCCGGGAGCTTGCCGCTCCATCGCCCAAATGAGCCGCTGCATGGCCGCGCGGGCTTCACACGCACGCCACACCGGTGTGTCCTGTTCGTCGTAGCAAGCGCGCAGCAGGCCGGTAATATCTCCCAGAATTTCCATGATTGTCGCCATGCCCCGCTCCAGAGTCTGGCGTTGTTCGCCGGTCATCGGGTAGTGCTTCATAGTGTGCGGCAGCCCGCTCAGTTATTGTAGGAAGAGCCGATCGCGCGGCCCAATCCGGGGCAGCCCGTATTTTCGTTAAGGGTTCCCAGTATCGAAGGCATCGGGGATTTCCCGATCCAAGCAAAACACTTGCGCCAGCGCTATGCTTTGATTATGCTGCCGGAGAGACGCGAGGCACGGTCTGGCGGGCTGGAGACCGGCGAATTCCTGTTGCACCTCTCTCACGATTTGAGGACATCTCTTCGCGCCATCCGCGTGCACGCCGATATGCTCCTGAAGTACCGCCAGGCGCCCGACCTTGAAGAACGCCTTGGCATCATCGTCGACGGCGCCCGGAAAATCGATCTGTTAGCCGATGGCATCGCCAGTTATTCGATTGCGCTGCAAATCCAGAGGGAATTGTTCCAACCCGCGCCGATGGATGTGCTGCTTCGCGCTGTCTTGGCTAAGCTGGACAAGGAACTCCGCGCCAATGACGCCAGCGTCGCGAGCGATAAACTGCCGCGCATCTCCGGAGATCCGGACCGGCTGATGGAGGTCTTCGAGAACCTGCTCCGGAACGCTCTTCGCCACCGGGATGCAGGTCCTCCTCAAATCCGCATCAGCGTTGAAAGACAGGCCGAGGAGTGGCTCTTTACCGTTCGGGACAACGGTCCGGGAGTGCCTGCGCCCTACCTGGGGAGCATCTTCCGGCCATTTGTGCGCCTGGATGGGAATCGGTCTCCCGGTCCGGGTCTGGGCCTGGCAATCTGCCGGGTAATCCTGGAGCGGCATGGCGGAAGGATCTGGGCCGAATCGACGGATGGCGCCGGAGCCGCGTTCCGGTTTACGTTGCCCGCGGATTAATCGCTAGCGGTATCGCCGGCGACGGCGTGTAGGACAGCCCCTGCCCGATTGTCGAGGGCCTTGGTTTTCCGCACAACAGAGCGGGTCCAGGGGGACCCGCGCGGACCGGGGGGGTCCGCCCCACAAATCAAGCGCTGGCGCCTTGCGCCTTCCGGTCTTCGACCGAGCGCAGCTTGCCGTGCAGCGTCCGCAGGCAAATGCCCAGCACCTTCGCCGCCCGCCGTTTATTGTTGTTCGTGTGCCGCAAGACCAACTGGATATAAGCTTCTTCCACTTCGCGCATCTGGGCGCCGGCCCGGAGCGTCAGTACATCCTCATCCTGTGGACTCAGCGGCAGGCTCGATTGCTGCTGCCGGGATACTAAAGCGCCAGGAAGATGTTGAAGCTGGACTTCGCCTTTGCCGGCCACGATAACCGCGCGCTCGATGGTGTTGCGCAGTTCGCGGACGTTGCCGGGCCAGGAACTGGCGTTCAACCGCGCCAGCACCTCGGGACTCAGATGGGTCACCCGGCAGTCGTGCTTTTGGTTCAGGTCCCCGATTAGGGCCGCCGCGATCGAGGGAATGTCCTGCTTGCGTTCGCGCAGGGGCGGCAACGAAATGTGGAACACGTTGAGACGGTAGTACAGATCCTCGCGAAGATGCTTGTCCTCGATTGCCTTTTCGGGCGAGCGGTTGGTTGCCGCCAGAACCCGCACAGAGATCGGGATATCGCTCGCGCCGCCCAGCCGGCGTACCTTCGACTCCTCGATCACGCGCAGCAGCTTGGCTTGCGTGGCGATCGGCATCTCTCCGATCTCATCGAGCAACAAGGTCCCGTTTTGGGCCTGTTCGAAACATCCCGCGCTACGCGCCGCGGCACCCGTAAATGCGCCTTTTTCATGGCCGAATAGCTCGCTCTCCACCAGGCTCTCCGGCAACGCGGCGCAATTCACCGCTACAAACGGGCCGCCGCTTCGCGGACTCAGCCGATGAATCGCGCGCGCCACCAGTTCCTTGCCGGTGCCACTTTCGCCGGTGATCAAAACCGAGGCAGTCGTTGGCGCTACCTGCCGGATGAGAGAGAAGAGTTCCTTCATCGGCGGAGAATCGCCCACCATGTCGCCTAAGACGCCTTGATAACTGAGTTGCCGGCTCAGGCGGTCGGTCTCCTCGGCCAAGCGGCTCTGCTGAATCGCACGCTCCAGAAGAGCGCGCATGACTCCGGGCTGCACTGGTTTCTCGAGAAACCAGAAGGCCTTCAGGTCGTGCACGATCGAAATCGCCCGTTCGATGCTTCCGAATGCCGTGAGCACGATCGTGGGCGTGCGGTCGCCTTGCGCGGCGAGTTCCTTCAGGAGGTCGATGCCGTCCATGCCCGGCATCATCAAGTCCGTCAGGATGGCGTTGACCGGAAAGGATGCCAACCTTTCAAGAGCCTCCCCGCCGTCTGCGGCCGTGGCAGCCTGGAAACCGAAGGCCGCAACCATTTCGGCCAGATCGGATCGCTCACCCGCATCGTCGTCCACCACCAGCACTTGTGCAGACATTCGCGTTCCCAACTCCCCGCCCATTCTAACCCACGGAAGGCGGAATTGGGAAAGGGGGCTTCCCGCCCTTCCCGCCTGCCACCGGGCCGTCATGGATTTGCCGCACTCCACGCCGGCACGCCGTTCCACGATTTGCCCTGCAATGGCCAGTCCCTCACCCGCTCCAGGATAAGGCTCTTTAGCTTCCGTTCAACCCGGAGTCCGCCTCGGCGAACTCGAATCGGCCACGCGGGCGATTCTTGGAGGCATTCCTTGTACAGGCGGGGGTCCGGACGGCCATCGTCAGCGATCGGGATTCGAATTGGCGCTTCACGCTGCATCGCCTCGCGCGCAAGAGCAAGCGATGCGCCGATCCCTGCGCCACTGACCCTCGCGCCGCTGCGATATGTGATTCTTCGGACAGATTGCCGGTCCGCCCGGACCTTCGCTCGGTCACGATCCATTTGCTCCACTCGATGAAGCAACATTCTGCGCACGATGACCGCCAAATCTCGGATCGAGGCTTGCAATTGGCGGAAATCTTAATCGTCTCAGTCCTTTGCCGAAGATCGATCGTGGCACGAACATTGCTTGGTCACATTACGTCTGGCAACACGAATTGCGAACATGTTCGGGCGGATTGCAAAGCTGCGGCGCCAGCCGAGGGGGGACCGCGCGGAGCTCACCCTCCTGTTGCGGAGGCACCGGGAGGCTGTGGTCGATTTTCTGTACCGCATGGTGCAGGACCAGGCGGTTGCCGAGGACCTCGCCGCAGAGGTGTTCTTGCGGAGTTATCGCTCTCGCGGCGAGGGGACCAGTCCCTCGGCGCAGCTAGCGACCACGTTGTTTCGCATGGCCACCGATCTGGCATTGAAGGAGCCGGCGATGAAGACGAGTCAGCTCCCGCCGATGGCCGATGTCTCTGAAAATGCCGGACACGCGATGGCCTGCATGCCTGCCAAGCAACGGGCCGCGGTGCTCATGCACAAATATCATCGGATGGACTCTTGGCAGATCGCGAGCGTGCTGCATTGCCCGGAACCGATGGCCAGATCGCTGCTTCTTTCCGCTTATGATCGGCTACGCGACCGGATGGCTCCGTGCGGAACTCGCCAACACTGGGATTGCACCGCGCAATAGGCCCAAACTGCCCGCGCGTTAGCGCAACAGCGTGAACCCCGCGGCGCCGTTCAATCGGCGGTCTAATGTGATGCAATCTTCACACCCGGCCCTCCGGCAGATCTCGCCGATTACGTAGTCCGCAAAGTCGCCTCTGCCATCCCGGAAGGCGTCCAGGCTGCGGCGAACCAGGATGTCGTTCCCGATCTGGAACTGCTTGGTCCTCAGGATGAGTTCGAGAGCACGAATGATTTCGGCTTTGGCTTGGCCATACGTCCTGCTCAGGACCCAGACCGTTTCGCACAGCACCAGGGCGGAGATATACAGATGCTCGCCCGTTCGGCGCGACTGTTCCACGAGTCTGACGGCAAAGGCCGTCTGATGTACGTCGTCCGCCACCAGGTATCGGACGAGGACGTTCGTGTCCAGCCCCCTCATGTTCCGGAATAGCCGCGAGCAATGGCTTCATTCATCTCCTCCACGGAGGCTGGAGTCTTTCGTGTACTTCGAAGGATGCCCTTGATCTCGCGGATGTCCACGTTCTTGGCTCGCATGATTATTTGTCCCTGCCGGTCGACTTGGAACTCCACTCGATGGCCGGGCTCAAGCCGCAAACGATCGCGAATCTGCTTCGGGATGGTGATCTGTCCCTTGCTAGTCATGGTGCCCACCGCTTTGTTGTTCACGTTCGCTTAGCCCGCTTCCGCCTCACGCGGCGTCTTCGAATGTCACCACAATGCGCTTGCCCAGCGCAACCAACGCGGCCTGAATCCTATCCGGTTTAGTTGCGTGCTTCGGATTCAACATACGGCGGACTACTGTTTCACTGACGCCGAGGCGCCTGGCAAGCTCGGTGTTTGGCATGCGGCGTTCACGCAGGGCAATGTATAACGCCAGCTTCGGCGCAAGGTACAGCGGAACACCGATGAGATGCTGGCCTCGCTTAGCCTTGGACGGCGGGGGAATCCGGTCCCCGCGAGCGATCCGGCCGGCGATGGCTTCGGCCAGGCAGTCCGCCGCCTGCACTAGCGTATCCTTAAGGTCGTCTCCACCGGTGAGAGCTTCGGGGAGATCCGGGAACCGCACGTGAAATCCCTTGCCATTGCCCTCCCGCAAAAAGCTGGCAGGATAACTTGCGTTGAACATCAGAGGTCCGCCTTTCGAATCCCTAGCTGCTTGCACATGTCGGCCAGCAAACCGGGGCCAAGTTCTTTCTTGAGGTCCTTCACAATCGTCAGCCGCTCACCGAGATAAAGGGTACCGTGGCTCCCGGCGCCCCGTTCGGGATCCCAACGGTAAGCGAGCTTGTTCCGCTTGGCGATTGCCTTCACCTTGCGCAGGAACTCGCTACCCTTCACCTCCCTATTATCGAACAGTTGTGTTCGATTTTCAAGTAAGCGTGCGGAAAGCTCAGATCCGGAGTTCGTGCTGGGGACCCCGCCATGTCACAATAAACCTTGTGGTTCTGCTCCAGAACGTATCTAAGCTCTACAAACTCTACCGCCGTCCCGCCGACCGCTTGCGCGAGGCGCTCCCCTTCACCAAACGAAAGTTCCATACCGATTTTTGGGCGCTGCGAGACATCGGCTTCCAGGTCGAAAAGGGCGAGACCCTGGCCCTGGTAGGGCCGAACGGTTCGGGCAAGAGCACCCTGCTGCAAATCGTGGCCGGCATCCTGCAGCCCACGCAAGGGCGCGTAGTGACTCGTGGACGCATCGCCGCGCTCCTCGAACTGGGCGCGGGCTTCAACCCCGAATTCAGCGGGCGCGAGAACGTGTTCCTCAACGGCGAAATCATGGGACTGAGCCGCGCCGAAATCGAGCGCGCCATGCCTTCCATCGAAGCCTTCGCGGAGATCGGCGAGTTCATCGCGCGCCCCGTCAAAGAGTATTCGAGCGGCATGTACGTGCGGCTGGCCTTCGCCACCGCCATCCACGTGGACCCCGAAATCCTGATCGTCGACGAAGCCCTGGCCGTGGGCGACGCGGTCTTCGCCAATCGCTGCGTGCGCAAATTCGAGGAACTCCGCGCGCGCAAGATCACGGTGCTGTTCGTCTCGCACGACCTGGGCCTGGTGAAGCAGCTTTCGAATCGCGCCATCCTGCTGCTCAACGGCCGCATCGAGGCGCAAGGCGCGCCCAGCGACGTCATCAACCGCTACATCGGACTGGTGCTCGAAAAGCAGCAGGCGCGGCAGGAGAAGCAGCAGCGCTTCGAGGCCAGTTACCGGCACGGCGACGGAGTCAGCGAAATCCTGGGCGTCGATCTGCTGAACGCCGCGGGCGAGCCGGTGTCGTCGGTGGCCGGTGGCGAAACCGTCACCGTGCGTGTGCGCAGCCGCTTTCATCACCCGGCCTGCGACCCCATGGTGGGCATCCTCATCCGCAGCCGCATCGGCATGGATGTCTACGGCACCAACACACGCATCGAGCAGAAGCACCTCGGCAGCTACCAGCCCGGCGACGAGCTGGAGGTGGATTTCCACTTCGCCTGCTGGCTCACGCCGCAGCAATACACCCTCACCGTGGCTACCCAAAGCCCAGACGGCTCCAGTCACGACTGGCTGGATGACGTGATCCCGTTCGACGTGGTGGATACCCGCGTGGCCGCGGGAGTGGCGAATCTGCGGGCGGAGATCGCATGGCGCGCGTCACGGTGAAGGTGCATCCGCGCGCCCGGCGCACGCGCATCTCCGGCCGCATAGGCGACGCATGGAAACTGGATCTGGCCGCGCCGCCCGTGGATGGCAAAGCCAACGAGGCGTGCGTGCGCTTCTTCGCGGACCTGGCAGGCGTGCCCCAATCGCGCGTGCGGATCGTGTTAGGCTTGTCAAACCGGACCAAAGTAGTTGAGATAGACGGAGCTTCGCAAGAGGACGTGGCGCGCGCTTTAGCGGCCGGGGTACCTTCAGGGCCGGGCACTCGGGCCGGCGCCTGCTGAGCAAATGATCTACGCCGTAGTGCTGTCATTAATTGTCGCGGTATTGCTGGGTACCGCCGTAGTCCGCTCGCTCACCGTCAAGAACCAGGCCGACTTCCTGGTGGCCGGCCGCAAGCTCGCCTGGCCCGTGCTGGTCTTCACCCTGCTTTCCTCGTGGATCGGCGCGGGCAGCCTCTTCGCGGGGGCCGAAAACGCGTACCGCAACGGCTTCTCGGCGCTCTGGCAGGCGGCCGGCGGCTGGGTCGGACTGGCCGTGATCGCGGTCATCGCCGGCCGCGCGCGGCGCTTCGCGCAGTTCACCGTGCCCGATCTTCTCGAAACCCGCTACAACACCGCCGCGCGCGTGCTGGCCACCATCGCCATCGTGATTTCCTACACCATCATCACCAGCTACCAGTTCATTGGCGGCGGCGACATCCTGCATCTGATCTTCCCCTCGCTCGATCAGAAGACCGGCATGGACATTATGGCGGCCTTCGTGATCACGTTCACGGCGCTGGCGGGCATGGCCTCGGTCGCCTATCTGGACCTGATCATCGGCCTGCTGGTCACCATCATCGCGCTCGTCTCGCTGCCGCTGCTGCTGGCGCGCACCGGCGGATGGCCGGCCGTCCACGCGGCGTTGCCCGCCGATCACTTCACCGTTTTCGGACCGCTCGGCTGGGTGCACTGCCTCGGATATCTGCTGCCGACGCTGCTGCTGCTGCTCGGCAATCAGGGTATGTACCAGAAATTCTTCTCCGCCCGTTCGGAACGCGACGCTCGCTGGGCCGTCTTCGGTTGGATCGCCGGCACTTTGGTCCTCGAAACCGTCATCATCACCATCGCGGTGCTCGGCAGCGCTACGCTCCGCACCGACCTCCCGCGCGAGATTATCCCGCTGACCGCGCGCAAGCGCCTGCCGGAACTGGTGGGAGCAATCCTGCTCGGCGCGGTATTCGCCAAGGTCATTTCGACCGCCAACAATTACCTGTTCTCGCCCGCCAGCAACCTGATTCACGACGTCTACAAGCGCTTCATCGATCCGGAGGCGAGCGAACGCCGCACCCTGTTCGTATCGCGCGCGCTGGTGATCGCGCTCGGCGCATTCGCACTGTTGCAAGCCGCGTACTTCAAGTCGATCCTGAAGGCCGCGCTCTATGCCTACACCGTGTATGGGGCGGCAGTCACGCCCTCCGTCATGGCGGTATTCTTTTGGAAGCGGGCCAATAAGGCGGGCGCGATCAGCTCCATCGTTTTGGGAACCGTCATCACGGTGGCTTGGCAAATTCTGGACATACAATGGCTGGACGCAGTCTATCCCGCGTTGGGCGTCTCCGTGCTCGCGCTGGTGGTGGTCAGCTTGGCGACGGCGCCGCCCACCCGCGCCAATCTGGAGCCTTTTGAAAAATGAACATCGCGGCCATTCAAGAAGAACTGCAAAAACAAGAGCTGGACGGGTGGTTGTTCTTCGATCATCATAAGCGCGATCCGCTGGCGTATCGGGTCCTGGGCTTTCAGCCGGCGTCGCACGTCACGCGGCGCTGGTATTACTGGATTCCGGCGGCGGGCGAGCCGCGCGGTTTGGTGCATCGCATCGAGTCCGGCCGCTTGGACACACTGCCCGGCGATAAGATCCGCTATTCGAGCTGGAGCGAGCAGACCGGCGGGCTGCGCGCGCTCGTAGGCGGCGCGCGGCGCGTGGCCATGCAATATTCGCCGATGTGCGCCATTCCATATGTCGCGATGGTGGACGCGGGCACGGTGGACCTGGTGCGCAGCCTCGGTGTGGATGTAGTCAGCTCGGCCGAGTTGATCCAGCACTTCGAGGCGCGCTGGAGCGCGGAGGCGCTCGAATCGCACCTGGAGGCGGCCCGCCGCGTGGACCGCGTGCGCGCGCAGGCTTTCGAGATGGTGCGCGAGATCACCCGCGGCGGCGGCGTGACGCAGGAATTCGCGGTCGCCCAGTTTGTGCGCGACGGGTTCGCCAAAGCCGGACTGTTCGCCGAGGATGGGCCTATCGTGGGCGTCAACGCCAACGCCGCGAATCCGCACTACGAGCCAACCGCCGAAATTACATCTGAGATCCGCAGCGGCGACCTGGTGCTGCTCGACATGTGGGCCAAGCTGGACCGGCCCGGCGCGGTTTACTACGACATTACCTGGACCGGATTTTGCGGCGACCACCCCAGCGACGAAATGCTTAAGGTCTACGGCGTGGTCAGCGGCGCGCGCGACGCGGCCATCGCGAAGGTTAAGGATACTGTGGCGGCGGGCCGCGAGTTGCGCGGCTTCGAAGTGGATGACGCCGCCCGCGGCTACATCTCGAGCCGCGGCTATGGCGAGTATTTCGTGCATCGGACGGGCCATTCGATCGGCGAGGAAGTGCACGGCAACGGCGCAAACATGGATAATCTGGAGACGCACGATGAGCGGCGGGTGGTGCCTTGGACGTGCTTTTCCATTGAACCGGGTGTTTACCTCAAGGATTTCGGGATTCGTTCGGAGGTGAATATGTTTGTGGGGGAGACGGAGGCCCGCGTCACCGGGGACATGCAGAAGGAGTTAGTTATTTTGTGATGCCTGCTGCTGCAGCGGGATAGGGGAGTAGACGACGCTCGACAGGATGGACGCATGAAGCCGCTCCGTATCCAGTTGGATGAGCGCACTCTGGCGGCGTTGAACCGCATCGCCTCGCCTGCCGAACGCAAGCGGTCGGAATTTATACGGCAAGCGATTCGCCAGGCGATCCGGCAAACGCGGTGTGACGCCATGCGCGAAGCCTACCTCAAACAGCCCGATTCCATCTTGGTTGCCGACGACTGGTCCACGGCCGAGAACTACAAACTGTAACGCCTCCAGATTCTCGCGCCGTTTCCGCACGCGCATCCATGTCCATCTGTGTTTATCTGTGGTTCCAAAATGCACTTGCTATCATAAGTTACATGCGCATCTTGCTGTTCTCCGGCAAAGGCGGCGTCGGCAAGACCAGCCTGGCTGCGGCCACGGGCGTACAACTGGCGCGCCTCGGCTATCGCACCCTCGTCATGAGCGTGGATCCCGCGCACAGCCTGGCCGATTCGTTCGACCTCGAAACCGGCCTATTCCACGAAAAAACCGGCGACCCTTATCCCATCGCCGACAAGCTGTCCATCCACGAAGTCAACATCCAAAAGGAAATCAAGCGGCATTGGCGCGAAATTTCCGCCTACGTCATTTCCGTGCTGCGCACCACCGGCATCAGCGACGTGGAAGCCGAAGAGTTGGCCATCCTGCCCGGCATGGAAGAGCTCAGCGCCATGATGTGGGTGAACCAGTTCCGCCGCGAGCAGCGTTATGACGTCATCGTGTTGGACTGCGCGCCAACCGCCGAGTCCATGCGCTTCGTCAGCATGCCGACCACGCTCGACTGGTACATGAAGCACATCTTCCCCTTCCAGCGGACCGTGCTGAAAGCCGTGCGCCCCCTGGCCAACCGGGTTTCGCCAGTCGAGCTGCCCACCGATAGTTACTTCGCCAACATCCAGGAACTCTTCGGCAAGCTGGACGGCATCGACGAGCTGCTGGAAAATCCGCGCACCACCAGCGTTCGCCTGGTCACCAATCCGGAGAAGATGGTGCTGCGCGAGACGCAGCGCGCCTTTGTGTACTTTTCGCTGCACGGCCTCACTGTGGATGGCATCATTGTGAACCGGGTGCTGCCCGAGGCCATCACCGATTCCTTCTTCTCCGAATGGCGCGAGTCGCAGCACCGCGTCCTGGAGGAGATCGACGCCTACTTCGCGCCCGTGTCCGTGAGGCGCGTGCCGCTGTTCACACACGAAGTGCTGGGCGCGGAGCGGCTGCAGGAATTGGCGCGCGCGCTCTATGCCGAAAACGAGGATCCCGCCGCCGTCACGCGCACCGAAGCGCCCTACACTTTCGCCAAGCGCGACGGGCACTTCGAAGTGCGGTTGCAATTGCCCTTCGCGGTGAAAGGCGAAGTGGGGCTGTTCAAGAAGGGCGACGAGTTGGTGGTCCAAATCGGAACCCTGCGGCGGCACATCGGCCTGCCCACCTCCATGGCCGCCCTTTCGCCGGCGCATGCAAAGTTGGAGAATAAAGTATTGACCGTGGAAATGAGGGAGAATTGATTATGCCAGACGAAAAGACAAATGTTGACGCTCCGGGCTGCTTCTACTGCCTGAATGTGAAGCCGTTCTTAAAGAAGGCTTGGTCCGACGCTACCGCGGACCATTTCCGCAACGCGCGCGTGGAGTTTCTGAAAGGGGTGCGCAGCGTGATCGACGACCGCATCGGCAACCTATCGCGCCACGAAGCCAAGGGCACGCACGTCACGGTGGAGTAATTGTGGGGCGGCCAATCCTGGCCGCAGCCGGCTTTCAGCCGGCCTCCTGGAACAAAGTGACCAACCAATCCCTGAAAATCCTGGTCCTCGACGTCGGCGGCACCCACGTGAAAATCCTGGCCACAGGCCACAAAAAGTTCGTCGAGATCCCTTCCGGGCCGAAGATGACTCCCCGCAAAATGGTGGCCGCCGTGCCCAAAGCCATTCCCGGCTGGGAGTATTCGGTGGCCTCCATCGGATATCCGGGGCCGGTAATCCACGGGAAGCCGGTCGCCGATCCACACAACCTGGGACCCGGCTGGGTCGGTTTCGATTTCAAGAAAGCGCTCGGCTGTCCCGTCAAGTTCATCAACGACGCAGCCATGCAAGCTTTGGGCCACTACGAGGGCGGGCGCATGCTATTCCTCGGGCTGGGCACCGGCCTTGGTTCGGCGCTGATCGTGGATGGCGTCCTGGAGCCTATGGAACTGGCGCACCTGCCTTACCAGCGCGGCCGCACGTATGAGGATTACGTCGGCATCCGCGGCCTGAAGCGGCTGGGCAAGAAGAAGTGGCGGCAGTACGTGTTCGACGTCGTAAAGCGGCTGAAGGCGGCCTTGGAAGCCGACTATGTCATCCTGGGCGGCGGCAACGCCAAGGCCCTGAAGAAGCTTCCGCCCGGCGCGCGCCTCGGCAACAACACCTACGCTTTCCGCGGCGGCTACCGCTTGTGGCAAGACCCCGCCGAACGCCACAAACGGATATGATACCGGCGAGGGCTACCGTTATGTTTCGTGCGATTTCGATGTCCGTTCTGTTGTTGCTGGCATCTGTGTCAAGCGCTCTGGCCGCCGACATCACAGGCAAGTGGAAAGGGCCGATGGAAGGAACCGGCGCCGATGTAGTGCTCGATCTAAAGGCGGACGGCGCGACCGTCACCGGCACCGTGTCGGATTCGGAGGGCAAGCCCCGGCCCATTACCAAGGGCACGCTCGATGGCGACAAAATCTCGCTCACGGTGGCGTCCGAATATCAGGGCAACCCGATCACCCTGCTGGTGACCGGAACAGTTTCCGGCGAAACCATGAACCTGAAGATCCAAACCGCGGATGGCGCCTGGGGGACCGACGCCGTAGTCAAACGCTCGTCCTAAGACTGCGCCCGCGCGCGGTCACCCGCCTCGGATCCAGCAGGTGCTTCGGCTCGTAGTGCTGGCGCGACCACTTCCGCCCGGCATCGAACCGGATCCCCACGAAATAGCCGATTTCATTGTGCGTGCAGTGCTGCACCTGGCCGCGGAACTTGTGCCGGCCGAGCATCAGGCACAGCCGCGCGCCCACCGGTACCGCCTGCTCGAACTGCACGCACGCGCCCGACGGCGAGATATCTTCCAGATTCGCCGTCAACTCCGCCGGGTCAGCGCCCTCCAGCCGCACCTTGATCAGGTCCGAACACCACAGCCGGGGCTCCGCGCGCCGTTCCCTCACTCCCCGACCACCGTCACCAGCACCTGGCGGTCGCGCGCGCGATTGTCGAAATCGCATAGCACGATCTGCTGCCAGGTACCGGTCATGATGCGCCCTTGGGCCACCGGAAAGCTGCGCGCGGCGCCCACCAGCGCGCTACGCAGGTGCGCGTACCCGTTGCCGTCCCCCCAGCGCTGGTTGTGCGCGTAATCGCCATCGGCCGGAGCAATCTGCTCCAGCGCCCGCTGCAAGTCCGCCACGCACCCCGGCTCGAACTCCAGCGTGGTGATACCCAGCGTGGATCCCACGCCGGCGATGTTGACGATGCCTTGCCGGACTCCGCTCTCGGCCACGATGCGGGCCACCTGCGGCGTAATATCCAGTACGTCCGAATGGCCCCGCGTCGCCACGCGAAAGCTCTTCTGCAGCACCCCCATGCGGAAACCAGCCTACCGCCCGAACTCCGCTTCGAATGCGGCGATCTTTCCCAGCCTGCGCTTGTGCCGCTCCGCCCCGGAGAATTCCGCGCCCATATAGCGGCGCACCAGTTCCACGGCCAATTCGGGACCAACCACGCGCGCGCCCAGGCACATCACGTTGACGTCGTCGTCCTCCACCGATTGGTGCGCCGAAAACGGATCGTGGCAGGTGGCGGCGCGCACGCCCTTGAACTTGTTGGCGGCCACGCAGGCTCCCGCCCCGCTGCCGCACAGCAGGATAGCCCGGCCTGCGCGCCCTGCCATGACCGCCTCGGCCACCGCGCGCGAGTAGTCCGGATAGTCCACCGGGTCCGTCGAATCCGTACCCAAATCCAAGGTTTCGTGCCCTAATCGGCCCAATTCCTCGATAATCCGCGCCTTCAGCGGGAAACCGGCGTGATCGCTTGCCACTGCCACCTTCATGGACTCCCATGATAGCGCTATACTGCCAGTGTGGCGCCGTGAGAATTTAGGACCGATGCGGCCTCTCTAAATATATGCATATTGTCAGAATCCTCACGGCGCTTTGCGCGCTCGCGATTTCCGGCTGGGCGCAGCCTTCGGCCGGCGTGGCTGGACCGGTCACCGGCTTCATCTTCGATGCGCCGTCGGGCGCGGTCCGGCCCATGCTGGGCATCCCCGGCGCCGCGTATCTCGGCAACGTGGTTGCGGCCGGCCTCAACAGCGCCTCCGTCGCGCCGGATGGTTCAGCGGCGCTGGCCGTCCAATTGGGACGGCTGGTGCTGTACACCGGCCTGCGCGGCGCGACTCCACCCGTGGCCTTGCATGTTGCCGGCGCCATCGCCGGCGCCGACCTTTTCGCATGGGCCGGCAACAACAGCGCCAACAACGCCGCGGCGGTCTACTGCTCGCGCACCGGCAAGGCGCAGATCCTTACCAGTCTCGCGCCATCGCCGGTAGCCGCCGTACCCATCGACCTGTCGGGTCTTCCGGGACAGGTGACGGCGCTGGCTTTCGACGGGCAACGGTTGATCGTGGGAGTGGCAAACAGCGACGCCGGCGGTATCTACCTGGCCAGCGCTTCCTCGGGCATCCAGCGTATCGCGCACGCTACCAACCCGTCGGCCATCGATTTGGCGGGCGCCAGCCTGTTCTTCGCCGACAAACAATCGCAACAGATCTGGCAAGTGCAGAGCTACGCCGGGACGCCCGCCGCGGTCCTGTTTGCGAATGACAGCGGCATCAGTTCGCCCGCCGGATTGCAGGTTTCCGCCGATGGGCAGCGGCTCTACGCGGCCAACGCCGGCAGCCGCACGCTGGCGGTTTACGATATTGCCTCGCGCACGCCGCTGCAGAGCCTCGATCTCAACTGCACGCCCACGCGCCTGGACCTCTTCGGCGATTCGTCCACGTTCTTGCTGAATGCCACCGGCCAGGGACCTCTTTACGTGGTACGCGATGGCGGACCCGGGAAGGCCGCGGCTGTCTACTTCGTGCCATCGCCCGGCAACCCCCGTCCCGTCAAGGACCCCGTCCGGCCCATGTAGCGCACGCTTTCAACGTGACGTGTCCGCACTCCCGCGGAACGCCCGTGCCGCGAATTCCCGCTTACTGCTTTCCCCGTCCCGCCGAAATGCTCTAAAAGAGTCACGCCACCTCCGACGCGAGTCAGTCGCCACGCATTGGCGCCGGGCCGGCCGCTGCCCGCTTGCTTTCTAAGCACCGGCTCCTGTACTATGTCGTGTACTATGTGTTGGAGTTTTCGGGCGTAGAGGTCGGCATGCCGAGCCAAAGGTGCTTCTCATGGCGTCCGGCGATGCTTCCGTGGATCATGGTCCTCTCCGGCTGCGCTCCGCTGGCGCCTTCAGTCACTGCCCAGGATACGGCCAAGGATCGCGGCGTGCGGACCCTCTCCGCGGAGACCGTCGGCGCGAGCGTATGGCGCGGCCACAAGGATTACGCGCTGCTGTTCGCCACGAACCACTACGACGATCCCAACTTCCCGTCCCTGGCGAATCCAATTCCGGACGCTGAAGCTATCGCTAAGGAACTCGAAGAGACTTATGGCTTCCGGACGGAAATCGTCAAAGACTCACGCAGGGATGCCGTTTTGCACAAGCTCTCCGAGTATGGCCGGAAGGAATACGCTGAGGGCGACCAGCTCTTCATTTTCTTTGCCGGCCACGGCATTTATGATGAGCACCTGCACGAGGGCTTTATAGTCGCCCGCGATTCTGTAGAGAACGATACAGACCGGCTATCTTATCTATCATACGCGGAGCTCCGAAGCAGGGTTGATGGCCTGCCTGCCAAACATATTCTTCTGGTTCTGGACGCCTGTTTCTCCGGAACCATCGATTTCCGCGTCGGACAAGGTGGATCTCGCGGCGTCGACCTATACGGCGCATTGCCGGTCTCCGAGCAGTTCCAAAGGAAGGCCGGCTTCCCGACCCGAAAGTTCTTAACTTCCGGGAGAAAGGAAACAGTATCCGATGGCTTCGCCGGCAGGAATTCTCCTTTTGCCCACAACGTGCTCGACGCCCTTCGAAACGAAGGCACAAAACCAGGTTACCTGACGTTCGCGCGCCTTCTCGCGGACGTCGAGGCCACACAGCCAGCGCCACACTGGGGGGAGTGGGGATCCGATGCTGCCGGAAGCGACTTTTTCTTTGTTTCCGATTGGCTGTCCGCCAAACTATCCGGGGCCGATAGTGAACCGCGGCCGCCTGAAGCGCTCCCGGACACCCGACGTTCCATTGCCGTTTTGGGTTTTCAAAACCTATCGGGGCGCCCCGAGGATGCTCGATATTCGGCCATCCTCTCGACATGGCTTACTTCCGAACTGGAAGCCGGCGAGAAGATGCGCGCCGCCCCCGGCGAAGACGTCGACAGAGTGAGAAAGGACCTGGCGCTATCGGACTCCGTCGAGTACGGCAAAAACACCCTCGCAAGCATCTACAAAGCGCTGGGCGCCGAGTTAGTCGTCAGCGGATCCTACTTTGGCCGATCCGACGGCGCCATCCGAGTAGATCTGCGCATTCAGAGTAGTTTGACCGGACAAATTGTCGTGGGGACCGCTGAGAATGGAACAATGGCGGACCTGCCGGGTCTGGTGACACGCCTGGGTAGCCGCGTACGCGGCAAGCTTGGCATTCCGGCGCCGACTGGAGATGACGAAATGTCCGTCAAGACCGCGTTGCCCAGCGGGACGGAAGCTGCCCGTTTGTACGCCGATGGTCTGGTGAAACTTCGCGCTTTCGACTTGCTCGCCGCCCGCGACGAATTGCGGCAAGCGGTCAAAGCCGACCCAGCCTCGGCGCTGGCGCACCAAGCTCTGGCCAAGGCGTGGGAGGAACTGGGCTATGACTCCGAGGCCATCAAGGAATGCGGCAAGGCGCACGAGCTCGCACGGAAACTCTCTCTTCGCGACCTCTCGCGGATTGACGGCTACTATTCGAAGTTGAAGGGCGAGTGGGACCAGGCTATCCAAACCTATTCATTTCTGTGGAGGGAGTACCCCGACGAACCGGGATATGCGATCGAACTGGCTTCCGTGCAAACCCTGGCTGACAAGCCGCAGGACGCACTGGCAACGCTTGACGATTTGCGGCGGAAATCCACGCAGGCCGCCGGCGATCCCCAGGTCGACCTCCAGGAAGCCGAGGCAGCCCGAGTCGCCCAGGATTATAAGAGGCAGGCAAAGGCGGCGGATATAGCTCTCCGGAACGCATCCGCCAATGCCTCCAAGCTGTTCATCGCCCAGGCATACTACGAATCCTGCGCTGCTCTCATTCGGCTCGGCGATCCGAAGGGCGCGGAAACCGCTTGCGAGCGAGCCCGCCAATCCTCCGACCTTGGCGCCGGACAACGAATCAAGGCGGATAGCTTGACCCTGCTTGCATCAATAATGACGGACCAAGGCAAGGGCTCCGAGGCTATGGAGCTTCGCCAGGAGGCGTTGAGTATTTCCCGCCAGATCGGATGCCGCAAGAACATCGCCGCCGCGCTTAAGAACTTAGCCCTGCTTGAGGCATCTCAAAACCAGTTGCAGGACGCCGATCGGAATCTCGCGGAAGCGGCCAGCATCGCGGGGGAGATTGGCGATAAGGAGCAGCTTCTAAGTCTGCAAATCGGCCGCGGTTCCGGACTCTTTACCCTGGGTGAATATGACAGCGCCAAGGAAGTCTTTGAAACAGCCCTAAATGCAGCTAGAGACACAAATAACCGACGGGAAGTCGCCTACACCTCGCAGTGGCTCGGCTTTATCCTTTATTATCTCGGCAACCTTGCGGAAGCCGATAGGAACCTGCGGCGGGCGATCGATATAGCGCAGCATTCCGATTTTCAGGACATCCGGGCTGACTCCGGGAGCGATCTCGGAGACGTGCTTCTGGCGCGCGGAGATAAAGCCGGCGCCCGCCGGCAATACCAAGATGCCCTGGAACTGTCTGTGAAGCGAGAGGAGCAATCGTCCGTGGCGTCCAGCCGGCTATCGCTCGCAAGCCTGTCGCTCGAGGAAGGCAACCCGCGAGAAGCGGAGAGCTTGGCGCGCCAGGCGGCCGAGGAATTTCAAAAAGAAAAAGACGTCGATTCCGAGGCGTCCGCGCGTGACACTCTGGCGCGGGCGTTGTTAGCCCAGGGCAAGCTGCAGGACGCCGAAGCCGAGATCGGATCTGCAATTAGCCTGGCGCCGGAAGAGCGGACCGTCCGGATGTCCTTGGCGGTCACCGCGGCGATGGATAAATCGCGGGCGGGCAAAACCGCGGAAGCCAAGGAATCTCTGGATAACAGCCTGCTGGAGGCAAAGCGGATGAAGTTGCTTGGATTCCAACTGGAAATCAGGCTGGCTCAAGCGGAAATCGAGGCCACTTCCGATCGCGGCGCGGCCCGCCTGCACCTGCAATCCTTGGAGCGGGACGCCAGCGAGAGCGAGTTCCTTCTGATTGCGGCGAAGGCCAAGCGGGTGGCCGGCACTCTCGACAAATAGCCGGACGAAAGAATTCGTCTTGACGGCCTCTCTTCGCCAGCGCATAATGTACGGGAGCATACTCGCAATAATGTGGGAGGATGTATATGCGGCGATTGAAAATCGGCATATTTGCGCTTTTCCTGGCGGCATCGCTGTGGGCAGCCAGGCCGCCAAAGGGCGACTATTCGTGGTCTGGGAACACCCCGGTCTTGGGGCCCACAACGACTACCGTGAACGGCGTCCAGATAGCTGTCGAGACCATTTGTCGCGCGGACCCATCGTGCAGCGCGCCAACGTTTTTCTACCAGGTCCTTTCGCCCAATGCGCGCAACTTTAACCTGACACTGCCCATCCCGCCTGGTTCCTCTCCCGGTATCAGCACTTGTCCAAATTCCAGCCAGTCGCCGGGTTTGTCGGGAAACGTTGGAGCGGGAATACCTTTGTGCTCGCCGACTACAGCCTTCGCGGCTGCCAATTGTACGTCCGCATGGACTTCCTTGTGCAGCGCTAATTATCTGCAGGTCTACGGCAGCGTGAACGCCGTGTACATGAATCAGAATGGAGGCACCGTGGTCTTCAGCGTGCCCGCCAGCGGCTACGGCATCAGCTTTACCGTTGCGAGCGCGGATGGGACTGTGAATGCGCCTACGCCGGTGATTACGATGCCCTCGTCAGTCCAGCCCGGAGACTTCAATGGCGACGGCCACCCGGATCTGGCCTGGCAAAACAACACCACCGAACAAGCCACCGTATGGTACATGGGCGGCAGCGCAGGGTCCACTTATCTTGGCTGGAATTGGCTGAGCGAATCCGGCGAGCCAACCGGCTGGGTGCTCGTCGGCGCGGCGGACTTTACTACGGATGGAACCGGCGTGCCGGACCTGGTCTGGGAATACATGCCGACCGGCCAAGTCACGGTGAACTACTACAGCTACAGCCCAATGACCGGGCCCATGTACACGGGTTGGGCCTGGCTGAATGAACATGGGGATCCCGGTTGGACCGTAGTAGCCGTGGCAGATGTGGACGGCAATGGGGTACCGGATCTGATTTGGCAGAATAACACGACGAATCAGGTCACGGTGAATTATTATGGGCCAAACCCAAACGGCGCCGGCGTCGTTTTGCAAGACTGGCAGTGGCTAAACTCCGGCGGTGAGCCGGCAGGCTGGAAGGTCGTGGCCGCGGCGGATTTCGATGGCAACGGTGTGCCGGACCTGGTCTGGGAATACGAGCCTACCCGCCAGTTGGCCGTGGACTATTACGAATTGGTTCCCTCCAGCGCCGCGTCCGTGGCATGCGCGTGCATGGCTACCTTCACCGGATGGGCCTGGCTCAATAAGGGTGCCGGCGAGCCTGGGTGGACCGCGGTCGGCGCCAACGACTTCAATCTCGATGGCGTTCCCGACTTGGTGTGGCGGAACGACAGTACAGGCCAAGTCACCGTGAATTACTACGGCGGGACAGGAGGCGCGAGCTTGATCGGTTGGGCCTGGCTGGATAGCGCCGGTCTCACGGGATGGACGCCTGTGGTGCCGAATTAGCGATCCCCGCCCCGGGCTCCTTTTAGTGCGGCGGGGCCGGCGCCGGAGGCGGCGGGACATTCGGCGGCGGAGCCGGATTCTTCTTGTCGCAGCTCGAGGCTACCGGGCAACCGCCCGCGGGGCCAATGCCGCCCGTGCCGGGTAAAGGCGTCCGGTATACGATTTCATACAGGGCTTGCTCGGCCCGCTGCAGGAGCGCGCGAATCACCCCATTCTTATCGACCGGGGCCGCGGCCAGCGGCTGGTCCCGATAGACGCGCAGCGACTCGCCCTCGTTCAAAATGCGCTCGGGCCCGGGTTTGAGCAGGTGCTGCACTCCCACCTGGCCTTCCTCGACGCTGACCAGCGTGGTATCGTCCTCGTCTTCAATGGCCACGTCGAAGACCGTGCCGCGCACCGAAATCACCGCGGTCGGGGTGCGTACGCGGTTGTAATTGGGCTGCCCGCCCAGCTTCTGAATGTGGACCTTCACGCGTCCCAGCAGGACATCCAGCAAGTCGCGCCAGGAACCGGCATTCTCGCGGAAAACGACGCGCGCGTTAGGGAAAACTTCGAAAGTACTGCCGTCGGAAACCTGAAACAACGCGAAACCGTCTGGTCCGGTTATGACGATTTGGCGCGGCTGCACCGAATCGCCTACATTCAGAGCCCAGGGAGCGTCGTCGCGCAGCACGGAAACCTGCCCATTCAGGGTGATCACCTTGGCAGCGCCGTTTTCAGCGTGGACCGGGACAAGATAGATGCACGCCGCCGCGTACAGCAGCCAGTGTGCCGTCCTGAACAATCTACGCGAAAACATTGAAACAACCTTGGTACTATTGGCACCATCCTTGATGAATGGTACGTTTTGAAACCTAGTCTAGCACTAAAGATGCATGGCAAATCGCTGGCCGGACAAAATCTGTTTCCCAAATTCCATCGAATGAACTCTTTGCAGTATGCAGGCGGCTCCGGATAGGTTAAAATAGGACTCGGTTGTGTGTCACAAAGTAACAGTTTCGGGACGGCGTTATCTTTTAGGAGCGTCATTGGCGGCCGGCATTCTGGCGGCGCAGGCCGCTCCGGTGGAGTGGCGCAGGGTAGGCAACCCATCGATGGAGCTGGGGTTAGCTTCGCCGGCCACGGGACCGGCGCAGACCGTCTGGTATTCGGCGGACGGCGCCGCGCTGTATGCCCGGACCCGCGCCGGGAGCGTATTCGAAACCGCTGATTTCGAAAACTGGACACCTGCCCAGGGAGTTTCCGAACCGGCCGATACGCTGCCGCCCCCCGTGGATCGCATGCCCGAACCCGGCGCGAAGCTGGCTGTGGCCGGCGCCGCTCCGGGGCGCATTTACGCCCTCGGGACGCAACTCTACCGCTCCGACGACGGGGGCCGCTCCTGGACGAACCTGACCGCTTTCCATAGCCAGTCGATTATTGGCCCAGGCCAGCGCAGTGTCGCGGTCTCCCCCGGCGATCCGGACCAATTGGCGGTGGCCAACGACTTCGGCGTCTGGCGGTCGATGGATGGCGGCCTGTCGTGGTCGGGGTTGAATCTGCAGTTGCCGAACCTGACCGTCAGCCGTATTTTAGCCACCCCCGGGGGAATGCATGGTACTCGCATTCTGGTGCGGGACCTGGGCGCCATGGAACTGGCCCCCGGCGCGGAAACCTGGCAACCGGCTTCCGATGCGCAGACCAAGGCCCAAGATACGGCTGAAAACAATGCATTGAGCCGCGCGTCTCAGACGCTGGGAGCCCGCATTACCGCCTTGGCGGCTTCCGATCAGACGATCTACGCGGGCGCGGCGGACGGCCGCATATGGGTTTCGCAGGATGCCGGCGCAGGCTGGACCGCCTCGCGGCTGGGCGGGAACGGGCCGGTCGAGCGATTTTTTGCCGATCCCAGCGAGCCGCGCGTAGCTCTGGCGGCGTTAGGCGGCGCCGGCGCGCACGTGTTGCGCACCACCAACAGCGGCGGATTCTGGGACGATCTGACTTCCAACCTGCCGGATGTTCCAGCCCACGGCGTAACCGCTGTGCGGAGCGCCGGCGCGGTCTATGTAGCTACCGATAAAGGCGTCTTCTTTGCCGCCGCCGACCTGGAGAACGCCGGGCCGGCCGCGGTGACCTGGACACCGATCTCCGGGCGTCTTCCAGCGGCTCCGGCGACCGACGTGAAGCTGGATGCCAACGGCGATCAGCTTTATGCCGCCTTGGAAGGTTATGGAGTTTATGCCACGGCCGCCCCACACCGTTTGCGCACTTTACGCCTGGTGAACGCAGCGGACTTCAGCACGCGCGCCGCCGCGCCGGGGTCGCTGATCAGCGTCGTGGGCGGGCGCGTCAACGCCGCCAATGCCGGACCGCTGAGGTTTCCGGTGCTGGCCGCTTCCGAAGCGGAGTCGCAGATTCAAGTGCCGTTTGAAGCCTCGGCCGCCAATTTCTCGCTGGCCTTGGACACCGGCAAGGGCCGCTTCACCCTGGGCTTGCCCGTGCAAGCCGTGTCGCCGGCCATCTTCGTGAACCGCGACGGCTCGCCGATGATCCTGGATGGAGATAGCGGCTTGGTGCTGGATGGCCGCAACACCGCGCATTCCGGCGCGCGCCTGCAGGTCCTCGGGACCGGACTGGGCAGAGTGCGGCCGGACTGGCCCACCGGGATGGCCGCGCCGCTGGAGAATCCGCCGGTGGTCGCCGCCACGGTCAAGGCGTATTTGGACCGCGTCCCGCTGCAGGTTACCAGCGCCGCATTGGCGCCGGGTTACATTGGCTTCTATCTGATCGAGGTGCAATTACCGGCCCTCGTCAATGCCGGGCCGGCGGAGTTGTACATCACCGCGGACGGACAGGAAAGCAATCGGGTACAGGTGGTTTTGGAGCCCTAAAATAAAAAGGGCCCCCGCAAACGGGGGCCCTTGCTCCGAAGAAATTTGGACAATCCGGATCTAGACTCTGGCCACGTTCTCGGCCTGCAGTCCCTTGGGCCCCTGCTTCACCTCGAACTCTACCTCCGCGCCTTCATCCAAGGAACGGTAACCGTTTGCCTGGATGGCCGAAAAGTGTACGAACACGTCATCGCCGCTGCCTCTCTGGATAAAACCATAGCCTTTGGCGGCGTTAAACCATTTCACAATGCCTTTTTCTCTCACTGCTTCTTCTCCTGATTCATTGTTCGCCCGGCTCGCAAACAAGCTCCAAAAAGAGCCCCAAAAACGAAAAAGCTACGAGCCGAAGCTCGTAGCTCTCTGGACTTTCGGTGGCGCGGGACAAACTACCATTTCAAAACTAGCACTTGGAATTATCGCAGATGGCAAACGTGCGGTCAAGTCCAATTTGGTATAAAATCTTGCGGGGGAATCAGATGCGCGACAGTGGGACAGGCCTCCCGGCCGGTCCTTCGGGCAGTGAGCTCGAAATCCTGCAAGCCATCCGCCGCCGGGCGCACTTGCCGGGGCGGCGCGGCCTGGCGCTAGGGATCGGCGACGATTGCGCCATTTACCGCTCGCGCGGCGCGCGGGAAGACCTGCTGTTCACCACCGATCTGCTGGTGGAAGACGTGCATTTCCGCCACCGGACGCATCCCCCCGAAGCGCTGGGCCACAAGGCGCTGGCGCGCGGATTGAGCGATATCGCGGCCATGGGTGGCGTACCGCGTTTCTGCCTGCTTTCGCTGGCCGCCGGCCGGGGCGCGGATCGGTCCTGGATCGATCGCTTCTATAACGGATTGTTGCGCCTGGCGCGCATCAGCGGCGCGCCGCTGGCGGGCGGCGATCTGGCGCAGGCGCCCAAAACGGCGTGCGACATCGTGGTCTGCGGGGCCGTTCCGCGGGGTGCGGCGCTGCGGCGCGATGGCGCCCGCGCCGGCGACGCGATCTACGTCTCCGGGAGGCTTGGCGGGTCCGCTCTCGGTCTGGAGCGCGGCACGGGCAAAGCCTGGTCGCGGCATCTGCGCCCGCAGCCTCGGCTGGCACTGGGCGTCTTTCTGCGCGAGCGCATCCGCGCATCGGCCGCGATGGACTTGAGCGACGGGATTTCGATGGACTTGCGCCGCATCGCGCTCGCGTCCGGCCTGGAGGCGGCTATCGAGCCGCCGCCCCGATTTCCAGGCGCCAGCCCGGAGCAGGCCCTCCATGGCGGCGAAGATTACGAACTGCTATTCACCGTGGGGCCGCGCGTCAGGGTTCCCGCGCGCTTTCAAAGCATTCCGCTGACCCGCATCGGCGTCATGCGCCGCGGCCGGGCGGGCGCTGTATATCTGTCGGGCCAACCGCTGCCGGCGCTGGGTTACGACCACTTCCGAGGTTCCCTATGAGCGTTCCCGATGCGGTACCCGATGCAGCTCCCGATCCAGCTCCTGTGATGGAATTGATAGACGCCTTCCGCCGCTCGAAGACCATGTTCGCGGCCGTCTCGCTGGGCGTGTTCGAGGCGCTGCACGAAGGCCCCGCGGACGCGTCCAGCTTGGCCGCGCGCGTGCTGGGAGCCGCCGCCGGCGTGGATGCGCTAGAGCGCCTGCTGGATGCATGCGCGGGGATGGGGCTGCTCGGGAAGCGGGACGGCGCTTACGCCAACCAACCTGTCGCCGAAACCTATCTCTGCGACCGTAGCCCGCTCTCGCTGACAGGCTACGTGCTCTATTCCAATGAGGCGCTGTTCCCCATGTGGGCGCATCTTGAGGATGCCGTTCGCGAAGGCACGCATCGCTGGACGCAAACCTTCGGCTGGCAGGGATCCCTGTTCGACCACTTCTTCAGAACCGAGGCGCGGCGGCGCAGTTTTTTGCGCGGGATGCATGGCCTGGGACAATTGAGCTCGGCCGCGGTGGCGGCGGCTTTCGATCTTTCGCGGTTTCGGCGCCTGGCGGACCTGGGCGGCGCGACGGGGCATCTGGCCATGGCCGCTTGCGAACGGTATCCGCAACTTCGCGCCGCTGTTTTCGACTTTCCCCTGGTGATCGCTATGGCGCGGGATTACGTGGCCGCATCGCCGGCACAGGACCGTATCGACCTGATCGGCGGAGATTTCTTCCGCGACGATCTGCCGGCGGCCGATCTGTATTCTCTCGGCCGCATTCTGCACGACTGGCCGGCGGAACGCATCCGGCTGCTGTTGTCGAAGATTTATGCGGCGCTGCCGGCGGGAGGCGCGCTGCTGATCGCCGAAAAGCTGTTGGACGAAGACAAATCCGGACCTACGCCCGTGCACATGCAATCCCTCAACATGCTGGTCTGCACGGAGGGCCGGGAACGCACGCTCACCGAATATGCGGCGCTGCTGCGCGCAGCGGGCTTCGCCTCGGTGGAGGGCCGCCGCACCGGCGCGATGCTGGATGCGGTGCTGGCCACTAAGGAAGATCCCTGAGGCTGGTTTCGTCGTATGTTCGCCGGATAAGCGGTATCGGTAACCATACGGTGGCCAATCGCATCAGATTAGGGAGTACGTCCGGTTTTGACCAGGAATTTTTCTTTCATGCTATTATACTTCCGCCTTGCAAGGCGCCTCGCGACCGGCTTCTTTGTTCTGACCCTGGTAGCGCTGATGCCCGGGTGGGCGCAATCCCCGGATGGCTCCGCCTCCGGCGCGAACAAGCCCGCTGGTTCCGACGGGGCCCCGCCGGTGCTCCCTGCCCCGAATCCTCCGGACGCTGCAAACCCCGTGCAACCGGAAAAGCAAGACAAGCGTGTCTTCGGGGTGTTTCCAAACTACCGGACCACGGACGGCAACGTGCCGTTTCAGCCGATTACGAGCAAGCAAAAGCTCCTCATTGGCCTGAAGGACTCGTTCGATTGGCCCGTCTATCCGGTGGCGGGAGCCTTCGCGTTGCTCTACCAACTCGAAAACCAGAACCCATCGTTTGGGCAGGGCATGAAGGGTTATGCGCGGCGATATGGTACGGCGCTGGCGGACCAGGTCATCGGCAACATGATGACCGAGAGCTTTATGCCGAGCCTGCTGCACCAGGATCCGCGATATTTCCGGATCGGCAAGCGCCGCGGCGGCGTGGCGTACCGGGCGGCATACGCGGCATCGCGCATTTTCGTCAGCCGCACCGATAGCGGCAGCCAGCAATTCAACGCCTCGGAATGGCTCGGGAACGGAGCGGCCGTCGCTATATCGAACGCCTACTATCCGGATACGCGCACGGTGGGCAACAATGTCGAAAGGCTGGGGATTGCCTGCGCCACGGACGCCTTCTCGCAGGAAATGAAGGAATTCTGGCCGGATGTGAAACACTTTCTCTTCCATCGGCACGAGCCCGATACGCAGCCCCTGTTGAGCACTCAGAGCGAGTCGCACCAGGTCACGCACTGAGCGGGAAGCCGGCGGCTCGCCGCATGGCCTCCTTTGAATCGCGGGCAAACCGCTTTTGCAGCCTCCTGGAGAACGGATAGCCCACGCGCGCCAGACCGTTGGGCCGCGAGAAGGCATAGATCTCGTACCAGACAGTTTCATCCGCGGGCCGCAATTCCACGGTAAACCGCTCCTCGCCGGTTTCCGCATGTTCCGGCAGCGTGCCATACGCGAAGCCGAAGCGCGGCTGCGCCCCGCGATCGTCCACCACGTAAACCACGCGGGACGCATTCAACGACCAGAACCCGTAGTGCCGGGCAACCACGGCAACCGTGGATCCCACGCGAATCGGTGCGTCCGGCCAACAGAGATCGATCCAGCCGGTGTCGAACATTTTCCACCGCCGGAAGGCTTCCACCGCCCGCGCGAAGACCGCCGCTCCCCGTCCTAATTGGATGCGATTGCGGTCGACCGCATAGCCGCGCGGGGCTCGTTCGCGGGTAGCGCCTTGCTCCGGATAAGAAAATGGCTGGCCGCGCTGAGACTCGATGAATCCGCGGACCCTATCCGGAGGCGGCCTGGTCAACAGGAGCACATTACGACTCCAACACGGCGTTCAAGATGATTTTCGTGTTGAAGAGTTTGGAAACGGGGCAGCCGGCCTTGGCGTTGCCTGCCGCTGTATCGAAGGCGGCCTGCGTGGCGCCCGGCACCTTGGCCTTCAATTCGAGGTGGCTTTCGGTAATGGCAAAGCCGCTTTCGGTCTTCTCCAGCGAGATGGTCGCGGTGACGTCGATGCGCTCGGCGGTCAGGCCGGGGGCGCCCAATTGCCCGGACAACGCCATGGCGAAGCAGCCCGCGTGCGCGGCCGCCAGCAGTTCCTCCGGATTGGTTCCGACGCCGTTTTCAAAGCGCGTCGCGAACGAGTATTGCGTATTCGAAAGCGTGCCGCTGGCGGTGGATATGGCTCCTTTGCCTTGTTTGAGATCGCCTTGCCAGACGGCCGATGCGTTACGTCTCATGAATCCTCCAGCCTAGTGGATGCGATTCGGGAATTACGCGATGCAGGAGTCAGAAGCCGGAAGCCAAGATAACGCCGGCGTCGGCCTTCGGTATTCCAGCCAATGTCGCCTGACAACTGTCTTTTGGCTTTATCAGGGACCAGGCGGTTTCCCTGTCCGTGGGCTTGCCAAAGTAGTAGCCTTGCGCATACTCGCAATCGAGGGCCTTCAGTTGGGCAAGCTGCTGCGGCGTCTCCACGCCCTCCGCGATTATATCCATGCCCAGATTGTGGGCCAGCGCCACAATGGTGCGGATAATTTCCAGGCTATCGGCGTCCAGGCCGATCCGGCTGACAAAGGCGCGGTCGATCTTGAGCGTCTGAACAGGCAGGTGCTGTAACTGGCTCAGCGAGGAGTAGCCGGTGCCAAAATCGTCGATATCCAGGCCGATGTGCAGGTCTCCCAGGCGCGCCAACAGCGTTGCGATGCTGTCCGAGTTCTGCATCATGGTGCTTTCGGTGATCTCGAAGCTCAGCCCGAATCCGCGGCTGCCCGGCCAACTCCGCCGCAGGATGCGCTCGATTTCGTCGATCGCGCCCAATTCCGCCAATTGCACGGGCGAGAAATTCAGGTGCAGGGTCAGGGCGCCGCCACCGGCCAACAGCGCGGCCCCTGGCGCCGTTTCCAGCCAGAGCTGCGCGTCCCGGCAGGCTTGCTCGAGGATCCAATGCCCGGCTGGAACGATCAGCCCGGTCTCCTCGGCCACGGGGATGAATTCGGCCGGGGGTATCAGGCCGCGCAATGGATGTTGCCAGCGCACCAGGGCTTCAAATCCGGCAATGGCGCCCGTGCGCAGGTCGACAATGGGCTGGTAATGCAGCCGTAGTTCGCCGCGTTCCAAAGCCCGGCGCAGATCCGTTTCCACCTGCAGGCGGTCGATGGCGCGCCGGCGCATGTCCACGTCGAAGATTTCAAAGCGGGCTCTGCCTGCCACCTTGGCGCAGTGCAAGGCCGTCTCGGCGTCGCGCATCAAGTCCTCCGCATGCTCGTAGCCGTTGGCGCTCCCGGCAATCCCGATGCTGGCAGTGACAAATACTTCGTGCCCATCCAACAGGAAAGGCGCGCGCATCGCCGCGCCGATGCGCTCGGCGACCGACACGGCATCGCCGCCGTGGCGGATCTCATCGAGCAACACCGCGAACTCATCGCCGGCCAGGCGCGCGACGCCGCAGTCTTCCTGCAGCCGCGCTACGGTGTCCGCGGCGCGCAGCCCGTCCCGCAGCCGTGCGGCAAGGGCCTTGAGCAACAGGTCTCCAGCCGTGTGTCCCAGGCTGTCGTTGACGTTCTTAAAGCGGTCCACCCCCAACAGCAGGGCCGCAAACTCGCGCCCGGGGCGCCGCTTGGATAGTTCCACGCGGCGCTCCAGCCGGTCCATGAACAGCAGGCGGTTAGGCAGGCCGGTGAGCGGGTCGGCAACCTTCGCCGCGGTAATGTCGGTCTGCGAGCCGGCGATGCGGATGGCTTCGCCGCGTTCGTTCCACACACCCAACCCACGGCTCAGCATCCAGCGATAGGTGCCGTCCTTGCAGTGCATGCGGTGTTCGCATTCGAGTTGCGAAGTCTCCCGCCGGCAGTGCGCCGCCACCTCCGCCTGCAGGCGCGGGAAGTCGTCCGGATGTACGCGGCACAGCCATTCGTCGGGGCGGCGGCCGATTTCGGCTTCCCGGTAGCCCAGCATCTCTTTCCAGCGGGGCGAGTAGTAAATCTCACTTTTCTCCAGGTCCCAGTCCCATAAGCCGTCGTTGGCGCCCCGCGCCGCGCGGGCGTAGCGCTCCTCGCTCTCACACAAGGCCGTGGACAGCGTCTTCTGCGACAGAAGCGTGCGAATGCGCGCCAGCGCCACCGGCATGTCCACCGGCTTGGTGATATAGTCGTTGGCGCCCATTTGCAGAGCGTCCACGATACTGGCGCTATGGCCTTCGGCGGTCACCATGATCACCGGAAGCTGGGTGGGGGAGTACTGCGCGCGAATCGCCTGCAGCACCTCCATGCCGCTCATACCCGGCATGCGGATATCCAGCAGCACTATGTCCGGAGGCTGCGTCCGAATCGCGGCTAGCGCCTGGGGCCCGTCTTCGGCTACCAGCACTTCGAATCCCTGGCGCTGCAAGCGGCGGGACAGCATGTCCCGGTTGCTTTCTTCATCGTCCACGATCAGCAGCGCCATTTCAGTGGTATTCCTCCAGCAACTTGGGTGCTACCCGCCGGCTTCCCCTTAACAGATCGGCAATTTCGCGCGCCAACCCCACACCGGGGAAATCCCCCTTTCGCAGGATGCGCCGCACTACGGCGCTCAGCCGCAGGCGCTCCTCCGGGTTGACTTCCCTGGCGGTCAGCACCACGATGGGGATCTCGCGCCAGTCCGCGACCGCCCGCAGCGCGGTGATGAAATCGAATCCGTCCATTCTGGGCATGCTCAGATCCATCACGATCAGGCCGGGTTTCTGCCTGGCCATGCATTCCAGGGCGGCGCGGCCATCCGCCGCTTCGACGACACTGCCGAAGTGTCTTTTCAGGACGCGGGCAGCCAGATCGCGCGATGCCGGATCGTCGTCGACCACCAGCACGGGTCCCGCCAGTTCGTCTAGGAAAAACTTCTGCAGCGCGGCCACCAGGCACTCCGGTTCCACCGGCTTCTGCAGGAACTCGGCGGCGCCCAGCAGGCAGGCCCGCCCGCGGTCTTCCGAAATTGTGAGCAGGATGACGGGGACCTCCGCCAGCCCCGGATCCATTTTCAGCGCGCTCAAAACGGCCCAGCCATCCATGCCCGGCATGAACACATCCAGGGTGATGGCGGCCGGCCGCCGCTCCCGGGCCTTACGCAGCCCCTCGGCGCCGCTGGAAGCTAGCATTACATCGAAGCCCTCCCGAATCAGCGCGCGCGCCGTCAGGTCCTGGACCGTGACATCGTCGTCGATCACCAGGACCGTGTTCCCGTGCGCCTCTCTGGCCGCTGGGGCGCTCTTGACACCGGCGGCGGGCGCGGGCTGCTCCACCGCAGGGCCGCGATGCTGGCCCAGAGGCAATCGGATAGTGAAAGTGGAGCCTTTGCCGGGCTCGCTGACGACGCTGATGTCGCCCCCCATAAGCTGGCAAAACCGCTGGCTGATGGCCAATCCCAGGCCCGTACCCCCGTACTTACGCGCGGTCGTGGCGTCCACCTGCGAGAAAGGCTGGAACAGCTTGTGCATCTGGTCCGCCGCAATGCCGATACCGGTATCGCTGACGCGCCATTCGATCGATTCCGCGCCATCCACCGTGGCCCGGACCACATCCACCCCGATCGTGCCGTTTTCGGTGAATTTGCAGGCGTTGCTCAGCAGGTTATAAAGACTCTGCCGGAACTTGACCACGTCCACACGCATGGCCGGGAGCCCGGGTGCGCAGTGCACGCTCAGCCGGTTGCCGTTCTTGTTCGCCAGCGGCGCCATGGCGCCGGCCGCGTCCTCCAGCATCTGGCCGGGCGAGGCGTCCTCCCACTCCAGCTCCGTTTTGGCCGCCTCTACTTTGGACAAATCGAGCACGTCGTTGATCAGGGCGAGGAGGTGCTTGCCTGCCGCGGTGATGCGCGCCAAGTCCGCCGCGGACCGTCCTTCCTGCTTGTCCGCGGCGTCCTCGGCCTCCTCGCGCAACATCTCGCTATAGCCGATGATGGCGTTCAGCGGCGTGCGCAGCTCATGGCTCATATTGGCCAGGAATAGGCTTTTGGCGCGGTTGGACTCTTCGGCGGCCTGCTTGGCCGCGAGCATTTCCTCCTGCGCGCGCTGCCGCCGCGCGATCTCCTCGCGCAATTCGCCGACATGCCGCTCCAGCGCGCTCTGGACTTCGCGCAGTTCCAGATTGCGCGCCTGGATTTGCCCCATCATCTCGTTGAAGCGGTCCACCAGGACGCCGATCTCGTCGTTGCCGCGCTTGGCCGCGCGCAGGGAGTAATCCCGCTCCGCGGAAACCCGGCTGGCCATCTCAGCCAGACGCAGCGTGGGTTCCGAGATCACCCGTTGCAGCATGGACGATAGCAGCAACGCCGCCAGAGAGGAGATCAGCAACACTCCTAATGCGATTCCGGCATAGCGCTCCAGGCGCGCATACATATCCTGGAGATCTCTCTTTAGGTAGACGGTGCCGATCTGGTCTCCATCCAAGACCACGCGCTGATACAGCACCAGATAACGATCCTGAAACTCGGCGGCCTGCTTGCCCGGATGGGGCGGCAAATCCTGTGGCGATCCCTCCCGCTCGAAAGCGGCCAAGAGCCGCCCGTCTTTCGCGTAGATGCAGGCGGCCGCCAGATCCGGCTCGGCCCGCAGGGCGGCTAAGGTTTCCGTGGCGGACCGGCGGTCGTTAAAAGTCAGCGCCGCCGTGCTGCTCTCGGCGACAATCTGCGCCAGGGTGGTCAGTTGTTGGGTGACCATCTTCCGGTACGTCACCAGCTCATAGCCCAGGAACGTGGAACAGGCCAGCAGCAGCGCCACTGTGCTGGTCACCATGATGATGCCGATCAGCTTCCGCTGAATGGAAATGTCCCGAAAAGCCCGCATATTAATTCCGCGCCTGCGGGGGATTCTCCCGCCAAACGGCTGCCAGCCGCAGCAGCTTCGAGCTGACCTGCAGGCCGGCGCGATCCGCGGCGTCCAGATTGATTTCAAAGCGGATCCGGTTACCGTCCCGAATGAACGCGATGACGCCGCCCAGCCGGGAAAACTGGACGACCTCCCCGATGGTCAGAACCGGCGAACGCTTTACGGACTGTACGATTCGCGCGATCTCTTTCCGGTCCGAGGCGCCCACGAAGAGAACCGCGCAACTCCGCGGGTCCGCCCCGGAATCCAGACGCCGTACCACCACCGGATGCCCGTAAATGGTCTTGTTCCGCAGCGCGGCTTCGAGCACCGGGACTAAACCATCGTCTCCCCATACGCCTACCACCACGGGAACGCCGCCCTCGCCTAGCGCGCTGCCCGGCCATTCGACGAATTTGGTGAAGTTATACAGCATGGCGCTCTCGATTTCGCGCGCCGAGTGCTCCGCGGCGAACGGCGGCTCGGCGGGGGCCTGCGCCGCCAGCGATATTCCGGCCATGCACAGTGGCGCCAGGCATCCCGCGCCGGGACGCCACGCTAGAACGCCCATGTGACCTTAAGCTGCACCGCCCGCCCCGGCTCGGTGGGCTGCACGTAATACGTGGGCGCGAATTCCAGATGACGGCCGTTCAGCAGATTCTGGCCCGCCAGACTGATCTCGACCGCGCGCGTCACGCGCCAGCCGAGCCGCGCGTCCGTGCGCACGTAGCCCGGAATGTCCAGCCCGGTCAGAGCCGACACAAAGTAAACTCCGGTGTCGAAATTGAGCTTTTTGCCGATATCCCATTGCGATCGAAACTGGACCTGGTGCGCGGGAGAGCTGCCTTCGATATCTGTCGGGACGCTTTGCGCCCCGAGATTCGAGCGATCCAGCCCGTAGCGGAACCAACTGTAATTCCCAGTCAAGCGCCATTTCTGAGTCAGGCTCCAGTTGGTGGCCAACTCGACTCCGTAGGTGTGGCCACCCGCGCCGTTCCCGAATCGCATGGGCACCACGAGCATCGGCGGCGGCCCGGCCTCGGCGAAGGGCGCGCCGACATCGAAGCTCGTCAGGTCGTGGTAAATGGTGAAGAAGGTGGCCAGGTCCGCGGTGACCCAGCGCGCCGGCTGGGTGCGGTAACCGGCTTCGTATGCCAGGGCGGTTTCCGGCTGGAAATTCGGATTCCCGCTCAGCAGGCCCTCCACTCCGGCATTTGGCGTGAGCTGATACGCGATGAGCACGTCCCGCTCCACCAGCGCCGGGGTGTGCACCGCGCGCGACACCGAGGCCCATAGGCCTTGCCGCGGCGTCGCATTCCACAGCAGCCGCGCGCTGGGCTGGGCATCGAAGCCGGAGTAACTGGTATGCTCGATTTTGACGCCCAGAGTGAGCGTCAGGCGCTCGGGCAACACCGCGATCTGGTCCTGCACGAAGAAACTGAACAATGCCTCGGTGGTGGCCGGGGGGACGAACTGCACGATGGTGCTGGGCGCCGGGAAAGTTTGCATGGACTTGATGTCGTCCTGGTAAATGTGAAAATCGAGACCCCACATCAGGTCGTGCCTTGCCGAAAAGGCGAAATGGTGCTGAAAATCGAAGTCTGTGGTATGGGTATTCAGCCGCCCAAACCCCTCCTCCACACGGTCCTCATCGGTAACCGAGAATTGCATCGCAAGATCGGATCGATCCGAAAATTCGTGTTTCCAGCGACCCAGCACGTAGTCTCCGGACAGCGTCACTGAATCCGGAACGGGCGGACTGACGCCCAGCGCCGGATAATCCGGATAAACGGTCTCTTGCGCGCCGCCGCGGTAAATATCCCCCTCAAAGCTAAGCGTGTCCCGTTTGGATATCTCCCAGTCCAGGCGTCCGCCTCCCTGCGCCGAGTCCCACTGGTCGTGGGCCGCCTGCCCGGCGGCGGTGGAAAGCGGCCCATCCTGGAAATAATCGGCGTATGTGCGGTAGAAGATACCATCGCCGGCGCTGCCGCCGTAGCGCACGGATCCGGCTTCCCGTTCTTCGCTGCCGCCGGCGGCGGACAACGCGAGGCCTTGAGTCTCTTGCGCCGGCTTGGTGATGATGTTGATGACGCCGTTCATGGCGTTCGCGCCCCACATGGTGGCGCCCGGACCGCGCATCACCTCGATACGCTCGATATCCTCGAGCGGCACCATGTTTTGTTCCCAATACACGCCCGAATACAGGTGGTTGTAGATGCTGCGCCCGTCGATCATCACCAGCATCTTGTCCGCGAATTGTCCGGCGAAGCCGCGCGCCGTCACCGACCAACTGTTCGCGTCGATGCGCGCCACTTGTAATCCCGGAACCATGCGCAGCACCTCGGGGATGCTGTCAACACCGGAGCGCCGGATGTCTTCCTGCGTGATCACGTAGACCGCGCCCGCGGTCTGGCTCAGCTTCTGCTCTCTGCGGGCCGGCGAACTTACTTCCAGGTTCATCAGGGTTTCCAGGCTGGCCTCGGTGAGGTCCCCCGGCGGTTGCGGCGGGGTGTCGCCCGCCCGGCAAGCACCAGCCAGGAATATCGCCAGGAGTATTACTGTGGGGCTTGCGGAATCCGTCATCACCATGCCTATCGGCGGCGGGCATACCGGACTTTATTTCAGGGACTGAATTTGCGCGGCTTGTACCGTCCGCCCAACACGCCTAAGGCCGCCATGCGCGCCGTCAACGTACTTGCTTGTTGGCCTCGGGTCGTGCTAAGCTACTTGAAATTTTCACTGAACGTAATTTGCAAGGGGGTAGCATATGATTAACGCCGCGCGCGCCATACGTGCATCCATTCTGGGGGCCATTCTGCTCCCCGCCTGCCTGCTGGCGCAAGACGCCACGGGAAAGATCACCGGGGTGGTAACGGACCCCTCCGGCGCGGTCGTGGCGAATGCCAGCGTGACCGTGACCAACCTCGGAACCAATTTCCGCAAGGAGGCCAGTACGGACTCCTCGGGCGTCTACCAGGTCCTTCTGATGCCCATCGGCAAATACAAAATCACCGCCAGCGCCGCCGGGTTTGAAAAGGTGACGACGGCACCCCAGAACGCCCTGGAAATCAACCAGACCATGCGTGTGGATATCCAGCTTCCCATCGGCAAGCTGACCGACACGGTGGTGGTGGAAAGCACCGGGAGCCTGGTGGATACCGAAAGCTCCACGGTGGGCGCCACCGTGACGGGCATGGCTATCTTCGAGTTGCCGCTGAACGGACGCAACACCTTGGACCTGCTCAAGACCCAGCCTGGCGTAACTCCCACCAACCCCGACAATTCCGCGACGGGATCGTACAGCATTGGCGGACAGCGCACCGACTCGGTCACCTATCTGCTCGACGGCGGCAACAACAACAGCCTGCTCAATAACGAAGTGGTAGCGAACCCCAATCCGGACGCCGTGGCCGAGTTCAAGGTGCTGGAGAACAACTACAGCGCGGAATACGGGCGCAACGCGGGCGGTATCGTGAGCATTGTGACCAAGAGCGGCACCAACACTTTGCACGGCACCTTATACGACTACGTGCGCAATTCGGATTTCGACTCCAATCTTTTCTTCAATAACGAGCAGGGCTTGCCAGTCCCCGTGCTGAAGCGCAACCAGTTCGGAGGCACCATCGGCGGGCCCATCGTAATCCCCAAAGTGGTGAACGGCCGAAACAAGGTTTTCTTCTTCTTCTCGTATGAGGGCCAGCGGCAAACCTCCGACGACGTGTTGAGCGAGACCACGGTTTACACGCCCGCGGAAGCGGCGGGCAATTTCTCGGGGACCGCGGCGCAACAGACCGTAGCCGCCTTCCTGGCGAATAATCCGTATTACCAATCCAACACCGCCTTGGCTTCCCAGGGCATCATCGATCCCAACAGCATCTCTCCGGTGGCCAAGGCATATTTCGCCAACAACCTGATTCCCATCACTCCCTCCGGGTTCCTGTTTCCACAGGCGCCGGAAATCGCGAACTACAACGAATATCTCGGCAAGATAGACTATAACATCACTTCCCGGGACATCCTCGGTTTCACGTTTACCCACCAGCTCTATCCCCAATACTATCCGTTTTGGAACAACAATGTACCGGGTTTCCCGGTCACCCGCGGAGACGACACATTTTCGGGGACGTTGGCATATACCCATACCTTCACGCCCGCCTTGCTGAACGAACTCCGAGTGACCGCGCAACGGGTGGACCACAAGCAGGATATCCCCGCGAACACGCAGCCCTTTGCCGCCCAGCTTGGCATCGCTATTACACCCGACCAAAATACCGGGCCGCCCATCATGTTCTTCGATGGGACCGGGATGACCGTGGGCTACAGTTATCAGGGACCTACGCGCGAAGTCAATAACACGTATGCTTTGTATGACAATGTGTCTTGGGTTAAGGGCCGGCACAACTTGAAATTCGGCTTCTATTTTTCACCTTATCAAAACAACACGGTATACGATTTCTTTGTCAACGGATCGTACGATTTCTACGGCCCCAGCACGGGCGTCGGCTCCGGATTCGACCTGGCGGATTTCCTGATGGGTCTCCCGGACGACTACTATCAGTCCAGCAAGGCGCCCTCCAACATTCGCTCGGACCAATATGCGGGATACGGGCAGGATACCTGGAAGGTCTCCAACCACTTTACGCTGACGCTGGGACTGCGCTACGAGTACGCTCAGCCAAAGTACGACCTGCAGGGGCGGACTTTCTCGTTCATTCCGGGCTTGCAATCGACGCGCTTCCCGAACGCTCCCGAAGGACTGGTATTTCCGGGCGATGCCGGCGCGCCCGGGGGATCCAATTTCCCCGACCGCCGCGACTGGGCGCCGCGGGCCGGCTTCGCCTGGGACATTTTCGGCAATTCGAAAACCGTTCTGCGCGGCGGCACCGGCGTCTTCTACGACATCCTGAAGGGTGAGGACAACCTGCAATTCAACGGGCAGCCACCCTTCTTCGGGTATGCATTTCTCTACCCGCCGGGAACCAATGGCACCAGCGCGGGGACAGGGCTGTCGAACCCCTTCGGGGACTCGGGCTCTCCCAATCCGTTTCCCTCCACGCCGCCCTCCAGCAACATCAATTTCAACGCAAATGGATACATCCCGTTCGGTGGCGGCGGCGTATTCTTCGTCGATCCGCACCTGCGCACGCCCTACGTTTACCAGTACAATCTTTCGCTACAGCAACAGCTTGCCAGCAGCATGGTGCTGGAAGTCTCCTACTTGGGCTACCAGGCACACGGACTCACCAGCCTGGTGGACGTCAACCCCTTTCCGCTGGGTACCAACTCGAGGACCTACACCGATTTCAGTTATCTCGACGAGTTCCAGAACATAACCCACGCCAACTATAACGGGATGATCGTCAACCTGCGGAGAACCTTTAGCAACATGCACGGCTGGGGATCCAGCTTCTTCACCTTGGGCTACACCTGGTCGCACGAGCTGGACAACGTTTCCGGATTCCGCGAGCGCAATAGCGAGGTGCCGTATTACAACCCCAATCAATTCTATGCTTCCGGCGATACCGACGTGCGCAACGCGCTGGTGTTGTCGGGGGGATGGGACCTGCCCTTCGATCATCTCTGGCAAAGCGGCCCCAAAGTACTCACTTCCGGATGGAGTCTCTATCCCATCTTCACCTACCATACGGGGTTCCCTTTGGACGTGGGCGCCGGTCTGTTTACCACAACCAGCGATCCGGGCCCCTCCGGTGCGGGTGATGCGGGCATTGTCCGTGCCGATCTGGTTGGCACGTCGCCGGGCTTCCAAAACCCGCAGACGTATCAGAATATCAATGGCAACTCCGGCAACTTCTACTTCAACCCCAGCAATTTCTCCAACGCCCGCCTGCTGAACCTGGATGGCATCGCGCAGCAGGATGCTTCCCAGCTTCCGGGTTACACCTATGGCACTTTGGGACGCAACGCGTTCCGCGGGCCGGGCGCGACTAACTTGGATCTGGCCATCGCCAAGAAGTTCAAGATCCGCGAGCGTGCCACGCTCGAATTGCGCGGTGACGCGTTCAACGCTTTCAACCATGTGCAGTGGGGGAATCCCGATACGGGCATCTCGGACCTGACCTTCGGCCAGATCACGACCACGTCGCCGGCGCGTGTTCTGCAAGTCGCGTTGCACTTGATGTTCTAGGACCAGGCGCTGTGACCGCATCCGCCGCCAGAGATCCGCAACGCGCCATCGGCCGCTCGCCGGACCGCCTTTCGCTCGACGAGCGCCGCGCGCTGGTTGGCAAATACATCGCGCTGGAGATTTATACGCCGGAAGACCTTCCCTTGCGCCGCATCGAAGCCATCGGCGACAGCGTGCAGGAATGCGCGCGGCAACTGGCGGCCCGCGGCCTCGACCCGGTACGGTTCGAGTTCACCCGCCTTGCGCCGCCCTATTAGCCCTCAATACCATTCACTTAGGTGGGATAGGCCTCCCGGCCTGTCCTTCTTCGTGGGCCCGACAGATTGGCGGTAGTGAGCGCGCGAGGCATGGTTGAAGGACAGGCC
>Ga0302326_10000441_pt1 | contig 116487 bp, 93 predicted proteins | sample Palsa_T0_3_FD_202264 | JGI IMG/M metagenome (GOLD analysis project Ga0302326, IMG submission 202264) | Peat permafrost microbial communities from Stordalen Mire near Abisko, Sweden - Palsa_T0_3 | ecosystem: Environmental > Terrestrial > Soil > Palsa > Peat permafrost | place: Sweden: Abisko... | reverse complement strand
AGACTTGAGTCTGATGGGGATCAGACTTGAGTCTGATGGGGATCAGACTTGAGTCTGATGGGGATCAGACTTGAGTCTGATGGGGATCAGACCCGGGTGGCGTGCCGATCAGACCTGGGTGGCGTGCCGATCAGACCTGGGTGGCGTGCCGATCAGACCTGGGTGGCGTGCCGATCAGACTGGGGTGGCGTGCCGATCAGACCTGGGTCTGGTGGGGACCTCTGCCCCGAGCTTACACGGAAATCCTGATACCTCCGGCGGGTCGGCTCTGGCATACCTCCTCCCATGCTCCCCATGAACGTGCGCGGCGTGGTGATTCCTGCACATGCCATGTCGATGCATGCGGTCCGGAGCGGGGGTCCGGGCGGGCAGAACGTCAACAAGGTTGCTTCGAAGGTCGAGCTCCGCGTGGACTTGTCGCTCGTTGAAGGGCTGAGCGCGGCGGCGATGGGGCGACTCCGGGTCCTCGCTGCGGGTCGCCTCGACGCCGACGGGCAGCTGCTCGTCACGAGCCAGAAAAGCCGCGACCAGCACGCCAATCTCGAGGATGCCCGCGACAAGGTCGGCGCTCTGGTGCTTCGGGCGCTTCATGAGCCCAAGCGCCGACGCGCGACTCGGCCGACCCGTGGCAGCGTCGAGCGACGCATCTCCGAGAAGAAGCGGCACGGAGCTCAAAAGGCAACGCGCCGATCGGGCGACCTTTGACCGGCAAGAGGGCAGGGCGCGTGGCCGAGGGCTGCCCCACGGAGTACGCTAGCGCGCCAGATGAGTGAAAACCGAGAGCCCGGTTTGCCGACGATCGACGTCCGTGAATACGGTGGCAAAAAGGGGGCGGAGCGTCAGTCGATGGACCGGCGTCTCTACATGCAATTGCTCGTGTTGGATGCGCCCGCGGGTCAAGCGGGCGACGATCTTGCCGGGCGCCTCGTTGAGGCGTGCTCCTCGGCCGGCGTCGCCGGCGTCATCTACGCGGATGCGATGGCGCCGCAGGGCGTCGGTCTCTTGACCTGGAGCGAGGACCCAGCGCATTTCGTAAAGTCGGTGCGCCCGGTTTTCGCACGCGAGGGAGTCTCGAAGGCGACTCTGCGCTCCGACTTCTCGATGATCGGGCGCACGTATGCGACCGGGCACGAGCCCGATCTCGAATGGTCGCTTCTGCGCCGCGCGATCGAGAACGTCAAGAACGAGGCCTACCCGTGGCACGTCTGGTACCCGCTTCGTCGCACGGGCGCGTTCGCGCGCCTCGAGCCCCATGAGCAAGGCCAGATCCTTCGAGAGCACGCACAGATCGGCATGGCTTACGGTGCCCAAGAGTTGGCGCACGATATCCGTCTTGCCTGCTACGGCCTCGATGCCGCCGACAGCGAGTTCGTGATCGGCTTGGTGGGCCCGGAGCTTCACCCGCTGTCGCACCTCGTGCAGGCGATGCGCAAGACGCGCCAGACCAGCGAATTCATCGAACGAATGGGGCCCTTTTTCTTGGGCTACGTCGTAAAGCGCGTAGGCTGACCGCGCGCCTCGGCTTGGCCCGGCAAACAGTCGCCAGGCCTAGGCCGCGATTTCCGCACCGAGTGGCCCTCGCTCGAGGATGGCGCGCAGCCGCGAGCGCGCGCGATGCAAGCGCGAGCGCACCGCGCTCTCGGTTGTCGACAGGCGCGCGGCGATCTCGTGCAGCCCGAGATCGTGGTGATAGTGGAGCGCGACGACGTCGCGATAGCCGGAGGGCAGCTCCTCGAGCGCTTGGCGTACTCGAGCGTCGCGCTCGCTCGCCGCGGCGCTGCCGGCCCCCTCGGGCTCGTGCGGCTTGTCGTTTGCCGCGGGCAGGTTGCCGAGGTCTTCGAGGTCGAGGCCGACCACCACGCGGTTGCGGTGACGACGCTGCGAGCGCATGAGCATCAGGGCTTCATTGGCGGTGACCCGAAAGAGCCACGTCGAGAAGCTCGCGTCGCCGCGAAAGGAGCCTACTCGCCGAATGACCTGCATCAGAGTGGCCTGCACCAGATCGCGACGGTCTTCATCGGTCACGGGATAGCGCAGGAGCTGTTTTTCGATGTGGGGCTTGAGCATTGTCGCAAGCCTTGTCAAGGCCGCACGCTCCCCGCTGGAGGCGCGTGTCAGCGTCGAGTTGTCGATGAGAAAGGCCATGCTCGTGCGTCACTGCGATCGCCGTGCCGTCGCGCCTACGCCCAGAATCGTTCACATTTCCGGGAAGGATCCCTGTTGGAATGACGACAGGTGCCAGCATGACGAACGAGGTCGCGACTGCGCTGCCGTTGACCGCGCGTCCGTGATGTGAAACGTCTCGGCCGATTTGTTCCACCATGGGTGATAGCTCCGACCTCCCCACGTCGAGGCCGCTCGACCACCCGCTGCCGGCGGGCATGCGGGATCTTCTGCCCGACGAGGCTGCTTCGCGCAGGCGGCTCTCACGGCAGCTGCTCGAGTGCTTCGCTCTCTATGGATATGTCGTGGTCACGCCCCCGGTGTTCGAGTTCGCGGAGGTCATCGAGCGCGGGCTTGGCACCCTCGCTCCCGCGGACGTTCTGCGTTTCATCGAGCCCGAATCCGGTGAGGTCGCCACCTTGCGACCCGACATGACGCCGCAGATCGCAAGGATCGTCGCCACGCGCCTTCGCGACCGGCCACCGCCGTTCCGGCTTTGCTACGAAGGTACGGTTCTGCGTCGGCGAAGCGGGCGCGCTCGCAAGCACCGGCAGATCCCGCAGGTGGGCGTAGAGCTCGCCGGAGTTTCGGCGCCGGACGGAGACCTCGAGCTGCTCGCGCTCGCTGCCGACGCACTACGCGCGGCGGGGCTGAGGCAGTTCACAATCGATCTCGGCAATGCGGCCGTTGCGCGCGCGCTGCTCTCGCCGCTGCCCCTGGAGACGCAGTCTCGCGTCTCGGAGGCCCTCGCGCACAAGGACGAGTCCGAGGTGGCGGCGGCTTGCGCCGCGGCGAGCGCCCCAAACGCCGCCGCGTTGACGGCGTTGCCGACGCTGCACGGCGGGCGCGACGCGCTCATCGAGGGCGTGGCTCGGCTCGCCACGAGTCCGGCGGCAAAGCAAGCAGAGCGCCTGCTGGCGCTATTCGATGCGGCCGCCTCGGGCGGCCTTGGAGGTCACTTGACGGCAGATCTCGGAGAGGTTCGCGGTTTCGCATATTATACGGGGACGATTTTTCACGCGTACGCCCCGGGTACCGGGGATGCGGTCGGCTCCGGGGGACGCTACGACGAGCTCTTGGGCCGGTTCGGGTGGGCTCTGCCGGCGGCGGGCTTCGGGCTCGATCTCGATCGACTGGGTGAGGCGCTCCATTCGGCGGGATCCGAAGAGCCTGGCTCGGTCCGTGTGGTCGTCGTGGGAGGGCCGGAGCATCCGGGGCTCGCCGATCTGCGGGCTCGCGGCATCGCGGCGGTGTCCCTCCCCGATCGTTCGGCGGCCCTGGCCTGGGCGCGAGCCTGGGGTTTCTCGTACCTGCTCGACGCGTCCGAGTGGGTAGATGCGAAGACTGGCGCTACCATCGCTTCCCCGGTGGGAGAAAGGGCGGATCGATGACTGCGGTCGTCGTAGTCGGCGCGCAGTGGGGTGACGAAGGTAAGGGCAAGGTCGTCGATATCTTCACCGAGCACGCCGACATGGTCGTGCGCTATGGCGGCGGCCCGAATGCGGGCCACACGCTCGTAGTAGGAAACGAAAAGATCATCGTTCGCCTGATTCCCAGCGGAATCCTTCGTCAAAACACCCGATGCGTGCTGGCTCAGGGCATGGCCATCGACCCGGCAAGCCTGGTCGTGGAGCTCGATGGGCTCGTCGGCCGAGGCCTAGTGCGTGATGTCGGTTCGCTCGTCGTGAGCGATCGTGCTCACGCCATCTTGCCGTATCACGTCTTGGTCGACGGTCTTCGCGAGCAACGCCCCGACGCTCTCGGTACGACCAAACGTGGCGTCGGCCCATGCTACGAGGACAAAGCGGCTCGGCGCGGCGTGCCCCTGGGCGCTCTGCGCGACCTCGCGCGGGCCGAGGGCCTCGTCGAACGGGCCCTCGAGTCCTGGCGGCCGACCATTGCGGCGCTCGGCGGTCAGGCTCCGACGACGGCGGAGGTCGTCGCAAAGCTTCGTGAGCTCGCGCCGCGTATCGTTCCCCTGCTCGCCGATACCGCGCGGCTCGTCGAGCGGGCGGTTCACGACGGCAGGAAGGTGCTTTTCGAGGGCGCCCAAGGCACGCTGCTCGACATCGATCACGGCACGTATCCCTTCGTCACGTCGTCGCACGCGACGGCGGGAGGTGCGTGCACGGGCACGGGCGTCGGTCCGTCGCGAATCGACTTCGTAGTCGGGCTGGCCAAGGCGTATTGCACGCGCGTCGGTGGCGGGCCGTTCCCCACCGAGCTTGTCGACGCCGTGGGAGACGGGCTCAGAAAGCGCGGCGACGAGTACGGGTCGGTCACAGGTCGCCCGCGGCGTACCGGGTGGCTCGATTTGCCCGCGCTTCGGTATGCGGTCCGAGTGAACGGGCTCGACGGAATCGCGCTGACCAAGCTCGACGTCCTCACCGGTCTCGACGAGATAAAGGTCTGCGTCGCCTACCGCACGCCGCGCGGCAAGACCGAAGACTTTCCCATCGACGAGCTCGAAACGGCAACCCCCGTGTACGAGTCGGTACCCGGTTGGTCGGGCGACATCGGCGGGGCCCGTAGGCTCGACGACTTGCCGGCGCCGGCCCGAAGGTACATCGAGCGCATCGAACGCGACGCGAGCTGTCCGGCTATCGTCGTGAGCGTGGGATCGCGCCGCGACGAGACGATTGCCGTGCGAGATCCCTTCGCTTCGTAGAGCTTCGCGGCCGAGAGCGCGGCTTGCTACCTTCGGTGAACATGTTGCCGTTCTTGGCCGTGGTGCTGGCGCAGACGGGGACGGCAACCTGGTCGAGCGGGCGGCCGCCGGAGTGCTCGAGCCTGCTCGGGCTCGACGCCAACGTGTGGGAGCGCGCAAAGTCGCCCGAGCTTCGGCAATACTGCGATCTCGTCGCGAGCGCTTCATCGAAGCTCTCCGGCGCAGGGGCGATGGCCGGGGCGGCTCTCGAGGCCGTTCGCAAAGCCGAAACCTTGTTGCCGGGGCGCGCGGCGGCACGTGCGCTCGAGGGTCGGGCTCTCGTGGCGCTCGATCAAGCCCTCGGCGCTGTGGCCGCGCTTCGCGACGCCGCCACCAAGGACCCGCACGTGCTCGACGACCCGTCGGTGCTGTTGGCTTGGGCTCGCGCGCTGGCGCGAACGGGTCATCCCGAAGAGGCGTCCAGCGCGTATCGAGCCCTCTTGCCGCGGTCGTCGTCACTTTCGAGCGAAGAGCACGCGTCGGCCGCGGCGCAGGCAGGTCTGGTCGCGATATCGAGGGGGCCGGCCGGGCTCGACGAAGGCGTTGCAGCCCTCCGCGATGCCATGCGACAGGGCGACGGCGAGGCAGCCCTCATCGCGGCGCTCGCGCTCGCTCTGGCGCGGGACCGAGGCGGGGCCCGCGAGGAGGCCCAGTCTCTCATGGCGGATCGGGTCCGCGGCGATCCGCGCATTTGGCTTTCGACGCCGAGAGCGACGGAGATCCTTTCCGTGGCGCCTTCCGAACGCTCCGCGCTCATGGCGTTTGCGCTGCAGTCGGCTCGAGGCTTCGAGGCGCGACAGGCGTGGCACCAGTATTTGACCGATTCGCCTGACTCGCCCTGGGCCGCGCACGCGCGGCGCAGCTGGGAGGCACTTCGCGCCGCGCGGCCGTTGCCCGCGGAGGCGCGATGAAAGCCCGCGGCGCTGGCGCTCTCCTTTGGGTCGCATTGGCTTTGGGTCCAGCCGAGGCCGAGGCGGACACGGCGCCATCGGTCTGGGACATCGCGCGCGACCCGGCCGAACGCGACCGCTGGAAGCTCCACGTGACGGTCGAGAGGTTGATGCACCCGCACCCCGCCGAGGACGAGGACGTCTCGTCCGCGGAGCAGGCCATGGACGATCGGTTGAGTCTCGCGAAGGCGGCCGACCTGCTCGAGCAGGCCGACGCCGCGCACAGTCCCGACGTGCGTCTCGCGTTCGATCTGGGCGTGGTCTACGAACGCCTCGCGGAGTTGCAGGGCGACGACGGGCTCCAAGAAAAGGTGGTGGCCGTGCTCGTTCCCGCGCTCGATGCGGCTCCAGACCATCCCGGCGCCCTGGAGGCGCTCTACGCGCTCGCGGTGGCATTTGCCCATCTCGACCGGCCCCGCGACGAGCTCGCGACGTGGCGGCGCTACATCCCGAAGCTTGCGGACGACAGGCGGCGCCTTTTGCCGATGATGAACATGGGCGAAGCCGAAATGCATCTGGGCCAAATCGACGCCGCGTTAGCCACGTTCCACGCCGCGCTCGATATCTGTCAGTCGCTACCCAACTCGGCATCTCTGAGCGAGCCCTACGCGCTCATCCTCTGGGACATCGCGATTGCCCTCGACCGCCAAGGAGATCCCGTCGCCGCCTTTCGAACCGCGGCCAAAGCGCGATCCTTTTCGTGGACCGTGACGATTGCCATCGATCAAGGTCGAACGCAGGTTCGGACTCTGACCGGTTGGGACGCCATCCGCGACTACGAGACCGTGTTCTTTTCGCCCGCTTGGGAACGCGAGTGGTATCTCGCCCTCGGCGAGGCGGCGCTGGCCTCGGACGCGCCGGATCCTCGAGTCGCCGCCAAGGGATGGGCCGACGCCGAGCGCCATTGGGACACCTACTTCACACGCGCCACGGAGCCGGGCCGAGTCGAAACCGCGAGGGGTGAGCGAGAGGGGGTGGTCAGCCGTTGGGCGGCCATGGCCAAGCTTCGCCGCGACTACGCGCATCGGGCGCGGCTTGCGGCGGAGAAACGTGCGCCCGCGAAGTCCCAGGCCGCCGGCGAGGTCGAGCCGTGAGCCCCGGTTTGAGCCGTCGTGAAGTCGCCATCAAGGCGGCGCTCGATGCTGTCCGAGCCCGCTGCGACGTGGCCAAGCGCCGCGCGGCGGACCCCGTGCGCTTCGCGCATCGCTTCACCGCCGTCGACGATCGAGAGCTCGTGGCTCTCGTCGCGGCTTGTGTAGCGTTCGGCAACGTCAAGGCCATTGGCTCCAAGCTCGAAGATCTCCTCGAGCGCTTGGGCCCCCATCCGTCGCGGCTCGCAGACGATCGCAGGGCCGTCGTCCAACGTTTGCGGGGTTGGAAGCACCGCGTTTTTCGTGGCGAAGACATCGCTCGCTTGCTCATGGGCGCGCGGGCCGTTCAACGAGCCGACGGGTCGCTCGGCGCACGGTTCGGGCGCGAGCTCGCGCGCCACAGGCTTGCCGGCAAAGCTTCGGCGCACGAGGCCATGCGCCTGGCCTTGGGCACTTGGTGCGACGCCATACGCGTGGCCGGTGGTCTGGTCTCGGGAGGCCCTCGGCGTGGCCCATCCCATCTTCTGCCCGACGCCCGTGGCAGCTCCGGGAGCAAGCGCCTGCTCCTTTTTCTCAGGTGGATGGTGAGGCCGGCGGACGGAGTCGATCTTGGCTTGTGGAATCTCGACCCGGCCTGGCTCCTGGTCCCGGTCGACGTCCACATCCACAAGCTTGGCCGAAACTTGGGCTTTACGTCGCGCGCGAGTCTTTCTTTTCGCACGACGACGGAGATCACCGAGGCCCTCGCTCGGCTGGATCCGAGCGATCCCACCGGGTACGACTTCTCGCTGTGTCACATGGGCATGCTCCAACGCTGCCCGTCTCGGCGCGATATCCGTCGCTGCGAAGGGTGCGGCGTCAAACCGGTTTGTGTGCACTGGCCGGGCAAGACCGCGGGTCCGGGCTCCACGCAAACGAGTTCGTAGGCCGAACGGCCCCATCGTTCGCTATGATCGCTCGAGGTCGACAATGCCCGACGGTCAGAACCCCGCATCCGAGTTCGAGCTCGACTCCGTCCGCACCGATGGGTGGTTCGAACGGATCGGGGAGGGGATTGGGTCGTTTCAAGCGCTCTGCGAAATCGTGGGCGAGAGGTTTTTTGCCTTTTCGATCATCGTCGGTGCTCGAATTACGGCGCTCACCGTCGATCGGCGCAATCCCGAGCTTTCCTTGGTCGACTTCGTGGTGGGTCAGGCCGATCAAGAGGAAGGCGCGGATCCCCAGCGCCTGACTTTGGCCGATTTTCGCCGGCGGCTGGTGGGGGCCCTTCTCGTGGAGGACGACCGAGAGGTTCCGGCGCCCACCCGGGACACCGAGGTAGAGGTCATTCAACTCTACATCGGGGTGCGCTACCTGCTGCTGGCGCCCCTTTACGGATACTCGCTTCGGCAGCTCAGCATTGCCCCAGACGGCGTCCATCTCTCCGTGCTGCACAACGGAGTCGAAGAGCGCCATGAGCTCGACGCTTTCCGCTTTCGCGTGCGCGGCTTGGTACGCGAAGAGCTCGACCGGTTGGCCAGCGGCTCGCGCGGTGCCATCGATCTCTCGAAGGTCACCGAGGCGGAGGCCGCGGCGCTCGAAAACGATTGGCCGAAGATTGTTCAACTTCTCGGCAGCTGGCCCGCCCCGCTCGCCATCTTTCTTCGGACCCCGGAGGGCCAGGCGCTCACGAGCGACGCGCGGGGGCTCATCGCCAAGGGCCTGGGGCTGCTCGGTAGCGCTTGCGTCGAAGTCGGGGAGCTCGAGCAAGCGGAAGAGGTCTTCCGCATCGGCATTCAGTACGCGCTCGAGGGAACGTCGGCCGCAGACTTGTTTCTGCGCCTAGGCAAGGCATTGCTGCAGAATCGGCGGCCCGGAGAGGCGATTGGCCCTCTGCGGCGCGCGCTGGCGTTTGGCGGGCCCGCTGCGAGCGTCCTGCCGCCGCTCGCGCGCGCCTTTCTCGAGCGAAAAAAGTGGGTCGCGGCGTACGCGTGCTTGCGCGGCGCTCTCGAGGCGGGTGTCCCTGAGATCGACATCGCGGAGGATCTGCGCGCCACCGAGGGTGAGCTCGGGATGCCGCTGACGGGCTGGAAGGCGATCCAACCGAGCCACTGACGGCCGTCGCCAGCGCGAAAAGGGTCTCGAGGCGCGTTGACACCCCCTGTCGTGACGACTACAAAACCCAAGGCTTTTCCAGTTCCTTACGTGTCCACGCGCCCTTTGGGACTCCGAATATGTACGCCATCTACGCGCCGATGTTTCTGATGCTCCTGACGGCCGGAGCCATCGCGTTCGCGTTTTGGGGCGCAGCCACGTATCTCGGGCGCCACAAGAAGCCGTCGGCCGAAAAGAATGCGCCCTTCGAGTGCGGTAGCGAGAGCACGGGTGGGCGTGACGTGAAGATGTCGGTCAAGTTCTACCTGACGGCGATCCTCTTCGTCGTCTTCGATATCGAGGCGATTTTCGTGTACCCCTGGGCGGTCCGCTTTCGCTCGCTGGGCTGGTTCGGCCTGGTCGAGATGCTGTGCTTTCTGTCGGTGATCGTCGTGGCGCTCGTGTACGTTTGGAGAAAAGGAGCGCTCGAATGGGAGACGTGACGCATTCGATGACGCTCGACGCCAGCGAGCAGGGCTTTGCGACCACGCGAGTCGACGCCCTGCTCGGTTGGGCCCGCAAGTATTCGCTCTTTTCGTATCCGTTCGTCACCGCGTGCTGCGGCATGGAGTTCATGGCGCTCACGAGCCCCCGGTTCGACGTGGCTCGCTTCGGTGCCGAAGCGCCGCGCTTTTCTCCCCGCCAGGCGGACCTCTTGTGGGTCGTCGGGACAATCAGTCAGCGTCAAGGGCCCGTGCTCAAGCGAATCTACGAGCAGATGATGGAGCCCAAGTGGGTGTTCGCCTTCGGCACGTGCGCGTCGAGCGGAGGCTTCTACGACAACTACACGACGGTTCCGGGGATCGACAAAATCATCCCGGTCGACGTGTACATCCCGGGCTGTCCGCCGCGGCCCGAGGGGGTTCTCGACGGGCTGATGCTGCTCCAGGACAAGATTGCCAGAAACGAGCGGCGTCCCGGGGTCGTCAAACCGCGCTTCGACCCGGCGCACAGCGCCGACAATTTGGTCCACCTCCGTCGGTCGGCGCGCGATCCGCGCGACCTCGTGCCCGAGCTCAAAAAAGAGGAGGCCGAAGCCGAGCGCATCGCCAACGGGGGCACTTCGTGAGCCAAGCCGTGCTCGACAAGCTGAAAGAGCGCTTCGGCACCGCGATCCTCGAGACGAGCTCGAGCTTCGGTGACGAGACCGCGGTGGTCGAGCCGAGCCAGTGGAAGAGCGTATGCACCTTCTTGCGCGAAGACCCCGCGCTCGATTTCGACATGCCCGTCGATCTCTGCGCGGTCGACTATCCGAACCGTGCGCCGAGGCTGGAAGTCGTCATGCATCTTTACTCCGTCCCTCTGAGGCACCGCATTCGTCTCAAGGCGCGCGTGGGTGACGAAGACGCCAACGGCGCGGAGCTCGACAGCGTCACGGCGATTTGGCCCGGGATGAACTGGCTCGAGCGCGAGACGTGGGACATGAGCGGGGTGCGCTTCCGAGGGCACCCGGACTTGCGCCGGATCCTGATGTACCCGGAGTTCGAGGGGCATCCGCTCCAGAGGACCTATCCGGCCGATCGTACGCAGCCGCTCGTCGCATACCGGACGGAAGGCGAAGCCGGGATGCCTCTCGGCAAGCTGGAGCCGTTCGGGCCGGACGAGGGGATGCCGTTCGGTCGTGACGCGCTCCCGCGCTCCGAGGAAAGCTGATCGATGGAACCCGTTTACGCGGAGCTCGAGGAGGGCGAGCTCGAGCTGCCCGCCGAGCCCATGCACCTCAACATGGGCCCGTCGCATCCCGCGATGCACGGGACCGTGCGCATCGTTCTCGACTTGTCGGGCGAGACAATCGTTCGCGCCGACGTGCAGGTCGGCTACCTGCATCGCGGCTTCGAGAAGATGTGCGAGCGCGGGACTTGGGCGCAGGTCTTCCCGTACGTCGATCGGCTCAACTACGTGTCGCCGATGCTGAACAACATCGGCTACGCGCTCGCCGTCGAAAAACTCTGCGGTCTTGCCGTGCCCGAGCGCTGTCAGTGGTACAGAACCATTCTGGGCGAGCTGGCTCGGCTGAGCGACCATTTGACGTGCAACGGTGCAATGGCCATGGAGCTCGGCGCCTTCACGCCGTTTCTCTGGCTCGTCAAAGCGCGCGAGATGGTTTGGGACATTCTCGAAGAAGAGACGGGCGCGCGGCTCACGCATTCGTTCGGACGAATTGGGGGGATGGCCAACCCGCCGAGCGCAGACTTCAAGGGGCTGTGCCGCGCGACTTTGCCGAAGATTCTGGGGCTCGTCGAGGAAGGCGAGAAGATGCTGCTCAAGAACCGCATCTTCATCGACCGCCTCGAGAACGTGGGTCGTATCAGCGGCGCCGACGCGACCGCTCTCGGCTGGACAGGTCCCTGCCTGCGGTCCACGGGCGTCGCCTACGACGTGCGCAAAGCACACCCCTATCTCAAGTACGACGAAGTCGACTTCGACATTCCGGTAGGAACCAAAGGAGACACGCTCGATCGCTTCCTCGTTCGCCTGGGCGAGATTCGGCAGTCCATACGAATCATCAACCAGGCGCTCGAGCGCATGGCCGACGACGGCCCGATAAGCTGCGACGATCCGCGCTTCGTGCTGCCCGAGAAAGACGGCGTCTACACGACGATCGAAGCCACCATTCAGCACTTCAAGCTGATTATGGAGGGCGCGAAGGTGCCGAAGGGCGAAGTTTACTCCTATACCGAGGGCGGTAACGGCGAGCTTGGCTACTACCTCGTTTCCGACGGAACGGGCACGCCCTATCGCGTTCGGATCCGTCCTCCCTGTTTTCAGATCACGGGCGGCCTTTCGAAGCTTCTAGAAGGCCGCATGCTGAGCGATATCGTCCCCACCTTCGGAGCGCTCAACATGATTGGTGGGGAGTGCGATCACTAGGTAAAGCGATGCCGACCTTCAAGCTCGACGGAAAGCCCATCCCCTTCGATGCGGGCGAGACAATCATCAAGGCCGCCTGGAAGCAGGGGGTCGACATTCCGCACTATTGTTGGCATCCGGGCCTTTCAGCTCCCGCGAACTGCCGCATGTGTCTCGTGGAGATCGCGCCAAAGCCGGGGGCGCGCCCCGTGACGCTCGACGTGCTCGAGTGGGACGCAAAGGCCGGCACGTATCGGACGACGCAGAAACCGAAGCTGCAGCCCTCTTGCTATACCGCGGCAGCCGAGGGGATGGAGGTGCTCTCGGATTCGAGCGAGCACGTTCGCAAGGCGCGTCGCGACGTTCAGGAGTTTCTGCTTCTCAATCACCCAGTCGATTGTCCCATTTGCGACCAATCGGGCGAGTGCAAGCTGCAAGACTACTGGCTCGAGCACGGCCGGTACCAAAAGCGCATGCGCGATGAGCCCGTCCACAAGCCCAAGGGCGTCGTGTTCGGCCCGACCATCGTCTACGACGGCGAGCGCTGCGTCATGTGCACTCGATGCGTGCGTTTCATGGCCGAGGTGGCGAAGGACCCCGTGCTCGACATGCGCGAGCGGGGCAATTTGAACGAGATATTCGTGGCACCGGGCCGCCAGCTCGACGGCCACTACACGTTCATGACCGAGCACGTTTGCCCGGTGGGCGCGCTCACGACGAAAGACTTTCGATTCAAGGCGAGGGTGTGGTTTCTGCGCACGGCTTCCGCGGTGTGCCAAGGTTGCGCGACGGGCTGCAACGCGCACCTCGATTACGACCCTCGCTACAATCGGGCCTATCGATATCGGCCGCGCGACAACGAGAAGGTCAATCAGTTCTGGATGTGCGACGAGGGGATGCTGACCTACAAGCAAGCCCACGACGGGCGGCTCGTGCAGGCCAAGGTTCGCGGTGAAGCCGCGTCGATGGCCCAAGCCTTCGAGGAAGCCAAGTCGCTTTTCGCCGGAGTTCCAAAGGAATCGGTGGGCTTGGTCTTCTCGGCGGCACACTCCGTCGAAGACAACTGGATGCTGCGGGAAGTTGGGGCGACCGTGCTCGGGAGCCGAAGCTTTTACGCCAGCGGGGCCGCCGACGGCTACGAGGACCGAATCTTGATCCACCGCGACAAGAATTCGAACACGGCTGGCGTCAAGCAGATCGCGCCGTCCGCCAAGGCGTTGCAAGCGTTGGTCGAAGACGTCGGGTCAGGACGCGTAACTCACGTCATTGCCCTCGGAGCTGCGGCGGCGTCGGCGACCGATGCGCTGCGGGGCGCCACCGTGATCACGGTGGCCGCGCACCAAGGGCCTCTGGCCGACGTCTCCACGATCCTGCTGCCCGCCACGTCATGGGCCGAACAGTCCGGCACCTACGTCAATTCGAAGGGCATCAAGCAAGTGAGCGACAAGGCGCTCGAGCCACTCGGGGCAAGCCGCCCGGCATGGCGTCACCTGCTCGACTTGGCGGGGGCGCTCGGTTACGAGGTTTCGACGACGAGCCTGAAGCAAATCCGAGCGCAAGTCCTCGGCGGAGCTACCGTCGAAGCGCTCGCCCCGTCCCCCGTCACCGCTCCGGCGGAGTGAGCCATGACTACGACGCAGCTCGTCTGGACGTTCGTCAAGATCCTGGTCATGGTGGGGTTCGTCCTCAACTGGGCCGGTATCCTTACGTGGGCCGATCGACGTCAGAGCGCGATGATTCAACATCGCATCGGGCCGAACCGTGCCGTCGTCAAGATATTCGGCAAGGAAGTGCGTCTCTTTGGGCTGCTTCACACGGCGGCCGATGGCATCAAGTTTTTCACCAAGGAAGACTTCATGCCTCCGCGCGCGGACGCTCTGCTCTTCATGCTGGCGCCGATCATCGCCATGGGGGCCGTCTTCGCGCTCGTGGCCGCCATTCCGTTCGGCGACACGATTTGCCCGAGCCGGTTGCCGGCCAACTTGTCGCAGATCTTCGCCGGGCCAGCCGTACCACGGTTTGGCATGTGCTCTGCCGACCCGAAGAGCAGCATGCACGCAATCGACCTGACGGTGGCCCCGCTCGACATCGGCATTCTCTACATGTTTGCGATCGCCGGGCAGGGCATCATCGGTGCGGCCATTGCGGGCTGGTCGAGCGACAACAAGTTCAGCCTCATGGGAGCCCTTCGCGCGGCCAGTCAAATGGTCTCCTACGAGGTCACGCTGGGTATGTCGCTCGTCGGAGCGTTGATGATCTACGGGACCGTCAGGCTCGACGAGATGGTCCGCTGGCAATCGGAGCACGCGTGGGGCATCTTCGTTCAGCCGCTCGCCTTCTTTGTCTTTTTCGCCGCCTCGGTCGCGGAGAACAAGCGCATCCCGTTCGACCTTCCTGAGGCCGAGAGCGAGCTCGTCTCCGGGTACTTCACCGAGTACGCGGGCATGAAGTTCGGGATGTTCTATTTCGCCGAGTACGCGGAGATCGTCACCGGCTCGATGCTCCTCGTGACCATTTTCCTGGGCGGCTGGGCGCTGCCCTTTCTGCACAGAGACGGGCTCACCATCTCGTTCGGAAGCCACGAGATCGCGCACGTTCTTGTCTCGCACATGTGGATGATTCTTCTTGGGGTCATCACGTTCTTCGCCAAGGTCATCGTCGTGTGCGCCGTCCAGACGTTCATTCGCTGGACTCTGCCGCGCTTTCGTTACGACCAGCTCATGAAGCTCGGCTGGAAGATTCTTCTGCCGGCCTCTCTCGCGAACATCCTCGTAACGGGGGTCGTCTACTTGGTGCTCGACGCTGCGGGGCCGGGTGTCACCGAGGCGCTCAAGACGGCGGCCGACGTCACGGGTGTCATCGTCTGGGCCGCGCTCATCTATTTGATCGTGCGTGCCATGGCCGGGTTGTTTGCGCCCATCGTACACAGGCAGACTCTGCTGGGCTCATCGGCCGACCAGGCTCGTCGGCGCGGGGGAACGAAGACCGAGCCCATGCAGGCTTGAGCAGCCTATTTCGAGGTAAACGATGGCCACGCCCGCATTTCCGAAGAAGCCCGCCGCAAAGATGAACGTGACGCCGGTCGTGTACACGGTGAACGACTTCGAAGTGAGCAGCTACCTGCCCGAGATTTTCCGTGGAGTGGGTGTCTCGATGAGGCATTTCTTCGAGAACACGCGCGAAATGCTCCGGGGGCAGCGGCCTGACCCCGTCCTCGAGCGTTACGACGACGGAATCACCACGATTTCGTATCCCGAGCAGAAACGGCCCTACCCGGAGCGGTTTCGCGGCGTTCACCGCCTCACGACGCGCCAAGACGGCAGCATGCGTTGCGTCGCTTGCCTTTGTTGCTCTACGGCATGCCCGGCGCAGTGCATTTTCATCGAGGCGGGCGAGTATCCGCCGGGGGACGAGCGGCGTGGCTACGAGCGGTATCCTGTCAAATTCGTAATCGACGAGCTTCGGTGCATCTTTTGCGGGTATTGCGTCGAGGCGTGCCCGTGCGATGCGATCCGCATGGACACCGGGATGCATCCGGTGCCCTACGATTCGCGCGATCAGTTTATCTACGATCGCGACTTGCTTCTCTCGCTCAAGGGCCACGGCGGCACCTTCGAGACCAGCAATCCGCGTCATGAGCCCGGCGAGCCAGGCTATCCTGGCGTGACGCGCGAGCACTCCCACTAGCAAAGTGCGGCCGCGGCGGCGGCTCGAGCGCTAGCGGATGCAGGGCCCATGTGGTCCATCGACCCACTCCCGTTGGCGCGTGGAGTCGAAGCTCTCGGCGCCGCGACTTAAGTTCGCAGCATCCAGCGCCGGAAGCTTCTTGTAGGATTGCCGCGCGCTACGCCGCCCCGGTGCCCCATGAATTCCACGATCGATATCGTTCGCGCCGAGCTCGAGCGTCTCTTCTCACTCGAGGAGATGACGGCGATGAGTCAGCGCCTTCTCGGCCTCGACCCGCAGGATGTCGGAGGGGCCACAGCCCGAGCCAGCTTTGCGCGAGCATTGACGGAGCGCTGCGCTTCGGGAGATCGCCTCGATGCACTGGTCGACGTCATCGTCGCTTCGCGTCAGGGCGCCGACCCGCGTGTTCGTGAGGCGTCCACGTTTTTCGGGACCGAGGAGCTGGAATCCGGACGCACGCTCGGACCCTTCACGATCACGCGCCATCTAGGCGAGCACCCGGTTGCGAAGGTGTACTCCGCGCGGCGCGGCCACCAAGATTGCGTGCTCAAGGTGCTGCTTCGCCAGTTTTGCGTGGACAGGAGGGCGGTGCAGCGCTTGCTCACCCTGAACCGCATGGTGGCGACGCTCGGGCATCCGGGCCTGCCCGCAGGACTCGATGCGGGTGAAAGCGAGGGCAGCTACTGGATTGGCCACGACCACATCGAGGAGCAGCCCTTGAGCGTCCGCTTTGCGCGGACGGGGCCGATGCACTTTGGCGAAGCCAAGCCGATTTTGGCGGGCATCCTGCAGCCGCTATCGGCCCTGCATGCAGCCCGGATCACCCACGGCGATCTCCGACTCGACAGCGTCATGGTCGGACGAGAGACCGTTGGCCACGTGACGCTCGTCGACTTCGGAATCGACCGTTTGCGCGAGCGAGCCCCGCTCGCCAACGGTCACGGCGGCTTGGTCACCGTATTCGGTTCGCCCAAGACGATTGCGCCCGAGCAGATTCGTGGGCATCGCGCAGACGCGGCCGCCGACGTCTACGCGTTTGGGGCCTTGATGTACGAGCTTCTCTCGGGCGCACCCGTTTTTCAATTCGAGAACCCTGCCGACGCAGCCTTCGCCCACCTGACCAAGACGCCAGAGCCTCCGAGCTCGCGTGGACCCCGTGGGTGGATCGGACGCGACGTCGACGCCTTCGTTCTCTCGCTCTTGGCGAAGGACCCTGACCGAAGGCCGAGACACGCCGGAGTCCTTCTCGAGGCCCTCGAATCGCTCGGGCGGGCCCCTCCATCGACTCGGCCAATGCCGGATTTTTTCCCGCCCGAGCGACTGTCGGGGGTCGTCGAAGCCCTCGTCGCGGCACCCCTCGAAGCCGACGCGGCCGAGGCGCTCGAAACGGCCATCGAGGAGGGGGCGGATCCCGAGTCCGTGGCCTTGGGTTTCCAGCGGGCCGCTGACGAGGTGACCGGTGCGGACGGCGCCGCGATAGATGCCAGGAAATCCTTGCTGCACCGGGCCGCCCGCACGCTGGACGTGGCCGTGGGCGACAAGGCGCAAGCGGAGCGAGTCTATGAGACGATCGTCGAGCTCGACCCGAACGACGCGACAGCCCACATCGCGCTCGAGGCGGTGCGTAGGTCGCTCGGCAAGCACGCGGAGGTCGTCGAGTCGCTCATCGCCCGCAGCGAAACGGCGGCCCCGGGCGCCGACAAGGCCCACATCTTCGCGGAGATCGGCCGGATCTGCGAAATCGAGCTTCAGGACCCCGAACAGGGTCTCCTCGCGTATTCGCGCGCGCTCTGCGAAACCCCGCTCGATCGCGATCTCGCCGACGAAATTGAGCGGGTCGCCGAAGCTCGCCAGCCTCTTTGGAACGAGGTGCTGGCCACGGTCACCGCAACCATACAGGCCGGTGGGCTGTCTGCTCGAGAGCAGTGCAAGCTGCTCGCCTATGCCGCGCGCTGGTACGACAGAAAGCTTGCGCGAGCCGATTTGGCGATTCTCGCGTACAGGGAAATTCTAGCCCTGGAGCCGCAAAGCGAAGAGGCCCACGAGGGGCTTGGGGGTATCTACAAGAAGGCGCATCAGTGGTCTGAGCTCGTGTCGCTCTTGACGGCGCGGGCAGATGCCGCTGGCGATTCGCCCCGCGCCCGCGACGTTCGCGCCGAAGCCGCGGAGGTTCTGGATCTGCACCTGGACGACTCGGCGCGTGCGGCCGAAATCTACGGCCAGGTGCTTGCCGACGACCCGGCACACGAGAAGGCCGCGGCCGGGATGACGCGCCTCGCCGAGCGAAGCGGTGACTACCGCGCGCTCATCGACGTTCTCGAGCGGCGAGCGCAGGCGCACACCGGTCAGCAAAGGACGAAGGCGCTGCTCGAAATCGCGGAGATTTGCGAGCAGCATCTGGGGCAGTTGCCGGAGGCCGAGCGGCGCTTCGAGAAGGTTCTGCAAGACGCGCCAAGCGACACCCGAGCGCTCAAGGGACTCGATCGAATTTACAATCGTACCGGCAAGTATCGTGAGCTCCTCGCGAACTTGCGGCAGCAAATCAGTACGGCCGAGACCCCGCGTCAAAGGGTCAACCTGAACGAGCGCATGGCGACGCTCTACGAGGACGAGTTTCTCGATCACGCCAGCGCCGCGGATTGCCTCGAAGAGGCGCTCGCGATAGACCCCGCGAGCACGACCGCATCGGCGAAGTTGGCGCGGCACTACCGCATTCTCGGGCGCTGGGAGCTTCTCGAGCAGCTCTACGGCCGACAGGCGAAAGCCGCCGCGACCGACGGTGAGCGCATCGAGCTTCTGATGCACAGGGCTCAGGTGCTCTCGGAGAATCTGGCATCCCCCGACTTGGCGACCCGCGTCTGCGAACAGGTGCTCGAGCTGGACCCCAGCCACTCCGCAGCCCTCGAAACCCTTGCTCGACTGCGCGAGCAGGCGGGAGACGCGCAGGCCGCGCTCAAGGCCATCGAAATGCTGGCCACGAGCGGAGCCTCGCCGGAGGTGCGCGCGGAACAATGGATGCGCGCCGGGCGCTTGCTCGAAGAGCGCGGGGATCTCGACCTTGCGATCGAGCGATACAAGCTGGCCATCGAGGCCAGCCCCGGCGAGTCGGCGGCCGCAGCGGCGCTGAGGCGGGCCTATGCCGCGCGCGGTGACGCCGCCGGCGTCGTGGCCCTCATCGAGAAGGAGCTCGCGAGCGCCGAGGGTAAGTCCGTTCGAGCGCGGCTCTACGGTGAGCTGGCTCGCGTGCTTCGCGACAAGTTACGCGACGTCGACCAGGCGGAAGGCCACGCCAAGACCGCCCTCGAGCTCGATCCGACCAACGCCGATGCTCTTTTGGTGCTCGGCGAGATTGCGTTCGATCGCGAGCGCTACGTCGAAGCGAGCAAGTATCTCGAGGCTCTGGTGCTTCGGGCAAACACTCTACCCAAGGGCGATGCGGTGCGGGCCCTGGTACGTTTCGTCGAAGCCTTTGGCCGGGGAGTGGGTGCCCTGAGCTCGCCTTCGCTTCAAGAACGCACCGGCTCGGCGCCGTCGCTCGCCGACTCCCAGCCGCGCCTGATGTCCGCGCTCGAGTCCCTCGACCAGATTGCCCCCGAAGATGCCACCAGCGCCACGCGCGTAGCGCGCATTCTGTTCGAGTACGGCGACGCGGCTGCTGCGCGTCGGACCTACACGCGGCTGCTCGAGAGGCACGGCGAGAGTCTCTCCGCGATAGAAGTCGCCGACGCGCAATGGCGGCTCGGTGAGCTGCTTCGGCGTCTCGGGGAGTTGGACACCGCGGTCGACCTGCTGAAAGCGTCGGCCGACGCCGACCCGAGCAACAGCGCGCCGCTCAATGCGCTGGCGCGAGTCTACGAGGCCACGGGGGACTGGGAGGAGTTTACCCGGGTCAAGAGACGTCGTCTCGAGATGGCGTCGGGTGCCGAGCGCTTCGAGCTTCTCATGGAGATCGGGGACGCCGAGTTCAAGAAGCTCGGGGATCGTGCGCGCGCCGCAAAAACCTACCTGACGGCCCTCGATGAGCGTCGCGACGATAGGAAGCTGCTCACCAAGCTCATGGAGCTTTTCTCGGAAGAGAAGGACTGGGCCAGCCTGGTCGAAGTCGTCTTGCGCCTCGCGGGATTCGTCGAGGACCCGAAGCAGCGCGCGAAGTACATGCAGACGGCTGCCATCGTGACCGCGAGGCAGCTCGGGGAACTGCGGCGGGCGCTCGAGTATTACGACCGAGCGCTCGAGTTCGATCCGACGTTTGTCCGAGCGAGAGAAGAAGCGATCGAGCTGTGTCGACAGGCCGGAGATCACGCAGGCGTCGAGCGCCTTCTCAAGGACCAGCTCGACCAAGCGAAGCGAATGCAGGATCGCGAGCTGATGGTTCGAGTGCTCGACGACCTCGGAGAGCTCTACCAGAAGGCGCTGAACCAGCCCGCGTTGGCGATCGGCGCATACGAAGCCGCGCAAGCTTTCGACCCCGAGGGCAAGGAACGTGCTGCGCTACTGGCCGAGCTCTACGCGAGCGACGTGACCCAATATCTCGACAAGGCCGTCAAAGCGCACGGCGAGATGCTGGCCGCCAATCCGTATCGAGTCGAGAGTTACAAGCTTCTTCGTCGCCTCTATACCGAGGCGCGGCGTCCGGATCCTGCGTGGTGCTTGTGTCAAGCGCTGTCGGTGCTCGGGCTCGCCGAGGCCGACGAGGAGCGATTCTACAGGCGGCATCGCGCCGACAACGCCGCTGCCGCGCGGGCCGCGCTCGACGCGGAGGATTGGGCCGGGCGGATCGCCCATCGTGACGCCGACCCGCTCGTGACGCACATCTTCGCGCTCGTTCAACCGACGGTGATCCGCGCGCGCACGCAGTCGCTATTGGCGCTCGGCTTCGACGAAGCCCACTTGATCGACATCGCGTCCGAAGAGCATCCCGTTTCTCAGACTCTCAACTACGCGCAAGGGGTCTTGGGGTTCCAAGCGCCGCCTGTATTTCAAGACCCCAACGACCCTGCCGGGTTGGGCTTCGTTCACGCGCACACGCCGTCGATCGTGCTGGGCCGAGCCGCCTTCGAGAGCGACGTCCCGAATCAGGCCCTGGCGTTCGTCGTCGGGCGACATCTGACGTATTTCTTGCCCGGCTATTACATCCGGCATCTCGTGCCCACCGGGACGGGGCTCAAGGGTTGGCTCTTTGCTGCCGTGAAGCTGTGCGTACCGCAGTTTCCGATCGCGCCTGACCTGCAGGGGCAGGTCGATGAGGCCTTCGCGCACATGTCGCAGGATTTTCAAGGAGTGCAGCGAGAGATCCTGGCAAGCATGGTGTCCAAGCTCCTTCAATCCGGGGGGGCCATCGATCTCAAGAAGTGGGTGGCGGCCATCGATCTCACCGCCGACCGCGCGGGCCTCATCCTGGCCAACGATCTCGGCGTCGCCACCGAGATCGTGCGAGCCACCGAAGATGCGTCCAGTGTTCCGGCGGCCGAGCGCGTGAAAGACCTCGTGCTCTACGGAGTTTCGACGCCTTACTTCGAGCTCCGAGAGAAGCTGGGGATCACGGTCGACTCGTGACGCCTTTCGGGCGAGGCAATGCCTGCGCTCGTCTCGCGGCGGTCATCGCGGTCGTGGCGGGTTGCTCGAAGGACGCGCCATCGCCGAAGCTGGCGCCGTCGGTGGCGCCCGAGCCAATTGCGTCTACGAAGGCGCCCGAGCCCGGTGTGACGCCGGAGCTGTCGCCGGCCGCGCCCCAATCGGCGCCACCGCCGGCGGCGCCCCAATCGGCGCCACCGCCGGCCGCGCCTCCTCGGGACTGCAACGTCATCTTGCTGTCGATTGATAGCTTGCGCGCGGACATGCCCTGGAACGGTTATAAGCGACCGATTGCGCCGCACCTCACGGGGATGGAAGCCAAGGCGGTGAGCTTCACGCAGGCGTACTCGGTGTCCTCCTACACGTCGATGAGCCTGGGAGGCCTGCTGGCGGGGCGGCTGCCGTCCGAGCTTCAACGGAGCGGGTATTTTTTCGGTACCTATCGAAACAACGTCTTTTTCCCGCAGCTACTGAAGAAGGCGGGGGTGCGCACGATGGGCGTCATGGCCCATTTTTATTTCCGAGGTGCCGGGTTCGACGCAGGCTTCGACGAGTGGAAGATCGTTCCGGGCGTCACGTACGACGCAAATACCGACCGCGACGTCACGTCGGCCCAATCGGAGAGCGTTGCCGAACAGCTTCTCGGCGCCCCGGCGAATCAGTCGCGCCGGTTTTTCTTCTGGGCCCACTTCTTGGACCCGCACGACCAATACATCCGTCACGAGGGCATCGACTGGGGGCCAAAAGCACGCGACCTCTACGACGGTGAAGTCACATTCACGGACGGCTATTTGGGCAAGCTAGTCGATTTCATCTCGGCTCAGTCCTGGGCATCTCGGACGGTTGTCATCGTGACGAGCGACCACGGTGAAGAGTTCGGCGAAAACGACATGTGGAAGCACGCGTTCGAGGTTTGGGAGCCGCTCGTGCACGTGCCGCTCTTCTTTATCGCCCCGGGCCTCGAGCCGCGGCACATTTCGACGCGGCGAAGTGCGCTGGACCTCGCGCCGACGATTCTCGATTTGTTCGGGCTGGCTGTGGATCCGGGTATGGAAGGTAAGTCGCTCGTCAGTGAGATCTACGGGGCTGCAGGGGACGAGCGAGACGTCGTCGTGGATCTTCCGATGACGAGCGACAGCGGCCGGCGCCGCGCTCTTTTGAGCGGCGACGAAAAGCTCATTTGTTTCGACGACGATTCGCGGTGCAAGCTGTACGACTTGAAGACCGACCCGATGGAGAAAGCGGGGATCACCAAGGGCGCCGAGTACAAGGCGATGAAGGCTCGCTATGACTCCTTCAATCGGTCGGTCAAGGAGGTGACCCCTTATGCATGCGGCGTAGATTGCTTGAACGCGGCGTATCGGAAAAGGGAAGGCGCACCGTGACAAAGGGAACGCGGACCGTGACCAAGGGAACGCGCACCCTGACGAGGCGACCATGCGTGTCGTAACGGTGCCGTGTCTGTCGGACAACTACGCGTATCTCGTGATAGCGAGCACCGGGGAGACCGCGATTGTCGACGCGTCGGAGGCGGCGCCCGTGCGTAAGGCGCTCCAGCGCGAGGGTGCGAAGGCGCGCTCGATCTGGAGCACGCATCATCACTGGGATCACGTGGGCGGCAACGAGGAGCTCTCGAGGGATCTGGGCATTGGAGTCGTCGGCCATGTCTCGGACCGAGGGCGCCTTCCGGCGCTCACGCAGGGAGTCGACACGGGCGACAAGGTTTCTGTCGGCGATGTCGAGGCGACCTGCATCCACATTCCGGGTCACACGCTGGGCGCGGTCGCATACTTCATCGAAACGCCCGGCGAGCGAGCGGTCTTCACGGGAGACACGCTCTTTTGCGCCGGCTGCGGGCGGCTGTTCGAAGGAACGCCGGCGCAGATGCACGAGTCGCTTTCGCGTCTGGCGGCGCTGCCGCCAGATACTCGCGTCTACTGCGGGCACGAGTACACGGTGAACAATCTGGCGTTCGCGGCGAGCGTCGAACCGTCGAACCTCGAGATTGGCTTGGCCCGCACGCGTGCGGTGTCTCAACGCGCGCGCGGCGAGCCGTCGGTGGGTACCCACATCGACGAGGAGAAACGGGTCAATCCGTTCCTTCGTACGAGGTCGCCCGAGATCCGGGCCTCGCTCGGCGCGGGGACCGATCTGGACGATGCCTCGGTTTTCGCGGCCCTTCGTCGCGCCAAGGACGCGTTTCGATGAGTCGAGCCCGAGTGTGCGGTCGGCCGCGGCTATTCGCCGTCCATGGGCGCTTGCCGAGTCAGGGGCAACAGCGCGGCCTCAGGGCGTTCGGGCTCCCAGCGCGCTTTCTGTGACCGGCTCATGTCGATGACATGCAGGGCGCTGAGCACGCGCATGATTTGATAGGCGGGATCGATCTCGAACCATCGCACCGCGAAGCTCGGCGATTGGCCCCATTTGTGGTGGTTGTTCTGAAAGAGCTCGCCCATCGTCAAGACGTCGAAGACGAGGGTGTTCTTCGAATGGTCGCTGCTGGCGTAGTTTCGGTAGCCGACTTTGTGCCCGAACCAATTCACGATAGCGCCGTGAACGGGCCCCATGAACCAGTGAAACGGCAGAAGGAGAAACATCCACCAGTGCGTGGCAAAGGCGATGTAGTAGAGGCCGTAGAGGGTGCCCCACGCGACCGAGACTCCGTAATTGGAAAGGGTTTCGTCGAGGAGCTTCCATTGCGGGTAGCCGCCGTCGAATCGTGGCTCGACTGGGTAACGGCCCTTTGCGATATCGACGTAGGTCGAGAGGGTATGCCGCATCATCGCGACCAAGCTCTTGTGCTGAACAGGCGAATGCGGGTCTTGCGGCGTATCGCTGTAAGCGTGATGCATTCGATGCATGATTGCGTACGCTCTCGGACGCAAGTAGCTGGGGCCCTGAACGGCCCACGTCAAAAAGTGAAACGTCCGCTCCCAGCCCTTGCTCATCGTGAATTGGCGGTGCGCGCCGTATCGATGCAAAAAGAAGCTTTGGAGAAACACCGAGACTTGCCAGTGCAGCGCTAGCAAAAGGTAGATGGCCACGAATTATACGTACGGCCTCTGGGCGTCGGATGCCGCCATGGTTCGGTCACGGCGGCCGCGAGTTTGTCACGGTTCGGTCAGATCCGGGTTGGCAACGATCGCCTGCACGCGAGCGGATTCGGCTGCCAGCCACGGCCCCAATGCGCTGCGCAGGCGGGCGTCCTCGAGCCAGTGGGCCGACCGGGTCAGGGTAGGGATGAAGCCGCGGGCCCGCTTGTGCTCCCCGCCCGCGCCTGGCTCGAAAACGTCGAAGCCATGCTCGATGCAGTGGCGTATGCCCGCGTAGTAGCAGACCACGAAGTGGAGAAAGGAGATCTCCGCGCTCGCGCCCCAATACCGCCCATAGAGGCGCCGGCCCTTGGCGACATTGAAGGCTCCGCCCACGATCCGCCCGGTGCGAGTGTCGCGCGCGACGACCCAAGCGAGGCGGTGGCGAAAGCGTTCGATGACCGCATCGAAGAATCGTTTGGTCAGGTAGAGGCGGCCCCAGACGCCGTGTTTGCCGATCGTCGTCTGGTAAAATCCGTACATCGTCCGTGCGATCTCGCGCGTGTGCTGCTCCGGCGTCAGCGTCTCGACGTGGATGCCCTGGTCGCCCACACCGCGCAGCTCGCGCTTGATCTGATTGCGTTGCTTGGACGAAAAGCGCGCCAAGTAGGCTTCGAACGTGGCGGCGCCTTCGCGAAACCAATGAAACTGAAAGCCTTCGCGACGCAGGTAGCCGCGATCCTGCCACGCTTGCATTTCGCTCTCGCGGGGAAAGAGAACGTGGACGCCCGAGGCCCCCACTTGCTTGCACATTTGTCGGGCCGCTTCCGCCATCATTCGCGTCGAAAGCTCGGCGTCTTCGCCCGGCGCGACCAGTACGCGGCCCCCGGTGGCCGGAGTGAACGGTACGGCAAGGACGAGCTTCGGGTAGTACGGCACGCGGATTCGTTGCGCAAACTCCGCCCAAGCCCAGTCGAAGACGAACTCTCCTTCGCTGTGTTCCTTGAGATACGAGGGGGCCACGGCCACGAGTCGGTCGCCACGCCAGAGCGACAGGTGAGCCGGGGTCCAACCGGTGTCGCCTCCGACGCAACCTGTCTCCTCGAGCATGTCGAGCCAGACGTGCTCGACGAAAGGTGAGGCGTCGTCGCCGACGAGGGCATCCCACGCGACGGCGTCGACTTCCCGCACGCGCTCGAGGACCCGAAAGGTGTAAGGAGAGGCGTCCGTGCCGGAGAGATCCATGTTGGGAGGGCGCGTCGAATATGGCACGCTCGCTCGCAGGCCGCTTCGTGCCCGCGTGGAGCCCGATTCAACCGTTCACCGAGCGAGGTGACGTGCGTCGTCGACCGATCGCGCACGTCGAAAAGCGTCGCCCCGTCGCGGCGTGGTGTTTGGCTGCCTGCGTGTCGGGGCTCGTTCCGGCCTGCCGTGGCCCGGCTCCGCCCCTGCCCCGAGATTCGCGCGCGGCGGCGGCCTCCCCCGTGGTCAGCAACGTGGCTCGGGGCGACTACGTGGGCTCGGCCGCCTGCGGCCCGTGCCACAAGGCGGAGTTTGCGGCTTGGGAGCGCTCGCCGATGCATCGCATGACGCGCGACGTGCGCGACGCGGAGCTTCGAGCGCCGTTCGACGGGACACGCTGGAAATTCAAAGGCGACTCGGTGGTGCTCGAACGACGAGACGGAGCTCCGTGGCTGCGTATCGAGCCGGAGCATGGTGACGTCAAGACCTACCGAATCGTGCGCGTCATCGGCGGGCGAACGCGTGAAGACTTCACGGGCGTGGAGCCCGGTGGCGCGCGCGAGATGGTGCTGCCGGTCTCTTATGTCTTTGCGACCGGCTCGTTTCGTTACAAAGGCTACTCGGTGATGCTGCACGAGCGCGAGGGGCTGCGCGCCGGCGCCGAGTGGAGCCGCTCATGCATCTTCTGTCACAACACCATTCCCGAAATGGACCGCCTTCTCGGTGCCATCGCGGGACCTGCCGCACATTCGTATCAGGGCGAACAAGTGGATCGCTGGCTTCCCGTCGACAAACGCGCGAAGGTGCAGGTCGTCGACGCGGCCGCCTTCGAGCGTGCGGCGACGACCGAGATGGCAAGGCTCGGGGGGGCTCTCGCTTCGAATAGCGGCTCCCCGCAGGGCGTTGCGAAGGCCGCCACCGACGTCGTCCGAGCGCGTTTCGATGGCGATTCGCTCGTGGAGGTCGGAATTGGATGTGAAGCCTGTCACGGTGGCGCTCGCGAGCATGCGCGCGCGGCCGGCGGCCCGCTGTCGTTCGTTCCGCGAGCCTCGTGGCTCGACGTCGCCCTGCCGATGCCCACGCGCGCGAGCGAGATCAATCGAGTATGCGCTCGATGCCATCAAGTTCTCTTCTCTCGGTATCCCTTCACGTGGGAGGGGGGCCGTCGCGATAGCGCTGCCGGCGGGAGTCACATCAATTCAGGCGAGGGACGTGACTTTCTTCTCGGTGGGTGTGCTGGCGCCATGGCTTGCACGGTTTGCCACGACCCGCACGGGGGGGGTGGCCCTGCGGCGCGCCCAGCGCGAGAGCTCGCATCGGCCGCGGGCAATCGAGTTTGCACGGCCTGTCATGCCGAGCTTTCGGATCGTGCTCGCCTTGGCGCCCACGCTCACCACGATCCGGAGGGTCGCGGCGGCTCTTGCGCGGCGTGTCACATGCCTCGCAAGAACATGGGACTCGACGGAAGTCTCACTCGCTACCATCGCATCGGTTCACCGACGGATCCCGCGAGAGTGCTGGGGGACCGCCCGCTCGAGTGCGCGCTGTGCCACGCGGACAAGACCGTGGGCTCTTTGGTCGATTCGATGCAGTCTTGGTGGCCCGTCCGCTACCCGACGCGGCGTCTCGTGGAGCTCTACGGTTCGCTCGACGCGAACGTGATGCGCGCAACGCTCGACCTCGGCAAGCCGCACGAACAAGTCGTGGCGATGGCGACCCTCGGCGAAGCCCACGCGCTCGACGCATCGCCTCGAATCGCCGCGAAGCTGCTGAGCGAGTACCCGCTGGTGCGCGAGTGGGCAAAGCGCGCGCTCGTGTCGATCCGAGGGCGCTGCGAGGTCGACCTGTCGGCGGACGATGCGACGATAGCCCGACAGGCGGTCTCGTGCGGCGCTGAAGATCTGAAGACACCGGCTCGAACATCGGCCCCGTTGGAAGAGCCCTCGGAGGATTGACGCGGCCCCTCGGCGAGCCCACGAGGATGTACTTGACTGCTTTCAGCCGCTCGTTAGCGTTGGCAAGTCGTCATGAGGGCCGCGGTCGTTCAGCTCAACACGCAAGACGATCTCGACCACAATCTCGAACGCGTGCGCCACTGGGTGGCGAGGGCCGCAGCGGAGGGGGCGCAATTCGTGACGTTGCCCGAGAACTTCGCCTACATGGGTGAAGAAGCGAGGAAGCGGGAGCTCGCCGAGCACCTGGACGGCGCATTTCCGGGCCCAGTCCTCGCGACTCTCTCCGAGATCGCCACCAAGCACGGTGTTTGGGTGCTGGGAGGCGGGATGCCCGAACGGAGCGAGGACCTTGCCCGCCCGTTCAATACTTCCGTCCTGGTCGATCCCCGGGGGGCCATCGCCGCGGCATACCGCAAGGTGCACTTGTTCGACGTCACGCTGCCGGACGGTACGACTCATCGGGAGAGCGCGGCGACGAGCCCGGGGTCCGAGGCTGTCACCGCCGAGATTTTCGGTGCGCGAGTGGGGCTCAGCATTTGTTATGACCTGCGGTTCCCGGAGCTGTATCGGCGCCTTCTCGATCAAGGGGCCAGGGTCTTCACCGTGCCGTCGGCGTTCACCGTGACGACGGGGAAGGACCACTGGCATGCCCTCCTTCGCGCACGAGCCATCGAAAATCAGGTCTACGTCCTGGCCCCCGCCCAGCACGGCAAGCACCCCCGCGGCCGCTCGACGTACGGCAAGGCGCTCATCGTGGACCCGTGGGGAGAAGTCATCGCTCAGTGCTCGGAAGGGGAGGGAATTGCGATGGCCACGCTCGACTTCGGCCATCAAGATCGCATACGCACGGCCCTTCCTGCGCTGCTACACCGAACCTGGTAATGCGCGTTCCCCTCGTCGATCTCGCGGCCCAAGAGGCAGCTGTCGCGGGCGAAGTGTTGCAAGCGATCGAACGCGTGGCGCGCGGCGCGGCTTTCGTGCTGGGTCCTCAAGTGGCCTCTTTCGAGCAATGGCTGGCGTCGGCCTGCGACGTTTCACACGCCGTGGGCGTGGCTTCGGGAACCGACGCGATCGAGCTCAGCCTGCGGGCTCTCGGAACCGAGAGCGGCGATGGCGTAGTGACCCCGGCCGTCTCGTTCGTCGCGGCGGCAGAGGCCATTTCACGCATCGGCGCGGTGCCCGTCTTCTGCGATGTCGATGCCGAAACGATGAACATGAACGTGCGTACCGCGCACGAGGCGATCGCGCGGAGCCGAAAGTCAGGCCGCAGGGTCAGCGGGCTCGTACCCGTGCATCTCTTCGGGCTTTGCGCTCCGACTGCGTCGCTTCGCGTCCTCGCGAGCGAGGAGCATCTCGTCATGGTCGAAGACGCCGCCCAAGCGATCGGCGCTCGGGACGCCGAAGGGGTGGCGGCTGGAGGCTCGGGCGACGCTGCAGCGTTCAGTTTCTTTCCAACCAAGAATCTCGGCGCCTGGGGCGACGGAGGCGCAGTGACAACCTCGCGAGACGACATTGCGGCTCGCGTACGCAGGCTGCGCGTTCACGGAGCGGTCGCGCCTCACATGCACGACGAGATTGGCTACAACAGTCGCCTCGACGAGATTCATGCGGCCGTCCTCCTGGTAAAGACGGGCTATCTCGCCGCCTGGCAGGCGGCACGCGCCCGCATCGCGGCGCGCTATCAAGCGGAGCTTGCGCGCTATCCTTTGGTGCTCCCGCGTGCTCCAGAGCCGCCGGCCGTGCACAGCTGGCACGCGTTCGTGGCGCGATCCGATCGCCGTGACTCGCTGGCATTGTGGCTGAAGGGGCGTGGGGTCGACGCTCGCGTGTACTATCCGAAGGGCTTGCACCACCAGACTTGCTTTGCGTCCCTCGAGATTCCCAAGCTACCCGCTGCCGAAGAGATTTGTCGTACGGCGCTTGCGCTCCCGATTTTCCCATCGATGACCGAGGACGCCCAGACGTACGTCATCGAGCAGATTGCCGAGTTTTTCACGCGCCAGTGAGCCACCCGAGGTTCGAGGCGCAATCCGCCAGAGGCTGAAAGAAAAAAGAGCGTTCGAGCGCTAGGCCTTGAGGTGCTCGCGCGCAATGTCGGACCATGTTCCGACGGGCTCGATCTCGAGATAGCGCTTCCAATGGGGGCGCGCGCGAGCACGCTCACCCAGCTGTTCCCAGGCCATGGCCAGGTTGAAATGGGCGTCGGCAAAGCGGGGGTCGCCCTGGAGCGCGCGCTCGAAGAAAGTGGTGGCCTGGTGCGCCTCGCCGCGTTCGAGCATGACGTAACCGAGGTTGTAGTGCGCCTCGGGTTGATCCGGATCAATCTCGATCGCGCGGCGATAGAGGCCTTCGGCGCCACTCTCGTCGCCACGTCGAAACCGGATGTTTCCGAGATTCGTGTAGGCAATGGCCAGCGTAGGGTCGAGCTGGATGGCCCGTGAATAAAGCTCTTCGGCCCGCCCGTACGTACCCGCGTCCTCGTCGAGGCCCGTGGCTTCGATGTAGAGATCGTAGGCGGTTTTCGAGTTGCCCGCGGTCCTGTCGGGCCGAAGCATGCGCACCACGTCGTCGCGAAGCGATTGGACTTCGAAGTTGAGCACCATCTGACCCGTCAACGGCTCGAACACACCCGCATCCGATCGAACGGTGACGCGTCTGCCGTCGCCCACGATACGAAGCTCCTGAAGCGGACGTGTGACGCGCGGTAGCGTTTGGCGAAGGGCTCCGATAGCGCGGGCCACGTCGCGCAGCCTCACGCGGTGCCGGAGCAGCTCGCGTGTGGCACGAAGGGCGATGAGATCCTGAAAGGTGTAGGCGCGCTGTCTGCCGCGCTGGCCTGAAGGCGAAACGACCTTCGTTCGATCGAGTGAGCGCAGGCGGGTCTCGGAGACGCCGAGAAGCTTGGTGACTTCACGCCGGGTGAATAGATCGGTGACCGGCTCCCGATCGCTTGGCGGTGGGGGTGTGCTCTGCGCCGTCGCGGGTGCCGCAGCACCGGGCTCGGACGAGCGTCCTCCGCCGGCTCCGAAGGTCACGTGAATGACGGTGCCGCCCTTGCGTCGTTTGCGCTTACGGCCGGCGTTGCCTGGACGGCCATTCGTTGTGCTGGTCATGTGCGAGTGGTGGTCAGCGGCACCCGACGCAAATGGGTGCGCCCCTCTATCAAGGGCGCCTGAACGTCGACGTCAATCCTCACCGCGCCATCACAGAAGCCAACGCGAATTTCGCCGGTTAGGCGACCGAGGCGCGACGGCGCGCGGAGAGACGCTTCGCGATGGGCCATTCGGAGGGCTCGCAGCCGGAAGTGTACGTCGCGACCCGCGAGCGTGACGAGCACCGCCGCATCGCTTTCGGGGGTGGCCAGAATGAGGCTCGTCGAGCCGTACCAGACGCGCCCGCCAGGCTCGACGCGCACGCTGCCCTCGCTCACGACGTCGGCTCTCGAGAAAAGCTCGCGCCAGGTCGTCTCGAAAGTGCGAAAGACGAGCTTTCGGCGCGCTTGAAGCAGCGGCCGTCCGCGGGTCTTTGCCAGGCCGGGTCGCGTCACGAAACGCAATCGTGGCAAACGAAGCGGTGAAGAATCCAGTTTTGCGCGTTGGGTGGTTTATGGGCCGTGTCCATGGGGGGGCTCCGCGTCGAGCGGAACGACGATGGTCTCGACGCAAAGTCCGCTGGGGGTGGTCTCGATCCAAGTCGCCTGGGCGATGCGGGATCCGCCTGCGGGAGCCTCGCCAACGCTGCCCACATTGATGACGCGGACTCCGCCGACCATGCGGTCGAACGGAACGTGGCTCGCGCCGCAGACCACGACGTCGGCCGGGTCATCGCCCAGGAGGGCGTTGATTTCCTCGTCCGACATGTCGTGAGTCAGCGCTTCGGAAGGGTCGGCCGGAGACCCGTGCACCAGCAGCAGCTCGCCGCCGTCTTCGAGGGGCAAGCGTTCGTGCGTCGGTAGGCGCCGGATGCGATGAAGGATGACTTCGCCCAACGTTTCGCGAGTGGATTGAAGTCGCTCGAGTCGCGTGCGCTCGTCGTCGGTGCGGGCTCGAATCGTCGCCGGATCGAGGGTGGCGACCGCTCGATCGCCGAGGCCCTGAACCATGACGGCGCCGGCGGCCGAAAGGCGCCGCCACGTCTCGAGCGGCTCGGGGCCTGGAAAAACGATGTCGCCCGCGACCAAGAGCTTGTGAAAGCTTCGCCGCTCTGCCGTCGCCAAAACGGCGCGTAACGCGTCGAGGTGCCCGTGGATGTCGGCGACGCAAAGCAGAAGCATCCTAGGCGGCCGCCTCGTCGACCCCGGCGCGCAGCTCGCGAACGAGATGGTCGACCGCTTCGAGCCGAAGCGCCGCGGTCGTCGCGCTCTCGATGGCCTTGACCAGAGCCGTCCCGACGACGACGCCAGCGGCGTGCTCGGCGGCGGCGCGCGCTTTCGTACGCGAGTCGATTCCAAAGCCGACGACGACCGGCCTTCCGAGCGTCTTTCCGAGGCTTTCCGCGCGAACACCGGCTTCGCGGGCGTCGACCGACAGCCCGCCTGTCACACCCGTGATCGAGACGTAGTACACGAACGGGGTCGGCCCGCGCTTTGCCGCAAGCGATGCGGCTTTCACCCGCTCGAGCCCGCTCGTGGGCGCGAGCAGTGGAACCACCCCGACACCGTGCATCGCCGCGGCGTCGCGAAGGCCTGCGCTTTCTTCGGCCGGCAAGTCGACCACGAGAAAAGCGTCGATGCCGGCGGCGGCGGCTTGGCTCGCCGAGCGTGCCTCGCCTCGAACGAAAAGGGGGTTATAGTACCCGAAAAGAACGAGACCCACGGTGGGGTCCGCAGCACGGATCTCGCTCGCCGCGGCAAGCGTGGCGGTAAGGCCACCTCCCCGGGCGATGGCTCGGTGGCTCGCGCGCGTAATCGCCGGCCCGTCAGCCGTGGGATCGCTGAACGGAACGCCGAGCTCGATCACGTCCGCGCCAGCTCGGATGCAGGCGAGCGCGAGAGCAACGGTCTCCTCGATGCTGGGATCCCCGGCGCACAGATAGGCTACGAGAACCTTGCGCGACCGGGCGAAGATCGAGTCGAGCCGGTTCACGAAGAGCTCCTGTCGGAGCTCTTGCCGAGCCGCTCCAAAACCGTCGGCAGGTCCTTGTCGCCGCGGCCCGAGAGTCCGAGGACGATCGTCGCGGGTCTGCCACGTTCGTCCGCGATTTGGCGCGCGATGTCGCCCAAGCGCGCGAAGGCGTGAGCCGTTTCCAGGGCGGGGATGATCCCCTCGGTGCGTGCCACGAGGCTCATCATGGCCAGAGCTTCGTCGTCGGTGGCGGAGAGGTAGGACGCCCTCCTCGACTCCTTGAGCCACGAGTGCTCCGGACCTACTCCGGGATAATCCAGGCCGGCGCTGATGGAGTGCGCCTCCATGATCTGGCCTCCGTCGTCGCACAGGACGTAACTCTTGGACCCGTGCAGCACGCCCACCCGGCCGGCGGTGAGTGTCGCCGCGTGGTGCCCAGTTTCGATCCCAAAACCCGCGGCTTCGACGCCCACGAGGGCTACGTCGCTGTCCTTCAAGAAGGCCCGAAACAGCCCAATCGCGTTCGACCCTCCGCCGACACACGCGACGACCGCGTCCGGCAATCCTTTCTGCGCAGCCAACACCTGGGCGCGAGTCTCCTCGCCGATCACGCTCTGCAGCTGGGCGACCAGCTCGGGATACGGATGCGGCCCAGCCGCGCTGCCGATGCAGTAGTAGGTCGTGCGAACGTTCGTGACCCAGTCGCGCAGGGCCTCGTTCATCGCGTCTTTGAGCGTTCGTGATCCGGATTCGACGGGGATGACGTTGGCCCCGAGCAGGTGCATGCGGCCGACGTTGGAGGCTTGGCGTTTGATGTCCTCCACCCCCATGTAGATCTCGCAGGACAAGCCAAAAAGGGCGCAGGCGCTGGCCGTGGCCACTCCGTGCTGGCCCGCACCGGTCTCGGCGATGATGCGGGTTTTTCCCATGGTCTTGGCGAGAAGCACCTGTCCGAGCGCGTTGTTGATTTTGTGCGCACCGGTGTGACAGAGGTCCTCGCGCTTGAGCCAGAGGGTGCCGAGCATTCGGCCGTCCGGGTCGATCGCTCGCGCGAGGCGCTCGGCTCGCCCGAGCGGCGTCGGGCGGCCGACATAGCTCCCGAGCAGCGCCCGCCAGGTGCTCTGGAAGGGCTCGCGGAACATGACGGTTTCGAGAGCGTGCTCGAGCTCGTCGAGCGCCCCCATCAACGTTTCGGCGACGAACCTTCCGCCGAACGGGCCGTAGTAGCCGAGGCGCTGCGACGAAAGCGGGTCCATGCTCGCGCGGGCTATGTAGCTCAAGTCGTTGTTCGAGTCGCGCCTAAGGCCTGACCGTACCGCGGGTTCTAGCCCCGAGCGTCGCGCTCTGACGAATTCGCGAGCCGCGCCGTTCGTCGTCGAGGGCCTTCTGGGGGCGCCGGCGGCCGCCCGCGGCGAGGAAGCGCTCGGCGTGGGCCACGATGGCGCCGGCCACGTCGATGCCGCTGGCGCGTTCGACGCCTTCGAGCCCAGGCGAGCTGTTGATCTCGAGAATCTTTGGCCCCTCGCGCGTTTCGAGCATGTCGACCCCGGCGATCTCGAGGCCCATGACGCGAGTCGCCGCGACCGCTACGCGCCGGTATGTATCGTCGAGCGGCGCGTGCAGCCCCTGACCGCCCCGGTGGAGGTTGGAGCGAAACTCGCCTGCTTTGGCTTGTCGGCGCATCGCCGCGACGACCCGTCGGCCTGCCACGATCGCGCGCAAGTCCCGCCCCTTCGCTTCGGCGATGTACTGCTGCAAGATGATGTCTTGGCCCATGGCCCATAGCGTCTCGAGAAGGGACGTCACGGCCTGCGGCGTCTCGGCGATCATCGTCCCGATCCCTTGCGCACCCTGCTGGAGCTTGACGATGCAAGGGGCGCCGCCGACAAGCGCCATGGCCTGCTCGATTGAATCAGGAGTTCGCGCGCACACCGTGATGGGAACGTCGATGTTTCGGCGCGTGAGAAGTTGCATCGCGCGAAGCTTGTCGCGCGAGCGGGCTATGGCCAGCGCCGTGTTGAGCACGGGCATACCCATGAGATCGAACTGCCTGACGACCGCGAGGCCATAGTTGGTGATCGATGCGCCAATGCGCGGCAAGACCAGGTCGACGTTCGGAGCCGGGCGGTCGCCCAGATAGAGCGAGGGTCGTCCTTTCGATATGACGATGCGAAAGTCGAGCGGGTCGGCGACCGATACCTCGTGTCCCCGGGCGCGCGCGGCCAGAACGAGCCGACTGGTCGAGTACAGCGTGGCATTACGAGAAAGCACCAAGAGACGCATCGTCGCGGCGAGAGGCTACGCGCGGCGATGGCGGATGCAACCGCTGAGCCCCGAGGCGCCCTCGGAGCCCCAAGGGCGCCGTCGGGCAAGCTTCATCGGGCAAGCTTGGAGACTAGCGGGGCTCGGCCGACGCCATCTTCGCACCGGAGCCCTGTCCGGCACCTGAGGCGCCCCAAACCCGCGGGCCAAACTGAGCCGCGAGAATGACGACAAAGCCTACGATGCGAAGCCAGAAGTGAGCGCGGGCGGACATGATTGCTTACGAGCGAACAGCAAGCACGTTGTGTGCCGATGAAGAAATCCGCCGTGCGCGTAACAATCGCCGCGCGTAGCCCCTGACTCCGGCGTCGTGTTTGCTGAGAACCGTCGCAACGGCGACACACGTTGTCTCGCCCTGACCGCACACTTTACCGGTGCCACACTCTGTGGTGCACAGCTAGCGCGGATCGCGTTGACAACCTCGCATCCGGCAGTAGCAGACGATGGGATCCATATGGTGAAGCCGCAGGCCGACGACGCCGACGAAGAGGAGCTCGGCGATCTTCCGCCCATGGACGGGGACCTCGACGGGGAAGACGATGCCGGAGAAGTCGCTGACAAGAATCTGGAAATGCCATTGGAAGACGGACCTTTGGATGATGAAGTCGCTCGAGATCTATCCCCGGAAGAGGCCTTGGTTCCCATTCGCGAGGACGGGGCTAGTTGGCTGAACGAGGAGCCGGATGCTCCGGACCTGGACCTTGGCACCGGAGCGGTGCTCGATTTGGGCAAGGAAGCCCCGCCTTCGGAAGACGAAGCCCCTGGCGATCTCGGGGAAGACGCGGATCTTTGGGACGACTCGGCTGAGGTCGCGCTCGACGGCGGCGACGAGGGTCCGCTGGCCGCGGACGAAGAGTTACGCGATGAGGACCTGCCCGCTCTCGACGCCGACGATGAGGGCGAGGGTGAAGACGCTGCCTTCGTAGACGATCGATTCGCGCCTGATGAGCCGCTCGGCCTGCCCTGGGCTGCTCGGCCCTGGCCGCGCGTTGGCGCCCCTCTCGGTCTCACGGGCGCGACGGCCGTCGCTTGCGCAGGCCGTTTTGCGTTGGTCGCCCTCAGGGCGGAGACTGACGACTCCGGCGCGCGACGGCCTAGCGAGCTCGTGCAGGTCGACCTCGAAGGCTCGTACGCGACGTTGAGCGCCTCAGGCTTCAAGGGTCCGGACGTGGAGATTCTGGCCAACGATGGGACGGATAGCGGCACCGTCGCGATGGTCCTTCGAGGAGGCCGCCTCGTGACGTCCGCAGACGGCGGAGCGCACTTCGAAGCGGACGCTCACGGCATCGCCGCGGCGGGCTGCATCGTCGCGCTCGGTCGAGTCTGGGTTCGCACGCAGACAAGCTCCCTGATCACGCTGACGGCGGGCGTCCTCGAGGGGTACTCGTTGCCGGGCGCCGTCACCGCGATAGCGAGTAACGGTGCCGAGGCCGTGGCTGCGCTTCTGACTGCCGGCGAAGGCAAGCCTCGGGCGATCGCTCGGTTTGGTTCGGGGGGATCGCTCACCGTAGAGCAGCTCGACGAGGCCGAGGACGACGGCCGCGAGCAAACCGAGCCGCGCGAGCGCGTCGTGCTCGCGGCACGCGCCGGATGCGTCGCGTACTCCGTGCGCGGCGGCATCACTCGCCGAGCCGCCGATGGTACTTGGCGTCGCTTTGCAGGCTGGGAGGGGCGCGTGACCGCCCTGGCCTTCGTGGACGATGGCGGTACGCTCCTCGTAGCCGCGTACTCCGACCTCGAGGATACGACCGGCCTGGTCCGCATTGACGGAGCCGGTCGCCTCTCGGTGGTGGCTCGAATCGGTGCGATGCGAGACCATGGCGAGTCCGACGGACGGGTGCTCAGCCTCGCGTGGGACGACGCGCGTGGGGTGGTCTGGCTGGCTGGCGGCTTCGGCGTGGCGGCGTTTTCCATCGACTGATGGCCAACTCCCACCTCTATGGGGCCCGTCGCGCGATCCGAGCCAGCGCGAGCCGCGTCGGCTCGGGGTCGAGCGGCGAGCCCACAGGGTCGGCCCCGTCCACGAGGATCATCAGGGCCTTGACCATGCGGCGTGCCTCGTTCGACGCCGGTTCCGATAGGACACCCGTGGCGAGAAGGCCGCGCCACGTCGCGAGCTGAGCGGGCGTCCGACCGTCGGCTCCGAACCAATCGGCGAGCTCACGATAGGCACGCGGATCTCCCGAGGTCTCCGCGTAGGCCTGAAGATCGGCTTCGGCCTCGACGTGCCGGCCCGCTGTCCAGCGCGCGTGGGCCCGACCTCTCAGCGCCTCGGTCAGTAGCGGGAGCCGCGCGAGAGCCGCGGTATACACGCGCTCGGCTTCGCTTGCTTCTCCGGTCCTCAGTCGCAGCTCGGCGAGCCCGAGCCATGCGTCGGCGCTGAGCGAGTCGATGCTCAACGCTTCCATGTACCTGCGGGTGGCCAAATCGTCCTCGTTCGCTCTTTCGTGCGCATGCGCTTGTCGCACGAGCTCTTCGGACGATGGGGACGCAAACGCGGACGGACACTCCAGAGACGCGGCCAAAAGAATCGGCCAAAGCGCTCCGCGAGAAGAGGTCACAGGCGGGTCAACCGGGCGTTTGGGCGCCCTCAATCGCCTCTGTCCGACGAGGCCTTCGGGACGTGTCCAAGATCGCTTTGCGCACGCGGACGGCTTCGGGAGTGACTTCGACGAGCTCGTCCGCGTCGATCCACTCCATGGCCGTCTCGATCGTGAGAACGCGCGCGGGCTCCAAGGCCACGTTTTCGTCTTTGCCGTGGTTGCGCACGTTCGACAGTTTCTTCTCTCGGATGACGTTGACGTCGGTGTCGTTCGGCCGGTTGTGCTGGCCGACGATCATGCCCTCGTAGACTTGCGCGCCTGGCCCGACGAAGAACGAGCCGCGCGGCTGAAGGTGATGCAGGGCGTAGGGGGTCGCGACTCCGATGCGGTCGGACACGATTGCTCCCGACGCCCGCTTCACCATGGAGCCTCCCCACGGCTCCCATCCGTCGAACATGGAGTTGAGCAGAGCCGTCCCTCGGGTCGAAGTGAGGATCTCGCCGCGAAAGCCGATCATTCCACGACTCGGAATTCTGTATTCGAGTCTCGCACGGCCATAACCGGGGTTGGCCATCTTGACCATGCGGCCACGACGTTCGCCGAGCCTCTCGGTGACCACCCCAATGAATGTCTCAGGGACGTCGATGACCACCAGCTCCATCGGCTCACAAAGCACACCGTCGACGACGTTCGTCACCACCTCGGGGTTGCCGAGCTGCAGCTCGTAGCCCTCCCGGCGCATCGTCTCGACGAGGATCGCAAGCTGCAGCTCTCCGCGACCCAGGACCACGAAGGTATCGGGGCTGTCGGTCTCCTCGACTCGGATCGCGAGGTTCTTCTTGGTTTCGCGAAGGAGTCGATCGCGAAGGTGCCGGCTCGTCAGATACTTGGTCTGCTTGCTCTTTCCCGCGAAAGGCGACGTGTTTACGCCGAGGCGCATCTTGATGGTCGGTTGCTCCACCTTGATGCGCGGCAGCGCGCGGCTCTCGTAGCCGGGAGAGAGCTCCACGATCGTGTCTCCGACGTCCACATCCTCGATCCCGGCGATGGCGACGATCTCCCCGGCTGACGCTTCGGTGGCGGGCGCCCGCTTGAGTCCCTCGAAGGTCAGGAGCACCTTCACGGCGGACTTGATCGCCGTCCCGTGCTTCACCACGCCGACAGCCTGGTTGGCGCGCACCGTTCCGGACACGATGCGGCCGATGGCGAGCCGCCCCACGTAGTCGTCGTGGTCCACGTTGCTCACCAAGATCTGAAGGGGCGCCGTCGGGTCTCCAGACCCCGGTGGAATATGCCGAAGGATGGTTTCGAAGAGGGGCTCGAGAGTGGTCGAGGTGCCATCGAGCGTGTATTTGGCCACGCCATCTCGGCCAATCGCGTAGACGAGGGCGAAGTCGAGCTGCGTGTCCGAGGCCTCGAGGTCGCAGAAAAGATCGAAGATCTCCTCGTGCACTTCCTCGGGGCGCGCGTCCGAACGGTCGATTTTGTTGATGACGACGATTATGGGAAAGTTGAGCTCGAGACACTTGCGCAAGACGAAGCGCGTCTGGGGCAGGGGACCCTCGGCAGCATCGACGAGGAGAAGCGCGCCGTCGGCCATGAGGAGCGTTCGTTCGACCTCGCCTCCAAAATCGGCGTGGCCCGGCGTGTCGATCACATTGATCTTGGTCACCGTTCCGTCGGGGCTGCGCCAGCGCACGCTCGTGTTCTTCGCGAGGATCGTAATGCCTCGTTCGCGTTCGAGGTCGTTCGAGTCCATGACTCGCTCGGCGACGACCTCGTTGGCGCGGAAGGTCCCGGCTTGCCAGAGCATTTGATCGACCAGCGTCGTCTTGCCATGGTCGACGTGGGCGACGATGGCGACGTTTCGCAACGTTTGCGGGCGCGCGGTCATGCTCATGCGGGTCGCGTCAACTAGCTTCCGCGCGCTCTTATTGCAAGAAGCGGACGTCCCGACATGCTCCTACCGAGAGCTCATGCGTCCATTCCCAGGCGGCTCCGGGCTTGAATGAAGGCGTCGCTTACGACGAATGACGCCAGGCTGCGAGCTTCTGGGGTTCGGGCGATCCATGCAGCGCGGCCACTGGGATCCCCCGCGGCCAGCCCCGCCCCCGCTGCCATGGCTTCGAAGGCCATGTTCGGATCACCGAAAGCGAGCAGCGAAACGCGGTCGGCCCATTCGACGGCAAGCCCACCCAGGTCCAGGGCGCCCCCTTCCATGACGCTGCCGGCCTCGAGAGCCAGGACGCCCATGCTCGCTTCAAGACCGCGCGGGAGCGCGGCCCTCACTCTCGCGTGCGCGCTGTCGAGAGCGGCGGCGGCGATCCACTTGGGCTGCCAAGTCGGGTTGAAGCACTTTAGCCACGCGGCGACGAGCGCCGGGAGCTCTTGGGCCGGGACGTGAACCAAAGCGGAGGCGCGACTGCGGACGAGCTTCAGGGCACGAACGACGAGAAAGGGGCCGACTCGCTCGTCACCGGCGAGCGCCTCGCCCATGACGATTGTCGGAGGTGCCGACGATACGGGGATGCAAGAGAGCTCGAGCCTCGGCGACGTGAAGATCTGGAGCCCGTTCAGTCCGACGCCCGCTGCAACCCGCGCCGCGAACTGCGCCATGGCACCATTCGGCTTCGCGGCCACCGCTCGGAGCTCGCGGAGATTGACTGGCGCGGCCGTATCGAGCGCGTCCCCGGCCTTCGCGAGAAGAGCTCTGAGCGCGGACGAGAGGGGCTCGGGAGCCAGCCAATCGTCGAGTTGGGGATCGAGAGCGCGATCGCCAGCGCCTCGGATGTCGACCGACCTTGCTTCGAGAGCGCCCAGCATGCCTCTGGCAACGCGCGCGCCGTCCTTCTTGCCCCGAAGGTCGAAGACCGTCGCGAACACCTCGAAGAAGCTCGGGGACATCTGGCCAGTCGCGAGGGCTCGTCGCGCGTCGCCCGCCGCACGGTCGAGTAGGATCTTGACGGCAGGCGCTTGCTGATGGCGTTGATAAAACTCGGCGAGCTCACGCAAAAGGCCGAGGTCTTGGGGAAACTCACGACGGGCAGCCTCGAGCGTCTTCTCCGCGTGTCGGGGATCACGCGCCGCTCGCTCCTGCAGAGCCGCGAGCTCCAGCATGCGGGCGCGTCTCTCCTGCGGTCCGGGGGCACGGGCCACGAGCTCCTGCTGGAGCTCGATGGCTCGCGCGGGGTCGTTCTGTCGCTTGTAGACATCGATCAGCTTTTGCGCCGTGTCGAGATCGTCGGGGGCGCGCTTGAGGACTTCTCTGAGCGCGATCTCCGCCCGCGGCAGATTGAGCAAATGGTGCGAATAAAGCTCGCTCAGACGAAGATAGACCCGACGTTGCTCCTCGGGCGACGGCAGCAAGCGCGCCAAACGCACGAGGGCTTGCTCGGCGGCCTCCCAGTCGCGCTGGCCCAAGCACAGATCGGCGAGCGCCGAGAGGGCGTCCGCTTGATCGGGGCGTGCCTCGAGCGCCTCCTCGAAAGAACGGCGCGCGCGCGCGACATCGCCGACCGCGAGCAAGACGCGACCGCGACGGACTTCGAGCTCGAGGCGTTGCTCGGGCCGGGTCGTGCGCGCGATCTGACGTTCGAGCAGGTCGGCAAGCTCGGCGTGCATCTCACGTCCCGCATAGAGTGCCGCGAGCCGGTCGGAAACGTCGGCGTGCCCGATATCCATCGCGCCGACCGCCTCGAGCGCGGTGATCGCCCGCAATTCATCTCCGGCGATGTCTGCCCAGAGCCGGCCTGCCTCGTACCACGCGGAGAGTTGCCGACTTGCCACACCGCTGCTTCTGGCCACGGCCTCGAAGGCTTCCGCCGCTCCGGACGCATCTCCGATTTGCATCCGCAGCTCTGCCAGCAAGCTCCAGGTGCGCACGTCTCCGGGGTCGCGGGCCGCCGCCTGCTCGAAGAGAGAACGGGCTTGTTCGACGTCGCCGTAGCGAAGAGCGGCATCGGCGGCGCGGCCCAGTAGCGCGGCAGAGTCCGAGGGTCGACCTGCCCGCTCCGCGAGCCCCTTCAATGCTGCCAGAAGGATCGCGTCGTCGCCGTCGTGACGTGCCTGCTCGGCCATCGCTCGCAATGCCCAGAGGGACGGCTCGCCCTCGCCAAACGCGACCTCGACCATGTCGCGGGCGATGCCGGGACGGCCCCCGGAGGCGAGTCGAGCTCGAAGGTGTGCCGCGAGCTCTGCGTGCGCGACGCACTCACCGGCGCTTGTCCCGCGCAAGCTTCGCGCGAGAGCCGCAGCCACCGACTCGAGCTCGTCGTCGCGCCCTTCGCCGATGAAGTATTGCTCGACGTAGCGAAGGCTGGGCATGTGCTCGGGCGATTCTTCGAGGATGGATCGGTGCCAAAGAAGGGCGCTTGCGGCGTCCTGACGCACCGTGGCGTCGAGCACGGCCAAGCGCTCGTAGGCTTCTCGCTGCGTGATGGCGTCTGCGCCACCCTCCTTGACCGATGTCAAAAGCTCGTCGGCTAGACGCGCGAATCGCCCTGTATCGAGCTCCGCGCGCTCACGCGCGACCCTCGCGAGCACGGAGGCGCCTTCGGGTGCGATGGCGCAGCGCAGCGAGCCCTCGGCGTCGCCGATCCGCTCGTACTCACGGGCGGCCTCCAGAGCGACAACGGTCTTGGTGTCCCCCGTTGTCTGTGCCAAACGCCCCTCCAGCCAGGCCGCACGGTCGCTCGGAGGGTCGAGGGAAAGTCGCTCGTAAAGCTCTCGAAGCGCGACATCCATCGGATATGCGAGGTGGGCCTCGAGCAAACACTCTGCAGCCGCGGCCGGGTCGCGCGCGCCGAGCAAGAGGGCCTCGCGTACCGCCTCGAGAGCCGCCTCTCTGGGGTCGGTGGCGCCCGCTCGTCTTCGGCGCGTCCAGGTGAGCGCCTGGTCGAAATGGCCGCCTTGCCGCGCGATCCGCCCTGCGAGAAAAGGGGCAATCGGGAAGGCTTGCGCCGCCTCGTAGGCTCGCTCCAGCATCATGAACCGTTCGGTTTCGCTCTGCGAGCCGGCTCCTCTCTCCACCGCTTCGAGGCGAGCGAGCGCAGCGCGAATGCCTTCACCCCATTCGTCCGCCAACGCGCCGAGCTCGGACGCGAGGTCGGTAGGCTGGAGCACGGCGACCGCGCGCAACGTCGCCTCGCTGCTCGGATCGATCGACCGAGCGACCTTGAACGCTTCGAGCGCGCGTCCCGGGGTGCCGCCCCGCAACGCGAGCAGGGCCGCGGCATGGGCACCGGTTGCGCGATCGCTGTCCGATCCGCGAGACGTCGCCCAAGCTTCGAGCGTGCGGCTCACGTCGTCGAATCGGCCGCCTCGAGCCGCGCTTTCGAGGGCGACGCCCCAAGCCGCCGGTGGCGGGTCACTATCGAGCTCGCGTAGCGTGGCCTCGAGCGTCTCGTCGGGCACCGATGCGCCGAGGACTCGCCCAAGGGCGATCTCCGCTTGCGATCTGGCGGAGCCGGCGCCGCGCCGGGATGCCTGGGGACTCCAGGTCGTCGCGATGGCTTCGACGGCCGAGACGAGCGGCGACATCCCTGCGCCCGCGGCCGCCAAGTGGGGATCGTCCGCGGCGAAGCGCCGATTCGCAAGGGCGGCGAGAGCGACTCGCTCCGACGACGTGAGGGTGCCCGCGACGGCGAGCCCTTCGTCGACCAGGGAGGAGTCCCCGACCTCGACGGCGCGGGCGAGGAGCGGCCGAAGCGCTTGTGGCTGGCCCTGGTCCAGAAGCTCGCGCAGCCACTGGATCGCCGGCCTTCGGTGAGAACGGGTGAGGGTTCCCAGCGCTGCCGCGAGCCACCGCGCTCCGAGCGCGAGCTCCGGGACGAGCGCGAGCTCCGCGACGCTGTCGGTGGCGCTCTCGAGATCGCCTCGATCGAGCGCTTGCCTGGCGCGCATGAGCAGCACGTTCGACGAAAGCGACGGATCCAGTGCGACTTTCACGTCGTTGCCGCGCAGCTGCAGGCAGCTTGCCGTCGCTCGGGCGATTGCCCCCACCTGAGGGGCGCCGGGAAGGCGCGACACGCTGCCCGCCGGGCCGCTCGCCGAAAGAGCGCGGATCGCGAGTGCGACCGCGACGCGTGAATCGCCAGGGGCGACCCGGAACGCATCGTCGACCCGCGCACCCGCGGCGCGGTCGTTGCCAGTCATCCTCAGCGCGTCGACAGCCAGGAGCATGGCGTGAAGGCGGGCCACGCCTGGAGGCCCAGTCCGAGCTTCGGCGTCCAGCGACTCGAGGTGGTCGTCGGGGTCCGGAGGCCACGACATCAGGGCTCTCGCCTGACGGTGCGCCAAAGCCATGGTGGGAGCGAGGTCGCGCGCTTCAGCGGCGAGAGAATACGCTTGCTCTCTCCGTCCCAGCGTGGCCATAAGCTCGCTGCAGACCAGAAGGCCGCGCGCTCGTTGCGTCTTGTCGGCCCGCGCGCGAGCTTCCTGTTGCAGCCATTCCGTCCGCTCCTCGAGCGCGGTCCGCGATGCCTCGTCGAGCCACAAGCTCGCGGGTTTCTCGTCGTCCCACCCTCGCATGGGAGGGAGTGGCTCACCGACCACGCCACTTGCCTCGTCCACGGCGTCGGCATTTTCGACCGGAATCGATTCGATTTTCGCGAGAACTTGAGCCTCGATGATCTCGTCAGAGGCAGGAAGCGTCAGCTCCTCTGCGCGAGGCCCGGGAAAAGGGTCGAAAGGCACATCGGTGGCCAGGTCGACCAGGAGCGCCGTGGCGGGCTCCCCCTCCAGAGGTGGCGACGAGGGCTCGCGTCGTTCAATGGGCCCGGCCAGGGAGCTCGTCCGCGATGCGGGACGGTACTGAGCGCTTTGAGGCCGTCGAATCGGCGGCGGTCGCGGTACCTTCGGCGGCGCCTTCAGCGGTGGCGGAGGCACCGACGGAGGTCGGTACAGACGCCGCGATGCGGGCCTCTCTGGCGGGCCGCCGCCGGTCGGGATCTCCGGAGCGACCTCGGGCTCCAAGCTCTTGCCCTCCCATTCGGCGAGGGCTTCGTCCCAATCGATGTCGTCGTTCGGGCCCGGTTTCTTGCCGTCCGTCATGGCCGACTCTCGAGCCCGAGGGCCGTGCGCGCGTCGAGATACTCCTGCGACAAAAGGTAACGGAGCAAGTCTTCGACGCGGGGATCCCCGGCGCTCACGGGGCCGACATGGTCGACCGGTGAGCCCGCGAGATCCGACAGCACCGTCACGGGATCTCCGCTGGCGACGAGCGCAATCCGATCGTGGGAAGCCAGGGCCCGTCGGCTCCAGGCGCGCGCGTCCGCGCCGCCGGCCACAACGGCTTTGCATAGGTCCGTCATGGCCTTGCGGGTCCGTCGGGACAAAGCCTTTCCCAGGAGCCGCTCGATTTCGGCAAGCACCGCGTACGCGGGATGACTGATCGGCACCTCGGCGAGCCGACAGGCAGCGACCACGATGGCTGCAATTGAAACGTCGTCGCGCGATCGTAAAACTGCCGTCCCGCGCACGATCGCCAGGAGCTCTCGCGCCACCCTCGCTCGCCCCAAAGACGAAAGCGGCCCCTTGATGCTCGGTCCCACCACAAGCGCGGGCGGGCTTCCGGCGACACCTTGGATGCCGAGCGGATCGTTGCCGCCGACATAAAGGTCGAGCTCCCCCAAGCCAAAGGCTCCCGCCCACGACGCGATCTCGTTACGAAGCGATAGCCCGCTTCGCGCGTCGACTTTGTCGCGACGTCCCACGCCGCAACCCTGAAGATTGGGCCCCAGGGCGTCGGCAAGCGTGGGCCCCAACAGAACGAACAGATCGGCCATGGGCCCTTCATCGCCGGGCGCCAGAATGCCTTGCATCAAGGACTCCGAAATCGCGACCTGGGCGACGTGCGACCCTCCGGCCGATAGCCGAGCGAGACTCTCCGAGCTCTCGGGATCGCTCGCGCCCAGACACGCCAGGGCTCCGAGCGCGGCGCGCTCGAGCGCGGCGTCTCCCAAGTCGCGGCCGATCGCGGCAAGCTGCCCGATGGCCGGGACGTCGGTCGGCGCGTCCTGCAAGTGTGCCACGAGCGTCGTTCGGGCCGCGCTGAGCAGGCGTAGGCGGACGTCGCTCGGATGCGAAGTCTGACGAAGCATTTCGAGTCCCTCAGGATCCGACGGGACTTGCTCGAGCAGGCTCACGATCGCCGGGGCCGCCGCCTGAGGGGCGCCCAGCCGATCGCGATGAATGACCATCGCGAGCCGAGCGGCCTCGGTTCGTCCGGTGGAGTCGGGACGCTCGCGCATCAGCTCTTCGAGAATGGCCGTCGCATCCGCCCATGCCCCGCCGCGTGCGGCCGCACGCGCAAGACGCTCGCGCACCGGGAGCGTCGAAATCCCCGCGCGGTGGAGCGAGAGGAGCACGTCGAGGGACTTGTCGAAGCGATTGAGCTTGTTCTCGTAGATGTCGACCGCCGCGACCCCGGCCGTCACGCGGCTCTTTGCCGGCGCTCCGTCGAGCAGTGCGAGTCGGGCGAGGGCGGTCGCCGCTTCGTCGAAGTGACCCCGCCGAATGTTGATCTCTCCGAGGAGCGCGAGCGCCCCGACGTGATTCGGGTCGAGCATCGTCACGTGCTCGAGTGACCGGAGAGCACCTTCTGGATCCCCGCTTTCGCGAAGCGCGCGAGCTTGCTCCCAGGAAAGCTTCTGGATCTCGTTGGGATCGTCAGTTACCGCGAGGCGTCGCCCGATGACGGTGAGCAACTTCGGGTGCTCCTTGCGGTCGCGAAGGCGGCGAAAGAGCTTGTCGAAGGCGACGGGGCGCGTGGCGTCGAGGGAGAAGCTCGCCTCCAGCCCGCGGTCGGCGTTGGCATCGTCGCCGAGCTCGAGCCAAAGGGTGGCCGCGTGCTCCCAGAAGGCCGCCGCGCGGCTAGCGTCATTGCAAAGCACTCCCAATTCAGCGCACGCGCGCGCCTTGAGGGCGACGTGTCCGGTTTGCTCCGCGCACGCTCGGATGCCCTCCCAGGCTCCGAGATCGTCTGGACGAGCGGCGATCACCTCCTCGAACGCCGCCTGAGCCGCGTCGATCTCGGAAGCGACCAAGAGCGACCACCCGGAGAGCGCCACCGCGTCGATGTGCGCATCGTCGCCGAGGACGTCGCCGAGCTCGCGCAGCACAGCGGCGCGTCGGCGAGGATCGCTGCCCGGAGGCGAAAGGTCGAGATTCGCCAGGCGGACGATGGCGGACTCACCGGGTACCAAAGGCGCATGTTGGTCGAAGTCGACGCGCGGGTGGACGAGCGCCGCGCGAGTCATCAGCGCGGCCCTGGCATCGCCCGACAGGCAACTGGCGGCGGCCAATCGGGCCTGCATCTCTTCGCGAGCATCGCCAAGCGCGACTGCGGCCGCGATCCACTCGAGCGCCGCTGGCAATGCGCCGCCGGCTTCGAACCAGGCGGCGGCGGCGTGGACGACTTGCTCGGTATCCTGCGACTCGCGCGCGATTCGAACCCGCTCCGCGGCCGCGATGACTGCCGCTTTCGGCCCCTGATGGGCGATGAGATCGGCGGCCTGTCCCACGGCTTGCGGATCCGTCGAGGCGTCAGACCAGGCCAGGCGCGCGAGTGCCGCGGCCACCGAGAGCGCGTCGCCAGGCCCAGCGCCCACCTCTCGGAGGGCGTGAGCTGCTGCGTCGGCATCGCCAATGGCGACCTCCGTCGCGAAACGCTCGAGAGACAGCGCCCGGTCAAGGCCGCGAACCTCCCTGGCTCCTTCGATGACACGACGGCGGGCCCCCGGATTGTCGGGGTCCACCCCCCAACGGGCCCATGAGAGCAGGAGGCCGGCCGCGACAGGCGCACCGTCCGACGCCGACTCGAACAGAGAGATGGCGGCTTCAAGGCGGCCGCTCTGCCAGGTTTCGAGCCCTGATTCGATGTAAAAAGCGCCGGAGAGCTCCGGGTCACCCGCGGCGCTTGCCACGCTCGATGCGGTTTTCGCCGCGGCTTCGTGGTCGCCCGCTTCACGATCGAGATGCCCCAAGTAGGTCGCCACCGAAAGGTCGCCTGGCTGTCTTGCAGCCACTTCCCGTAGTTGCCGACGGGCACCGTCAAGGTCTCCGTTCTCACGAGCTCGCATCGCCGAAGCGACGCCGATGGCGGCGGCCCAGCGCGAGTCGGTCTCCCGCGCGGCAAGCTCCTCGAGAGCGATCCGCCTCGACGCGATCGCCTCGATGGTCGCGGGCGACTCGGCCCGGGATAGCGCGACCGGGGAGAAGGCCTCGAGCGCCCGCGCCGCCCACTGGCCGCCAGCGGTCTCACGGAGATCGCGCAGCGCTTTGCTCGCGCCCTCTGCGTCGCCCCGCGCATCACGTAGCGCGACGAGCTCGAGGCCGAGCCAAGCGCCGTCGGGCCCACGAGCGGCGAAGAGTCGCTTGGTCGCGTCCTCGTACCACCCGGAGTCGCCCCGAAGGCTCGCAAGGGTCCGGGCGAGATAGCCCACGGCCTGGCTCGAGGCCCCGAACATCGAAGCTTGGCTGAGCGCAGCCTTCGCGCTGCTGACGTCGTTGGCCAACGCCGCCCACGCGTACGCCGCGAGAAGAAACGTTCGGCCACGCGCTTCGTCCGTTTCGAGCTGCTCGGCCGACGCCTCGAGCTGTGCGGCGACGGCCGACATGTCCCCCTCGCTCTCGAGGACGTCGAGCTGAAGGGCACGCGCAGGGAGACACGTCGGGTCGCGGCGAATGGCCCGGTCGAGCGCGCTCAGCCCTCCGGCCCGGTCGCCGATGGCTGCGGCGTGCGCTGCGATCCGAAGGGCCAGCGCGGCGGCTGTGGGACCATCGTCTTCGCGCGCCAGCGCCTGCTCGGCGAGGCTTGCGGCAAGCTCTCCGTCGCCCGCCAGGTCGGCGAGACGCAGGCGAGCGTGCACGACCATGGCCTCGGCAAGGCTCTTCTCGGGCTCGGCCATCGTCTCGATGACGGACTGGGCCGACCCGAGAGCCGCCGACGCGTTGTCGAGCTTTCCGAGGTCGCGCTGCGCTCCCGCTACGGTTAGCCAGAGGTCCACACAACGTCCGCCCTCTCGGACCCAACGCGGCACCCCCAAAGCATCGCCCCAGCCGGCGTCGGCGATGGCGGTTCGCACGAGCGTGGCCATCACGTCCAGAGCTTGGGCGCGCTGCTCCGCGCGGTTCGCGGCTTGCTCGGTGCCCTGGATGCCGGGGTGATCGCGGAGCACTTCGTCTTCGAACACGAGCGCCAACCATGTGGCGCGCGAGTTTTGCGACTTGGCCTGCGCCAGGAGCGAAAACGCGACGTCGACGTCACCCTTGGCCGCGGCCATGCGCGCCTGGTCGACTAGGAGCAAGGCTCGCCAAGTCGGGTTGATGGCCGATTGCGCCCGGTTGGCCAGCGCAAGCTCCCGCGCGGCGACGTCCCCGGTACGCCCCGCCAAGACCTCGAGGGTGAGGTACGCGCTTGCGCGTTCGACCGACGACGCTCCTTCGACAGCCGCAGCCTCCCTGGCGTCTTGGAGCGCGGCGGTCACATCGCCCAGATGGTCGGACCGGTGCAGACCGCGCATCAGCAGCGCACGGACGCGTTCGTCCGGAGACGCCGCGATGTCTATCAAGGAATCAAAGATGGCCGACATGCCTTCGAACTTGATGTCGTTTTCGACGAACGATGCCAGGCGCTCCAGCGGCTCGCGGAACCCAGGGTCAGCCGCATGCGCGGCGAAGTAGTCGCGCTGCGCCGCCTCGGTGTCTCCGCGTCGCTCTTCGCTCTCTGCGATATCCGTGAGAAGCCTGGCCTGACGTGCTGAGTCGCGCGATGCCGCCAACTCGGCTCGCAACCACTCGAGAGACCCGTCGCCATCGTCCCCCGGGGAGGTCGACGCGCTCGGCACTGCGGCGTCAGGAGCTAGGCTGTTCGTAATCGAGTGGGGCATGCTCGGGCCGCACGAAAACGCGGCTCTCGAGCGTAACGCGTTCGCGATGGGACCGGCGGGGCAAAATGCGCCGTCTCCGCGGCCACTTCAGAGTAGCTGCGCCAGTTTTTCGTTGACCTTGGCCTCGACGGTGCCCTTGAGGACACGCATCAGAAACGGCAGATCGATCTGGACTCGGACGTCGCTGCCCGTAACCTCGACCGAGCCCTTCGTTCCCTTGGCGGCACCACGTGGAGCCTCGAAGACGATCCGGTCCCCCTCCCACCGCCACTCGAGCTCGAGCTTCTGCTGCATGGACCGCGCGAGATCCTCTGCGCGTTTCTTGGCCTCGTCTTTGGGAAGCGAGTGGCTACGGCGCACATCGATGATGGCCATCTGGACTACTCCTAGCATTCCCCGTCCGCCGGTTCGAAACGGCAAACGTCCGTTATTCCAGCCTCTTGACCACCCAATAGCCGCGGGGAGTGTCGACCGGTCCCCCGATACCATAGACGGGGAGAGTGAAGAGCACGTATTCGGCTGCCGGCTCGAGAATGCCGATCTTGACGCTGCCAATATCGTCGGCGGAGCCGGTGTCGCCCTGCTGCACAACGGCATGAAAGTCTTGCGCGGCCGCGGCTGCGAGCTTTTCCGCGAGCGCTTTGGCGTCGGCGTGTGAGCGCGTCGCGGGACGCCCCCCGTTTGCTTCCGGCTGAGCGCCGGCGTACGAGACGAGCACGACGCCAAAGCGAACCTGGTGCGGTGCCGACCTCGGAAGCGGGGGCACCGGCGTGCCATCGGCGAACGTGCCGGCGCCCGAGTCGGCGCGAAACGCGTCGTCGGGCGAGGCGGCGGGATCGTCCACCTGCCGCTGACCCGCGCCCGTGGAGGGCAGCCTCGATGGGGCTAGCGTCCGGGCGTCGTCGACGGTGCCCGAGTCTCCTCCTCGGTCGGCGCTCGAGGAGCCCCCCGGCTTGGACGGGTGAAACGCCTTCGCGGCGATCCCGATGGCGAGTGCCACGGCTGCGATGCCGACGAGGACACTGATCCAGCGCGGCATCGTTGCGCTTACGGGCTCTTGGCGGCGGGGGGAGAAGCGGCGAGCTCCGCGCCTGCGTCGCCTTCCGTATCTGCGGCGTCTTCCGGCGTCGTTGGAGGGCCGTACTCTTCGTGCGGCCTCTGCGTCGCCGGGAGAGGGTCTCCGTACAGCTCGAGCTGGGCGGCGAGCCAGTTTTCCCTGGCAATCAACCCGTCGCGTTCTTCGCGCGCCCCCACGGAGGCGGCGTCGACTCCCTTTGCACCAGGCGAAGCAATGGGGACGCCCTCGATCTTGGCGAGCTTCTCCTGGACCTCCGCGAGCTCTCGACGGACCAGGACGGGGTCCACCTTCTCGGGCTCGGCGAACTCGTTGGTCAGAATCACCAGCTTGTCGGGGCCAGCCTCGGCAAACCCAGTCCCCACGGCGCATCGCTTCGTTTCGCTACCTTGCCGGTAGGCCACGATCCCGGTTCGAAGCGCCGCAAGGAGCGGCAGGTGACCAGGGAGCACGCCGAACTCGCCCTCCACACTGGGCGCTGTCACCTCGTCGACGGTTGCTGCAAGCGCGCGGCCTCGAGGCGTCACGATTTCGAGCCGAATAGAGTCGCCCATGTCTGTCGCTGACGCTCAGTTCTTGGCCGTGAGCTTTTGCGCGCGCTCTTTGGCCTCGGCAATGTTGCCGACCATATAGAAGGCCTGTTCGGGAAGTGCGTCGAGCTTGCCCTGGAGGATCTCGTCAAATCCCTCGATGGTCTCTTTGAGCGGGACGTACTTTCCGGCGCTGCCCGTGAACTGCGACGCGACAAAGAAAGGCTGCGAGAGGAACCGCTGAATCTTGCGGGCCCGCGCGACGGTGAGCTTGTCGTCTTCGCTGAGCTCGTCCATTCCTAGAATGGCAATGATATCTTGAAGATCCTTGTATTTTTGCAAGATCGACTGCACCTGGCGAGCCACGCGATAATGGTTCTCGCCGATGACCCCCGGGTCGAGGAGAGTCGAAGTCGAATCGAGCGGGTCCACCGCCGGGTAGATGCCGATTTCGGTGAGCGCCCGGTTCAGAACCGTCGTCGCATCCAAGTGCGCGAACGTTGTCGCCGGTGCCGGGTCGGTCAGGTCGTCGGCGGGAACGTAGATGGCCTGGACGCTGGTGATCGACCCCTTGTTGGTCGAGGTGATGCGCTCTTGGAGGGCCCCCATCTCCGTGGACAGCGTGGGCTGGTAGCCGACGGCGCTAGGAATGCGGCCGAGCAGGGCCGAGACTTCCGAGCCCGCTTGCGTGAAGCGAAAGATGTTGTCGACGAAGAGAAGGACGTCTTGCTTCTCTTCGTCTCGGAAGTATTCCGCCACGGTGAGCGCGCTCAGCGCCACGCGCGCGCGCGCCCCGGGGGGCTCGTTCATCTGCCCGTAAATGAGAGCCGTCTTGCTGATGACCGGCTCGCCGGTCTGCAGCTTCGTTTCCGTCATCTCGATGTAAAGGTCGTTGCCCTCGCGAGTGCGCTCGCCCACTCCCGCAAAGCAGCTCACGCCGCCGTGCGCCTTGGCCACGTTGTTGATGAGCTCTTGAATGAGCACGGTTTTGCCGACGCCTGCGCCGCCGAACAGGCCGATCTTGCCGCCCTTGCGGTAGGGCGCCAAGAGGTCGATGACCTTGATGCCGGTCTCGAAGATCTCAATCTTGGTCGATTGCTCTACGAATGTGGGCGCAGCGCGATGGATCGGCATGCGCATCTTCGTGCGAACCGGCGGCCCATCGTCGACCGGGTCGCCAATGACGTTCAAGATGCGGCCGAGGCATTCCGGCCCGACGGGCATCGCGATCGGCGCACCGGTGTCGACGACCACCGTGCCCCGGACCAGACCGTCGGTCGTGTCCATGGCCACCGCCCGCACCGTGCTTTCGCCGAGATGGGCGGCGACTTCGAGCGTGAGATTGTCGCGGGCCGCGGAGATGCCCGGATTGCTGACCTTGAGGGCGCTCAAGATTTTAGGGAGCTTGCCGTCGGGAAACTCGACGTCGACCACCGGGCCGATGACCTGAACGACTTTGCCCTGTGTGGCCGAGGTGCCGTTCGTTCCTACAGAGGCGGGCTGGGACATTTATGGATCGGGGGGTTAGAGGACGATGCCGCGCCGCGTCTACCACGAGGGCAGCGCCAGTTCAACGCGCCTACCCCAGCGCCAGGAGCTCTACTTCGAATACGAGCGTCGAATTGGGCGGGATCACGGGCGGAAAACCCCGAGCGCCGTAGGCGTGCACGGGAGGGATGGTCAGTTTGCGAAGCTCGCCGATTCGCATGCCGGCAATTCCGTGCTCCCACCCCTGGATGACCTCGCCCCGCCCGAGGTGAAAGCTGAAGCCCTGTCCGCGATCGCGCGAGCTGTCGAACTTGTTTCCGTCGACGAGCGTACCGACGTAGTGCACGGTCACTCGGTCGCCCGTTTTGGCTTCAGGCCCCTGTCCAGCACGGAGCGTTTCGATCTTCGAGTCTTTCATGGCGCGGCACTATACCTCCACTTCCGACTCGAGCAGCTTTCTCAGCAGGGCGTCCTCCTTGCGGAGCACGAGCACTTTCTCTCGATCCACGACGACCGCGCCGGGAGCGCTCTTTCGCGGCTTTCGCACGAAGCGGCGGGGCGTGTAGGTCACCTCCACGAGGCGCTCCTCGCGGGCATCCGAGAAATGGGCTGCGAGGTGAGCCGCTTGCACCAGGACGTCAGCCGGGCACGATGCCCCCTTGTCGAGGGGGACGACGACGTGAGCTCCGCTCCAGTTTCGGACGTGGAGCCAGAGGTCGCGGGGCCGTGCGACGTGCAGCGTCAGCTCATCGTTTCGCGCGGCGTCGCGGCCGACCAGGATGAGCCTACCGGCGGCTCCGATGAACTTGCGGTACGCCGGCCGCGCCGGCGGCCTACCGTGCGGCTTCGCGGCGGCAATCGCGGTCCTGACGGCGCGAGAATAGTCTCGGGGAGCCAGCGCCAGCGCTTGCTCCTCGAGAGCTGCAAGGTCCGCGTCCGGGGTGGCAAGAGCGAGCGAGAGAGCGCGGAGCCCGTCGCCGGCGATTTCCGTCGCGCGAAGGCGCTCGAGGCTGGTCGCGCTGCCTGCCGTGAGGCGTCGCGCGTACTTGAACAGCGCGGCCAGCTGCTCGGGCGCTCCTTTGGACGGGTCGAGCGGCATCTCGATCGTCTCTGGAGCACCACGGGTCCAATCGATCGCCTCGAGAACGTGCGCTCCCCGGGGTGCGGATGCCGCGCTCGCCACGAAGAGTCGCGCTCGCTCGGCTGCTTGCCGGGCTGTCTTGGCCTTGGCCAGATCGCTCCGAATCGCGTCGACCCGCCGGTCGATGCGCGCGAGGGCGCGGCGGAGTGCCCGAGCGAAGGCCTCCCGTGCGGCCCGTTCCTCCTCGTCCAGCGGTTCGTCGCCGCCGCCCGCGCCGCCCATGAGCGCGAGATACCACGGCGGCTTTCGGGGTCGAGACGACGACGAAGCGAAAAAGGTGTAGAGATCCGATTTCCGCGAGCTCGGGGTGCACAGCGTGTCTCAATCGGCGATGAACCGTCGTAGTTTCCCGAGCGCGCAAACCAGCAGCGCGATGCTCAAGGGCTTGCTGAGGGCGCTTTCCGCGGAAAAGGGCCCGAGCGTCGCCGACTCGTGGCTCCGCGGAATCGGCATGGTCGCCGACGACCTCGAGGACGAGACCCGGCAGGTGCCCCTGGGCACGGTGCACCGCGCGCTCGTGGCCTTCGCCGAAGTCGCCTCGCGCGCCGCCATCGCCCGCATGTCCAAGTACCTGATCCTGCCCGATAGCCTCGGCGTCTGGGTGCGCATTCTGCGCGGAACGGCAGAGCCCGAGGAGGCTTTCGCCAGGCTCGACGCGGCCGATAGTCAGCACGGCCGCACAACCCGTTGGGACACCCTTGCGACGCGACCGGGGCGATGGAGCGGCCGGGTCACGCTGGCACACGATCCGTCGATGGAACACGATGGCTTGCTCCGTCTGGCCCGCCTCGCAGAGCTGGCGGCGGTCCCCGCGCTCTTTGGCTATTCCGCCGTTTCGGCCCGTTCGGTGTCCGACGCCACTCGCCCCGCCGGCCTCGTGCAGGAGTTCGAGGTCGTCTGGACGGTTCCGAATCCGCGGTCGAGCGGCTTGCTTGGAGCCGCAATTGGGATCGGCGTGGGATCGGTCCCCATTGTCGCGCACCTTCTCTCCGCGGAGCTCGCGTGGGCTCTTTTTGGAGCTTGCACCGGCCTTGGAGCCCTTGCAGGGCTGCTGCGCGCGCGCGACCGGCTTCGCCACGCGGAAAACCATGCGCAGCAGATGCGGGTCCACGCGCTCGAGCGCAGCCTGGCGTTGAAGGAGGTTCATGACCGGGGAGAAGGGGGGCTCGAAGGCACGGTCGTCGCGGGGCAGTACCGAGTCGTTCGTCGGATGGGTTCCGGTGCGACGGGGGTCATCTACGAAGCGGCCCGGATTTCCGACGGGTTGCCGGTGGCGATGAAGCTCCTGAGAGCTGCGGCGGCGCACGATGCGGTGGCGAGCGACCGCCTGCGGCGCGAAGCCGAGGCGTTGGGCCTCGCGTGGCACCCGAACGTCGTCGAGGTCATCGACCACGGGCACCTGGCCGATGGGACCGCCTATTTGGTCATGGAGCTATTGCGCGGAGAGTCGCTTGCGGCTCGCGTGCAGGCCAAGGGTCGACTACGGCCGCGGGAGCTGCTGCCGATCGCGCTCGATATTTGCGATGCGCTGGCCGCGGTGCACGCCGCCGGAGTCGTTCATCGAGATCTGAAACCGTCCAATATCTTTCTCTCGGTTGGCAATCGTGACGACCCTGCGAGCCCCGAACGGGTCAAACTACTCGATTTCGGAATCGCTCGCGTCGAATGGGAGGAAACTCGCATCACCCACACGGGAGGGCCGCTCGGGACGCCCGGGTACATGTCGCCGGAGCAAGAGGCAGGCAGCGGAGAAATCGACGCGCGCAGCGACTTGTTCGCTCTCGGCGCCTTGCTTTTCGAGTGCTTGGTCGGCGAGCCGCCGCCTCCGCAAACGCCCAGTGGCCTGGTTCGCATGCAGAGTCAGTCTTCCGGTCGGTTGGATTCGGGAACGCAAAGGGCCGCGGCGTTCGTGCCGCCGGCGTGGCGGGCCATCATCGACAAAGCGATGGCTGCCGTCCCTGGAGATCGATACACCGATGCTCGCGCTCTCGGCCAAGCGCTACGCGGGATCGACGGAGACGTCGCGGATGCCGAAGCCTCATCGTGACGGCAAGCCGCTTACCTCGCTCACACCAAGGGCAGCGTCTTTCTTCCGAGGATCTCGTTGTGACTGCCGGTCCGATACCCCTCGAGGTCGAGCGTCACGTAGGCGAAGCCGAAGCGTTTTCCGGCTCGGGCGATCGCGTCGTGCTGGTCGAAGGCGCGGGCCAGCTCTTCTCGGGCCACTTCGACGCGGGCGAGGGCGGTTCCCTTCGCTACCTCGCCGAGGCCGTGCCAGCGCACGCGCACTTGGCGCAGGCCGAGGCCGTGAAGCTCGGCCTCGAGGCCGCCGATCTGGGCGAGGCGCTCGCGCGTGACTTCAGTGCCGTAGGGAATGCGGCTCGAAAGACATGCGCTCGCGGGTTTGTCCCAGATGGCAAGGCCGAGGAGGCGGGCGCATCGGCGCACGTCGCTCTTGTCGAAGCCGCATTCGACGAGCACGCTGCGCACCTTGGCGTTGGCGGCGGCCTCGAGCCCTGGACGATAGTCACCGAGGTCGGCCGTGTTCGTGCCGTTCAGCACGTAGTCGAGCCCCCACTTTCGCTGCATTTGTTCCGCGATTTCGTAGAGCTCGGTCTTGCAGTGAAAACAGCGGTCGGGTGCGTTGGCGGTGTACCCCGGTCGCTGGAGCTCGCTCGATTCGACGAGCTCGTGGCGCGCGCCAATCTGGCTGGCGATGACCGCGGCCGCCTCTTTTTCGAAGGGTGCGAGGCTAGGTGAAACCGCCGTCATTCCAACGGCGCGGGGGCCTAGAACCTCGTGGGCGACGGCAAGAACGAAGGCGCTGTCGACGCCGCCCGAGTAGCAAACGAGCACGCTGCCCATCGAGCGCAAGACCTCGACGAGCTTCGCGAGCTTTGGCTCATTGGCATTGGTAGGAATGTCCATGGCTTAGGGCCGTGTGGGAGTCTTCCGAGACTATAGCCTGGGGCGGGTGCGTTCGGCGCGGGTGAGCGGGGGCTTGGAGGGAAAGTAGAGCCTCTTGGCGGCCCCCAGAGGTGGCTGCTAGTATGTTCAGTGCCATGTCCGTAGCGCCCGACCTGGAGCTTCTCTTGGCGCGTATTGGCTCATCGAGCAAGCTCGCGTCATCGCTCGTCGACGCCCCCGGGCTTTCGCTTTCCTGGCCGAGTCTCGACATCGTCTTGCCCGGCAGCGGATTGCCGCAAGGGGTCGTAGAGCTCTCGGCCCCTCACGCGCTCGGTGGGTCGACGAGCCTCGCCCTTGCCGCAGTTCGCGCGGGACAAGCCAAAATGCCGAAAGCTTGGTGCGCATGGATCGATCCGGAACGAACGCTTCATGCGCCCGGGGTCGTGGCCGCGGGGGTCGACCTTTCGCGAATGCTCGTCGTATGCCCCCCACGTTCTCAGCTCGGGCGGGTTTCGGTGAAAGTCGTCGGGTCGGGTGCGTTCGAAATAGTCGTCGTCGATTTCCACGCCGTACCGTGCGGTGCCGCTTTGAGCATGGCCGGTGCTTTCCTGAAGCAGAAGGCGGTGGCCGCGAAGCCAAAGCCTCACAAAAGAGAGTGGGCCCCTGAAGTGCTCGTGCGAAAGCTTGCGCTTTGTGCGGAGCAGACTGCCGCGACGGTCCTGCTTCTCACCGACTCGACGCAGTCGCGTTCTATCGCGTGGCCGACGGCGATGCGACTCGAGCTCGGGCGTCCCAGTCGCGGCGAGCTTTCGGTGCGAGTCGCAAAAGATAGGCGAGGTCGCGTCGGCCTGGCGAAGACGCTGCCATTCTTGCCGATCGTGCGGGCAGTGGGGTGAGCCATGCGCCGCGTAGCTTGCATTGCGCTTTCCGAGATCCGTCTCGAGCTCGCTCGTGAAAAAGAAAAACACTCCGATGCAAAGTCGCGAGCCACCTTCAGGAGCTCGGCGGCTCTCGGCATTGTCGTCTCACGTCCCGGCAGTGCGGTGGAGAGCGAGCTCGACATTTCGAGCGGGACAAGACTCGACGTCGTGTCACGGCAGGCAAAAGCGCAAGGAGTTCGCGTAGGGGAGACAGTCTCTGCAGCGCGGGCGAAGTGCGCCAAGCTGTGCGTGAGAGTCATCGCCGAAGATGCCGTTCGCAGTGCTCTCATCGGCGTGGCCGAAGCCGCGCTCGCATTCGGCCCCGCGACGTCTTTTTGCCCCAAAAAAGACGTTGTCTGGGTCGAAATAGGAGGGTGCGCGCATCTCTACGGGAGTGAGCGTGCCCTCGCAGAGGCACTCGAAAAACGCGTTCGAGCGTTGGGTTACACGTGTCGGCTCGCCATCGCCGATGGGCCACGCATCGCCGCTGCGGTTGCACGGTTCTCTTCTCGCCAAACGCGCGATGAGATTGAGATCGTGCCAGAAGGACACGGAGCCGCCGCCATCAGCGCCCTTCCAACGTCCGCTCTCGAGCTCGACGACGACTCGAGCGTGTGGCTGTCGACTCTCGGTTTGCTCACCTGTGGTGCTTTGCAGAGGCTTCCACGAAGCTCATTCGGAATCCGGCTGGGGGCGCGCGCACACGACGTCTTGGCGCTCCTCGGCGGAGAAGACAGCGCTCCGCTGGACGTGTGGCGTCCTCCCGAAGTCCCCGAGGAACGCATCGAGCTCGAGTGGGGGACATCGTCTTTGGAGGCGCTTGCGTTCGTCATGAAGACGCTGTGCGACCGGCTCGCTTTACGCCTCGAAGGGCGCGGGTGCGGGGTGTCCACCCTCGAGCTCGCTCTCGAGCTCGACCGGGCACTTTGCAACCAGAAAGCCAAAGTGACCTCGACGTTCCAGACCGTACTGCCCGTTCCCATCGCACGCGCTGCAGATTTGTTGGCGGTCGTTCGGGCGCGCCTCGAGCGAGAGACACTCGCCGCTCCGGCTCTCGTCGTGACCTTGAGAGCGCTCGAGCTCACGCGTGCTTCGGAGCGTTCCCCGCTCGCTCTTTTCGCACCAGAGCCGAAGGCCGATACGGTTCTGCCGAGGCTGGTCGCAGAGCTCACTGCGGAGCTCGGGGATGTCAGCGTCGGGACACTCGCCCTCGTCGATACGTGGATTCCGAATGGCCGTACGCGACTCACGACCTTTGGGGCTCCGGTGCTCTCGGCCAAGCACGCGCTTACGGTCGCCGCACTCGAACCGTCACGTCTCGTTTCTGCTGCGCGTATATCGAGAACCGCGCTCATCGATATCGAGCTTCTCGAGCGCACCGAGGCCGTCGAGTGGTGGCGTTGCGGTATCGTGCGCTGCGACGTTGTTGCGGCTTGGCTCGATACCCAGGCGGGCAGCGGCGCACTGGCGTGGATTTGTCTTGGCGAAGGAGGGCAGGATGCACATTTGTGCGGTTGGATCGATTGACGGTCGTGCTGCACAATGCGGAGCTCTCCAATGCCGTCGCCCGGATTCGAAAAACGTGCGTCCGATCGTACGCTTCTCGTCGTCGAAGACGACGACGACATCCGCGAAACGCTCGTCAGTCTCCTTTCGATGGAGGGCTTTCGGGTGACAGGTTGCTCCAACGGCCATGAGGCGCTCACCTGGCTTCGTGCATCCCCGAAGCCCGATCTCATTCTGCTCGATCTGAGAATGCCCATCATGGATGGCTGGCAATTTCGAGTCGCCCAGAAAGGCGATCCTCAATTGGCCAGCATTCCGGCCATTGCCCTCAGTGCCGACTCCACACCCAAGGCCGCCGCGATTGACGCCGAGGCCTATCTCAGGAAGCCCGTCGACTACGACACGCTGCTCGATACAATTGATCGCCTTCTCGTGGCGAGCGAGCACCGAGATCTCGAAGTGCGTCTCGCACAAACCGATCGCCTTACGTCGATGGGCACGCTGGCGGCAGGAGCCGCGCACGAGATCAACAATCCGCTCGCCTATGTGCTTCTCAATCTCGGCTACGTCACGGAAGAAATGCAGAAGCTCTTGGTCGATTGCGGTGCGGCCGCGGGCGAGAGCACCCTCCTCGGCGCCCGAGCTCGCGAGGTGATGCTGGCGCTCGAACATGCTCGAGACGGCGCGGAGCGCATTCGCGACATCGTATGGAGCCTAAAGACGTTCTCTCGTCCCGAGAGCGAGACGTGTGTGCTTCTGAATGTCACGCGCGTCCTCGATGCCGCGCTCGCGATGGTTCATAACGAGATTCGGCATCGCGCGAAGCTCGTCAAAAACTATTCGGAGGTTCCCGAGATCTTCGCGAACGAGGCGCGTCTCGGGCAAATGTTCTTGAACCTCGTCCTCAATGCCGTTCAGGCGCTCCCGGAGGATCGCGCTCTCGCGAACGAGATCCATGTCACCGTCGAGTGTTCGGGCCCGGATCGGATCGTGGTCGAAGTGAGAGACAATGGAACGGGGATTCCATTGCAAGTTCGCGGGCGGATTTTCGAGCCTTTTTTCTCGACCAAGCCGGTCGGTGTCGGTACCGGCCTTGGGCTGTCGATCTGTCATGGCGTGGTCGCGTCGCTCGGCGGAGATCTGACCTTCGAGAGCGAAGTCGGGAAAGGCACGGTTTTTCGTGTCGAGCTGCCCGCCGCAGTCCGTACGATAGGGGCGCCGCCGGCCGCGCCGCGCCCCGAACGCCGCATCTCCGAAGCCGCACCGCCTGCCTCGTTCGTGGGACGAAGCCGCATGCTCGTCGTCGATGACGAGCCGATCGTATGCTTCTCGCTGGAACGCTTGCTCGCGAGGGAAGGGGACGTCATAACGGCCACGAGCGCGAGTCAGGCGCTAGCCATGATCCAAGGGGGACAGCGGTTCGACGTTCTTCTGTGCGATCTCATGTTGCCGGAGATGGACGGGTCCGCGCTCCACGAAAATATTCGCAAGATCGACCCGGCGCAGGCCGAGCGAATGGTGTTCATGACAGGTGGCGTGTTCACCGTGCGAGCGAGAGATTTTCTCGAGACCGTGAAAAACAAACGATTGAGCAAGCCGTTCGACGTCGACGCTCTTCTGTCACTCGTTCGCGGCACGTTGTCTGACGCAGCGACCTAGGCCGGCGAGTCGCTCGCGTCAGAGGGGAGCCCGAGGATGCCCGAGACGTTCGTCGAGCTTGCCGCACGCACGAATTTCTCTTTTTTGCGCGGGGGGTCTTCGCCCAAGGAAATGGTCTCCCTGGCCAAGGAGCTCGGCTACGACGCCGTGGGCATTGCGGATTGTGACGGGCTCTACGGAATGGTGCGCGCCTTGGAGGCTGCAGAGCCGCTGGGTCTGCGTCTTGTCGTCGGCTGCGAAGTTTCACTCGATTGCGCGTCTGTGCCCAATGTCATTTTGCACGTCGCTACTCACGAAGGGTATTCGAATCTCTGCCAACTTTTGACCGAGAGCCACGAGCGGCACCCGAAAGGACACGGACGCAAAGCGCAAGCGAATGCGCCACGCAACCAATTTGCGGGAGTAACGATTGACGCCGTGTGCGCGCTCGCGCGAGGGCTCTGGTGTCTGGTAGCTCCGGGCAGCTCGCAAGACGTCGCGCTTCTGAAACAAGCCTTCGGCGACAGACTCTCGCTCGCCGTCTGGCGTCACTTGGATGGCGAAGATGGTCCTCGGATAAAGCGCGCTATCGATCTTGGCCTCGCGCATTCGGTACCTTTATGCGTCACGAACCGCGTTCTTTACGCTCATAAAAGAGACAAGCGAGTTCTCGACGTACTCCACTGCATTCGCGAAGGCATGACGCTCGACCAGGCAGGACGAGCGCTTCTTCCGAATGCCGAAGCACGTTTGAAGTCGGCCAAAGAGTTGGGCGAGCTGTTCCCCGAGAATCCAGAATGGCTCGCTCGTTCGCGGACTATCGCGGATGCTTGTCGCTTCTCGCTTCGAGAGCTCAAGTATCGTTTCCCTTTCGAGCTCGCAGAAACGGGTGGCGTACGTGAGACCCCGGACGAGGCTCTGGCTCGGCTGACCTACGACGGCGCGAGAACGCGTTATGCCAGTTGTGTACCGAGCGGTGTTCGCGCGCAAATCGATCAAGAGCTCGCTCTCATCGCAAAGCTCGAGGTGGCTCCATATTTTCTAAGCGTTCGCGGCATCGTCGACTTTGCGCGGTCACGCGACATCCTCTGTCAAGGACGCGGCAGTGCGGCCAACAGCGCGGTTTGCTATTGCCTCGGCATTACGGCGGTCGATCCGGCGCGCAGCAATCTTCTTTTCGAGCGCTTTCTGTCGGTCGAGCGGAGGGAACCTCCCGACATCGACGTGGACTTCGAGCACGAGAGGCGCGAAGAGGTCATTCAGGCGATTTACGACTTCTATGGGCGCGAGCGCGCGGCCATGGTGTGCGAGGTGGTCTCTTACCGCGGGAAGAGCGCCCTCCGAGAGGTGGGAAAGGTGTTCGGTCTATCTCTGGAACAAGTCGACCGCATGAGCGACGTCGTCTCATGGTGGGATCGCCTCGATGAAGTGAAAGCCGAGCGGATCGTGGCCTGCGGCCTCGACGCGCAGGACACACGGGTAGCTCTGGTGCTTGAAATGGCGCAAGCCATACAAGGGTACCCGCGCCATCTTTCGATTCACGTGGGAGGCTTCGTCCTCAGCGCCGATCCGCTCGTCGTCGTTGCACCGGTCGAGCCCGCGACCATGCCCAATCGCACGATTGTTCCATGGGACAAGAACGATCTCGAAACGCTCGGCTTTTTCAAGGTCGACGTCTTGGGCTTGGGAATGTTAACCGCCATACGCAAGGCTCTCGCCCTGGTGCAGGATGACTCGCGCGTTTCGGCCTCGACAGCGATCGAGCAGCTCGCGCGCGTCCCCGCGGAGGATTCTTGCGTGTACGACGCCTTGTGTAGGGCAGACACCGTCGGGGTCTTTCAGATCGAGAGTCGCGCCCAGATGTCGATGCTGCCGCGTCTTCGTCCTCGTTCTTTTTACGATCTGGTCATCGAGGTGGCGATCGTGCGTCCAGGCCCGATACAGGGCGGAATGATCCATCCCTATTTACGCAGGCGCGCGGGCAAAGAGCCAGCCGACGTTCCGCATGCGAAGCTGAAGTCGATCCTGGACCGAACGCTGGGCGTCCCGTTGTTTCAGGAACAGGTGATGCAACTCGCCATTGTCGGAGCCGGATACACGGGCGGGGAGGCCGACGAGCTTCGTCGTGACATGGCGGCATGGCGACGAAACGGGAGACTCGAGCTGCACCGAGAGCGACTGCTCGCGGGGTTCGAGAAAAACGGCGTGACCCGCGAGTTCGGCGAGCGTCTTTATCAGGCGATTCAGGGATTCGGTGAGTACGGTTTTCCCGAGAGTCATGCGGCCAGCTTCGCTCACTTGGTCTACGCGAGCGCGTGGCTGAAGGTGCATCACCCGGCCGCGTTTGCTGCGGCGCTAATCAACAGTCAGCCGATGGGCTTTTACTCGGTGGGCAGTCTCGTGAAAGACGCCGAACGACATGGAGTCGAAGTGCGTCCCGTGAGTGTGGCTGCGAGCGATTGGGATTGCACTCTCGAGGGAGCGACCGCGAAAATCGAGGGCTCTCCGCCCGCCATGCGGCTCGGGTTGCGACTCGTCGGTGGCCTTGGTGTCGAGGTGGGGCGTCGTATCGAACGTGCTCGACGAGAAAGGCAGTTCGCGGGTGTGGAAGATCTCGTTTTTCGTGCGAAGCTCGAAAAAGGTGAGCTCGAGCGGCTCGCGAACGCGGGCGGCCTTTCCGTCTTCGGCTTGGGTCGGCGCGAGGCGATGTGGAAGGTGCGAGGGCCGCGCGAGCGTGACCTATTCGCAGGCGTCGATCTGAACGACGAGATGCCGGAGCTCCCGCCGATGTCGCGATCCGAACAACTCGTGCTCGACTATCGGGCGACCGGCGTCGTCGTGGGCGACCACGCGATGACCCTCGTCCGTCGCTCCTTGCCAGGACATTTCAAAAGGTCCGTCGACCTTGCATCGACCCCCGATGGTGCGCGAGTGAGCACAGCGGGCCTCGTCATCTGCCGGCAAAGGCCACAAACAGCGAGCGGCGTCGTCTTCGTCACGCTCGAAGACGAAGTCGGCTTCATCAACTTGGTTTTGTGGGCAAAGACTTTCGAGCGATGGCGGCTTGTGGCCACGACGAGCTCTCTCTTGGCGGCGCACGGTAGGCTCGAACGACAGGATGCCGTGGTTTACGTGATCCCGAATCGCCTCGAACGGCTCGGCCTTCCGAACGTGCCGTCCATGAGCCGAGATTTTCATTGACGCGCCCTCGCGGCTGCGCCGACCTCGCGGTTACACCGCTTCGGATGTGGTCACGGTCGCCGTGGTCCTTCTCGACGCGAGCTCCCGGTCTCGATCGTCGACGATATCGCGGAAATGCAAAAAGAGACTCTGAACGATCGACATCGTAGGAACGGCGAGGAGCGCGCCGACGACGTGGAAGAAATGCTCGCCGACGAGCAGCGAAAAGATGACGAGCACCGGGTGAATCTTCGCCGAGTCCCCCATGATCTTCGGATTGAGCAGATTCGCTTCCAACTGATGAATGCCCACGATCCACAGCAAAGCGAAAAATGCGGTGGGTAGCCCCTGCGTAAGCCCGATCGCCACCGCGGGCACAGCGCTCGCGATCGATCCGAAGATCGGAATGAGCGAGAAAATGGCCGCGAGGAGGGCCATGACAGGCCAATATTTCAGACCGATACATGCGAAGCCGACGGCGCTGAGGACGCCGTTTATAAAGCAGATCGCCAGCTGCCCGCGGACGACGCCCGAAAGGCCGGCGTCGATCCGGGCGAAGAGCGCGTCAAAGCTCGCACGTGCGGTAGGCGCGACCAGGGACCGAAAGAACCCGTAAACGCGATCGCGCGTCACGATCAAGTAGGCCGCCAACATGAGCGTGATGAAGAAAACGAAAATCGTGCGGCTCACCGTGGTGACGACCTCGCGTATCGCTCGTGCAATCTCGAGCGAGTTCTCCCGAGCGTATGCGAACGTCCGGCCGGCGAAGTCGGCGACGATCCGGCTCGGGTCGAACGCTGCATTCTTCTTTTCACGCGCGGGCTCGACCATAAAGCCGCCCTTGGTCTCGACGACGTTCATCCCGCTTCCGACGTCCACGGCGAAGCTTCCGTCAGCCTGGGGTCGAACTACGAACGCCGCGGAATCCGACGGCTCGGCGTGCTCGACCTCGGCGGCGGGGGCAAGCCCGGCGGCGCGGAGGCGATCGGTAATTGTCGGGACCCACTTGTCCCTCGCCTCGGTCGCGAGCGCGGGAAGCTCGCCTTGGAGGTTGCGCACCTCGAGCGCGATGCGTGGCGAGATGCCGCGGGCGAAGCCTGCGAGAGAGCCCAATACGAAGACGTACACGAGCAAAACGGCCAGGCCGCGCCTCACGCGCCGGCGCTCGACGATGACCACCAGCGGAGTCAGGACATAAGCGATGAGCACCGCGAGGACGAAGGGCAGCATGATCTCTCGCGCAGCCAGGACGGCGGCGACGAAAAGAACGGCGCTGCAACCGAGAAACAGCGGACGTTGCCAGCGAAGCGACGCGGCGAAGGACATTGAGCCGACCTCTTAGCTGACTAGCCGACCGGGTGCTCCCCAGGAAGGTCCGCAAAAAGGTCGACGAGCCGCAGCCACGACTGGTCCAGATATTCGGGCACGACCCGAATGTCGGCGAGCACGGGCATGAAATTCGAGTCTCCGGCCCAGCGAGGCACCGCATGCATGTGCAAGTGATCGGTGATCCCGGCCCCTGCGGCCCTGCCGAGGTTCAGTCCCAAATTCATCCCTTCGGCCTTCGTCGCGCGGCTCAGCCGAGCGGCGGTGTCGCGCATGAGACCCATCATCGCCTCGAACTCGTTGGGTGGCAGCTCCCCGAGATCAGAGGTGTGCCGGCGCGGCGCGATGAGCAGATGCCCTGCGGCAAAGGGGTAACGATTGAGGCAGACGAGCGCGTGCGGCTGCACGAGGAGCACGAGCTTTTCCCGGTAACGTGCCGGTGGTGCGGACGCGAAATCGCAAAAGATGCAAGGGCCCCCCCCCTTGGGGCCCTCGATATACTCCATTCGCCAAGGTGCCCAGAGTCGTTCGGACATGGCGAACCGATGCTATTCGTCGGTCTTTTCGCTCTCGACGACTTCGTCGTCTCTCTTCTCGGTCCCGATGGTCGCTAGCTTGGCCCCGAGCTTTTGCTTGATGAGCTCTCCGATGGTTCCACCGGCCGCGTCGGCTGCTGCAGTTTTCTTCGGGATCTTCGATGCGCGTGCCGCAGGCCTTGCCTCGCCGGGGGCGTCGGCAGTCGAGGCCACCTCGCCTCGACGCATCGAAAGGGTGATTCGCCGCTCTTGGCTATCGATGTTGGCGATCTCGGCCTCGATCTCGTCGCCCTCGTGCAAGGCGACGTCTTGGCCAGCTTCGTCCTTCGCGAGCACGACGTCGTTCTGAGCGATGAGCCCCTCGATGCCGCTCTTGACGCGAACGAACACGCCGTAGTCGACGATGCTCAGCACCTTGCACCGAACGACCTTTCCGGGCGGAAGCTCGGTAAAAATGGAGGGCCAGGGGTCGTCCCAGAGCTGCTTGACGCCGAGACTTACCTTCTTCTCGTCATGGTTGATGCTGAGAATGATGGCTTCGAGATCGTCGCCCTTCTTGTAGAGGTCGCTCGGGTTGTTGACCTTGGCCGTCCAAGAAACGTCGCTCTTGTGAACCATGCCATCGACGCCCTCTTCAATGCCGATGAAGACGCCGTAGTCGGTAATGCTTCGGACCTTCCCGTCGATCTTGTCGCCCGGCTTGTACTTCTCGGTGAAGAGCGTCCAAGGATCGGGCTCGAGCTGCTTGAGGCCAAGGCTGATTCGCTTGCTCTTGGCGTCCACCTCGAGCACCTGACACTCGAGCTCCTGACCCATTTCGAGCAGCTTACTCGGGTGCTTGACCTTCTTCGTCCACGACATCTCGCTGACGTGGATGAGGCCCTCCACGCCAGGCTCGAGCTCGACGAAAGCGCCATAGTCCGTGATCGACTGCACCTTCCCGCGCACCTTCTTGCCGGGGGGGTACGCCTCTTCCGCGTGGCTCCACGGGTCTTCCTGCGTCTGCTTCAACCCGAGAGAGACACGCTCGGTTTCGGCGTTGTACTTGAGGACTCGGACGGTCACTTCATCGCCCACCTGGAAGAGCTCAGACGGGTGATTCACGCGCCCCCAGCTCATGTCGGTGATGTGAAGCAAGCCGTCGATGCCGCCGAGGTCGACGAACGCCCCGTACTCGGTGATGTTCTTGATGACGCCGCGGACGACTTTGCCCTCTTCGAGCGTCTCGAGCGTCTTGGTCTTTTGCTCGCCGCGCTCCTTCTCGAGAAGGACACGTCTCGAAAGGACGATGTTGCCGCGCTTCTTATTGAACTTGATGACCTTGAACTGGTAGGTCTGCCCAATGAGCTTATCGAGATTCCTTATCGGCCGAAGATCGACCTGAGATCCAGGGAGAAACGCCTTCACGCCGCCCCGGATGGTCACCGACAGCCCACCCTTGACCCGCTGCGTGATCGTCCCTTCGATGAGCTCTTCGCGCTCGCAGGCCGCGGAGATCTCATCCCAGACCTTCATCTTGTCCGCTTTCTCTTTCGAAAGCGTGACCAAGCCGTCGTCGTTCTCGCGGCTCTCGATGTACACATCGACGTGGTCGCCGGTCTTGACGGTGGCTTCTCCAGCCGCGCCCGCGAACTCACTGAGCGCGATTATCCCCTCGCTCTTGCCACCGATGTCTATGACGACGTGATCACGTTGGACCGCGATGACGGTACCCTTGACGATCTCGCCTTCTTTGCCGAAGTCGCCGGCGGTTACGCTGGCTTCGAACATGCTCGCGAAGTTGTCGCTCTGCGCGGGCATCTCCTTTGTTTTGCCTGTGGAGCTCAGGGCTGTGGTTTGCTGGGTCGACATGGTTTGGGGAGAGTCCTCGACGGTCCGCTGTGCGTGCAAGCACGCGTTGGAGTGAAGCCGGAGGCCCGCTTTGCGGAGGACGGACCAGTCCTCGACGCGGTTTCCGGAGACACGCATGTAGCGTGCCGGACCAAGCATGTCAAAGGCGACAACGGCTACTCGTGACCCGTCGAGCGCACCACTGCCGCCATGGCCAGCCCGACCACGAGAGGCCCTAGCGCGGCGCGGTGCCGCCCCGACCCGCTCGAAGAAAACCACTTAGTAGGTCCATAGGAACCGGCTCTATGACTGCGACGCTGCTCCCAGAAACGTCGACCCGGCCTGGCTCTAGCCACGCGAGCCCGGCCGGTTTCAGTCGTCCTACGACCTGAAGCATGTCGCCTATCGCGTTGCCGGCGACGGCTGCGGCTTGCGCGTCGGAGTAAGTCACGAGCGCCCGCATTTCTCGGCGAGGAATCGGGGTGGCGGCGGGCGTGGCGGCGGGCACGGGCGCCGGGGGTACGAGAAGGTCAAGGGCGACTGAACGCAGCCCGCGCCCGATGCTTGCGAGGGGTCCCGACGCCCGCAAGAGGTTCACGCGTCTGACAAGCGAGGCGCCGTCGATCCGAACCGTTGCGAAGGCATCGGGAGCGAAAGACGGCTCGGGGCGATGAGACGGATGAGCGAACGCATCGCGAGCCCGATCGCGTGCGGCCCCGGAAGCGACCACCCAAGTGCGCTCCGGAAGCTCGAAAAGTGAGGCGGGGTTCGGAGTCCCGTCGTGGTCGCGCTCATGGACGAGCTCGCGGACGGCGCCGCTGGGGCCGGCCGACCAGAGCAGATCGCCCTCCGGTCCGACGAGCCTTGCGGGGTCGATGTCCCCCCGGGTGCCCCGAAGGACGAGCAACAGCTCTTGCGCACCCGAGCCGTCGGCCGGCGCCGAAGGGGACCACTCGCCGAGCTCTGCGATCACTTCGTCGGCGTCTTCGATGGCCTCGAGCACGAGTGAACCCGAAGTCACGCGCTGCTCTCGCGCCAGCTCGAGGGCTCGGCGGAGCATCGGCCCATAGACTCCGTCCGCCCGCAGCGCCTTCGGCCGAATCGATACGAGAAGGTCCGGCGCAGCCGGGATGGCGTCTTGCCAAGCTGCCTCGAGGGCGGCCGTCCGCTCGGTTGACGAACTTCGCGCGTCCGGCGGATGGCACGCGATGGCGGGCAACAAACCGCACAAGGCCGAGACGACGACATAAGCGCGTATCACCGAGCGCTCCACGCCCTGACATGGCCAATCATGCAAGCCACGGCCTGGTCGACGGTCATGTCCGAGCTGTCAATCCGCGTGGAGTCTTGGGCCTCCCGAAGCGGCGCAACCGCGCGCGTCGTGTCCTGTTGGTCGCGTCGGGTTACGTCCGCCAGAGTTTGTTCGAGAGTAGTGGCTGCCCCCTTGGCCGCGAGCTCGTCGAATCGTCGCTTTGCGCGAACGCCCGCATCGGCCGTCAGAAAGAACTTCAATTCGGCGTCCGGGAAAACCACGGTTCCGATGTCGCGCCCCTCGAGCACCACACCTCCGGATACGCCCGCTTGTCGCTGAAGGTCGAGCAGCGCGGCACGAACCGCAGGATAGGCGGACACCGTGCTCGCTCCCATGCCGATGTCGGCAGCTCGTATGGCGTCGGTTACGTCCTGGCCGTCGAGCTTTACTCGGATGCCGCGCTCCGGATCACGCGCAAACGAAAGAGCGCGTCGGCCGACGAGGGCTTCGGCGAGCGCGGCGACGGGGCCTTCGTCGGCCCACGGGAGGTTGGACCGCTGCGCTGCGAGAGCCACGGCTCGATACAGGGCGCCTGTATCGACGAGCACGAATCCGAGCTCGTCCGCGAGGCGCTTTGCGACCGTACTCTTCCCGGCGCCAGCAGGGCCATCGATGGCCACGATGGGACGGGACCGCCGAGGGTTTCCCATGCGCTCACTCCTCGACGTCGACGCGGGCTCCAAGCGCGCGCAGCGTCGCCACGAATTTTGGGTAGCTCGTTGCGATGCATGCTGCATCGCGCACTCGACTCGGCCCGCGCGCCGTAAGGGCGAGCACGGCAGCCGTCATGGCGATTCTGTGGTCGCCGCGGCTGGCCACGTCCGCGGCATCGAGACGGTCCTCGCGACCGTGCACGTCCAGTCCGTCGGGCGTCTCCTCGCACTCCACACCGAACGCCCGCAGCACGCTTGCCATCGTGGCAATGCGGTCGCTCTCCTTGTGGCGTAGCTCGGCGGCGTCGCGAATGCGGGTAGTTCCTAGGGCCCGCGCCGCCAAGGCACATGCGATCGGGATTTCGTCGATGGCCCGCGGCACGGTCTCGCCACCGACGAGGACAGCCCGTAGCGGGGCGCTCCAAGCATGGAGCTCGGCAACGGGCTCGCCTCCGCGAACCCCTTGGGGCTCGATGGAGAGCCCGGCTCCCATGTCACGAGCTATTTCCAAGAGACCGGTCCGCGTGGGGTTGACCCCGACGCCGCGCACGGTGATGCGAGAGCCCTCGACGAGCTGCGCCGCGACCAGAAGAAACGAAGCGGCCGAGACGTCACCGGGTATCGCAATGTCGAACGAGGGCATTTGCCGGCTCCAACCGGCGGGTTCGAGCTCGACCACAGAGCCGACCGTGCGGATCGGCACCCCCATCGCTCCGAGCATTCGCTCGGTGTGGTCGCGGGAGACTGTAGGCTCCTTGAAGCGCGTGATGCCCGTGGCATAAAGGCCCGACAGCAACAGCGCGCTCTTGACTTGAGCACTCGCCACCGGGCTTTCGTATTCGAGCGCTCCAAGCTCGCGTCCAGCGGCGAGGGGGCCTACGACCAACGGGGCGAAGACCTCGCGCTCCCGTTTGGGATCCGCGCGACCTTCCACGAGCGCTCCCCGCGCCCGGAGCGGGCCTGCCACCCGCATCATGGGTCGGCGCGAAAGCGTTTCGTCGCCGACCAAGGTCGCTCGGAAGCGCTGCCCCGCGAGCGTGCCGCACAAAAGCCGCATCGTCGTCCCAGAGTTTCCGCAGTCGAGCGCCGCGCTCGGGGCAAGCAGGCCCTCCAGACCCACTCCAGCGACCACGAGCTCGTTGGGGCCTGGCTCCTCGATGACGACGCCCATCGCGCGCAGACAGCTGGCTGTCGAGACGTTGTCCTCTCCGTGCGAGAAACCGGAGATATGCGTTTTGCCCTGACAAAGCGCACCGAGGAGAAGAGCCCGATGCCCGATGCTCTTGTCGGAAGGTACAGGGACGCTGCCGACGAGCGGCTGGGTAGCGGGGTGAACGACTAGGGTTGTCATGGGGATTGGGGTCGAACGTAAGTCGCTCGCCTCGCCAGAGACGTCAAGGTCTGCGGTTTGCGCGCGATGACGCGAGGGCTGACATCGGGCCCAAAGTGAATGTTGCGTGCCCTGTGAGATGGCGCGAGCGTCGACGCTAACCTGGGTATGATCCTAGAAGCTTGAAAGACCGAGTTACGCGCCGGATCTCTTCGAACGCCATAACGATGTGCCTGTCGGTGAAGTGACCTGTGCTCTCCGCGCAAAAAAGGTAGCCGTGCCGGTCCGCTCGCAGCGGATAGCTCTGGATTCGCTTGAGGTCGATTCCCCTGTCGGTGAGGACCTTTAGCGCGCGAGAGAGTGATCCTGGTGCCGCATCGACACCGAATATGAAAAATGTGAGGTCCTTTTCACTGCGTCCCGAAGGCCGCGACCCCACCACGGCGTAGCGCAGTCGGTTCGGGCCGTCGTCGATGTCTTGAACCTCGATGATACGAAGCTCGCTGGCGATGAGTGCATCGATGGTGGCTCTGACCGGAATCTCCGCGCCGGTTTCGAAGGGAACGACGGCGAATTCGGCCAACTTGCTTGAAACGTCGTCGATGGCGCTCTGTGGCGTTTCCGCGGCCTTGAGCCAAGAGGTGTGGCCGAATCGGCCGCGGGCAGCCGCATATCCGGGGTCGCCTTCCTGACCCACGAACGTGACCCTTACGGGCAGCTCGAGCGCAAGACACGCCCCGTGAATGGTTCGGAAAATCTCGTGCAGGGGCTGAGCCGGCATATCGCCGTTGGAGAGCGAGACAAGCTCTCGGATGGCCCCCTGGTCAATGGTGGGGAGCGCCGCGGGCTGTTCTTTGCGAAGCTCGAAGATCGTGCGCGCGGCCCTCGCCCGCTTGTCGAGGAGCGGCACAATCTGGGCGTCGATCCGGGCGACGTGTTGCCGCAGCTCGTCAACCTCCCGGCTTGCGTCGGTCACCGTGAAGATCCTAGCGAGCAAGCTCGACGCTGTCACATGGGGTACCGTTCATCCGTGCGCTCGTCTGAAGAAATCGCGGAGCTGCGCGAAAAGTACGTAGAGATGCGGGCGATGCGCATTCGAGACGCCGGTGCGGAGCCTGACGCGGCCTACGCCGCGCGCGTGCGTGTCCGCATGGCGACGCTTGCCGCACGTTTTCCAGGTGCACTTAGAGAAATAGACGAGCTCGAGATGTCCGAGATCCAAGACCGGATCGACGGACTCAGCGCCGTGCTCGCGGGGGCCGGTGAAGTCGAGCCATGGATGGAGGCCATAGCGCTCTTCCACCGGTTCGCGCGCGGTGCGCTCTGGGCCAAGCGTTGGCTGAATGGCCGAAGGTTGGTGAGCGCCGACCTCGAGACGGCGTATGCGGCCGACGCAGAGACCCTTGATCCTTCAGGCGACGCCCTCAGCTGGCGAACGGAGCTGGCTGCCGTTGCTTGCCCACCCACGGGTCGCCTGACGCGCCTGGTCTATGCGCGCATGGGCCGCGAGCTCGGCGTCACCGAAACGGAGGCACGCCGGAGGGTGTTTGGCTCTCCGCGGGAGGAAAAAGCAAGGCGGCGCCTACAGGCTGGCGCTGCCGGGGACGCCGGCTCAGATAGCTAGCTCGATGCGGCCGGGGGCGTTGGTCGCGCGGGAGCGGGAGCGTCGGCGGCGGGGGCAGCAGCCTTGGGCTCGGCCTTCGCCTCCGCCTTCGTCTCCTGCGGCGTCGCTGGGGCGGCTGCCGTCGACTCGGACTTTTCCTTGTCCTTCGAAGGCTCCTTCGGCGAGGCGTACAGGTCCGAATACCAGCCGCCGCCCTTCAGGATGAAGTTGGTGCCGCGGCTAATGAGGCGGTGCGCTTCGTTCTGCGCACACGCGGGGCATAGCTCGACGGCGGCCTCAGTAATCCGCTGAACAACCTCCCACTGGTGGCCGCAAGCCCGACAGGCGTACTCGTACGTGGGCATCACCCCACCCGATATGGCTCGCCTGGCACTCTGTCAAGGTGAGTGCCAGAGGTCCGGGGCGCTGGCTGCCGAAGACCGGGGAGGGGAGGCAACGACGAGCCCTTCGACGACGTGGAATTGCAGTCCGTCGACGCAAAAGTAGACATGCGGGTGCATATGGCCGTAACAACTGAGAATATATCTTCAGCGGACGCTTGCAGCGCCATCTGCGACTGCAGCTCTCTTGAACTGAACAGGTGACTCACGATAAGACTGAAGCCCCGTGACAATATGTGAAGTGACAATGTGTTTGGTCGAGTCGCTGCCGCTCTGTTGGCGGAGGGGTTGGTGATGAAGATAAAGAAGGTCGAGCTCCTTGGATTCAAGTCGTTCGTAGACCGGACGGTTTTGCACTTCGATCACGACGTGCTTGGAGTGGTCGGCCCCAACGGGTGCGGAAAGTCGAACATCGTCGATGCGATCCGCTGGTGCATGGGCGAGCAGAGTGCTCGGCACCTTCGCGGGCGATTGATGGACGACGTCATCTTCGGGGGGAGCGATTCGCGCAAACCCAATGACTTCGCAGAGGTGACGCTCACTTTCGACAACGACTCGGTCGGCGAAGTGCCCTCTGAATACCGCGATTACGCGGAGATCGCCGTGACGCGCCGGCTCTATCGAACGGGCGAAAGCGAGTACCTCATCAATAAGACCGCCGTTCGGTTGCGCGATGTCACCGATCTTTTTCTGGGCACGGGGGCAGGCACGAAGGCCTATTCGATCGTTGAGCAAGGGAAAGTGGGCCTCATTGTCAGCGCCAAGCCCGAGGAGCGTCGCCTTCTCATCGAAGAGGCAGCTGGGATCACGAGGTTCAAGAGCCGAAAGAAGCAGGCCGAGCGAAAGATGGAGCTAACCCATCAGAATCTCCTGCGAGTCGGTGACATCGTCGCCGAGATCGATCGCGGCCTGGCCGCCCTAAAGCGGCAAGCCGCAAAAGCAGAACGCTACGTCGCATACCGAAGCGAAGTCGAAGACCTCCAGCTACACGACGCGGCCCATCGGTACCTCGAGACGTTCGGCTACATCAAGCTCGAGGTAGAGCAGGTCGAGGCAATCGGGCAAAGGGGCGAGCAAGCCCGTGGGTGGCTTCTGGAGTGCGAGGGGCGCCTCGACATGATCCGCTCCGAGGTTCATGCGAGCGAGCAACGCTTGGAGGCCGCCCATACCGCCAGCTTTGCCGCAGACACCGCCGTGGGTGCGCAGCAGGCCAGCATCGAACGGGCGAAGGACCGCCTGAACACATTCACGCAGCGACGGCTCGAAATGGAAAATGAGCGGCTGCAAATGACGGCTCAGTCTTCCCGACTCGCCGCCGAATGCGGCCAAGTTGCCCAGGAGATCCGCGCGGCCTCCGAGGCAGAGGCCGTCCAGCTCGCTTGCATTGCCGAGCAGGATGCCGCGCTCGCGGACGCTGACCGTGCTCATGGGGCGGCCGAGGCGCTGGTCGTCGAACGCCGACACGTCATTTCAATTGCCCGGGCGGAGGTTGCTAGTTCGCAGGCCAGACTCGCGGGGGTCGAGCGACGTCACGCCGAGATGGAAGCGCGACGTGCCAAGCTCGGCACCGAGCGAGCCTCGCTTCAGCCGCGTCATGTCGAGCTGACCCGACAGGCCAGCGAGCTCGAGTCGTGCGTCGAACAACACCGGGCGGCCGTTCGCGAGGCAGGCACCGAAAAGACTCGTCTCGACATCATCCTGACCGAGCTGAAGGAAAAGATTCGCGTTCAAGAGCGCGAGCTCGACGAAAACAAGACTGCACTTTCGAACTCGCGATCACGATGCGAAGCTTTGCGGGAGCTTCGCGAGCGGCTCGAAGGTGTAGGTGCTGGGACCAAAGCCATCGTGGGCACGCATGACGATTGTGTCGTCGGTCTCGTAGCCGATCGAATCGAGGCACCGGCCGACTTGACGCACGCGCTGGCAGGGCTCTTGGGAGCCGGTCTCCAAAGCGTCGTGGTTCGCGACATCGGCCGCGGGATCGACCTGCTGGAGGGCCTTGCAGAGACTCGAAAGGGCCGCGCCACGATCGTAGCGTCCTGCCCGCCCTTTACGGCGGGCGCGGGCGCGGCGCATGGCGACGACGGACGCGAGAGCTTACGCCTTGTCGATCGTCTTCAGTTCGCGTCAGAGGACGAGGGCCTGGTGCGCTCCCTCGTCGGTGACGCGATTGTCGTCAGCGACGTGGCACACGCGCTCGAGCTGAGGCGCACTGGGACTCGCGCAGCCCTGGTTACAGTCGACGGTACGGTTTTTCACGCGGACGGGCGTGTCGAGGGAGGGCAGGGCGATGAACTTTGGGCGGGCATGCTGGAGAGCAAACGCGAGGCTCGCGAGCTAGCCGGCGAGATCGAGAAGCTGGAGTCCGTCGTCACTGGCTTGCTCGAGGGCCTCCTTGCAAGCCGTCACGAGATCGCGTCGGTCGGTCGCGCCCTCGACGCGGCTCGCCAAGAGGCTCACGCGCGCGATCTCGTGGCCCTCACGGCTGAGAAAGACCTTCAGAAAAATGTCGACCAGCTCCAGGGTGTTTCCCACCGCTTGACGACCCTCGAGGCGGAAGAAGCCGAGCTTGTCGTGGCGATCGAGGAAGCTCGATTCGAGCGAGAGACCGTGACGAGGGGTTTGAGCGACGCGGGCGCGCGAATCGAAGCTGTTCAGGACGAGCTTCTGGCCGCAGAGTCGGCGCTCGTGAACGCGCGAGCTCGACGCGATGGCGAGCGAGAGGCTCTGTCGGCGCGGCGCGTGAGCCTTGCCTCGATCGCCGAAAAGATCGCAGCGGCCAGAGCTGTCGAGACGAGATTGGCCCGGAGCGTGACGGAGCTCGAGGAGCGCGTCGCGCGCCTCGCGGAAGAGATCGCAGCCGGCGCAGCGGGCTTCGAGGACACAGCGATGCAGCTCGCGCGACACGAAGCAACGCTTCAAGAGCATGTCGCACAAGCCGCCGGCGCGCGCGCGGATCTCGAAGCCATTCGGCTGCGCACCGATCACCTTCGGGCCGACCTCGTGGCGTTTGAGAGTGAGCTCAAAGAGCACCGCACGCGGGTCGACGCCATCCGCGACGACCTCCAGGCTCACGAGCTCAAGCTTCGCGAAAAGCGGCTGGCGCTCGACCATCTGCTCGCCACCGTGGCGGACAAGTTTCGCGGGCTTCATCTGCCCAGCGTGGTGGGTGACTACCATATGCGGCCTTGCCCGGACGACGTGTCGCGGGCGCGTATCGACGACCTCGTGAGACTCATCGAGCGTATGGGCAGCGTGAATCTAGACGCTACGCGCGAGCTCGCGGAATCCGAGGAGCGATTTGCCTTCTACACTACACAGAAGCTCGACTTGGAAAAGGCGCTCTCCGATCTTCAGCGAGCCCTTCAGCAGATGAACCGCGAGTCACGCCGGCTGTTCGAAGAGACATTCGAGGCGGTAAACTCGCGGTTCAAGGAGATTTTCCCGAGAATGTTTCGTGGGGGCCGCGCCGAGCTTCGCATGACGAATCCGGACGACCTGCTCGAAACGGGTATCGACATCGTGGCCCAACCGCCCGGCAAGAAATTGTCGAGCATCGAGCTCATGAGCGGCGGCGAGAAAGCCCTGACCGCGGTAAGCCTCATCTTTGCCATTTTCCAGATCAAGCCTTCTCCATTTTGCATCTTGGACGAAGTCGATGCTCCGCTCGATGACGCCAACGTCGCCCGTTACAACGAAACGATTCGGTCGATGACTGACCGCTCGCAGTTCATCCTCATTACCCACCACAAGCGCACGATGCAGATGGTCGACGTCCTCTATGGCGTAACCATGCCTGAAGCGGGGATTTCCAAGATCGTGAGCGTCAAGATCAATGATTCTTTGCGTCGAACGATCATCCCGCCGGCTGAAGTCGCGGTGGCGTGACCGTTTGCGCGGGCCCGTGCGCCGCGCTATCGAGGCGTGAAGTTCGTCCACGCGATGGCCGCTCGGCCGAAGCCGTGGGTCGTTCGGGAGGCTGCCCGCCGTGACAACTGACGCCAAAAGCGTGGCACCGATCGACGCGCGAAAGAAGAAGAAGCAAAGCGTGGCCGCGATGCAGCGTGAGCTCGCCGCGCTGTCGGCCCCCGCTCAAGACTCGGACAAACCTCCGGTCAACCTGCGCAAATCGTTCGTACGTGTCGGGTTGGTCTTGGGCGCGGTGTGGGTCGTGGCGCTGCTGGTGCCCCGATGGTCGTTTATCCCGATCGGCGTCGCGGGCGTGCTCACTGTCGCGGCCATCGGCCTGGGTTTTTGGGTAGTTCGTTACGTCAATAAGTCGAGGGAGCTTGGGGCATTGCTCCGCTCAGCCGGCCAGAACGAGGACGGGCGAAAGGACGCCCTTAGGCGGCTGGAGACCGATTTCAAAAAGGGCGACGTTCAGGCGGCACTGGCGCGCGCGCAGCTCGAAATGCAGCAAGATCCCCACAAGGCGTTGGCTACGCTCGAGTCAGTCGACCTGGGCAAGCAGCTCGGACCGGTCGCCGATCAGGTGCGGTGTACTCGCGCGACGATTCATCTTCAGCTCGGGCAGTTGCAAGAAGCGCGGGCGCTCGTTGACAAGCTGGAGCTCGGAAAGCAGCAAGAACCCAAGACTCGCGCCGTGTTTGCGGCCGTAACCGGCGAGGCGTGGGGTCGAACGGGTCTGGGCAAGAAGGCCGTGGAGCTCCTTGAAGTGTTCAACCCGGACGAGCCGGGGTACTCGGAGATGCGCGTCCAGATGTGGCGCGCACGCGCCTTCGCGTACGCGGGCGCCGGAGACATCAAAGGCGCGTCGCGCGCCCTGCGCAAGCTGGTCGACATGAATCCGCAGCTGCTCGGGATGTTCGTGGGGGCGAAGAAAGTGCACCCACTTCTCCAGCAAGAAGCCAAGCAGCTTCTCATGCGCAGCGGGGCGGTTCCCAAGAGGATGGTTCGCGAAAAGACGTGACGCCCTCATGAGGGCGTCGCGCGTGGGGCGCGCTTGGCGCCGGCCGGCATGTCGAGCGACTTTGGCGACTAAGGACGTTGCGCCGCGTCTGGCGACCACGACTCGATTGGGGTAAAAGATCAGAGGATGCCCACCGACGAAGCGCGGCTCGAACGCGTCTTTCGACAGGCGCTAAAGCTGCCCGCCGATTTCGACGTCAAGGGGCTGCGATACCAAACCGAGACGTGGGACTCGGTGGCGCACCTTCGCCTCGTGTCCGCGATCGAGACGGAGTTTGCCGTGATGTACGAGACGGACGACATTCTTGGTATGAGCAATTTCGACAAGGCGGCGAGCACGTTGCGCCGTCTGGGCGCGAAGATCTGACGGCGCTGGTCGAAGCCATGGCAGCAAGGCTCTTCGACCTGGCGAGGTGGGGAGACGCAATCGCGGCGATCGATGCGGAGACAGGTTTCCGCATGACGTACCGAGAGCTGCTTCGCGAATCGGAGTCGTTTGCGATGCGGCTCGACGCTCCCGGCAAGCGACTGGTCTTTCTGTTCGCCGACAACACGCTGAGCTTTCTCGTCGCATATCACGCCGTGCTCCAATCAGGCCACGCCGTGTGCCTGCTCGATACCAAGACCACGGCGGACCGCCGGGAGGCGCTCGAGCAGCTTTACCGTCCGACGTTCCTCGTCGAGGCGGGCGCGGTTCGCCAGCTGCCTAGCGCGGGCCCGAGCCTTCATCCGGACTTGACCCTGCTGCTCTCCACGTCGGGCAGCACCGGGAGCGCGAAGCTCGTGCGCCTCTCGGCAGAAGCCGTCGCATCCAACGCGGCGTCGATCGTCGACGCGCTGGCAATCGACCACCGGTGCCGAGCCATCACGACGCTGGCGCCCAGCTATTCGTTCGGGCTCTCGGTGCTCAACAGTCATGCAATGGCCGGCGCCACCGTCGTGATGTCCTCGTACGGCATTCTGACGAAAGACCTGTGGGCAAGCATCGAAAGGTATCAATGCACGTCTTTTTCCGGAGTGCCGTTTGCGTACGAGGCTCTCCTCAAGCTTCGCATGGATGAGAGAGCGCCGACGTCGATTCGCGTGATGACGCAGGCCGGTGGCAAGCTGGCTGCAGCCACCGCGCTTCGCTTTCACGCTGCGCTGACTCGGCGAGGTGGCGCCTTCGTCGTCATGTATGGGCAGACGGAAGCGACCGCTCGCATGAGCTGTTTGCCGAGCGCCGAGCTGCCTTCGCGGCCCGAATCGTGTGGGAAGGCGATCGCACGTGGTCGGTTCCTCATCGACGCAGGGGTAGGCGACGCCGGCGAGGTCGTCTACCAGGGGCCGAACGTCATGATGGGGTACGCCGAGTCGCCGGAGGACCTGGCACGAGGCGACGAGCTGCACGGGGAGCTACGAACCGGAGACCTCGGTCGGCTCGACTCCGACGGATTCTTGACCCTGACAGGGCGGCTCAAACGCATGGTGAAGATCCACGGCAGCCGCTTGAGCCTGGACGAGGTGGAGGCGGCTGTCCGGAGACATACGGAGGCGGCAGTCGTAGGGCGAGACGATAGGATCGTGCTGGTTTGCGTGGACTCGATGACCAACGCAGAGCTCGCGCGAATGGCCGTCGCACGTGCGCTGCACATCGATGACGACGCGCTCGAGGTACGGTCGGTGTCTGCGCTTCCCAGGACTTCGAGCGGCAAGACCGACTACGGGAAGCTCGAAGAATGGATGTTGGCATGAGCCGCCAAGCCCTGATCGATGCGCCGCCGTTTGGCCTCTCTCAAGACGAAAAGGCGCCGCTGTTCCGAGCCACCATCGACGATCTGACTCGGTACCACGCCGACCATTGCGATGGTTATCGCCGCATCGTAGAGGGCGCTTTTCCCAGCGCGCATAGGGCTCGCGACGACCTGGCGCAGGCGGCGTTCCTACCGGTGGGCCTGTTCAAGTCGCACGACCTGCGAAGCATATCGGACGCGGAGCTTTTCAAGACCGTAGCCTCGAGCGGAACCACGACCGGCCGGCCGAGTCGAATCGTTCTCGACAGGGCTGCGGCGGCGCTTCAGGCAGGCGTGCTTGCCAAGTTGCTGTCGACCGTGGTCGGGCCGAAGCGCCTACCGATGCTCGTGGTCGACAGTCCCCCAGGGGGCGGTCCCGCCATCGACGCGCGTTATGCTGCCACGGTCGGCGTCATGCCGCTCGGCCGAGACGCCCTCTTCTGCTTCGACGACCGCATGCAGATTCGAGAGGAGGCCCTCTCGGTCTGGTTGCGGGAACACCCTGGCCCCAAACTGGTTTTCGGCTTCACGTTCGTCGTCTGGAGCTGGTTGCAGGGCCTCGGCGCGGTCGAGATCGACCTTTCCGAGTCCATTCTCCTTCACACCGGCGGCTGGAAGAAACTTCAAGACGTGAGTGTGGCTCCGGCCGTCTACAAGGCGACATTGAGGTCGCGCACCGGCCTTCAAAGGGTTCACAACTTCTACGGGATGGCCGAACAGGTCGGCACCGTCTTCCTCGAATGCGAGCAAGGCGTTCTGCACGCGCCGGCCCTCGCGGACGTGATTGTGCGCGACGAGCTGGCATGGCAACCGGTAGCCCCCGGCGGGTCCGGCGTGATTCAATCGCTCAGCGTCTTGCCGACGAGCTACCCGGGACACTCCATTCTCACGGAAGACTTGGGGACGCTGGTGGCGAGGGATGGGTGCGCTTGCGGCCGTAGAGGGACGGCCTTTCGAGTTCTCGGACGCGTGCCGCGGGCGGAGCTCCGGGGCTGCAGCGACACCCGGTCATGACGATCGAAGCGCACTTTCCCGTCGCGGAGCCGCTGACCCTCGACCAGCTGCTCGAGCGTTTGCCCCGCGACTTGCAGCACTGCGCCGAACCGTTCGAGGACGACTCCGTCGCATTCTGCGAGACCGTATCGAGGGAGCTCTCCCGCGTAGTCGGGCCAGCGTGGGCCGCGGCGGCCTTCTTCTTTCGCCGCGCGGCCATCGAGCAGCTGCGCCGGGACTGGTACGGTCCAAGGGGAGGAAGCTGCAGCGCCCGCGGCCTCGTATTCCACGTGACGCCTGGCAACGTCGAAACGCAGTTTCTCTACTCCTGGCTGCTGTCGGTGCTCGCCGGCAACGCGAACATCGTGCGCATTTCGTCGAAGCTCGAGCCTGCCGCACTCGAGGTTCTTCATCGCTTGGGTGAAAGGATTCAGGTGTCAGCGTTTGCGCGAATTCGCGCGAGCAACCGCATCGTGTCTTACGGCCATGACGACCTGGTGACGGGGGCGCTGTCGACGCGCTGCGACGTTCGAATTCTTTGGGGGGGCGATCAGGCCATCTCGCAGATCCGGGCGAGCCCCTTGCGGCCAGGCGCAACTGAGGTCGCCTTTCCGGACCGCTTCTCTCTGGCCGTCATCGATAGCGCCGGGTTCCTCGCCCTGCCGGAGACGGAGCAAGCGGGCATCGCTCGCAATCTCGTCAACGACGTGTGGACCTTCGACCAAATGGCCTGTTCGTCGCCCAAGGCTCTCGTCTGGAAGGAAACGGCCCGCGAAGCCGACCAGGCCGCTCGCCGGCTCACCGATCTCGTAGTCTTGGAGCTCGAACACCGGCAGGTCAGGGTGGCCCTCGTGACCGCGATGGAGAAGCTACGCTTCGGGCTCGGGCTACTCGCCGACGGGCGCGCGCGTCGAGCTCGCCGCGTTTCGAACGAGCTCGTGTTGATCGAAGCGGATGCGCTAGACCCTCTTCGCGACGCGAGCTGGGGCGGGGGGGCCTTGGTCGAGATACGGGTCGGTGACATGGCAGGGGTCGAGCGCCTTCTGCGCCCAGAAGACCAGACCTTGACGTATGCCGCCTTTGGCGAACCGGACCTCGAACGGCTGGTGAGCGTCGCCAAGCGCGCGGGGCTTCGGCGCGTCGTTCCGTTTGGGCGCGCTCTGGCGTTCTCCCACGTTTGGGATGGTATCGACCTTCTTGCTGCCATGACGAAGGTTCTCGTCGTCGAACGCCGGGCACGCTCCGGGGGTGACGCATGAGCACGCCGGCCGGGGACGCCGGCGCTCTCGTGGGGCGCGTCGTTTTCGTCACGGGATCGACGCGAGGGATCGGCTGGGCGAGCGCCGAGGCCTTTGCCCGTGCAGGTGCGGGTGTCGTTCTCAACGGACGCGCGAGCGCCGACGCGCTGCAGCTTCGCGCCGCCGATCTAGCCGAGCGGTTCGGCACGCGGGTGTTGACCTTGCTCGGAGATGTCGCCGATTCCGCGACCGTCGGCGGGTTCTACAAGAGGATCTTCGGGACGTTCGGCCGTCTGGACGTGCTCGTCAACAACGCGGGGATCTTGCGCCAAGGCCTCATCGGGGCCATGGACGACGATACGATCGATTCGCTCTTGCGAACCAACGTCGCAGGTGTGATCCGGAATCTCCAAGCCGGTGCTCGACTCATCGGGCGCAATCCCGAAGGAGGGGCCATCGTGAATCTGTCCTCCATCGTGGCGACGCAGGGGAGCCCTGGGCAGTCGGCATACGCCGCGACGAAGGCGGCCGTCATCGGCCTCACCCAATCCGCTGCCCGGGAGCTCGCACCGAAGAGGATTCGCGTGAACGCTGTGGCTCCCGGAGTCATCGATACGGACATGATGCTCGCGCTCAAACCCGAAGCGTTGGAAAAGCTTCGCGGACAAGTGGGCCTGCAACGCCTCGGGACCGCGCAAGACGTAGCCAACGTCGTGCTCTTTCTTGCAAGCGATCAGGCCGCGTACGTCACCGGTCAGGTCTTGGGCGTCGACGGCGGCTTGGTGCTTTGAAATGGGATCGTGCCCGAGGATCAGAAAAGGACCATGACGACGTTCGTATACGGTGCCGGCGCGGCCGGTCGCGTGGCCGTCGATATTCTGCGTGCCATGGGCTCTTCGGACGTGGCGTTCGTCGACGACGCGCCGAACTTATGGGGCAAGGCCGTCATGGGCGTTCAGGTCCATCCCCCAAAAGTGCTCGACTATCCAGCGCAGGACGACGCGGTCCTCCTGGCCATAGGCAGGCCGGGGCTCCGCCTGGACCTTGCGCGCCGCCTGGCGGCCCGTGGCATTCGTTTCGCGAACGCCATTCATCCGAGCGCGGTTCTGTTGCCCAGTGTGCGCGTGGGTGTCGGCTGCACCATCGGCGCAGGGACGGTGGTCGAAACCGAGGCCACGATTGCAGACCACTGCATCTTCAGTCCGAACGTGCTCATTGGGCATGACGTGTCCATCGGCGAGGCCGTGGGCATCGGGGGAGGAGCGACCGTTGGAGCGCGGACGAGCATCGGCGCAGCCGCATTCCTTTGTCTCCAATGCGTCATTTTGACGAACCGGACCGTTGGCGCAGGAGCGGTGGTGGGCGCCGGATCGCTAGTCCAGAGCGACGTCCCGCCGAACGTGCTGGTGCTCGGGTGTCCGGCGCGACCAGTTTGGGCCGTAGATTCCTCCTTCGACTGGAAGAAGATCCTCTAGACCGTCCGAGGGCCGCGAAAAGACGTGACGCCCTCATGACGGCGTCGCGCGCGCGACGGGCTTGAGGGAAACCTCTGGAAGCAGCTCCGCGAAGCTGACGACGGAGATGTCGGGAAGATCCGGCTCGATCAGTTTCCGTACGAATCGGCGAATGTCGGGCTGCGTGAGAATTACGGGCGGCGCGGCTCGTTGACCGGTGCTGGCAAACGCTCGTTGTACCGACGCGAGAACGTCTCGCGCCGCTTGTGGCGGGAGTGCCAGGAAGGCCCCCGCAGGCGTCCGGGTGATTGCCCGCCGCACCGTGTCCTCGATCAATGGGTCGAGCAGCACGATGTCGAGCTGGCCGAGCCCAGCCGTAAGTCGATAGGTGATCGTACGCCGCATGTGCGCGCGCACGTACTCCGTGAGATTCAGTGCGTCTTTCTCCTGGATAGCGACGGTCGAGAGTGCCTCGAGAACGCCGCGTAGGTCGCGTACGCTTATGCCTTCTTCGACCAAACGCCGAAGTACGTCGCTCAACAGCACAACGGTGACAGGCTTGGGGACGACGTTGCGCACCGTCGCGGGGGCGAATTGCTCGAGCTCGTCGAGCATGCGCTGAACCTCGGCAAGGCCTAGAAAATCGGCGGCGCGTGCGCGCAATCGTGCCGCGACACGACCACCGAGCCAGGAGATCTGGTCTTCGTCCGATACGTCCGTGGGCAGGGTAAAGACATCCGACGGCACCTCGTGAAGCGTGAGCACGACCCGACCTTCCGGGACACCAGCCGCGACGCGTAAGCGAGGAGCCGGCAGAGGAACCCCGAGCTCGGCGAACACCTGCTCTCGAACCCGAGTGGCCATTTCACGGAGGCCATCGGGTTCTCTCTCCAACATACGAATCATGTCGGCGGGCACCTCGATGCTCCAAGGGACTACGAGCGGCACGAACGCTGGCTCATTCGTCCTCGCCCGCGTCCGATCGGTAGGGGCCGCCTCTGTCGCGGCGCGACGTTGTTCGGCCGTGGTTGCACGCGCGCGAGCGCTGCCGATCGCCAGCAGCGCCACCCCCAAAACGAGGAATGGGGCGGCAGGCAGTCCGGGCACTGCCGCGAGTAGCACGACGAACCCGCCCGCGACCTGCAGGGCCTTTGGGACGCCGAGAAGCTGACGAACCAGCTCGTCCCCGAGCGGTGTATCCGCTTCTTCGCTGGCCACGCGCGTCACCAGCACGCCTGCCGCGGTCGACAGAACCAGGGCTGGTATTTGGGTCACCAGGCCGTCTCCGATCGTCAGCAGACCGTATCGGCGGACAGCGTCCACGACCGCCATCCCCTTCATCGCGACGCCTATGGTCAGCCCTCCGACGATGTTGACCAGGACGATGATGATCGAAGCGACTACGTCTCCCTTGACGAACTTCATCGCGCCGTCCATGGCGCCGTAGAATTGGCTTTCGCGCTGGAGCGACCGCCGGCGTCGCTTTGCTTCGATTCCATCGATGCTGCCGCCGCGGAGCTCGGCGTCGATCGCCATTTGCTTGCCGGGCATCGCATCCAGGGCGAACCGGGCCGCGACCTCAGCCACGCGTTCCGAACCCTTCGCGATAACCACGAATTGGATCGTGGTTAGGACCAAAAAGACGACGGCTCCAACAACATAGTTGCCGCGCACGACGAAGGTCCCGAAAGCCTTGATGACCTCTCCCGCGTTCGCCTGGAGGAGAATCAGGCGCGTCGAGGCTACGTTGAGCGCGAGCCGAAACAATGTCGTCAAGAGAAGGAGAGTCGGAAACGTCGCGATTCCGATCGCGTCGGGCACGTAGAGGACCACGAGCAGAATGGCGATCGCGCAGGAGAGATTGGTGGAAATGAGCAGATCGAGCACCCAGGTCGGGAGCGGGACGATCATGAGCGCTACGACGACGACCACCAGCGCGGCGAGCGCCACGTCGGCACCCCAAAAGCCGCGGGCAAGGGGCGGGCGCGCCAAGAGTCGGGTCACCCGCGGCACCGTATTAGAAATGGTCGCCCATCGAAAGAGCGCGAAGTTGTCGCGCCAGAGACCGCTTCGTCGCTATAGTGATTGATGGCCCTTGTGATGAGCTCGAGCGACCAGCGCGGACCTACCACGAAAAAGATCCCAAGTACGCCCGAACAAGGCGCACCTGGTCGCGCAAAAATGCCGCTTCCGCTGCGGCGAATCGGGTACGCGCTCACCGATCTCGGGCGCAAGCGTGCGTGCAACGAGGACGCATTCTTCGTTGACGACGCCCTTGGCCTTTACGTCGTGGCCGACGGAATGGGAGGCCACGCCGCGGGCGAGGTAGCCAGCCGAGAGGCAGTCGACACGCTTTACGGAATGGTCAAACGTGGCATTTCAGCCGTTCCGGAGTTCGTCGATCCGGTGTCCGAGCAAACTGTGCGTGACGCGTGCCGTCTCATGGAGAGCGCCGTGCAGGCGGCGACCTATTTTGTCTTCTCAATCGCTGAGATCGATCGCGACAAGAGCGGAATGGGCACCACGATAAGTGCGCTTCTGGTTCGGGGCGATTACGCGATTACCGCTCAGGTCGGCGACAGTCGCATCTATCGAGTGCATCAGGGGGCTGTCGAGCAGCTCACCGAGGATCACACGCTCATAGCGTGGCAGCTGAAGCATGGCCTCATCACGCCTCAGGAGGCGGCCAGGTCTCCGCATCGGAACGTCATTACCCGTGCCGTCGGCAATCGGGAATACGTGCAAGTAGATACTCGGTGCGTGCCGCTTGCAGCAGGCACCCGGCTACTTCTATGCAGCGACGGCTTGCACGGGTACCTGCGCGAACAAGACATCGCGCCGGTCGTCGAGCGGGGGGGGCGAGCGGCCGTCCAGCACTTTGTGGACCTCGCCAACGAGCGTGGCGGCAAGGACAACATTACAGTGGTGCTGGTGGAGCTGGACTAGAGGCCGGCGGTGCGGCAAAAAGCGGTGCAGTCCACGAAGTTGACCCATTTGGCCGGCCACTGGTATCCGGTGGTCATCGGGCCGCGGGCTTGTGGGTTCGCTGACACGCGAATCTCTTTCGGCCCCAGCCAGCGGGCCGAAAATCGCCGATGCGCCTCGTGGCGCGCGGGTTGAAGAGTGAAAAACTCGGGAGTGCCCATGAGAAAGAAACGCGTTGGAGTGCTGATGGGCGGATGCAGCGCGGAGCGCGAGGTGTCGCTGCGGACGGGAGAAGGTGTCGCGGAGGCCCTCGATGGGCTTGGATACGCAGTTACCCCGTTGATCTGGTCGGCGGACGGACTCCAGCCCGACGAGCTTCTACGCACGTGCTCTCTTGACGTTGTATTCGTCGCGTTGCACGGCCGGGGGGGGGAGGACGGATGCATCCAAGGCCTTCTCGAGCTTCGCGGGATTCCGTACACGGGAAGCGGCGTCCTCGCGAGCGCGCTCGCGATGGACAAGCTCAAGGCCAAGGAGATGTTCCGGCTGCACAACGTGCCGACTCCGCCGTACTACGTGGTCCGACGCAGCGACATCGACGCTCTTGGAGAGGTGCACGGCAGCTTTGGCTTTCCCGTCATCGTGAAGCCCCGGAGAGAAGGATCGTCAGTCGGCCTGGCGAAAGCGTCCGATCTGCCCGAGCTGACCGCCGCCGTGGACAGGGCACTCGAATTCGACGATGACGTGCTCGTCGAGCGCTTCGTCCGGGCCTCGGAGATTCACGTTGGGATTCTCAACGGTCGTGTCCTTGGCGCCATCGAGATCGTTCCAAAGAGCGGGCTTTACGACTACCGCGCAAAGTACACGCCCGGCATGACGGAGTACCTTTGCCCCCCCCGTGCTTCGCAGACCCGACTGCGCGGTGTCATGAACCTCGCGGAGCGCGCCGCTCGCGCCCTCTCCTGTACCGGCCCGTGTCGGGTCGACTTGCTCGTGACGGAAGGCGAGAACGAATACGTGCTCGAGGTGAACACGTTGCCCGGTCTCACGCCCACGTCGCTTCTGCCCAAGATTGCGGCGGCCGCGGGCTTTGACTATCCGGCGCTATGCGAGGCGATCGTCGAGGGCGCGCAGTTGCATGCCGGCCTCCCCATCCGAATCGATGGGCCGGCCTCGCGTCCGCGCGACGTGCTGCCTTCTCAAGTTGCCCCGTGCGAGGGCGACATGACACGTCGGGCGGCGGGCTGATTCTGGCCGCCACTTTACGAATGTAGCTTCGTCTCGATCTGAACCGCCACGAGCCGTGACTCGTCGCCTCCGACGATTCGTCCGATGTCGGAATCACTTGCCGGCTTTGCGACAACGCGGCTCCTCGCCACGTGCACGCGCGCACAGGCCTGTCGGCAGCGAGCCGCAAACGCCGGCGAGCGTTCGGCCTCTCGGGCGAGGGCTTCCAGAGCCGCCTCCTGGGCGTCTTCGCCATGGCAAACGAGTAGCGCGTCACAGCCCGCTGTCACCGCGGCGACGGCGGCATCTGCGATAGGCCAGCGATTCGCGACCGCACCCATCTCGAGGTCGTCGCTCAACAGCATTCCTTGGAAGCCGAGGTGCTCGCGTAGCTCGGTACAAATGGCCTTCGATAGAGTTGCCGGGAGACTCGGATCGAGGGCTGGATAGACGACGTGCGCCGTCATCATGGCTCCGACTCCGGAGGCGATCGCGGCTCGAAATGGCACCAGCTCGACTCGCTCGAGGCGCTCGCGGGATTGATGCACGACAGGCAGCTCGACGTGGGAATCGGACGCGGTGTCCCCATGTCCAGGAAAGTGCTTGGGCGCCGCAAGCAAGCCTGAGCTTTCGAGCCCGCGAATCCACGCCGCACCGAACTGCGCGCAGATGGCCGCATCGGGGCTGAACGCCCTGTCGCCGATGACGGGGTTGGAGCGGCATGTATCGACGTCGAGAACCGGGGCGAAATTGATCGTGCAGCCTACGGCCGCAAGCTCCTTGGCGACGGTCTTCGCGATCGTTTCGGCGAGCGAGGGGTCTCCGAAGCTCGCGATCCGCCGCATTGCCGGCACTTGGAGGAAGGGGGCTCGCAGACGCGCGACGCGGCCGCCTTCCTGGTCGACTCCCAAAAGCGGAGAGGGCAACGCCGAATGCACTTCACGGGCGAGCGCGGCGACTTGCAGCGGCCCTTCTAGAACGTTGTGGCGGAAAAGGATTGCGCCACCTCGTCGACCAAGCCGCAGCGAACGCGAGTACGATTCGGGGAGCGATGTGCCCTGGAAACCGCCGATGAGGAGGCCGCCGCAGAGCGCCTCACAGTTCATCGGGGTCTGGCGCGCTGGCGCGGGTGCTCTCCTCGGTGACCGTCGTCCAGTCTCGGGCGCAGACGAGGCTGCCGCTCGAGGCCAATCCGGCACACCGGGCCGCGGGCGCGACGGGGCCTAGGAGCTCATACCAATTGCGGTCGACGAACGGCATGTCGCGCGCCCAGGCGGCTTCGACGGTTCGGGCTGCCGTGTCCGCGGCGTCGCGCATAGCGCTCAGCTGGAGCGCTGCGAGCCTCCGGCCAATCTCGTTGTGCACGTCGGCCATCTCGGGCTTCTCGGTGAATGCGTAGGCGCGCTCGAGATAGGGGATCGCCTCACGAGTCGCGCCGCTGTGGCCGAGCAGGTCGGCCGCCGTCAACGCGCGCTCGGCATCGGCCCCGAGCTCGACCGCGTGGCCCATGGCTCGAGCGCCAGCCTTGCGCCAGGCTGCGCCCTCTGTCGGGTCGGTCAGGAACGATGGCGCGATGTAGGCCATGAATTGCCCGTATTCCATCCACAGGCGAGAGTCGGTCGGCCGAACCACGGTGCCCCGCTCCATGTACGAGCGCGCGAGCCTTACGTCGCTGTCGGTTCCCTGCAAGGGGCGATACGCAAGGAGCGTCCCCACGAGGCGATAGATCGGGGCATACGTCGGCTCGAGCACCAGGATTGCGTCGATGTACATGGGCGCCGCGAGGAAATCTCTGTGCTCGGACCAATGCGAACCGTACTCGACGAGCAGCTTGGACCAAAGCAAGTCCGTCGCGGCGGCATCCCATCCCAGCGTCGCTGTGCGCAATTGCGCGGGAGGAGGGAAGCGGTACACGTCGCCACGCTCCTTGACCTTGTGCGCGATTCGCGCAAGTCGGGGTTGCGTTCCCGCGACTCCGGCGACGGCCCCCAGCAGCAAAAGCACGGCTGCGGCTCGTGGCTTGCTCACTCGACCTCCGAATCGATGAACATGCCTGGATCGACCGCGGGGCCCTGCGGATCGCCCTCCACGTATTGCCCGGTGACTTCGAAGCTGCTCGTCAAGCCGTCCCCATCGAGGTCTCCATGGGCATGAGCGCGGAACGTCGATTTTGCCGGCGAGAGTGTGCTGTCGAAAGCGAATGAGAAGCAATGCGGAGCGCCCAAATCGACGGGGAGAAACTCGAGGGCCTTCCACGTAGGATGCTCCCAGAGCTCCGGTGGATCCGGGTCGCAGCGCCCGCGCGGCGGTCGCGGCGGAGTCAGCGGGGCACTTGGCGGAAACCCCTGCGCCACCGGACGACCTTGGCCATAGGCGATGGCGGCGGCGCTCAAGCGCTGAAGACCTTGAATGGGCTCTGCCAATCGCGACGTACGCACGTCGCGAATGAGCGTCGGCACAGTTGCCGCGAGTAAGGTACCCAAGAGGGCAAAGCCAGTCGCGACCTCCATCGCACCGGGCCGGCGCGTACGGTGAAGACCGCGACCCGTGTCGATCGCCATAAGGCGATGATTACCACCAGTGCACGCGATCGCGACAGGCGCGCTATGATGTGAGTGCGGATGGGCGCGGCCAGACCGAATTGGCGCCGTGTGGGTCGAGCGCTCTCCTGGGCGATCGCGGCCTGCGCGCTTGGCTTCGTCGCATGGGTCATTCCGGTGCGCGACCGCTGTTGGGATCCTGAGGCTCGGGTTTCCACTCGGGTCGCAATCTCACGCGACGCCTCAGGATGCTTGCTTCACCTGCGAACTGGGGCGGTGCACGTCCCCGCCGTCGAATGCGCTCGCCTGCAGTGCGAGCCCGGGTTGGCGACCGCGCTCGAGGGCACCCGGCCCTCCGTTTTGGGCGCTCTCTTCGCCATCTACGCCATCGGTTCGCTGGCATGGTCTGCGAGATGGCGTGTTCTTTTGGGCTTCGCTGGCATTGACCTGACGCTGTCTCAGGTTTGGCGGGTCTCGCTCGAAGCCCAAGCCGGAGGGATTCTGCTTCCCGGCGGCCTCGGAGGTGACGCTCTACGGATCGCCTCCGTGTTGGCCCGCCCCACGCGGCCCGGTGAGTCGAGAGCGCCCGCGACGATCGTGGTGGCTTCGGTGCTTCTCGATCGTGCGATCGGCCTGTCGTTTATCGCGGGTCTCGCGTCCGTGCTTGGCTTCGCGTTCGGCGGCCTCCACGCCGGGGCACTCGCCGGTCTGCTGGCCGCCATTCCGGTGGCCTTCTTGGCCTCTCTCTTCCTTCTGAGACGCCCGACGTCGACGAGCTTCAGATGGCTTCCTACCCGCCGTTTGGATCGATGGGTTGGGCCTGTGCTCGCGTATGTGAGAGATCCTCGCGCCCCGCGGGCCATTGTAGTTGCCGCGGCACTGAGCCTCGTCGTTGCAGCGGTTCAGTTCGGAGTGATCCGAGGCCTCGTCTTCGCCCTTGGAGGAGCGCCCACGCAGGAGAAATGGATCTACGTGGGCACGGCGATGGCTCTCATCGTCGCAGCCCTTCCTGCTCTTCCGGGGGGTTGGGGTACGGCGGACGCCGCCTACGTGTTCTTTTTCGGCCTCGCCGGTCTGCGCCCGGGCCTCGCTTTGGCCGTATGCCTTCTGTATCGACTGTTCTGGTATATTTCAGGGGCGGTGGGCGCGATTCTTCAGCTCACCGGGCCAAGCGCTGCACCCCGAGAAACCGCATCTCCAACCCATACGACATGAACGTATCCATCGTCGTCCCGGCGCATAACGAAGCCGCCAACATTCGCCGCGTCCTCACGGCCCTTCTGGCGCAGAAGACCTCCTTCGCACAGATCCTCGAAATCATGGTTGTCGCCAGCGGCTGCACCGACGACACCGCCAACGTCGCGCGTGACGTCGGGCGAGGCCGACCCGGCATGCACGTGCAAGTTCAAGAACGGCGAGAGGGCAAGGTCGCTGCCATCAATATGTACTTGCGACGGCGCGACCCGAGAGCCGAGGTGATTGTCCTCTGCAGCGCCGATCTCGATGTGAACCCCGATGTCGTAGAAAAGATGGTTTGCTTTCTGCGCGACCATCCCAAAGTGGGGATGGTGGGTGGCCGCCCGGTGCCGAACAACGACGAGTCGAAGCTCGTGGGCCGGATGGTGCACCTGCTTTGGGAGCTACATCATCAAGTCTCTCTCGAAGTGCCCAAGATGGGTGAGATCGTCGCATTCCGGGCACCGCTCGTCGAGCATGTGAGCGAGCTGTCCGTGGTCGACGAGGCCTCGATTGAGGATATCGTGCGGAGCAAGGGCTACGCGTTGGGCTACGTGCCCGACGCCGTCGTGACCAACCATGGCCCGGAGACCCTGCCCGAGTATTTCGAGCAGCGGAGACGGATCGCCCGTGGGCACTACTGGCTCGAATTTGCGTTCGGCTACGAGGTTGCGACGCTCGAACGAGGCTTGCTTGCCAAAACGACGGTGCGGGTGGCACGCGATCAGGACCGCGTGGGGCGCATCGCGCTAGCCGCCGCCATCGGAACCGAGGTGGCGGCGCGCGTGCTCGGCTTCTGGGATGCTCGGGTCGTAGGTGGAAAGCACCGGACCTGGCAAGTACTCCAGTCGACCAAGACCCTTGGGGCGCAGGCGAACGGAGCCATGACCGAGGTCGTCGGTGAGCGCCCGAGGCGTCTCTCCGCGCGGCCCGCACCGCAGACACGGCAGAAAGACTCGTTGTGACCAAGCTTCCGCTGGTCGCCCGCCTGGCCGGATACCGGGCAGCTCACGCGACGGGGCGATTCAAGCAACTGCCGGTGAATCTGACTGTGTCGGTGACGTATTCGTGTCCGTCGCGCTGCGCGACATGCGACATTTGGCAGAAGAAGGTCGACGACCTTTCCGTCGACGAGTACGCGCGGATTTTCCCGACCCTCAAGAAGGTTCCCGTCTGGGTGACGCTTTCAGGCGGAGACCAGTTTGTGCGGTCCGACTTCGATGAAGTGGTCCGGCTAGTTCGAGCTCAGATCGAGCCCAGCATCATCAACATCCCGATGAACGGCGTGATTACCGAGCGCATCTTCACCCTGCTCCCGAAAATCGCGCACAACGCGCTCGGGTCGCAGCTCGTGCTCAATCTTTCCGTCGACGAAATAGGAATGGCGCACGACCGGATTCGCGGCGCCGACCGCAACTTCGAGAAGTTGAAGCTCGTGGCCGACCTCATCCACGATCTGAAGAAGACTTATTCGCACATCGTGCTCGGCGTACATACGGTGATCTCGAAGTTGAACGTGGATCGCATCGCCGATATCGAGCGCGAAGCGAGAGCGATCTTCAGACCCGATTCTTACATCGCGGAAGTCGCCGAGAGGCGCGTGGAGCTGAAGACGACCGAGAAGGACATCACTCCCGCGGCGTCAGACTACCGGCGAGCCGTGGCGCATCTTCAGAATGCCATTCGGAGTCATCGATCGTCGCATCCAGTGGCGAGGTTGGTCGAGTCGTTGCGACTCGAGTACTACGAGCTCTCCGCCCGGATCTTGGAGGAAAACCGTCAAGTGATCGACTGCTACGCCGGCTGGGCCAGCGCGCAGCTCGCCCCCGATGGACATGTGTGGGGCTGCTGTGTCCGCGCCGAGTCCATCGGTAACGTTCGCGATCACGGATACGATTTCGGAGCCGTGTGGTTCGGCGGCGTCGGCGACGCCTTCCGTGCGAGCGTGCGAGCTCACGAGTGTGCGTGTCCTCTCGCGAATGCGAGCTACACGAACTTGCTTTTGGATCCGCAGTCTCTCGCTCGCGTCGCGGCCAACATGTCCGGAGTCAGTGGCGTCCTCGGGAGTCGCTCACCCGAGCGAGAATAGAGTGGCGCATTCAGGGCTGGGGACTGCGCAGAGGACGAGCATTCGTCGCTACGTCGATCGCGTCGGCGCACAATATGGCGCGCAATCCGTTCTCGACGGCCCGGTGGACGGGGCGAGCGACGAGCGCGGCGGCCACTCGTGGGCTCTTGCCGCACGCGGAATACCGGTGACCGTTGCGGTCATGCGAGCCGACGACGAGGCGATGGTGCGCAAGGGATACGTCGCCGCCGGCCTGAAGCCTCCAGAGCTTTGCTGCGTGGCCGACCCGCTTGCGCCTCGAGCGTTGCCCGAAGTCGACTTGGTGATTTCGGTCGACGCGCCTCGGTGCCTATCCGAATGGCGGCAATATCTGGCGGTGCTCGCGCGCGCGGCGCGAAAGGTCTTGGTGGTCATCGTGCGCAATCCGGAGCAGATCTTGAGTCGCGCCGGGCCTCCATCACGCGATACGCGCGAGCTCACGCGCGTCCTGTGGGGCGTCGGACGTGTTCGAGAGCACGCGTACCTTGGTGTCCCGTCCTGGGTGTTTGCGCTGCAACACTTCCGAGGCGCCGGCGCGATGCAGGACGTGGTTCAGAGCCCCGCAGGCATGGCTGTCCGGTTGGTGGCGCCGCTTCACGCCTTCGTGGTCGACACGTCGCCCCGTACTCCCCAAGCCAGGCGCCGTCTCGGCCTCGCGGCCACGATCCCGTCGTGAAGATCGCCGTGACGGGCGCCACGGGGTTCATCGGGGGCGCGGTCGTTCGCGAGGCGTTGTCTCGTGGGCACGAAGTCGTCGCTCTCTATCGCGCATCGCCCGGCGCGGCTTTGGCGTGGTGGCAGCGGCTCGATGAGTGGCTTGCGCGATCCGACGGGGTCGACGTCGTGGTTCATGCGGCTGCGCTGCGTCACCGCCACGGCGTACGAGGTGACGAGTACACCCGCGTCAACGTCGAGCTGACGCAGCGCTTGCTCGATCGAGCCGCTCGCGCGAACGTAGCGCGTTTCGTGCACATTTCGTCGATTGCGGTCTACGGCTGGCCTCCCGGCGATCGCCTTCCAATCGACGAATCCTTCCCGGATTCCCCTGTCGGCCCATACGGCCGTAGCAAAGTGGCCACCGAGAACTTGGTGCGGGCCGCGGCGGTGCCGTGGACGATCGTTCAGCCCTCTATCACGTATGGTCCGGGCGACACCAACGGGATGGTCGACAAGATGATGCGCATGATCGCGCGCCACCACTTCGTCGTTCCGGGGCTTGGGCGCACTCGCGTCCAGCTCCTGTACATCGACGACTTGGCGCGCTTGACTCTTGTTGCGGCAGAGACACCCGGCGCCGAACGGGCCCGTTTCATTTGCACGTACGCGAGCCCGATCGGCGTTGGCGATCTGGTGGGGCGCATGGCCCGTCTCGTCCACGGCCGCATCGCGCCGTTCGGTCCGCCGACCGCGCTGCTGCGCATGGCGGCTCGCGGCGTCGAAGCGCTGGAGACATTCGGGCTTTTCGGCGGTCGGGAGCCTCCTCTCACGCGAGAAAAGCTGGCCACGATTTCTGTAGACCGAGCGTATCGCATCGACACGATGCGCCGGCTGCTCGGCACCGAGCCCTGCATCGGCTATGACGATGGGCTCGCGCGCACCGCGCGCGCGATGAACTTGGCCTGAGGCTCCCCATGCAATCTGCGCCGCTCGCAACGCAAGACCTCGGTCTCGGCACGGCCTACGAGCGCGTCGCCATCTACAAGCTGATGGACCGATGGTCCCAGGGGCTGGCGTTGCGGACCGCGTGTGAGGGACCGCTCGACGGCATGGCGGGAATCCCGGGGCTTCACCTTCTCGGTCTGGCTAAAAAGGGCATCTCAGTGACCGTCTGCCTGCCGGACGAAGGGGCACTGAGCCGTGTGAGAACCCTTTATCGACGACTGGGGGTGGATTCGCGACTCACGACCCGGGTGCTCCAGGCCGATGCGATCCCCACCGATTCTGTGGACGTGCTCCTCAGCTACAACGCGCTCCCCTACGTCACCGATTGGCGGGAGTACCTCGATCGACTCTTCGCGGCGAGAGCTCGCTGGTTTTTCGTCGTGGTCTCCAACTCCGCTTCGTACGGAACTTACCTCCGTCGACTGCAGCGAACCATCCGCGGCGAAAAAGTGATCGAGCTATTTGATCACGAGGCGGCGAGAAGGGAAACGATCGAGGCAGAGCTCTCTCGCCGCGGACGGCTGGTCGCCCACGACTACCTCGATTGCCCATGGTGGCCGGATTTCTTGCTCCCGGCGCGCAAGAATCTGGCCGGGGACATGATGAGTAAACTGCGAGGAGTGCGCGGCCGGGCGGGCGGCCCGGAGCGACGCTTCGTCTTCGACGAGAACGACTACCCCTTTTTCGAGGGTGAGGTGGGCTACGAAGAGATGATGCGGTCGCTTGCCTGGCATCCGGTCTTCGATCGCGCTCCGGAGCCGCTGGCGCGCTTTTTCGGACACCTGCAAGGGTACGTCGTCGAGAAGAGATCCTGAGGGCCCCGGTCACTCTCGTTGTTTCTGTGGAGCATCCCCCTTTTGCGTGGCCGCATCGAGCTGAGTGGCTAGCTCCGTCAGCCTCCAGCGTAAGGTGGGGGATCGCGGGTCGGGCAGAGGCGCATCGTCTGCGTCAAACGGCACGAGAGGCAGGCGCGACTCGAAGAGATACCAGTTGCCACTTTGCCCGATCAGCTGGGCCTCGGCCTTCATCGCCATGGCGACCGCGGCCCCGAGCCCGCTGCGCTTCGTATTGCAGAGAACGTACCGGAATCTCGTGAAATCCCAGGTCGGGCGAAGGCCCAGGGGGTTCTCGTCGATCCGATCGATCGGGTCCGTCCATTGTTTGCTGGCCCGCTGGGTCACCGGCGAGATGGGCGACAGGGTGTAGTCGAAGAGGGCTCGACCGCCGCGCACCGCGACGATGTGTCCCATGGCGTCGGTGGGACTCCACAGGCGGTTCGAATCGTCCGCCCGGTCGAGGTTCAGGGTCATCACCGAGCTCCCGATAGCGATGCGATCGACGAGGGGCTCGAGCTCCGAATAGACCTGATCGCTGTCGGCGAAGACAGGCCAGCTGATGAGGACCGAAGCGACCGGAACGACGCAGCAGAGTAGCCGAGCGGGCATGCGAAGCGTGCCTCGGGTGCCAACCCCTGCGCACACGACAAAGAGGCTCCACGCGGCGGGCAAGAAGCGATGGTAAAGAAGCGTCGTGCTCTGAAAGTTTGCGGGCGCCGCGAAGTAGGCCACCAAGAGCGCTAGAGCCAGAAGCTCGAAGCGCCAGGTGTGCACGCGTCCGAGAACGGTTCGTGATGCGGCCGGTCGCGAGCGCACGCGGTCGGCGATCAAAAGAGCCACGGGCGCCATGCCGAGCACGAGCATGAGGTTCGCGATGTACGGCTCGTAGCCCCCTCCGAAGAGCACGTGAGGAATGCCCATGAGCTTGTGGAGCGGATCGTGAAAAACGAATTGGGGAGCGCGCCGATGAAGTGGCCCCGACAAGTACCGGGAGTAGCGGTAGGCCGCGAAGGCAATCGCGACGCAGAAGACTGCGGGGATGGCACGCACGCAAGCTCGCCGGGCGCGCGGATCACTCGGGGTGTCTACGCCGACCGAGCAAAGGACGAGCGCCGCAAGGGCCACGACCTGCATGGCTTGATGCGCAAAGTGCAAAAGGACAATGGCGGCACACATCCAAGCGGCTCGCTTGCCGGTCGGGTTCGCGCTGAATCGATCGAGCGCGGGAAGTATGGCCAAGAGCACCGCCAGCCCGATGATGTTCTGAATCAGCCCCCAAAAGAAGAGCCAGCCGAGGCCCAGGGGCGCCACGAGCAACGCTGTCCAACGCGGAGATTCGAGGTGGTCGGCCAGATGCGCCGCGGCGACCGGTAAGGCGAGCAGGGAGGAGGCCACCACGATCTTCGAGGCCCAACCGATGGGAACCAGAAACGCCATCGCGAAGACGAGAAAGGAGAACAGCTGATTCGGATGGCCGAGGTTGAGGTAGTAGAGGCTTCGAGGCGCGAAATGCTCGTCTCCCCAATGGCGCAGAAGGCCGACGCTGGCCTCGTGCAGCGGCAGGTCGTCCATCGGCGGGTATTTGGCGACGAGAACGGGAATGGCAAATAGGACTCCGACGACATAGGGAGCCCATCGTTCAGCGCGTGGTTGCGCGGTCATTCTTCCGGATTCGTCTCCTGCACGTTCGGCGAGATCCCGACGACGCCGCTGTACGCGGTCCCGCTCACGCTGAAGGTGGAATTGACGCCGTTTCCGTTCAGATCGCCATTTGCGGTGGCCAGAAAGCCGCCGACGTTTGGGTCCGTGCTCGGGGCCGCCGAGTAGTTGTACGAGTAGTATTGCGGCTCGTCCATGGAGAATTTGAGGCACAACCAGCCCGCCGTCGCACTGCCGCTCGACCAATCCGAGGCCTGGGATTGGTACTTCTGGCCTTTGGGCACTGTGCTCGGAACAGCGATCGCGCTGCCGCAGAAACTACGCATGACCGCCGACAGGCCTGCGGGGGCGACGAGGGCGCTGGCGCCCTTCTCGCGTTCGACGGCGGTGGCCGCGTCTTTCGCGATTTGACCGAGCGAGTTACGGGCCTCGGCGGTCTTGGCGTTGGCGACGTACTTGCGCACACCGTAGATGGCGAGCACCGACAGAATGCCGACGATCGCGACCACGATCATCAGCTCGATCAACGTGAACCCTCGCTGCGCTTTCTTCGACCATTGGCTCATTTTGATAGATACCTTTTTTCGAGCTCGCTGTTCACACGCATTAATTACCAAATATTTGGCCTCTCCAAGGCGAAAACGACGGTGTCGGGGAGTGCGAGCGGCGCGAAGCATGCGCAGCCGTCAGTCGTGTTGACCGTGAGGGTCGACGGGTTCTTGTGGGGCTGATTCGAGTTGGACTGCGAGCTCTTTGAGCTTTCGACGGAGTGTGGCGGGGTGCGGCTCCGGAAGGTGCGCGTCGTCGGCGTCGAAAGGCACCCGCGGGAGGCGCGACTCGAAGAGGTACCAGCTCCCGCTCTGTGCCAAGAGCGAGACTTCGTCCCGCAAGGCGAGCGTGAGGACGGCTCCCATCCCTGCTCTCGTCGTGTTGATGAGCAAGTACCGAAACCGAGTCAGGTCCCAATCTGGCCGAAACGCCATCGGATCGCTGTCCACCCGGTCGATCGGGTCGATCCATTGCTTCTCGGCGCGCTGCGTGACGGGCGACGCGGGAGACGAGGTGTAGTCGAAGAGATTTCTCCCGCCACGCACGGCGACGACGTGGCCGCCCGCATCGACAGGGCTCCAGAGGCGGCAAGGCTCTTGTGGGCCGAGGTTGAGCGTAATGATCGAGCTCCCGATGTCGATGCGCGGCAAGAGGGGCTCGAGATCCGAGTAGACCCGATGACTGTCGGCAAATACCGGCCAGCTGATTAGAAGCGACGCGATGGGCGGGACGCAGCATAGAAGACGCACGGGTAGTCGCAGCGTCGCGCCAGAGCCGATTCCGGCGCAGATCACGAAGAGTACCCACGCTACGGGCAAAAAACGGTGGTAGACGAGCGTCGTCGCCTGAACATTCGCGGGCGCTACGAGATACGTAATGAAAAGGCCGAGAGCGAGCAGGTCGAAGCGCCAAGCGTGCAGACGCTCGACGAACGTTCGCGACGATGCAGGCCGCCGTCGCAGTCGGTCCACGAGCAGCAATGCGATCGGTGCCAGGCCGATGGCCAGCATCAAGTTACGGATGAAGGGCTCGTAGCCACCGAAGATGACGCCGGAGATGCCCTCGAGCTTGTGCCTCAGTGTGTAGAAGACGAACGTGGCCGTGCGCCGGTGCCGCGGGCCCGAGATGTACCAGGTGTAACGGTTGTCCGCGAAAATCAGAAGGACGCAAAACGCAACCGGGATGGCCCGCAAGCCCATCCTGCGGCGGCGAGGGTCCACCGGCGTGTCCACGCCCACCGAGCAGAGGAGAAGTGCGGCCAAGGCCACGAGCTGCATGGCCTGATGCGCAAAGTGAAGCAGAAGCATCGCTGCGCACATCCAGGCCGCGCCTTTGCGCGTGGGTCGTGCGGCGAATCGATCGATCGCGGGCAGCAGCGCCAGCAGCGCGACGAGCCCAATGATGTTCTGAATCAACCCCCAGAAAAAGAGCCAGCCGAGACCCACAGGGGCTGCGAGCAGAGCCGTCCAACGCGGAGAGCCGAGGTGGCTGGCGAAGTGGGCGGCGGCAACCGGCAGACCGAACACCGCGCCCGCGACCACGATCTTGGAAGCCCACCCGATAGGCATCAGAAACGACAGCGCATATACCAAAAAGGAGAAAAGCTGATTGGCGTGCCCTAGGTTGAGGTAATAGAGGCTGCGCGGCGCAAATTGCGGGTCGCTCCAGTGACGCAAGAGGCCGATGCTGGCCTCGTGCAGCGGCAAGTCGTCCATCGGCGGATACTTGGCGACGAGAACGGGAATGGCAAATAGGGCTCCGACGACGTAGGGAGCCCATCTCGCAGCGCGCGTTTGCGAATGGTCCATGATGGCTTCGCGAAAATGAAAAAGGGCGGCCGACGGAATCGTCGACCGCCCCGGTTCACGCGAATACGCTCATTCTTCTGGATTCGTTTCCTGCACGTTCGGCGAGATCCCGACGACGCCGCTGTACGCAGAGCCGCTCACGCTGAAGGTGGAATAGACGCCGTTGCCGTTCAGGTCACCGTTGGCGGTAGCAATGAAGGCGCCGGAGTTCGGATCCGTGCTCGAGACCGTGTAGTTGTACGAGTAGTACTGGGGCTCGTCCATGGAGAACTTGAGACACAACCAGCCGGCTGTCGCACTGCCGCCAGCCGACCAGTCCGAGGCCTGTGACTGATATTTTTGGCCAGCGGGGATCGTGCCGGGCACGGCCGCCGCGCTGCCGCAAAAGGCACGCATGAGCGCCGACGTGCTGCCAGCGGCGACGAGAGCAACGCTGCCCTTTTCGCGCTCGACTGCGGTGGCCGCGTCTTTCGCGATCTGACCGAGTGAGTTACGCGCTTCCGCCGTCTTGGCGTTCGCGACGTATTTGCGCACGCCGTAGATGGCGAGCACCGACAGAATGCCGACGATCGCGACTACGATCATCAGCTCGATTAACGTGAACCCTCGCTGCTTTTTCTTCAACCATCGACCCATGTTGTTAGACTCCTTTTTGAGCTTTCTATTGACCTTCGTTGCTTACAAATAGTTGGTTACTCCACGAAAAACTGAAGACGTCCGTGACCGTCGCCGTGTTGCCGTCGAGATCCGCTTCTGCGGCGACGGCGTACCAGTCGCCCAGCGTCGGTGCCGTCACAGTGACTTGAGCGCCGTTCACGTAGACGGGCGACGGAAGCAGCGCCGAGTTCGCAATCGTCGAGTAGCCAAAAAGAACAGGGCCATCGACGTGCAGGGGCAGAACCGACCAGTCAAGCGTACAGGCGGAGCAAGTGAGGCCCCAGCCCGTCGTGATTCCGTATTTCGAGCTTGCCGGGTAAAAGTCTGCTGCTGCGCCGACGCCGCTTCCGTTCGGAAAGCCGGGCGAGATGTTGGCGTATTGCTGCGTCTCCGAGTGGTACCCCTCCTGCGCGACTCGAATGTTTTGCACCATGTTGGTCGCCTCGGAAACGTGAGAAGACTGGACGATCCTGCGCATGCCCACGACCGCCAGCGTCGCGAGTATCGAGATGATGGTCACCACCACCATCATCTCGACCAAGGTAAAGCCCCTCGACCTACCCTTGGCCACGACAGGACCATTAAGCACGCGCCGTGCCGATGGCCTCGCCAAGGCTCGATAATCCCTGTTTAGCCGTACATTCCGCATGGTTGACCTCTCGTGCGCGAAAGGACGTTGACCCTCGAGCCCTCGAAAAGGACAATTTTCGTCACCTGCCGAGGCTCGTTTGGGACGTTCCTCGGCCGTCCACATGGGGCCTGGTTCAGCGGGATTCGCCCACATTCTCATCCGATGGCGGCTCTGCATCGGGGTCATCGTCTCCGTCACCCAGGGCGTGTTTCTGAAAGCGATATCGAAGGCTCCGAAGGGTAACGCCCAGAAGCTTTGCGGCCTGAATCCGCGCGCCCCCGGATCGCTCGAGGGCCTGCAAGAGCAGCCTGCGCTCGACCTCGCCAAGAACGTCGTCGAGATTGCAGCCCTCTTCCGGCAATCCCACGAGCGCTGGCGTGGGCTGAGCCGCCGCGCCCGACACCTCTCTGGGGAGGTCACCGAGCCCGATAGCTTGCCCAGAGGCAAGAGCCACGGCTCGCTCGAGAATGTTCTCGAGCTCGCGAACGTTGCCCGGGAAGGTGTAGGCCTCGAGCGCGCGAAGGGCGTCCGGAGACAAGACGCGGATGTCTTTGCTTTGTTCCGCCGCCCAGCGCGCCAAAAAGTGCTCGGCCAGCGGTCGGATGTCTTCGCGACGGTCGCGCAGGGGCGGCACTTCGACGCGGATGACGTTCAATCGATAATAGAGATCTTGTCGAAAACGCCCCGCGCGAATGTCGTCTTCGACGATCCGATTCGTCGCGGCGAGCACGCGCACATCGACCGGCACCTCGACGGAGGCGCCGACGCTTCGAACCTTGCGTTCTTGAAGAACACGCAGGAGCTTGACCTGAAGCGCCAACGGCAACTCTCCGATCTCATCGAGCAGCAACGTTCCGCCGTCGGCTTGGCGAAATAGCCCGAGCCGTTGGGCAACGGCTCCAGTGAAAGCCCCCCGCTCGTGTCCGAAGAGCTCGGCTTCGATGAGAGCCTCCGGGATGGCGCCGCAATTGATGACTAAAAACGGCTTGTCGCGGCGGTCGCTGCCTTCGTGAATCGCTCGCGCGATCCTTTCCTTGCCCGTTCCACTTTCTCCCGTGATGAGCACGGTCGTGCGCGCGCGTGCGATACGCTCGAGCAGATCCGCGATTCGGCGCATCGGTTCGGAGTGAGCGAGCAGATCGGCTCCGCGCTCGCGCACGAGCCGTGCCCGAAGCCGGCCGTTTTCGGCGACGATCGCCCGTTTTTCGAGAGCCTTGTGAACGAGCGCGCGTAGCTCGTTGGTCGCGAAGGGCTTGGCCACGAAGTCGTACGCACCTCGCTTCATCGCGACGATGGCTGATTCGACTCCAGCGTGCGCGGTCATCACGATGACCTCGGTCTGGGTCGCTCGCTGCTTGGCGAGTGAAAGAAGATCCATTCCGTTGCCGTCGGGCATGAGCAGGTCGGTCAGCACGAGGGCATAGGGCTCAGGTGCGTGCAGCACGGCCTCCCGAGCTGGGGCGAAGCCCGGTGCGAGCGTGACGTCGAGCCCCTCGCGTCGAAACAGAATTGCCAGCATGTCCCTTAGCCCCGGCTCGTCGTCGACGACCAGAATGCGCGGCTTTGGCTCGGGAGAGGTCACTGTGGCGCAGAATACCACTCGCCACCCGCGAGCGGGGCAAGTGGCTGCGCTGCCGCCGGAAGCATGCGACGCAAGGCCAGCGCTAGTTGAGCTTGGCCACCGCGGGCTTCGTCTCTCCCGCTCCCACGGAAACGGACACCGTCTTGGTCAGGCCCTGCTCCGCGTTGATGAACTTCACGACGTGCGTACCAGGCTTGACCGAAACGTGGACCCGAGGCGTGCTCCCCAAGGAATGGCCGTCGAGAAAACACGTCGACGGAGGAATCGAGTTGATGTTCAAGAAGGCCTCACCGCCTTCGGCTGCGGGCGCTGGCGCAGGCGCAGGCGCAGGAGCGGGTGCGGCTGCCGGGCGGGCCGGTGCCGGTGCCGGTGCCGGAGCCGCCGGAGCCGGAGCCGCGGCCACGGGAGCGGCGGCGACCGGAGCTGCCGCAACGGGTGCCGGAGCGTTCTTTGGCGCGAGCGTCACGACGAAGCTCTTTTCGGCGATGCCGTCGTCGAAGCCAATGGCTTCCTTGAAGTCGGACAGGCCAGGTTTGCTCGCCTCGAGCGACCAAGTCTTGGTCGTGTCGATGTCGACCGAAATGGGCAAGCTCGGGAGCTCGCGACGATCGATGCCGCTTACGAGGTAGACGCGAGCGCCGGGGGTGCCTGGATTGACTGTCACCTTACCTCGAAGCACTTTGAGCGTAAGAGCGCCGAGGTCGAGAGGTTGCTCCGCGGTGATCGACGCGTGTTTTTCGAGAGGCTGATAGCGATCGGAGCCGGCGAGCTTGATCGTGTGATCGCCCGGGGTCACGTCGTGCACCTCTTGCGGCAGCGGCCCAATCTCCTTGTCGTCGATGTAGAGCTTGACGCCCGGTTGGTGGCCGTCGACCTTCAGGCCACCGCTCGTGGCGCGCAGCGAAAAATTGGCGGAGGTGTCCTTGCGTGACTCGACCGTCACCGTTGTCGCCGCAGGCGCGGCGAATCCTTGGGCGAGCACTTTGATCTCGTGCGAGCCGCCCGAAACCGCGTCGACCGTGCAAGGAGCGCTTTCGCAACGGCGAGTCCCGTCGACCACGACATCCGCCCGGCTGATAGGAGCTCCCGCGCTGTCGGTCACGTAGACCAGGATGCGTCCTTGTCCCGGCTGGCCCAGCAAGAAGATCGCGCCGCCAGCGAGTGCCACGACGAGCAAACCGACCACCACCCAGAGCCCCCCGCGTTTCCGAGTGGGGGGCACGAACGCGGTCTGGTCTAGCCCGCGAGGATGCGGCAGAAGGAGAGTGCCCGACGGATCGGGCAACGGTGGCATTCCCCGGGGGACACCGGACGCTCGAACAGACAAGGGCGACGGCGTGACCCCCGTCGGAAACCCTGACCCGAGCCCCGGCCGAGTCATGGGAGGAGGAGGCAGGTGTCCGGCTGCCGGATAGCCCGACGATCGAGCAAGCATCGCCGCGGGCGACGAAGGCGGCGGGGGGGGTCGCATGGTGACCGGGGGGCCACTCGGGGGCGCCGGGATGCCTCCGGCCAGCGGATTGGGCAATCCGAGCAGCGTCGCGTTGTGGGCCGGACGTGCGCCCGCCGCAGGGGTCGGCCCGGTCCTTGGGGGAGGCCTGTGGCCCGTCTCCTCGAAGATGTGGGTCGTCTCGTCGTCTTCGTCCCACGACACCGGCACTCCTGGACCCGCCGTCGCGGCCTGCGGCGGAGGGCCGGAGGTGGACGTTCTCTGCACCGGCGCCACGACCGGCGGCAGGTTCGAACGACCCGGGAGCGGAGGAGGCGCCCGCGAAGGTCCTGGTGGCGGGGTGACGCGGCCGGAACGTACGGAAGGGGGCGGAGGGGGAAGAGCAGCAGCTACGCCGAGGAGCGTTCGCTTATTTGCAGGGACGGCTCGCGCGGTCGCGGAGGTGCTCACGGGCGGGGGTGGGGGTGTGTTTTGCGCCCGCGACGGCGGACGAGCGGAGGCACTCTTTTTTTCGAGCCCCTCGAAGATGTCGAGGTCGGATCCACCCTTGTCGTCAACCATTGCCCCGAGTCTCCTGCGTGCAGCGCCGACTACAATACCTTGGCGAACACGCTTTTTGCACGTTTAGCGTCTAGTGGGTTCTTGCGCGAGCGGGTCCGCGTGACCACGCCCTGCAGGCAAGGACGGACCGGTCCCCCGCGCGCCGTTGGCGCTCTGCGTCAGCGAGGGTTTGAGGAAATATCGCACCCGCTTGGCTTGAAGAGGTTGCCAGACCTGAATGGGCACTATGGGAGTGTCGACGAAGGTCGGGTGTGCACCGGGCGCCTGCGTACGCACGAGTCGTGCGACGATGGGCAACGGTCGCGTTAGCGCATGCCCCGTCGCGTCCATCGCGCCCCCCACGATAGCTTGCGCGCCTGCGGCGAAGAACATTCGTTGTGAGCAACCGAGCTGCTGGAGTAGCTCGTTCAGGGACGCTGTGGTCGAGGCGTCAGGACTGGCTTCAGGAGGCAGCTCGACCCACGCGAGCATTCCGTCGTCGTCCTGAACTCCGACCGCAGCTCGAGCGCTCGAAAGGTGCGAATCGAAGGCGTATCCGCCGGCAAGGGCGACTGCTTCAGGCCCCGGCGAGTCGGCTTCGACGGCAAAGGCGCCTGGCGACCACCACAACGAGAGCTCACCCCGCCCTGGGGCGGCCAGGGCAAGGACTGCGGGCGCGTCCGATGGTGCTCGGTCGACGGGTGCCACGGTGCGCGGATCTACACGCAGGACGCGAGCTTCGATCGACGGGCGGTTCCGGCCCAAACGGATCGAGGTCAGAGCGATCGCGGGTGGGAACCCGTGCTGGGGCAAGTCCTTCGTCTGCCAAACACCCTCGCCTGGCTCCGGCGAGCCGAGCCTTGTCGCGATTGGGGCTCCCGGCAGGATCGAGCGCGAAGTGAGATAGAAGAAATCGCGCGCTTCGCGTTGAATATAGCGGGGAAATAGCATGTGCCCCATGCCGCGAATCATGCGGCGCGACCGAAACGCGTATCCCGGCATCCCCGGAACCTTGCCGTCGGCTTCCCAGTCTGGTTGGAGGCGCCTTGCCAACGGGGCGAGCGTGGCTTCGGGCGCAATGTCGTAGAATTCGAAACCGGAATGCCCCGGGTTCATGTCCAGATGAATTCCAAATGAGCAGCGGGCTGCGAGCATCCCGCGCCCGAGATCCTCGGCCGAGATGCTCATGCTGTAAAAGTATCCAACGAACCCCTCTTTGGTCAGACAGATGGCGCTTCGGGTCGTGTGAATCTGGTCAGGCCACCCGGGCGGAGCGCCTCCCCACCAAGTGCGTCCCCAGGGGTTGAACGCGTCGTTTTGGACCAGCGCCGTAAGGTTCTGCCTCATCCCGATCACGTCGTCGGGCACCGGCGCAGAGCTCGGCCACGCGCCAAATGCGCTCGAGCCATCGCGTAGCTCTAGCACCGTGGCCGCATACGGTTTGGGCGGCAGATATTCGATTCCATTGGCTTGCATGCCGTATTCGCCGTGCTGAGCTTGAAAGCCGCCGTTGAACCCAGCCACCAGCCGCTTCATGACTTCCGGCGCGCGTGGGACCACGCCAGCGCCGTGCTCACCGGTGGCGCTGATCGGCTCGACGGTGCCCGCCTCGATGTGAAGCGCGACCTGGCGGGGATCCCACAGCGTGACGTAGACACGAACGTCAGGGCGCAGCGCGCTCGGGCGAATGAAGGCCGTAGCGAAGGCTGGCGCGCTGCCGCTCTCGGTCGGCGTGATGAACGGATCCCGATCGAGGACGATCCACCGGCCCTCTCCGGCCAGCGCCGGGGAGGCGACGGTCGGGATCGATGGCGGCGGCCAGCCGGTTTCCGGATCGGGGAACGAGGGGGGCAGAGTGGTGGAGCTCCCGGTGATCCCGAGCTCGTCGCGGACGTCTTCTGCGGTCGAGTTCGGCGAGAACGTGACGTGAACCTTGTCGAGCACGGTGAAGGCGATGGCTTTCACCCATTGCATGCGCTCGTCGCCGAACCAGGGCATGGCCCGCATTCGATCGACGGCCCAAGTCACCAGGTTCCCGGGCCGCGCGCGCTCGTCGGGCACGACCCGCACAAAATCTCCGCCTCGCAGGACTCGGCCCGCGTACGGGTCAATCTCGACCAGGTGATCGTCGGCTTGAACCTCCACGACTCCGTCGGCCCGCCAGACGACCTTGGAGCGTCGAGCCAATGGCTCGAGGGCGTAAGTCGTGTGAAGGACACCGGCAGCGCGCCCTGTCTGTTGCAGATTGGTCAGGGCTACTTGCGCCCGCTGCGTGAGGCGCAAGTCGGCGTAAGACTCGACCGCGCGGCCGCCGAGGTCGAGCACGTGCACGCCGGTCACGAGACCGTCGGCGGAAGTCGTGTACACGGCGAGCCGTCCCCGGACCATCGGACGGGACTCGTCGACGCCGGTGGTCTCGGTGAGATTGTGGGCCGCGCCCACCGCGAGCACTCGGCCTTCCGGCGACACTCGCGCATCCACGGAATAGAGATCCGTCGGTTCGCCGATGGAGTGGGCGACGGCGAGGGCCCGGGCGCTCTCGCCGAGAGCGTCCAGAAGGCTGCGCGGCATCTCGACCCAGGCGACATCCGCCGGGTCGCACACAAGTCCGCGCTCAGTGAGCGCCGCAGCGACGGCGTCTTCGGTTCTCGAGGCCGCCAGCACGCCACGATCCATGCGAAACGAGGCGAGCGCGAGCGCCACAGCTACAGCGAGCACCATGGGTCGCCCGGCCGGTCGCCAGAAAGGCGCCCCGACGCGCAGCGCCTCGCGGTCGTCGAGACGCGCACCTTTCCGTCCACGCTTCACAGGACTCACGGCCATCAAGGATGTGCCCCCGCGTACCAGGTGGTTTCCAAGCGGTCCAAATCTTCGGAAAAAGCCTGGCTCAGAAAGTGAAGGATGTTAGAGGCAGAGGCCATTGGTTATGGCGATGCGCTCTGTCCTGCGGCTGCTTCGGCTCGTTCTGCTGTTTCCGGCGGCCGCATGCCTCAGCCCGACGCTTCCGCTCCCGCCCCCCGAGGCGCCCACTTTGGAGCCGGGCGAGGACGCCGACCACGTCAAGCTAGTTGCGGGGTGCGGAGGCGCGGAATCCGACGCGATCATCGTCATCGTCAACTCGAACACAGCCGTAGCTGGCGACATGGCCGTGAGCGGCGCTCGCGCCAACGACTGCGGCGCCTGGGACGCCATCGTCTATGCGCATAGCGGCGATACGCTCGACGTCACGCAGGAGTTCGGCGATACGGAGAGCACGCCCACGGTCGTTCAGGTGCCGTGATCGGAGAGCATCTTGAGCCCGACGCGTCTCTTGGTTGCGGCCGATGCCCGGCCGAGCAAGTCGCCCACCAGGTCCCAATCGCTTGCGTGAGTGATGCGCACGCGCCGCATCTCGCCCGCCTTGGCGTGTCCCTCGCTCAAGTAAACACTGCCGTCGATATCGGGGGCCTGGCCAGCGTGACGACCCTTCATCACGAGCTCGTGCTCTTCGCTCGCCCCTTCGACAAGCACATCGAGCTCGCTGCCGACGAGCGCTCGGTTCCTCTCACGCGCAATTCGGCGCTGGATTGCCATGAGCTTTCGCGCTCGGTTGGCCGCGACCAGGGCGGGGACCTTGCCCGGCAAAGCGCGGGACGTACAGGTCTCTTCGTCCGAGTACCGAAAGACGACGGCGTGCTCGAAACGAGCCCAGGTGACGAACGCGCAAAGCTCGTCGAATTCGCTCTGCGTCTCGCCGGGATGACCCACGATGAAAGCCGTGCGCATCGTGAGCCCGGGAATGCGTTCGCGGAGGCGTTCAACCACCTTTTTCTGTCTATCTTTGCCATGCCCGCGCCGCATGCGTTTGAGCATTGCGTCCGAGGCGTGCTGAAGGGGCATGTCGACGTAGGGCACCACGCGGGGGTGGCCGGCGAGGAGGTCAATCAGGCCGTCGTCGATGGCTTCGGGATACAAGTAGAAGAGGCGCACCCAGCGAACCCCGCTCACGTCGGCAATCCGCCGCACGAGCTCGGCCAGCGGCGAGCGATCGGCACGAGGCAGGTCTCGGCCCCAGCCGATCGTGTCTTGGGACACCAGATTCAGCTCGATCGCTCCCTGGGCGACGAGCTGCTCGGCCTCGGCCACGATGTCGTCGGCGGATCGGGAGCGCTGCGCCCCGCGAATCTGGGGAATCACGCAAAATGAGCAGGTCCGGTTGCAGCCTTCCGCGATCTTGACCCACGCGCTGGCCCTCGATTGGGTCACCACGCGCGGGTCGCTGGCGCGCACGAGCCAGTCGGCCGGGTTTCCCACCAGCACGCGCCCCGCGTCGCCCGCGAGCACCTCGCTCAGCCGGAGCATGTCGCTCGAGCCGAGCAAATGGTCGATCTCCGGCATCTTTTCGGCGAGATCGCCGGCGTAGCGCTGGGCGAGGCAGCCCGTCACGACGAGCTTCTTGCAGGAGCCCACGCGCTTGTATTCCGAAAGCTCCAGGATCGTGTCGATGGATTCCTTTTTCGCCTCGCCGATAAACCCGCAGGTGTTGACGACGATGACCTCGGCCTCCTCGGCTTCGTCCACGATCCTCCAGCCGTCTCGGTTTGCGACACCGAGCATCACTTCGGTGTCGACGCGGTTTTTGACGCAGCCGAGGCTGACGAAGTGAATCTTTCGAGCGGTCATCGGGAAGCGCCCTGCGCCGTGACGTTCGAGCGCATCGACTGGACGAATCGCTCGAACAGATAGAGCGCGTCGTGGGGGCCCGCGGCAGCCTCGGGGTGGTACTGCACGCTGAATGCCGAGCACGAGTCGACGGCCAAGCCCTCGCTCGTGGCGTCATTCAAGTGAACATGGGTCGACCGTGCACCTATGGGAAGAGATTGAAGGTCAACGCAAAAGCCATGATTTTGCGTTGTGATCTCGACGCGGCCCGTGGCCAGATCCTTCACGGGCTGGTTGGCACCTCGATGACCAAACTTGAGCTTGTAGGTCTTCGCTCCAAGGGCGCGGGCCAAGAGCTGGTGACCGAGGCAAATGCCGAAAATGGGTTTCTTGCCAAGAAGGGCTTTGAGCGTCTCGACCGCATAGCCGACCGCCGCCGGGTCGCCCGGACCGTTGGACAGAAAGACCCCATCGGGCTGGAGCGCCAATACTTCGGCGGACGGCGCCGTCGCGGGCAGCACGGTAAGCCGGCACCCGGAGTCGACCAGGCAACGGAGGATGTTTTTCTTGACCCCAAAATCGAGGACGACCACATGGTGCTCGGGTGAGCGCCGCGGCCACGTCGTCCAGTCGCCGCGGCCCTCCGTCCAGGAATACGGCTCGCTCGGCGTCACGAAGCGCACGAGATCGAGCCCGTTCATGTCGGGGGCCGCGCGCGCTCGACGCAAGAGCGCGTCGGGCCCATCGGTGCCGATGGCGCCATTCTGCGAGCCATGGTCGCGCAGGTGACGGGTGAGCTTGCGCGTGTCGACTTCCGTGATGCCGACCACCCCGTGGCGCGCCAGGTAGGCGTCGAGCGTCTCTTGGGCACGCCAGCTCGAGGCGATGGGGCTCGCGCTTCGCACCACCAGTCCTGCGGCGCGCGGGGCATCGGATACGGCCTCGGAGTCTTCTGCATTGACGCCCACGTTGCCGATTTCGGGTGCCGTCATGGTCACGATCTGCCCGTAGTACGACGGATCCGTGAGCACTTCTTGGTAGCCCGTGAATGTCGTCGTGAAGACGGCTTCTCCCGTCGTCGTGCCTCGCGCCCCGAAGGAACATCCCTCGAAAACGGTGCCGTCGGCGAGCACGAGCCAGGCGCGTTCTTCTTTGGTTGTGTGGCTCACTTCAGGCCTCCCAATCCTCGTGCAGCGAGCGTCCCTCGCATACGGTCATCACGACGCGTCCCTGGACCGCGAGCCCCAGAAACGGCGTATTGGCGCTCTTGCTCTTGATGCGCGCGGCGTCGATTGTCCAGCGCGCGTTTGGATCGACGACAACCAAGTCCGCACGGGCGCCCTCACGAAGGCGCGGAGGCTCGATGCCGACGATGCGAGCGGGCGCGACCGTCAGGGCCGTCACTAGCCGAGCCAAGGGCAGCGATCCCTGGCGAACGAGGCCGAGCAAGAGGGGCACGCACAGCTCGAGGCCGATCATCCCGGGAGCGGCCTCGGCGAGCTCGACTTCCTTGTCCAAGATGCCGTGCGGCGCGTGATCGGTCGCAATGCAATCGATGGTGCCGTCGGCGAGCGCGGCCCGCAAAGCCTCGACGTCTCGCATCTCCCGCAGGGGCGGGTTGACCTTGCACGCCGTATCGTAAAGGCCCAGGGCCTCGTCGGTGAGGAGCAGATGATGAGGCGTCACTTCGGCCGTCGCCGAGATTCCGCGCGCCTTCGCCTCGCGAAGGAGACGGACGGCACCTTCGGTCGACACGTGAGCGACATGATAGCGAGCCCGCGTGTATTCGGCGAGGATGAGATCGCGCGCGACGATCACGTCTTCCGCCACTCGCGGCCAGCCTCGCAGCCCCAGACGGCTCGACACCGCCCCTTCGTGCATGAGCGCGCCTTCGGTCAGAACGTGATCCTCCGCGTGTTGAATCACGGGCAGGTCGAACGTCGAAGCGTATTCGAGCGCACGCCTCATCACCTGGCTATTGGTGACGCACCGGCCGTCGTCGCTGACGGCCACGGCTCCGCCCTCTTTCATGTCGGCCATCTCCGCGAGCTCTTGGCCTTTTTGGCCTACCGTGATGGCTCCGATCGGATGCAGGCGCGCGGCGTTCTGTGCGCGCCCTTTCGCCACCAGCATCTCGGTCACCGCTCGCGAATCGTTGACGGGCCGCGTGTTGGGCATGCAGCACACGTCGACGAAGCCCCCGGCAGCGGCGGCGCGAAGGCCGCTCGCGATGTTCTCCTTGCCCTCCGCGCCCGGCTCTCGCAAGTGCGCGTGCATGTCGACCAGACCCGGAAGCACCCACGCGCCCGCGCGCTCGAGCACGCGCACGCGCTCGGAGCCCACGAGAGATGCGCCAGCGTCCCGCCCGATTCGGGTGATGCGTCCGCCCTCGACCACGACGTCCACCTCGTCGGCGCTCTCGAGCCCTGCTCCGGGGTCGATGGGCCGCACGCGGCGGAAAACGAGCGTGGCTGTCATAACCCCGGAGGCCCGCCTATAGCGAGCCCCGGCCGTGACGTCGAGCACGAGAGCGGTCGCAGGGGACCATCCTTGACGATTCAGGGCCCAACGGCTACCTCGGGCACCCCACGCGAACGTGGCGGAATTGGCAGACGCACCAGATTCAGGTTCTGGCGCCGTAACTGGCGTGAGGGTTCAATTCCCTCCGTTCGCACTGAAACAAATACAATAACTTAGATAAATAATCGAAGGTACTTTCGAGGGTGACAAAACGAACTGTCCCCCACAGAAACGACAAAGTGTCCCCCAATGGGCGCTCGCGCCGCTACCATGACGGCGTGCACCTGGAGGGTTGGAAGCTTCGTCTGCCGCCTGGCCACAAGACGTTCACGGTTCGCTTTCGGCACAACGGCAAGCGCGTGGAACGAAGCACCGGCAAAAGTGATCCGGGCGAGGCTGCCCGCGAAGGAGCGCAAATCTACGCAGCTGTGGTCAGTGGTCGCGTTGCACCACGGCCGATCGCGGCGGGGCTCGATGACGCCGCCTCCAAGTTCTTGGCCGACTACGAAATGAGCCACGCGAAGGGAACCTTCGAGACGGTCACGATGTATTTCCGTGCGCACATCATTCCGTTCTTCCGATCCTTCGAGAGGTTCACGAGCGCCTCGTACGCAGACTACGTGCGCACAAGAATCGGCCGCGCCACGCGCGTCACGGTCCGAAAGGAGCTCTCGGCGCTTCGTCTCTTCGTGGACTGGTTGGGCCAGCACAACATCCCGCTCCCTGCGGTGCCGGCCCTGCCCAAGCAAGGTCACCCCGGAGTGCGCTCGCCCCACGCTCGAAAGCGTCGGGCGACGATCATTTCGTCGGCTGAGGCCAAGAGGATTTTGGCGGCGATGCCCGAGAAGTCTCGACGCACAGGAGCGTGGGTGCGACCGCTGTTCACGGTTCTTTGGGAGACTGGCTTGCGGCCGTCCACCGTGCTCCGGCTGGAATCGCCGCTTCATTACCGCAAGGGAGCCTCGCTCCTGTTCATTTCGCGAGAGATCGACAAGGAGCAATACGAACGGCACGTGCCCCTCTCGCCTGCGGCCAAAAAGGCTCTGAATCGAGTCTGCCCCGCGTCCGGGAAGATCTTCGACGCACATGAAGACGCCCTCCGTCACTCCCTCGACGCAGCAGTCAAGTTGTGCGGACTCGAGCAGCGAAAAATTTCGGTTTACGATTTCAAGCATTCTCGGATTTCGCACGATGCCAACTCCGGCGCCCCCCTTGCCGGCGTTGCCCACTTGGTTGGGCATAGGCACATCTCCACGACCGCACTCTACGTGCAGACCGGGGAAGCGGCGGCACGGGCGGCACTGGCTGCCCGGCGGTCGGTTCGCTCCGTGCGGGCGACATGAGGGCGACAGTTGAACTGCCTGCGCTCACTTTGACCGCAGGTAGGCCAGGATTTGCTCTGCTCGAGCCGAGGTCCGTGCCAAGGGCATAAGGGAGGGTTCTCGAGAGGCCTTTCGATCGTCGATCCAACGCTGCACGTCACGCCGGTCGTAGAGGACCCGACGTCCGATACGCACGCAGGGCACGTCGGCGGCAACGTGATCGCGAAACGTTGTCAACGAAATGCCAAGAAACGCCGCTGCATCGCGAGCGGAAAAGAGCAAGGCGCGCTCGGCTAGCCCGAAGCTCATGTCACTGCGGCCCCGCCCTTAGTTGCGAATGGGTTGACTCGTCGGCGCGCGCGGCCACGCGGGTCGATGTCAACCGGCAGAAGTGACGCAAGGACTTTATGGCCCGGCAGCCGCTCCAAGCGGGGCGATCGGGGCCTGGGTCGTGGGTCAAGGTTCACGGCCTGTCCTCACGCCGATGCGCGTTTGACCGCGGGAAGGTCTTCGCAAGCGGCCGTCTCGACGACATCGCGAGAGCCGCACTCGATGTGCGTGCGCGAGCGGCGCTGGGGCGCAGGCAAGACGTCGGCAATGGCGCGCGCGAGGCTGGGCTTTTCGGCGATGAAAAGGCGCATGGAGGAGTCCTTCGCGGCGCGGGGCTGCGCCGACGGCAAAGTGGCAGTGGAAAAGAAGGCGGGGCGGTGGGGCTAAGGGACGGTGCCTCGGGCGGGCGACGGCGGAACGATCGCGAGGGGCATGTGCACCAGAAGCTGATCGGGGCCCCAGCTCCGCGTGCTTTCCGGCGCGAAGATGGGCGCCGCTTCGATTTCGGCCTTCATCGGCCGCTGAAACGACAGCTCGAGCAACGTCGCGCCTTCGAAGTCGACCGAGCCGGTCGCGGCTTCGTATTTGCGAAGGACGCACGCGCGGCGGTTGGTGCGTTCGAGCGCGGAGGAGCGTCCTTGCCCCGTGGCGGCATTGCCGCCGCACTCGAAATCGAACTCCGAGAGCATGGCCGTTCCCACGGCGATGTTGGTGCACGGGTCGAATGCGCTCGGGAGATCGCGTCCGAAGACGTCGAGCCACGCCGGAGGCAATTCCAGGAGGCCCAGCAAGGGCCGGCCGCCTTTGGCCAAGAGGTCCCGAGCGCGCGCGATGGCCTCGGTCTCGGTCCTTGGAGCGGGCGGCGGATCGACCTGCGTCGGGTCGACCGCTGCGTCGAGGACGAGGTACGGATTTTTGCCCGAGGGCCCTTCGGCTATGGCGCGGACGAGGGCGTCGTCGGACGCATACAGACTGCAGGCGAGGATCGTCATCAGTAAGTCCATAGGGGCGTCACCGTTCCTCGAATCTGGGTGAGAGAGACCGGTCCAAAGGTGCGTGAATCGAAGCTCTTGAGGTAGTGCGAGGCGAGAAAGACCTGACCCTCGGAGAGCGGCCCGCAGCCGGTCGCATGGGGCAGGGGTCTTTTGGCGCTGTCTTCGGTGGGGACCACGCCAAGCACGGAGCCATTGACCACGAGCGTCCCGCCATCGGTGCACACGCGGTCGCTCGAGAGCGCGACGACGGGCTCCCCATCGCTCCGACGGACTGGAAGCTCCAAGTCTCCACGCCCGAGCTCTACCGAGCGATAGAGCGCCTGCTGCAGAGCGCTGCGCAAGTCGTGCATGCGGGCGATCCCGACCGCGAGGGACAGCTCCTCGTCGACGAGGTGCTCGCCCATGCCCGCTACCGAGGTCCGGTCGAGCGCCTTCTGATCCGCGATCTCAGCCCCGAGGCGGTGCGCAAGGCGCTCGGCGCCCTCGAGCCGAACGAAAAATACCGGCCCCTGTCCGACTCGGCCCTCGCGCGGCAACGCGCCGACTGGCTCTACGGCATGAACATGACGCGCCTCTACACCCTTCTCGGCCGAGCGGCCGGCTACCAAGGCGTGCTGTCAGTCGGACGCGTCCAGACGCCGGTTCTCGGGCTCATCGTCGCGCGCGATCGCGCCATCGCCGAGTTTCGCCCCCGCGCCTACTACGTCGTCGCCGCGGAGATTCAGGCGGGAGGAGAGGAGAGGTTCCGGGCGTTTTGGCAGCCGCCGGGGACGGCGAACCTCGACGACGAAGGGCGTCTGCTCGACCCCGAAGTGGCAACCGCCGCTTGCGCGCGTGTCCTAGGAAAGCCGGGACACGTCGCTTCGTGCACCCAAGACAAGAAGACCCAAGCGCCGCCTTTGCCCTACGCGCTCGCCGACCTGCAAGTGGACGCGGGCAAGCGACTTTCCATGAGCGCCAAGGCCGTGCTCGACGTGTGTCAAAGCCTCTACGAGACGCATCGACTCGTTACGTATCCGCGTTCGGATTGCAGCTACCTGCCTGAGGGTCATCACGGGCAAGCCCGCGAGGTGCTCGCTGCGATCGGAAAGCACGCGCCATCGCTTGGACCTTTCGCAAGAAAGGCCGACCTCACCCTGCGCTCGAAAGCGTGGAACGACAAGAAGGTCACGGCTCACCACGCCATCATTCCGACGCCGAACACGAGCCCCGCCTCGATGAACGAGGCCGAGCGTGCGGTGTATGCGCTCATCGCATCGCGCTACCTCGCGCAGTTCTATCCGCCGCACGACTTCTTGCAGACGCGGATCGAGCTTGAGCTTGCTGGCGAGCGCTTCGTCGCAACCGGCCGCCAAACGCTCTCGGCCGGTTGGACGGTCCTCTCGGCCGAGCGCGAGCCAGCGCCAGACAACCGTGACTCGAAGCCCGAGGCGGACGTCGAGCCCGCGAACGCTATCCCGCTACTGCCTTTGTCCGCGGGCGGCCAAGTCATCGTGACGGCCGCCTCGCTCTTGAACAAGCAGACGTGCCCTCCGAAGCCTTTCACGGACGGCTCGCTCATCGCCGCGATGTGCGCCATCGCCAAGTACGTCACCGATCCGAGCGCCAAAAAAATCCTGACCGAGGCCGATGGGATCGGGACGCCCGCGACGCGCGCAGCCATCCTTGAGACGCTGTTCGAGCGGGGTTACGTCGAACGCAAGAGCAGGGCCATCGTCTCCACGCCAACGGGACGAGACCTCGTCGCAAGTCTTCCCGATGTTGCAACGACGCCAGACCTGACCGCCGTCTGGGAAGCGGCCCTTCGCGCAATCCACGACGGCCGGCATTCCCTCGATGCGTTCTTGGCTCGAGTCAACGTGCAGCTCGGGACGCTCGTCGACCAGGGCCGCGCGCTGGGGCGCATTGCCGTCACCGCCGCGGCGACAAGCGCCACGGCCCCGAGCAGCGCCCAAGAAACTCCGACGCGGCGCTCAGCGCTCGCTGCGCGAAGGAAAAATCCTCGCACGCGAGGGCGCCCATGAACGGCGCGGTTACCTCGCATGCCGAAAGGCGCGCGGCTGCGCTCCGCATTTCGCTCACACGAGCGTCGATTTTCGGCAAGTCCTCGGCGCCTCCAACCGAGAGACCGATCAGGAAGTCGCGTGTTCGGCGGAGCCGCCATTCCGGCGGGAGACCGTCCTCCAGACCAGAAAGGATTTTTAGCCCAATGATTCAATCAGACAGCCACGACCGACGCGATGTGTTCGCCGACTTTCGGAGCGTCACCGAGGGCCTCGGTGACCTTTCCGCCGGTTCACGCATTCTG